>Ga0070665_100003494_pt1 | contig 16731 bp, 17 predicted proteins | sample KBSS13metaG_FD_65862 | JGI IMG/M metagenome (GOLD analysis project Ga0070665, IMG submission 65862) | Switchgrass rhizosphere microbial communities from Kellogg Biological Station, Michigan, USA - KBS S1-3 metaG | ecosystem: Host-associated > Plants > Roots > Rhizosphere > Soil ... | reverse complement strand
AAGGCGGCGACGACCCGCCGCATCCTCCTCCCCACCTGCCGGCCGCAGGTCGCGACCGGGGCGATGCTCGGCCTCGGCCGGATCATCGGCGACACCGCGATCATCGTCGTCCTCCTCGGCGCGACCCAGAACTTCGCCCCGGTCGAAGGCGTCGGCTTCCCGTTCAACTACCTGCGCGGCGCCGGCACCACGCTGACCAACTTCGTCTACGAGGCCTCCCCCACCGGGAACCTCAACCAGCCGCAGAAAGCCTACGCGGCGGCTTTCGTCCTGCTGCTGATGGTCCTGGCCCTGAACGCGGCCGTCGACGTCGTCCACCGCCGCGCCCGAAAGGTAGGAACGTGGAGTCACTGACGCCCAAAGTCTCCGATCAGGAGGGTCCCATGGACCCCTTCAGATCGGACACCCCCCTGGCACCGCCTCCGATCCGGCGGCTGAAGCTGGAGGATCCCGAGCCGGCGAAGGAGGCGACGGAGCAACTCTCCCCGGGCGGCGGCCACGGCCCGCAGCAGAGCGGCTTCACCACGGCCAAGCGCTCGGTCGGCGCGCCCCAGTTCTCGATCCGGCGGATGGAGATCGACAAGGTCTCCGTCCACTACGGCGAGAAAGAGGCGGTCAAAGGCGTCTCGCTGCCTGTCCGCCAAGGCGAGGTCCTCTCGCTGATCGGCCCCTCGGGCTGCGGCAAGACGACGCTGCTGCGCTCGCTCAACCGGCTCACCGAGCTGACCTCGGCCGCACGCCTCAGCGGCCGCATCCTGCTCGACGACGTAGACATCACCGAGATCGAGCCGACCCTGCTGCGGCGCCGGGTGACGATGGTCTTCCAGCAGCCGAACCCGTTCCCGATGAGCGTCTTCGACAACATCGCCTACGTCCTGCGCGAGCAGGGGTCGCGGCGGCAGCGCAAGAAGGCGCTGGAGCCGGCGGTCCACAGCGCGCTGGACCGCGCCGGCCTGCTCGAGGAGGTCAAGGACAACCTCGACCACCCGGCGCTGAAGCTCTCCGGCGGCCAGCAGCAGCGGCTCTGCATCGCCCGCGCCCTGGCGGCGGAGCCGGAGGTGCTGCTGCTCGACGAGCCGTGCTCGGCCCTGGACCCGAAATCGACCCAGGTGATCGAGGACCTGATCGTCAAGCTGCGCGACGACGTCGCGGTCGTGATCGTCACCCACAACCTGCAGCAGGCCTACCGGATCGCCGACCACGTCGCCTTCATGTACCTCGGCGACCTGGTCGAGTACAACAGCGCCACCGCCCTCTTCGGCTCGCCCCGCGAGCAACGGACCCAGGAGTACGTGAGCGGTGCCTTCGGCTAGGCGGACCCCCCAGCTGGCGGTTCTCGCTCTCGGAGGCGTCCTCGTCGCCGGGAGCCTCGGCGGCTGCTCGACGACCCAGGACAAAGCCGCCGCCCAGCGGGCCGAATCAGCGCGCATCCTCGAGGCGCGCGAGAAGCGCCAGGAGCGCAAGCGGCACCAGCGCAAGCACGACAAGGAGCAGGGATGAGCGAGATCGAGCCGGTGCGCCGGCCGCAGGCGAACGAGCCGTGCGAAGAGTGCGGCGCCGCGATGGACCCCCAGCAGCGCTATTGCGTCAACTGCGCCGCGCGGCGCGGCAACGGCGCCAACCCCGCCTCGCGCTACTTCGCGACGATGAGCAAACGGGCGCGGCGCCCGCTGGCACTGCCGGCGGCGAAACAGAGTCCGACCAGCCGTGCCGCCGCGGTTGCCTTCTTCGCCCTATTGCCGCTGGCGGTGGGCCTGGGGGTGGTCGTCGGCCGCAGCGGCTCGAGCGGTGACGACAACAGCGACGCGCTGCTGCAGGCGCTGCGGGAACGGCCGGCCGCGGTCGCCACCGCCGGCACCGGGACCGCGGCAACCGCGGCCAAAGCCAAAAAAGGCGCCAAAGCCGACGCCAAAGGCAAAGGCGAGGGCAAAGTCGTCGCCCACACCGAAAACGGCGACGTCCACGAAGTCACCAACTTCAAAGCCTCGGCGGAGAAGGAAGCCGAAGACACGAAGCTGGTCGAAGAAAACCCCGAACAGACCGGCGAGAACTACATCAAGGCCCAGCAGAACCTTCCCGACGTGATCGTCGTCGGCGGCGAAGGCGGCGGCAGCGCTCCCGCCCCGTCGGGGGTGGAACCGTGAACCGGCCGCGCATCCCCGAGAAGCTGCGGCAGCTGCCGCAGCGCAAGCCCAAGGAGCAGCCGAAAGCCCCGCCCACGGCGCCTGCCCCGCCGGCTGAAAACAAGGAGCTGCTGGCGCAGCGCGACCGCCTGCTGGAGAAGTTCACCGTGATGCAGGCCGACCTCGGCGGTGCCTTCTACGAGATGGCGATCCGCGACCACGTTCGCCTCGACGTCCTCACCCGCAAAGCCGCCGAGCTGCAGCGGGTCGACGCCGAGCTGCTCGCGGTCGAGCGGCTGCTGGAGATCGAACGCGCCGACGCCGCCGGGCTCTGCGGCAGCTGCGGCTCCCCCTACGGCGCCGCGGACCGGTTCTGCCCCCAGTGCGGCAACTCGCTGGTCCCGGCGAAGGCGGCGGCGTGAGGCTGCTCGCCGGCCCGATGCGCAAGGCCTCCGAGGCTGCCGCCTCGCTGACCGGCAAGCGCTTCTCCCTGCTCGTCGCCTCCTCCCTGGTCGCGACCACCGGCGTGGTCGCGGTCGGCATGGGCAGCACCGGCGGGCTCAGCTCGATGGAAGCCGCCGCCGCTCGGGCGCTGCTGGAAGGCGAAACCGCCGCGATCGCCGCCGCCCCGGCCGCGACCCCCGAAGCCGGGCCGATCGCCTCAACCTCCCCGACGCCGGCGCCGAGCGCGGGGGCGACTTCCTCCGGGTCGCTTCCCGCGCCGGCGCCCGCACCCGCGCCGGCCCCGGAACCGGAAGCCCCCGCCCCGACCCCGACCGCGCCCGAAGGCCCCGAAGCGGGGCCGGTCAAGCACGTCTTCTGGATCTCCCTCGCCAGCCCCGGCTACGAGGCCGCCTTCGGCGCCACCTCGCAGATGCCCTATCTCTCGGGCGAGGTCCGCCCGCAGGGCCTGCTGCTGACGAACTACTCGCTGCTCGACCCGGCGCCGCTCCCCAACGGCATCGCCGCGATCGGCGGCCAGCCCCCCAGCGCGGCGACCAAGGCCGGCTGCCCGACCTACGAAGCCTGCCTCCAGGACGTCGAAACCCTCACCCTCGCCGACCAGCTGGTCGGCGCCCAGCTCAGCTGGCACGGCTACTTCGAGGGCATGGTCGACGATGAAGGCAAGCCGGACAACTGCGTCCACCCCGAACCCGAAGCGGCCGACGTCCCGACCGCGGAGGGCTACTCGTCCCTGCTCAACCCGTTCGTCTTCTTCCACTCGCTGCTCGACCTTGGCGACTGCGACGAAAACGACCTGCCGCTGAGCGAGCTGGCAGCCGACCTGAAGAAGCCGGAGGCCACCGCCAACCTCTCCTACATCTCCCCCAGCCTCTGCAACGCGGGCTTCCGCGGCAAGTGCCCGGAAGGGAGCGCCGACGGCGCCGCGGCGGCCGACGCCACCCTCGCCAAAATCGTGCCCGAAATCCTCGCCTCCCCCGCCTACGAGGAGGACGGCCTGCTGATCGTCAGCTTCGGCGCCGCCGACCCGGCGCCGCCGGCCGACCCCGCCGCGGCGCCGGAAGCGGACCCGAAGAAGGTCGGCGCCCTGCTCGTCTCCCCCCTGCTGACCCCCGGCGCGACCGACGGCGTCGCCTACGACCCCTACTCGCTGCTGCGCTCGCTCGAGGACATGTTCGGCCTGCAGCCGCTGGAGAAGGCCGGCGGCGTCAAGGTCCACTCCTTCGCCTCGGCCTTCACCGCTGCCAACAACGGCGACTGATATCTGCCACGCTTCCGCGCATGAATGCGCAGGAGCAGACCGGCGAGCCGATCACCCAGGAAGGACTCGACGAGCTGAAAGCCGAACTGGCCGAGCTCGAAGGGCCCGCCCGCAAAGCGATGGCGGCGCGGATCAAGGTCGCCCGCGAGGAGGGCGACCTCAAGGAGAACGCCGAGTATCACGTCGCCAAAGAGGACCAGGCGCACATGGAGACCCGGATCAAGCGGCTGCAGGAACGGCTGCGGAACGCGGTCGTCGTCGAGGTCTCCAGCATCGACAGCGACACCTTCACCTTCGGCCGCACCGCCGAGGTCCTCGACGAGTCCAAGGACGAGACCAACGAGTGGACCCTGGTCGGCTCGACCGAGGCCAACCTCGCCGAGGGTCGCCTCTCGGCCGAGTCGCCGATCGGCCGCGCCCTGATGGACGCCAAGGTCGGCGCCACGGTGAAGGTCGAGACGCCGAAAGGCGACCGCTCGTTCAAGGTCTTGAAGCTGGTCTCCTGACGCCAGCATGCTGAGGCTGCGCTCCTCCGTCGCCCACCACCAGGCCGACGAGTTCGGATCGCTGCTGCGCGAGCTCGAAGGGGTGCGCCGGGTCGTGCAGCACGCCGACGAAGGCGCAGCCACCGAGTCCTACGTCTTCGTCGCCGACGTCGAGCCGGCGATCGCCGACCGCCTGCTCGAGGAGATCGCCGCGCTCGGGATCGGCGTCGACGACTACGTCCTCAGCAAGGTCGAGGTGATCGCCCCCCAGCACCGCCACCGCCACGGCGACGGCGGCGTCGACGGCTTCGCCTGGGTCGAGGTGATGGGACAGGCCCGGGCCAACTCGCGGCCGCTGGCCCGCTACCTCGCCCTGATCAACGTCGCCGCGGTGATCGCCGCCCTCGGCGTGATCACCAACAGCTCGATCCTGATCGTCGGCGCGATGGCGGTCAGCCCCGACCTGCTGCCGATCTGCGCCACCGCCGTCGGCCTGGTCGGCGGCCGCTACGGCCTCGCCCGCCGCGCCTTCATGACCCTGGTCCTCGGTCTCGGTCTGGTGGTCGTCACCGCGATGGTCCTCAGCGCGCTGCTGAAATGGACCGGCCTGCTGCCCGACGGCTTCCAGGTCGAGGAAAGCAGCCTCGCGACCCTCGCCCACACCGACTACTCGACGGTGCTGATCGCCGCCGCCGCCGGAGTCGCGGCGATGCTCTCCTTCGAGACCCGGGCCAGCACCGCGGTCGGGGTCGCGATCTCGGTGACGACGATCCCCGCCTCGGCCTACCTCGGCGTCGCCCTCGGCGGCGGCGGCATCGAGCACGCGCTCGGCGCCGCGGTGGTCCTGGCGATCAACGTCTCGCTGCTGATCGTCTCCGCGACGCTCACCCTGGCGGTGCAGCGATGGCTTCCGAATCGCTCTGGGGCTCCGGTTTAGCCGCAGGCGCTGGGTCCGACCACGGCGCCGGCTCGGGCCGGCGCTCGTCGTAGACGACCCCGGTTGCGGAGAAGCGGTCTTCCCAGGCGCGGCGCCGTTCGTTGAAGACGATGCCGAGGAACCCGATCCCGAAGGCGAGGACCGAGAGGCCGAGCCCGACAAGGCGGCGGAAGCTGCGCCGCGGCGAGAGGCGCTCCTCCTCGAGCCGGATCCCGACGAACCTCATCCCCGGCGTCTGCCCCGCCAGCGACCAGAAGCCGACCAGGTAGACGGCGCCGAAGCCGAGCCAGGCGGTCGAGCCGACGGCGATCGCGAGGCCGCCGCCGCCTTCGCCATTGCCGCCGAAGGCGTTGCCGAGCAGGGTGACCAGGGCGATGAAAGCGGTGAAGGCGAGGTTGACGAAGACGCCGTCGATGACCATTGCCAGGCCGCGGCTGACCAGCCCGGCGCGGTCGCTCGGCAGCACCCGCTGCAGGCGGAAGAAGATGCGGCGGGCGATCCGCTCGAAGCGGTCGTCGAGGCGCCGCGCCAGGTTGCCGATCGTGCGGCCGACGTCCTCGATTAAGCCCATCCCCTGAGCGCTGATCGCGGCCCGGACCTCGGGGGCCTCGGCGATCCGCTCGACCAGCTGCTGAGCCTGGTCTGAGGCCAGCAGCCGTTTCCAGACCTCGTCGACCAGCTCGGAGTCCATCGCCTCCAGCAGCGCCTTCTTGACGGCGTCGCTCTCCAGCGCGCCCTCGACCGCCTCTTTGACGACCGGGCCTTCGAGCACCCGGGCCATCGCCCGCTCGACCGCCTGGCTCTCGACCGCGGCGACGATCGCCTCCTCGGCCGCGACCTCGACGGCCCGGTCGATCCCGGTTGCTTTGGTGACCGTGCGCGCGCCTTTGAAGCCGACGCCGAGCAGGCGCGCCGGAAGCGGGGTCCTACCGTTCTGGGACGCCCCGTTCTCCATCGTCCGACTCTAACCGCTCCACGAGGCGATCCAGAAGGTCCGCCTGCGCCGGGAGGATCTTCTCCCGCGCCTTCGCCAGGTCGAACCACTCCGCCCGGTCGACCTCGGGGAACTCCTGCTCGCTGCCGCTGCGCGGCGGCCATTCCATGCTGAAGCTGTTGCTGGCGAGCGTCGCCGGATCGAAGTCCGCCTCCGCCGCCCACGCCTCGACCAGTTTCCCCGCCTTCTGGCGGATCGAACCCAGCTCGATCAGCTGCTCGGGGTCGAGGTCCGGCGCCGGCCCCAGCTCCTCTTCCAGCTCGCGGATCGCGCAGGCGCGGGGTTCCTCCTCGTCCTCGACCTGCCCCTTCGGGATCGTCCAGGCGCCGGCGTCTTTGCGGCGCCAGAACGGCCCGCCGGGATGGACGAGTAGGAACTCGACCTCCTCGCCGCGACGGCGGTAGAGCAGGACCCCGGCGCTGTGCTTGGCGGCCATCGACCCGAGTCTTACCGACTCGGGTGGCCGAGACCGCAAAAGTGCGTCGCCTAGACGTCTTTTTGCGGTCTCGGCACCGGAACCCCTTCTACCCGCCGAGTTTGTAGGCGACCAATTTCGCCGTCTGGCCTTCGGCCAGCGGCAGACCGGCGCCGGCGAGGAGCATGTCGCCGCTGACCATCACGCCGGCGTTCGTGCCCGAGGGCAGCGCCGCTTGCCAGACTTCGCCGCCTTTCGCCGCGTCGAGGGCGTGGATCACGCCGTCGGCGCTGGTCGCGAAGACGACGTCGTTGGAGACCAGCAGCGAGCCGTAGGCCGGCTGCGACATTTCCGTCTGCCAGACGACCTTGCCGGTGGCGATGTCGAGCGCCGCCACTTCGCCGGTCGCGGCGCTTTCTTCGGTCGTTTCTTCGCCGTTGATCGTCGTCAGCGAGTGATTGACGATCGGGACGTAGATCCGCTTGGCGTCGGCCGCCGGCAGGGCGACGACGCCGCCGAGCGCGCCGGGGAAGACCTCGCCGGTCTTGATCTTGTCGTATTCGCCGCGCATCGCCAGCATGTTGTCTTCGTCATGGCCGTTGTGCCTGCCGACGCTGGTGCGCCAGACCGGCTTCCCGGTCTTGACGTCGACCGCGACGACGAACCCGGACTTGCCGGAGCCGATCGCGACTTCCCTGCCGCCCGCCTTGGTGATGATCGGCGAGTTCTGGAAGTCCCAGTCGTAGACGTTGTGCGGGGTCTCCTGGTAGTACCAGAGGAGCTTGCCGGTCTTGGGGTCGAGTTTGACCAGCGAGTCCGCGTAGAGGTTCGGGCCGGGCCGGCTCGAGCCCCACGGTTCGCCCGGGGCACCCGGCAGCGGCGCCGGGTTGCCGGTGCCGGCGTAGACGAAGCCCTTGCTGTCGAAGGAGGGCGGGTACCAGAGGCCGCCGCCGGAGTTCACCTTCGGCTTGCCCCAGAGGCTTTTCGGCACCGTGTCCCAGTGCCACAGTTTCTTCCCGGTTTTGCCGTCCATCACCCACAGGGTCCCGACCTCGCCGGCTTCGTATTCGGCCGCCGGGGTCTCCGGCACGGTCGAGACGTAGACGCTGCCGTCGTTGACGCCGGGCGCCATGTCGATCGCGCCTTCGAGGTCCACCTGCCATACGTCCTTGCCGGTTTCCTGGTCGAGCGCGAACGCTTCCGAGGCGGTCGCCCCGTAGACGTGGCCGTCGGCAACCGCCAGCCCGTTCGGCCCGTGGCTCGGCGATTCGTACTTCTTCGTCCAGAGGACGTCGCCGCTTTCCAGGTCGATCGCCTGGACATTGGATTCAAGGTCCTGGGAGTAGACGACGCCGCCGGCGATCACCGGGGTCGAGGCGTAGCTGCCGTAGACGCCGGTGCCGGTGATCGGGTTCGACCAGGCTTCTTCCAGTTCGGCGACGTTGCCGGCGTCGATCTTGCTTTGCACGGCACGGGTGCTGGCGAGGTCGACGTTCGAGAACCCGTCGCCCTTGAAGCTGACGTCGTCCGAAGACGAGGAGTCAGACGACGATCCACATCCCACCAGGAGCGCCCCCACCGCAACCACCACCGCAAGCAGCGGCAACCTCCAGAACCTAGACGGCATCGTCATCCCACTTCCTCCCTAGTCGAGTAATAAGGATTTGTCTTCTATCGTTTCAGAAACACCTGCAAAGCGGCCACCCATCTCGCCGAGAAGCGGCTGCAGCACGCGGTTGGCGAGCAGGCCGAGGCTGCCGAGGTTGGCGAAGCCGGGCCCCTGGCGGAGGCCGCCGAGGCCGGGGATGTGCAGCCGCGGCCGGACCCCTTCGAGCTCCAGCCCGCGGCCGATCGGGACCTCGGCCTGCGGCGGGCCGTCCCAGAGCGGGCCGCACTGTTCTTCGACCTCGTCGCGGACCGCGTCCGGGAAGAGGCCGCGCAGCTGGCGCAGCAGGTCGAACCCGGTGCAGTTGATGACGTAGTCGTAGAGCTCGGTCTGCATCCCCAGCGAGGGGCTCTCGAATTCGAGCAGCGCCCCCTCGCCGTCGCCGGCGAGCGAGACGTGGACGGCGCGTCCGGTTATGAAGGAGAGGTGGTCGTCGTCGGCGATCCGCTCGAGGACGGTCTGGTCGAAGACGCCGCGATCGCAGTGCTTGACGAAGTCCCGCCGGGTCTCGACGTCGAGGTGTTCCCAGTCGACGTTGTCGGGGTCGGCGAAGACGCGGTTCTCGAGGAAGCTCTCGCCGCGGCTCAGCGGCAGGGTCGGGGTGTAGATCGTCAGCCGCGCGTGGGGCCGCAGGTCGCGGAGGAAGACGAGGGCGCTGAGGGCGCTCTCCCCTCCCCCGACGATCGCGATCTCGACCGGCTCGGACTCCGGCACCCGGGCGAATTCCTCGCGCCGGCTGTCGCAGTGGAAGACGCGCGACTCGACGTCGGGGTCGTGCGGGAAGTGGCGGTGCACCCCCGGGCCGGTAAGGACCAGGGCGCCGCCGGTGTGGCGCTCGGGGTCCTGCGGCCGGCCTCGCTCGGCGACCTCCACCTGCCAACGGTCGTGACCCTCGCCGAGCGAGACCTCGGTCACCCTGCCGTCGAAGATCTCGATCCCCTCGGTCGCCCGCTCGAGCACCCAGCCCAGGTACTCGCCGTAGTCGCGGTGGCGGACCGAGGGCGAGCCGGAGTTGACCCAGGCGGCGTATTCGTGGCGCTCCATTGCGAAGCGCTGCCAGGTGAAGGGCAGCAGCGCGGCGTCGATCTCGTCGCCGAGCGGGCCGAACTGGCGCGAGCTCTGGTACGGGAAGCCGACGTCCTTGATCGGCGGGATCGCCAGCGGCTCCTCGCCCGAGGTCATCCCGTTGCGCCCCAGCCAGGACGCAGCCGGCTCGGTTTTCTCGATCACGGTCATCGAGACTTCGCCCAGCCCGAGGGTGTTGATCGTGTGGATCTTGGCCGCGAGCGCCGCGGCCTTGGCGCCGGCGCCGACGACGAGGATGTCGCTGTCGCTCACGGTTCCTCCTAGGCGGGCGCCAGGGCCCGCGGCCCGGCCGGCTCGGTCTCTCTCGGTTCGGCGATCACCAGCCCCTTCTGGTCGGGACTGAAGGAGATCGCGCTTTTGCGTGCCCGCTCGCCGCCGCTCTCGACGGCGCGCAGCTCGGTCGTCTCCAGAACGAGCCGCAGCACCCGCTTCATCTCCATTTCCGCGTAGCTGGCGGCGAGGCAGCGGCGGACGCCGCCGCCGAAGGGGATCCAGGTGTAGGTGCCGGGCTGCTTGCCGACGAAGCGCTCGGGCAGGAAGCGGTGCGCTTCGGGGTAGTGGCGCTCGTCGCGGTGGATCAGGTGGATGCAGGGCGCGACCGTCGTCCCCGCCGGCAGGTCGTAGCCGCCGAGCCGCAGCGGCTCCAGCAGGTTGCGGACGACGACCGGGACCGGCGGTCGCAGCCGCAGCGTCTCCTTGACGACCGCGTCGAGGTACTCCCCGTCGCCGGCGCCGAGGTCCGCCTGCAGCTCGCGCAGCTTGTCGGGGTTGCGCAGCAGCCGCTCGAAGGTCCAGGCCAGCGTGCTCGAGGTCGGCCCGTCGGAGAGCAGCGTCACCAGTTCGTCGCGCAGGTCCTGGTCGGAGAGCGGCTCGCCGTCCTCGTAGCGCGCCTGGACCAGCATCGAGACGACGCCCATCGCGCCGCCGTCGGGGTCGGCCTTGCGCCGCCGCACCTCCTCCATCACCGCCGCCTCGACCGCGCCCATCGCCTCGCGGTAGCCACGGCTGCGGGTCACCCAGCCGGGCCCGAGGAAGGCGAGCATCGCCAGGTTGCGCGGTTCGTTCATCCAGGTGGTCAGCGAGCGCAGGCTCTCGCGCAGCGGCTGCAGACGCGGCGAGCCCGAGTCGGGGCCGAAGACGGCCCGCATCACCACATCGAGGGTGATGTCCTGCATCCGCGGCCAGAGCGCGAACGGCTCGCCGACCGGCCAGCGGGCGATCTCCTGCCCGGCCACCTCGGCCATCATCTCGGCGTCGGCCTGGACCGCTTTGCCGTGGAAGGAGGGCAGCATCAGCTTGCGGCGGGTCATGTGCTCGGGTTCTTCGAGCAGCATCACCGAGCGCGGGCCGAGCAGCGGCCCCAGCAGCGGGTTGGCGGTGTCGACGCCGACCGCGGATCCCGCCGTGAAGACCTTTTTCACGTCGTCGGGGTCGCTGAGGATCACCCAGTCGCCGTAGTGGCGGATCCGCAGCGTGAAGATGTCGCCGTAGCGCCGCTGGCACTTCTCCAGCCAGGGCAGCGGCCGCTGCGTCCAGCCGACGGCCTGCAGGGCGCGCGGCAGTCGCGGTCCGGGCGGCAGCGCGCTCATGCCGCGTCCCTCCCGTTCTGCGAGGCCAGCTCGTCCATCAGCTCGTCCTCGAGCCGGCAGGTGGTGCCGATAAGGAGCTCGAAGAGATCGCCGGAGAACTGCGCCGGCAGGTCGTGCTCGGCGCCGCGGGCGAGGTAGCGCTCGCGGACGATCTTCACCCGGTCGGGCTGCATCATCGGGATCTCGTGCTCGCTCTTGTAAACGGCGACTTCGCGGCAGATCTGCAGCCGCTCGCCGAACAGCCGGGCGATCTCGTCGTCGATCTCGTCGAGGCGGCGGCGGAAGGGCTCGAGCCCGGCGGCGCTCATCGGCACTCCTCCCCCAGCAGGCCGGCGGCGAATGCGTAGCTGCAGGCGGCAAGCTCGTCGAGGGCGTAGCCGCCCTCCTGGATCACGCAGACCGGCAGCCCCGAGCGGGCCAGCAGGCGGCCGACCTCGGCGAAGATCTCCGGCTTGAACTTCCAGTCGCCGTGCGGGTCGCCGGCGACGGTGTCGTAGCCGAGCGAGACGACCAGGGCGCGGGCGATCTCGGAGAGGTCGTGGATCGAGTGCGCGACCTCGCGCAGGTAGATCTCTTCGTCGGGGCTCTCGGAGAAGGAGACGGCGCGTTCGCCGGGCATCTGCGGCAGCGGGGTCCCCGGCGGCAGGTTGGTGACCGGCGCCGCGTGCAGCGAGTGCAGGGCCGCGACGGGGCCCATCCGCTCGACCAGGGCCGAGGTCCCGTTCGGGTAGTGGAGGTCGAGGTCGACGATCCCGACCGGCTGCATCCCTCCCTCGCTCAGCCGACGCACAGCCGCGGCGGCGTTGTTCAGGTAGCAGTAACCGGCGTGGAAGGCGGGCCCGGCGTGGTGGCCGGGCGGACGGCAGACGGCGTAGGTGTAGCGGGCGCCGGCGAGCAGCCGCTCGGCGGCCGTGATCGAGGTGCGAACTCCCTCCAGCGCCGCGGCGACCAGCGCCTTGTTGACCGGGATGTCGGGCTCGAGTCCGGGCGGGGCGAAGTCGGGCATCACCACCGGCTCGGCGGAGGAGAGGTCTTCGAGCACCCGCAGGTACTCGGCCTCGTGCAGCGCCTCGAGCGTCTCGTGCACCTCGGTGTCGGGCGCGTCGGCGGCGACCGGGCGCACCCGCGAGTGGCGGACCAGCCCGGCGCGCAGCTCGACCAGGCGCTGGTTGGAGTCCTGGCCTTCGATCAGCCGTTCCCCTTCCCGCACCCAGAAGGCGGCGTCGCCGCTCCCCTGCCGCTGCTCGATCATCAACAGCTCACTCGTCATCGAGGAGCCTCCGCATCCGCGGCCCGAGGTGCTCGAACCCGTTGCGCGCGTAGAAGGACTCGGTCGAAGCGATCGCCGCGAAGGTCTCACGGGGGAGGCCGACCTCCAGCCGGCTCACCCCGCGCCTTCGCGCCTGGGATGCGATCGCCTCGACCAGCTCCGCCCCGACGCCGCGACTGCGCCAAGCCTCATCGACCCAGAGGTCCTGGATCGTCGCGTAGATGCCGGGAACGTGGATTGCCCGCTGCCAGCTGGCGCTGAGGACGCCGACGATCCCTCCGTCGGCCTCCGCGATCAGCACCGAGCCCCCCGCTGGATCCTCCAGCAGGGCGCGGACCTCAGATTCAAGCGCCGGGCGCTCCGGGCAGCGACCGCCGAGCTCGCCGAGCAGGGCTTCGACCGCGGTCGTGACCCCCTCGACGTCTGCGGCCCCCGCCTCGCGAACCGTCGACTCCGTCGCCACTGGATCGGTCACGCCGCCTCCGCGTGCCGGGCGAGCGGCTCCAGCTCGACGCTCCAGGCCTCGCCGGGGGCGTCCGAGCCGGTGACGGTTCGCGCGATCGCCGCCATCGGCGCCCGCGCCTTGAGCAGGATCTCGTCGAACTCCTCTTCGGGGTCGGACTGCATCACGATCGCGCCGCCGGCACCGATCGTCGTCCGCCCCGGGCGCATCACGATCGTGCGGATGACGATGTTGAGGTCGGTCGAGCCGTCGGCGCCGAAGTAGCCGATCGAGCCCGAGTAGACGCCGCGCGCCTCGGCCTCGAGGTCGTCGATGATCTCCATCGTCCGCTCCTTCGGGGCGCCGGTCATCGAGCCGCCGGGGAAGGTCGCGCGCACGCAGTCGACCGCGCTGCGGCCGTCCTCGAGCCGGCCGACGATCGTCGAGACCATCTGGTGGACGGTCGCGTAGGGCTCGATCACCATCAGGTCGGGGACTTCGACGCTGTCGACGTCGCAGACGACGCCGAGGTCGTTGCGCAGCAGGTCGACGATCATCAGGTGCTCGGCGTAGGTCTTTTCGTCCTCTTCCAGCTCGCGGCGCACGGCGGCGTCCTCGGCCGGGTCCTCGACCCGCGAGATCGTCCCCTTGATCGGCCGCGCCATCACCTGGCGCTGGCGGTCGACCGAGATGAAGCGCTCAGGCGAGGAGCTGACGATCGCGTTCTCGCCGAAGTGGAGGAAGGCGGAGAACGGCGAGGCGTTGGCCCGGCGCAGCTGCCGGTAGAGCTCGAACGGCTCCGGGCTGGCGTCGGTCGAGAACTGGTCGGTGAGGCAGACCTCGTAAGACTCGCCGGCCAGCAGTTCGGACTGCGACTTGGCGATGTCGGCGAGGTAGCGGGTGCGGCCGCGGCCCGACTGGAAGCTGACGTGGGCGCCGGGTTCGCTCGGCGGCGCCAGCGGCCGCTCGGCCGGAGGCTCGGCGATCGCCCGCTCGATCAGCTCGACGGCGGCGTCGAGCCAGAGCTCGGCCTCGGGGTCCTCGCCGCGACAGAGGGCGAAGACGTAGGTCACATCCTTGGTGTGGTCGACGGCGACGACGCGGTTGGCCAGCATCAGCGCCGCGTCGGGCAGGTCGGAGCTGTGGACGTTGGGCGAGCCGCAGTCGGCCTTCAGCTCGTAGCCGAGGTAGCCGACGTAGCCGCCGACGAGCCCGCGCTCGACACCCTCGGGCGGCTCGACCGCGATCCGCTCCAGCTCGCGCTGGAGGTAGTCGAAGATCGACCTCTGCTCGACGGTCTCGACGCCGCCGCGGTTGACCGCGATCTCGCCGCTGTCGACGTCGTATTCGACGAAGCAGCGGTCCGGGCCGGCGGTGGTCCCCATGTAGGAGCACTGCGCCAGCCAGGTCGGCGCGTCGGCGCTATCGAGCCAGAAGGACGGGTCGTGCTCGGCGAAGAGCCGTTCGTAGACGTGCTCGGTCGGCGCCTGGCCCTCGACCTTCCGCATCCGCAGCTCGAGCTCGCCGCCGCCCTCCTGCGCGGCGGCGCGCGGCGCCCGTTTCGAGGCCTGCGGGACGATCGACGCCCGCCCCGCCGGCCGGCTCTCCGGGCGCTGGTGGCGCTCGGCCATCGCGAAGAAGTTCTCGGCGATCTTCAGCCCGTACTCGGTCGAGATCGACTCGGGGTGGAACTGGACGCCCCAGATCGGCCGCCTGGTGTGTTCGACGCCCATCACGACGCCGTCGTCGGACCAGGCGACGACGCTGCCTTCCGGCCCGGGCGGGCTGGTGATCGCCAGCGAGTGGTAGCGGACGACCGAGAAGCCCTGGGGCACGTCCTTGAACAGGCCCTTGCCTTCGTGCATCACCCGGCTGAGGCGGCCGTGCATCGCCATCGGGGCCCGGTTGACCGTCCCCTCGAGCAGGTTGCCGATCCCCTGGTGGCCGAGGCAGATGCCGAAGACCGGGACTTCGCTCTTCTGGAGGATGTCGCTGCAGACGCCGAAGTCGTGCCAGCGCGAGGGGTGGCCGGGGCCGGGCGAGAGCACGATCGCGTCGAAGTCCATCCGTGTCAGCACCCGCCAGGAGACGGCGTCGTTGTTGACCACCATCGGCTCCTCGCCCGAGGCCGCGGCCAGCAGGTGGAAGACGTTGTAGGTGTAGGAATCGTGGTTGTCGACCAAAAGCGTTTTCACGTCAGGCTCCCTCTAGTCCAAGGCCCTTCAGGCCCTGCTCCAGCACCGGCTGCACGACCGCCTCGACCTCCGGTGCCCGCTCGTCTTCCCGGTACCAGCGCGCGAAGTGGGAGAGGTACTTGGAGAGCGGCGCGACGTCGAAGTCCTCGACGGCGCTCCCCAGGTGCACCCGGTAGTGCTCGGACTGGACCACGGCGAAGCGGTAGTCCGGGTCCTCGGCCGGGCGCTCGCCCTGGATCTCGGTCGTGGCGTGGTGGGCCTGGGCGCGCGCCAGGTCCCAGCCGAGACTCCCTTTGCCCTCCACCAGCAGCTTCTCCTTGCCGAACTTGACCTGCTTGGTCGTCGGCTGCAGGAGGAAGTAGCCGAGCGCGACCTGCGCCGGCACCGTCTCGGGGTGCGGGTGGCGCTCCATCTCGGCCGCGAACTCGGGGTTCCGGCGCAGCTCGTCCTCGATCCACTCGACCAGGTCGTCGATCAGGAGCGCCCCTTTCTTCGAGGAACTGATCGATTCGTTCTCGCGGGCGACCATGCCGTGGAAGATGTCGTGGGTCGGCGGGCCGCCGCCGCGGGCCGAGCCGTTGCCGTTGCCGTTCTGCAGCCCCATCTCGTCGATCAGCTTGCGGCGGCAGGTGACGTGGGCGACCCACTCGTTGCCGCAGACCTGCATCGAGATCACGTCGTCGAGCTCGTCGGCCGCGGCCCAGTAGGCGAGTGCCCGCATGTGCTGGGTCGGGAGGCCGTCGGAGCGGACCAGCGGCATCTCTTCCAGCTCCTCGCGTTCGGTCTCGTACATGACCATGTCGTCGCCCCAGCGTTTGGTCAGGGTGCCGTCGGCGAGACCCTGGTTCATGTACTCGGCGACCTCGGGCAGGTAGTCGGACTCGTAGATCACCCGGTCGAAGCTGATCCCGAGGCTGGCGAGCGTCTTGCGCTGGCCGGAGACCACCCAGGAGCGCGTCCGCGACCACAGTTCCAACGCCTTCTGGTCGCCGCCGAGGACCCGCATCATCAGCTCGTCGGCTTTGTCGTCGTACTGGGTCGACTCGCGGGCGACCGAGTCCTCGGCGCCGTCGTCGCCCTGGCCGCCGTTCTTGCTGGCGGTGACGTAGTCGGCGTAACAGAAGCCGACGAAGTGGTCGGACTTCTCGTCGGCGTCGGGGCCGGAGTCCTCGCCGGCGCGGGTCGCGACGCCGGCCATCGCCTCGCCCATGCTGCGGCCGACGTCGCAGATCAAGCTCCGGTTCTCGACCCGGGCCCCGGCCTGCTTCAGCGCGCCGGCGATGGCGGCGCCGACCGCAAGGTTGCGTAGGTGGCCGATGTGCAGCGCCTTGGTCGTGTTGGCGCCCCAGAAGTAGACGGCGTAGCGGTTCTCGGCGGCCATGTCGGCGAACTCGTTGGCGCCGGGCTGGCTGGAGCGGATCGCCTCTCCCTGCGCTTCGATCCACTCGTCGGCGAGCCGCAGCCGCGGCTGCCCACCCTCGCGGTCGAGCGAGGCGACCCAGTCCTCGGCCTCGATCCGGTCGAGCGCCGCCTTGGCCTCCTCGTCCTCGCGCCAGTCAACGCCCTTGGGGAGCCGCGGGATCAGCATCAGGTCGAACTCGGCCTCCGGCCGGTAGGGCGCCCGCGCCGCCCAGGGAGCCCTGCTGCTGTCCCCCGCTGCCGCTGCCTCGAACTTGTTGAAGATGTTCTCGCCCATAGCTGTGATTTCGAACTTTCCGCCTTCGAATTTGGTTGTTCGAAATGCACCCGCCGGGGCTCGAACCCGGATCTTCGGCTTACAACGCCGACCCTTTAACCGATTAAGGC
>Ga0070665_100003493_pt1 | contig 16732 bp, 11 predicted proteins | sample KBSS13metaG_FD_65862 | JGI IMG/M metagenome (GOLD analysis project Ga0070665, IMG submission 65862) | Switchgrass rhizosphere microbial communities from Kellogg Biological Station, Michigan, USA - KBS S1-3 metaG | ecosystem: Host-associated > Plants > Roots > Rhizosphere > Soil ... | reverse complement strand
CAACAAAGCGCCCCATAGCAAACCCCCAAGCCGACGATGCGCGATTCTAACGTCGACGCCTCTCCGGGGGAATCCGCCATCTTACTGGTCTCAGCCGTTTTCACACAGCCTCGCCCCATTTGGGTCGTTGAGGCAATCCGCCCGCCTTCTCGAATGCGGCCGTGAGTTCAATTTCGCTGCGTGGTTAATCAGTACAGCCTTCCCCCTGCGTGAGGTGGAGCTGCGGTATAAACCTTTCTATGTCGGTGGTGTCACGCCCTTCCCTGCGGAGCTGCCGCAGCGCCTCCGTCTCTCCCATGGTGAGCAAAGTATGGGCCGCAAGTAACCGGAGATTCACAGGTGCGTACGGCGACGAAAAAATGGAGAGCGAATCACCGTCTTTGAGGACGGCAATAACTGTTGGTGCTGCCGGTTTGGCCTGCAAGCCGAGCTTCTGCAGCGCTTTGAGCATTGCGATAATGAGGTCGACATCGGCATGTGCACGGATGAAATCCTTCTTAGCGTCATCCTCATGGCCCATTCGCAAGCCCAACTCGATCAAACCCTGCAGGTCCGGTACCGCTGTCGCACCAGCATCTGCCAAACGGGTAAGCATTGCGGCCGCATAAGGGGCGCGCTCTTCGTCGTCGGCAATTCGCTTGAGCATCGGGTATTGGGGCGCCACGGAGCAGTGAGGAAGTAGAGAGAATACGGCGGCCAACCGTGCGATCGCCTCTCGATTTGCCGACAACGTCGCTTGATCCAAGGTCGGCGAAAGATCTGTCTTGAGGACGCGCTCCAGGATTGGCTGAGCCAGTTGCAGTGGCGTCGTCGCCTGCCAATCAGCAAAGGCGAAGTCCGTCACCCGGGGATCACCGATGATCGCCGCCACTGTCGCCATGTCCTTTGTCTCCCAGCCGCCGAGCCACGCGTAGGACGCCGAGAACTGCATTGACGCTGAGGCGGCGGGGATCGCCGGATTCGCAAGGATCGAGCGAACCAAGCGAGCCATGTCGTCATTCGACACTGTTGGCTCCGTGCTCGCACTTAATCCCCAGCGTTTCAGCCAGGCATCGAAGTCGATGGTTGAGGGCTCCACCGTGTGTGCTGTCATGAAGCCGATCACACCCCCACCAAGGCCCATCATCGCCGCAAACAGGCTTCGATCGAGTGGCCCGATCAGCATGGGGACGAACCAATCCGAGCCGCCCACCTGCGTCTCGCGATGAATTTCCTGCCAGTGCTCGCCATTCTTCCGGTAGACGGTGAGGCGTTCTCCGACGAGCGCCTCATGCACTGTGTGGTAGTCGGGGCGACGTCTGGGCGTCAGCGCCTGCTCGACAATGATGACGTCCGCCTCGGCAAGCGTGGCCGGTTCGGCGACCAGGCACTCACCTTCAGCTTGGTGTGCGAGAAAATCCAGATTTCGGCCATCGTGAAAATCATCCATCCTTTGGTTGGGCGGGCACCAAGGACGGCGTTCGACACGATGGCGGGTGACCTTCATCGCGGCATCCGGCGGTGCCCCAAATGCGGGGAGTGTCGGACTGGTAAGAACTGCTTGCACGACATGATGATAAAGGAGCGCCTGGCAGCGACGGTGACCACAAACTCCGGGTGAGTAGTTGTTGGGGTCCTCCAACAGATCGGTGACCAGCGCGATCGTACGGGCGCCCACGAGCGACCCTTCCCATGTCCGATCTCCCTGAACCAACTGATCTCGTTGGTGATGCCGGATCAAGTTGAAGGTTAGGGGGATAACGGTCAGGAGTGCGAACGCTATAGCAGTTCGCTGCCAAATTCCTGGCGTCCACCGCTGCCGTTCTTGAGAGAAAGTTGAAATCGATAGATTGATACTAAAACGTGGAAGCCACAGGACAAGAAAAACCATCGCGACATTAAGCAAGATAATGATAAGGGCTGCGATTAACAAAAAAACTAACACAGAATTAACCGTTCTAGATCACAGGGAGGCTTCCTATCCGTGCGGCCGGCTGGCGAAAGTTTATCGTCATTAGATCATTCAGCACTTGGTTCATAGGAAGTAGGTGCTTTGGGACATGACAATGCTGGCCGCATGGCCGAGGTCGGCGACGCCCGCCGTCCTATGAATCTATGACCTACAGCTTGCTCGTCGTCCGCAGAGGTATGGGCGGCGGTGCGGTCGTCGAGCCCGGGCCGAGCGAGCGCTCGACCAGAACCGTGTCCGACCAGCGCCCATAGCGATAGGCGCTTCCGGGCAGGAGGCCTGCGCGGGAGAAGCCGAATTTCTCGTGCAGCGCCAGCGACCCGGCGTTGTCGGCATCGACATAGCCGATCATCCGGCGGAATCCGGCCGCGGCGCAGGCATCGATCAGCGCCTGCATCAGCGCCGCACCAACACCACGGCCATGCTGGTCGTGGCGGACATAGATCGAATGCTTGACGGCAAAGCGATAGGCCGGGCGCTTGCGGAACAGCACGACATAGGCATAGCCCAGCACCTCGCCGTCCGCGACCGCTACCAGATGCGGGAAGCGCCGATCGAGCAGGTTCTTGCGCCGGTCACGCAGGTCGCTCGCCTCCGGCATCCCGCTATCCTCGACACCCTCCTCGATGCCCTGCCTGATATGGCGGCGGTAGATCGCCAGCATGGCGTCGACGTCGGCATCGCGCGACGGTCGGATGTGAAGTGGGGTCGTTCTCTGCATTACTCGGAAACGACGTAGGTGTGCAGGCGGACGCGGCCCGATGACGGGTCCACCTCCCGATAGACTCCCTGGATCTCGACCTCGAAGCCCGGAACGTGTTGAAGCTGGCCTCGAACATCTTCAGATAGTCGATCATCGGCTTTGCCCTGTCGGTCAGCCTTTCGCCCGGCACGATCGTGGCGATACCCGGCGGATAGACCACGAAGGGCGTCGTGGCGATGCGTCCTGCGATGGCGTCGATCGGCAGGTAATCGACATCGTTGCGCGTCAGGCAGCGCGCCGCCGCGTGCGGCGACAGCGCGATCTCGGGCAGATGGTCGAACGAGAATTGCTTCGCCTGCAACGCACTGACATCGGCATCGCGGAAAAAGCCGTGCATCGCGGCGCACAGGTCGCGCAGCCGCACGCCGGCATAGCGCGCCGGCCGCCGGCGGTAGAATTCGGGGATTGCCTCCTCGAGCAGCAGATTGTCGTCATGCGCCTTCTTGAAGGCGACCAGCCCGCTGATCAGCGTGCCGGCCTTGCTGGCTTCGACGCCCGGCGTCAGCAGGAAGAGCAGCGAGTTGAGATCGTTCTTCTCCGCAACGATCCGGTTCTCGCGCAGATACTGGGCGACCACCGGCGCCGGGATGCCGTGCTCGGCATAGGAGCCGTCCCGGTTGAAGCCCGGGGTCAGCAGGGTCAGCTTATTGGGATCGGTCATGGCAAAGCCCGGCGGCATCGTGTCGAAGCCGTGCCAGGCGGCGCCTGGGTCGAGCTGCCAGTAAGACGGGTCGGTCGCCAGCAGGTCGGTGCTCACTGCGTCCCAGGCGACGTCATGCACGCCGTCCTCGCGCGCCACGTCGGGGATCTGCACGCGGTCGGGGACGAACGGCGTGAAGAACCAGCGGCGCTCAGGGCGCTGCTCCTTCTCCTCGAACTCGCGGCCGAGGGCCAGGATCTTCTTGCGCAGCTCGATGCCGAGCCGAATCGTGTCGTCCCACAGCACTTCGCCCGACCGCCCCTTCATCATCTGCGCCCCGACATCCAGCGACGCGAACAGCGGATAGAAGGGCGAGGTCGAGGCGTATTGCATGAAGCTTTCGTTGAAGCGCCGGTGCTCGACCCGCCGTTTCTGGCCGCTGATATGGCGGTCCTTCATGTGGATCTGAGAGGCCTGCGAGAAGCTGGCGAGCTGCTTGTGGGTCGATTGGGTGGCGATGATGCCCGGCGCCTCGGGGCCAAGCTCGGCGAGCCCCATGGCGAAGCGGCCGGCATAAAGCGGGTGGAACTTCATGAAGCCCGCCCAGGCCTCGTCGAACAGGATATAGTCGCAGAGATGGCCGATGCGGCGCAGCATCATCTCGGCGCTGTAGATCGTGCCGTCATAGGTGCATTGCTCGACCACGGCGACGCGGAACGGGCGCGGTTTGCACCAGGCCTCGGGGTCGGTGACCAGCGGATGGGTGCGGATGCGTTCGCGTAAGCTCTCTTCGTCCAGCGCCTCCCAGTCCATCGGGCCGATCAGCCCCCAGGCGTTGCGCAGGGTCGGCACATAGACCGGGATGCCGCCGCTGATCATCAGCGCGCCGTGGTGGGCGGCCTTGTGGTTGTTGCGGTCGAACAGCACCAGGTCGCCGTCGGTGACCAGCGCGGCCAGCGCGACCTTGTTGGATGTCGAGGTGCCGTTCAGCACGAAATAGGTCTTTTCCGCCCCGAATATCTTGGCGGCCTCTTTCTGCGCCTGCAGCGCCGGGCCCTCATGGGTCAGCAGGTCGCCGAGATCGAGCACCGAATTGTCCAGATCGTCGCGGAACACCGCCTCGCCCAGATGCTCCATGAACACCCGGCCGATCGGGCTGCGGCTATAGAACACGCCGCCATTATGGCCGGGGCAGGTCCACAGCTGGTTACCCTCCTGGGCATAGTCGACCAGCGTGCCGAAGAACGGCGTCTTCAGCGTTTCGGCATATTGCTTCAGGCGGCTGACCAGGTTCTTGGCGATGAAGGCCGGCGTCTCTTCGGACAAGAAGACATAGCCGTCGATGAAGTCCAGCACCTCGACCGGCAGATCCTCGAACCGCTTGCGGCGGATCAGCAGGATGATCGGGAAATTGAGGCCGCGCCGGCGCATCAGGTTGATCAGCGCCGAGGTCTTGCCCTCAAGCCCCTTTTTCCCCCAATCGACCACCATGCAGCCGATCGCAGCATCGGTCTGGACGGCGATCTCGGCATCCTCGAGCTTGCGCGCCATCACGACCTCGAAGCCGGAGCGATCGATCTCCTCGACGATCTGGTTGAACCTTATGCCTTCCAGATCGTCCGCGTCGAACGACGGCGTCGCGAACAGGAATGTGAACCGCCTGAAGTAGTCCATGCCGCCCCGCCGCGTTCATTGAGCGTGGCCTTCATAACAGCGGGGCAGGGCGGGGAGAATGGTTAATCTGGTCTCGTTGTTCGGCGGTCGCCCGTTGTTGCGCGGCTCTACGAAGACGATCTGACACGTGGCCAGGGCCTCACAGCCCTATCGGCCTGCGATGTCCGAGTTGGAGTAGCGATCATGCCTGCCAGAGCGACCGTCGAAGCCTTCATTGCCCATGTGATTTCCGGCGACCATGTCGGCGCGATCCGCGACAGGTATCACGATGACGCATGGATGCAGGAGAACCAAGCGCCGCCTCGCCAAGGGGGCCGAGAAGCGCTGATGAAGCATGAGGCCGCGATGATGGAACGGACTCAATCGGTTAGAAGCGAACTTCTTGGCGGTCCGATGATTGATGGCGACCAGGTCGCAATCCGCTGGCGCTTCACCTTCGCCTTCAAGGATGGCGGCAGGCTGCAACAGGAAGAGGTCGCGTGGCAGACTTGGCGCGGTGAGAAGATCGCCACCGAAACATTCTTCTATGATCCGGCGCAGCGCGGCTGATTCACGCAGCGCTCGACGGCCCTGCGAACCCATCGAAATGCTGTTCGCGGTTCCGGCGTTCGCTTAGTCTCAAAGATCAGCGGAGCGGGCGGCCGGAAGCCGGACCCAAAACCGCGGTCGGGGAGGACGATATGGACGGGGACAGGGTGCTTCGGCTGGGCCACCGGCTGGCGGAACTTAATCGGCGGAAGCGGTTCGACAGCGTCGACCACAGTGTCGAGGCGGATACGTCCCGCTATATCGACCAGGGCCGCTTTGCCTTGGAAAAGGACCGGATATTCAGGCGCGAGCCGCAGCTTATCGGCCTCGGTGCTGACATTCCCGAACCCGGCGACTATTGGGCCTTCGATTTCGCTGGAATGCCCGTGGTGGTCGTGCGCGGACCCGACGGGGTTGCCCGCGGCTTCGTCAATTCCTGCCGTCATCGCGGTACGGCCATCGCCGAAGGGCGGGGCAATAGCTCGGGCCGTTTCCTCTGCCCCTATCACCACTGGACGTATGACACGAAGGGCAAGCTGACTGGCCTACCCGAGCGCGGGGCGTTCGGGGACTGCAACCTGGAAGGCCGCAACCTGATCGCGCTTCCGCTCGCCGAAAAATACGGCCTGCTGGTCTTGAGCCCCTCCCAGGACATGGAGCCGGACATCGATGTCTTTCTCGGCCCGGTCGCCCCGGAGATCGTGCCCTTCGGGTTCGAGGACGTGTCTTTCGTGAAGTCGCGCACCGAGGAAATCCCGATCAATTGGAAATTGATGAACGAAGCGGGGATGGAGGGTTATCACGTCACCGCGCTGCACGGTCCGTCCTTGGCGAAGATCAACGGCGCGGACCCCACCATGCGCTACTTCACCTATGACCGGTTCGGACGGCACGGCCGGATCTGCGCCGGGAAGCGCGCGCTACTGGACAGCGACTCCGCCTTGTCATCAGGCGATGAGGCGTTACGCCACATGACACTGACCAACTACTTCTACCCAAGTTCTTATCTGACGTTCGGCACCACCAACATCACCTTCCAGCGGGCCGAACCGGGCAGCGCGCCGAACAGGACGATGCTGACGCTGACCGCCTATTCCTGGGGGGCGGCGGCGAGCGCGGAAATCCGCCAGAGGCACGAGTTCATGTTCGACGCCATCTGGAACATCGGCGTCGGCGAGGATGCTTGGGCGATGGGATCGGCCCAGCGCGCATTCGATGCGGGCTATCCCTCGACCGTCGTCTATGGCGGCGTCGAGCCGGGCGTGCAGAACGTCAACGAACAGTGGGATGCGGCGTTAGTGTCGAACTAGGGCCACCACACAACGGATCGCCAATTGCACCCGTCGCTTTCGGGATGCAGCGCATGATTTCCTGCTGTTCACGCATAGAGAATATGCCGGCCTCTACCAGCCGTCGCATGACAACGGTAGACGATTGGTGATCTAAGCCATCCAGCAGGGAGATATCGAAATGGGAAGGTACGCCCGGGTCGCAGGCCCGGACGGCGCCTGGACCGCGAGGGCGGCATGAACGCGCCCATGCCGGAGGCCGGGACCTCTTTGGGCCTTCGCCAAAGGGCGGCGATCGGCTGCGTGCTGGCGGCGATCGTGCTAGTGGTGCTGGATGCGGCCATCGCGAATGTCGCGCTGCCGACCATCGCACAGTCGCTGCAGGTCACGCCGGCCGGGTCCATCTGGGTCGTCACTGCCTATCAAATGGCGCTGGTCATGGCCCTGCTGCCGTGCGCGGCGCTGGGTGAGAGCCTGGGTTATCGCCGTGTCTACACGGCCGGCGTGGCATTGTTCACCGTCGCGTCGGCCCTGTGCGCGCTGTCACCATCTTTGCCCTGGCTGATCGCGGCACGGTTCGTCCAGGGAATCGGCGGTTCGGCCGTGATGTCGCTCGGCGTTGCCTTGCTGCGTCTGGTCGTGCCGCATCAGCGGCTCGGCGCCGCCATCGGCTGGAACGCGCTGGCGGTCGCCCTCTCGTCCGCCGCCGGTCCGACGATCGGTTCGGCGATCCTGTTGGCGTCGAGCTGGCATTGGCTGTTCGCTGTGAACCTGCCGGTGGGCATGGTCGTCCTGCTGGCAACCCGGGCGATGCCGCCTGTGCCCGGATCGGCGCGCCGGTTGGATCTGGTCAGCGTGGCGCTCAATGCCGGGGCCTTCGCCGCATTGGTCGTTGGCGCCGACTGGCTGCCGGCGCGGCCGGTGCCGGGGGGCGTTCTTATCGTCGCGGGAATTCTCGGCATGACCGCGTTGGTGCGCCGGGAGATGCCGCGTGAGGCGCCGCTTATTCCTCTCGACCTGCTGCGGGTCGGCTCGTTCCGGATTTCGGTGATTGCCTCGGTCTGCTGTTTCGCCGGCCAGGCCGCGGCGATGGTGGCGCTGCCCTTCTTTCTGCAGCACGGGTTGGGGCAGGACGCTTTCAAGACCGGCCTCTACATGACCCCCTGGCCGCTGACCGTGGCGGTGGCGGCTCCGCTCGCCGGGCGCTTCGCCGACCGGATATCGACCGCGCGACTTTGCGCAATCGGCGGCATCTGCCTGGCGGCCGGATTGGCGGCGGCGGCGCTGTGGCCGTTCAAGGGCAGTCCGCTGCCTCTGATCCCCCTGACGATGCTCTGCGGGCTGGGCTTCGGCCTGTTTCAGGTGCCGAACAACCGAAACATGCTGCTGTCGGCGCCGCGCGAACGCAGCGGCGCGGCCGGCGGCATGCAGGGAACCGCCCGGCTGACCGGCCAGACCGCCGGCGCGGTGATGATGTCCCTGCTGTTCGCACTCGCGGCCGGCGCAGCGCCACGGATCGGTCTGGGCGTCGCCGCGGCGTTGGCGCTGGTTGCCGGCCTGGTCAGCACCTTACGGTCCCAACCTGCCGCGTCCGGCCTGCCGGACGTTCTGGTCGCCCGGCGGGCGGGCTAGACCCTCAGCCCGTACAGGTTCGCCACATTGTCGTGGACCATCATCTGCACATGCTGGTCCGACATGCCCTCGGTTAGCCGCTTCAGCACCTTGGATGAGTACGGCCAGATCGCGTCGCCGTGGGGGAAGTCGTTGGCCCACAGCACGCGGTCCATCGGCAGCAGGTGGGTCATCTGGCCGACCGGGTAGTCGTCCTGCAGGGTCACGTAGACGTTGGTCTTGAAGTACTCGCTGGGCACCTTCGGCAGCGTCACGTTCTCCATGTAGAAGTAGCGGTGATAGGAATTGTCCATCCGCGTCAGGAAATGCGGCACCCAGCTGGTGTCGCTCTCCACCGCCACGATCTGCAGCTTGGGGTGGCGTTCGAAAATCTCGCCGAAAATGAACAGCGAGATCACGTCCTGGTTGCCGCGCACGAAGCGGTGATGGCCGCAGATTTTCGGCCCGCGCGCCTTGCCCATCACCTCGGCCATTTCCCGGCGGCTGGACAGGATGTGGAAATTGACCGGCAGGTTCATTTCCTCGCAGGCCGACCAGAACTCGTCATACATCGGATGGTCGTAATCCTCGACCAGCGGCGCGCCCGGGATCATCACTGCCTTGAAGCCCAGCTTCTTGGCCTCCTCCAGCTCCTTCAGCCCGTCCTCGACCGTGCGCAGCGACACCTGCGCGACGCCGATCAGCCGGTCGGAATCCTTGCTGCAATAGTCGACCAGCCAGCGGTTATAAGCATCGAGGCAGGCCTTGGCGTAGTCGATGTCGGGGTGCCCGTGCAGGAACATGCCGACCGTCGGGAAGATCACCTCGGCGCGCACCCCGTCCTGGTCCTGCACGTCCAGCCGCGTGGCGGAATCGAAGGCCGCCGGGTTGATCTCGTGCCAGTCCAGCTTCTTCCCCAGCTTCTGCAGCGGCAGGCCGGCACCGACAGAGCGGCCATAGCCCATCGTCAGCATGCCCTCGATCACCAGGGCGGCGCCCAGCTCCGGCGTCTCGGTCTCATAGGGGATACGGTCGCGGAACTTGGGATCGATGTCGGTAAAGGCGTTCTGGCGCTCGACGACATGGGAATCCGCTGAAATCAGCGTCTTCGGCAGCATTCTCTTCCCCTGCTGGTTCTGTGATTGCGGGAAGCTTGGGCGGCTGCCCGGAGCGAGTCAATCACCGATTGCACCGGACACGAGGCCGCACCCAAGTAGCGGGCGACCGCCGCATGATCTATATCAGCCCCATGCCTAAGCCAGCCCAAGGCCGCATTAACGCCATCCCGATCCTGATCGCCGCGATGATCGCCATCCTGGCTGTCACCGGCATTGCGCTGTGGCGGGTTGCCGCCAGCGGTCCGGCAAACAGCGCCGGTTCCAGCGTCAGCATCGGCGGCCCGTTCACGCTGACCGATCAGGCCGGGGCGACGGTCACCGAGAAGACCTATGACGGGTCCTATCGCCTGATCTATTTCGGCTACACATTCTGCCCGGATGCGTGCCCGACAGAGCTCGCGGTCATGGCCCAGGCGATCGAGGCGATGGGACCGGCGGGCGCGAAGGTCCAGCCGATCTTCATCACCATCGATCCGGACCGCGACACCGTCGCGCAGCTCAAGACCTATGTCCCGCTGTTCGACAAGCGGCTGGTGGGCCTCACCGGCACGCCGCAGCAAATCGCCGCCATCGCCAAGGAATACAAGGTCTACTACTCCAAGGCGGACCAGCCGGGCGTCGACGCCAAGTCCTACGGCATGAACCACTCGTCCTTCGTCTATCTGATGGACCCCGCCGGCAAGTTCCTCACCGTGTTCTCCAGCGACACCGACAGCGACAAGATGGCGGCGGAGATCAAACGCTACATGGACGCGCCGGCGGGCTGAGCCCGGGGTGGCCCTGCGGCTGCTTGACGCGAAAATCCAACGGGCCGGATCAGGACATCGGCGCTTATTTCTGTGCTAACCTGCCGGCGGCCCCACTTAGCCTCTCAGGACCCGATCGATGGCCGACGACCGTAAGCCGCCCACACCCCCGAGCCGCGCGATCGCCGCGCGCATCGCTTTGCCCGCGCAGGACGAGGATATCGCCGCGGTCCGCCGCGCGCTGATCGCCAAGCTGACCTATGCTGTCGGCAAAGACCCCGAGGCGGCGATGGAGCGTGACTGGTTCATCGCCACCGCACTCGTCGCCCGCGACCGCATGGTCGACCGCTGGATGCCGTCGACCCGCGCCACCTATGCCGAGAAGCGCAAGCGCGTCTATTACCTGTCGCTCGAATTCCTGATCGGCCGGCTGCTGATGGATTCGCTCTCCAATCTCGGCCTGACCGACACCATGCGCGCTGCTCTCTCCGAGCTCGGCGTCGATCTCGACCGGCTGCGCCAGATCGAGCCGGACGCGGCGCTGGGCAATGGCGGCCTGGGGCGGCTTGCCGCCTGCTTCCTGGAGAGCATGGCGACCTTGCAGATCGCCAATTACGGCTACGGCATCCGCTACAATCACGGCATGTTCCGGCAGGTCATCCGTGACGGCTGGCAGCGCGAATATCCGGAGAACTGGCTGTCACTCGGCAATCCGTGGGAGTTCGAGCGGCCCGAGGTCAGCCACATGATCGGCTTTGGCGGCACGGTCGAGGATATCGGGCAGGCCGGCGGCCAGCCCCGCCAATTGTGGAAGCCGGCGGAGATGGTCGAGGCCATCGCCTACGACACGCCGGTGGTCGGCTGGCGCGGCCGCCACGTCAACACGCTGCGCCTGTGGTCGGCACGGGCGCCGGATCCCTTGAGGCTCGACGCCTTCAACCAGGGCGACCATGTCGGCGCGCTCGCCAACCGTGCCCGCGCCAACGCGATCAGCCAGGTGCTCTACCCGTCCGACGCCACGCCGGCGGGGCAGGAGCTGAGGCTCAGGCAAGAATATTTCTTCACCTCCGCCTCGCTGCACGACCTGATTTACCGGCACGATCATGAATACGGCGATATCCGTACCCTGCCGGACCATGTCTCGATCCAGCTCAACGACACTCACCCGGCCATCGCCGTCGCCGAGTTGATGCGGCTCTTGGTCGACGTCCATGAGCTGCCATGGGAGGAGGCGTGGGACATCACCGTGCGGGCCGTCTCCTACACCAACCACACGCTGCTGCCCGAGGCGCTGGAAAGCTGGCCGGTTCATCTGATGGAGCGGATGCTGCCGCGCCATATGCAGATCATCTATCTGATCAATGCCCGCCACCTCGACGAACTCAGGGCCGGCGGGCATGTCGACGAAGGGCTGCTGTCGGCTGTCTCGCTGATCGGGGAGGATGGCGGCCGCAAGGTGCGGATGGGTAATCTCGCTTTCCTCGGCTCGCACAAGGTCAACGGCGTGTCGGCGCTGCATACCGAGCTGATGCGCCAGACCGTGTTCCGCGCCTTTCACCACATCTATCCCGACCGCATCGTCAACAAGACCAATGGCATCACCTTCCGCCGCTGGCTGTTCGAAGCCAATCCCGGCCTGACGCAAGTGCTGACCGATGTCGTCGGCCCGCGCCTGCTCGACGATGTCGAGGCCATCAAGAGCTTCGGCGCCAATGCCGACGACACGTCGCTGCATCAGCGGCTAGCCGAGGTGCGCCGCGGCAGCAAGGTCTTCCTATCCAACCTGATCGCCGAGCGCTTGCACATCTCGGTCGACCCGGACGCCATGTTCGACGTCCATATCAAGCGCATCCACGAATATAAGCGCCAGTTGCTCAACATCCTGGAGACGGTGGCGCTCTACCAGGCGATGCGCGCCCAGCCGACGCGGGAATGGGTGCCCAGGGTCAAGATCTTCTCCGGCAAGGCGGCGGCCAGCTATCAGCGGGCCAAGCTGATCATCAAGCTGATCCACGACGTGGCGCGGGTGGTGAACAGCGACCCGACGCTCCACGGGTTGCTCAAGGTCGCTTTCATCGCCGACTACAATGTCAGCCGCGCCGAGCGGATCATCCCCGCCGCCGACCTGTCGGAGCAGATCTCCACCGCAGGCATGGAGGCGTCGGGCACCGGCAACATGAAGCTGGCGCTGAACGGCGCGCTCACCATCGGCACGCTCGACGGTGCCAATGTCGAGATACTTGAACGGGTCGGGGCGGAGAATATCTTCATCTTCGGCCTCACGGCCGACGAGGTCGAGGCGCGGCGGCGGGAAGGGATCGACGCGCAGGCTTATATCAAGAACTCGCCCGACCTTCAGGGTGTTCTGGATGCTGTAGGCTCAGGCGTGTTCTCGCCCGACGAACCCGACCGCTATCGCCAGCTGGTGGAGGACATCACGCATCACGACTATTTCATGGTCAGCGCGGACTTCGACAGCTACTCGGCCACACAGCGCCGGGTGGCGGCGCTGTGGCGCGACCAGCACGCCTGGTGGCGGGCCAGCATCCTCAATACCGCCAATGTCGGCTGGTTCTCGTCAGATCGCACGATCCGCGAATATTGCGACGACATCTGGAACGTCCCCGTTCCGGCGCGCGTCTAGCCAGTGTCGCCGCAGCAGGACTGGCAAGCCAGCGAGGATGATGTCGCCGCCATCGTCGGCGCGCGTCACCGCGACCCCTTCGCCGTGCTGGGCCCCCATGCCGGGCCTGATGGCGTCGTCATAAGGGCCTTCGTCCCCGGCGCCACAATCCTGCGCGTCGAGGATGCGAGCGGGGCCGAGATTGCCACGCTGACCCTGCGCCACCCGGACGGCTTCTTCGAGGGGCTGATCCCCGGGCGGGCCGAGCGCTTCATCTATCGCCTGGCGGCGTCGCACGGTGCTAACCACTGGAGCCTGCACGACCCCTTCATGTTCGGCCCAATCCTGGGGGAGATGGACGATCATCTGCTGGTCGAGGGCACGCACAAGCAGCTCTATGAGCGGCTCGGCGCCCATCCGATGGTGGTCGACGGCATCGCGGGCGTGCATTTCGCCGTATGGGCGCCCAATGCCCAGCGCGTCTCGGTGGTCGGCGGCTTCAACGCCTGGGACGGGCGCCGCCACCAGATGCGCAAGCGGATCGACAGCGGCATCTGGGAAATCTTCGCCCCCGATATCGGCGAGGGCACGGTCTATAAGTATGAGATCATCGGCAAGGGCGGCACGCTGCTGCCGCTCAAGGCCGATCCGCTCGCCTTCGCGTCGGAGCTGCGCCCGTCCACCGCCTCGGTCGTGGCGCGGACCGACAATTTCACCTGGACCGACGAGGCCTATATCGAGGCGCGCGGCAAGAAGGATTGGCGGCGGGAACCGATCTCGATCTATGAGGTGCACCTGGCGTCATGGCGGCGGCCGGCGCAGAATTTCTTCTATAACTACGATGAAATCGCCGACAGGTTGATCCCCTACGTCAAGGATCTGGGCTACACCCACATGGAGCTGATGCCGATCAACGAGCACCCGCTCGACGACAGCTGGGGCTATCAGCCGATCGGCCTGTTTTCGCCGACCTCGCGCCATGGCGATCCGGCCGGTTTCGCCCGCTTCGTCGACCGCGCCCATGCCGCCGGCATCGGCGTCATCGTCGACTGGGTGCCGGCCCATTTCCCGACCGACGAGCAGGGGCTGGCCTTCTTCGACGGTACCAAGCTCTATGAGGACCCGGACCCCAAGCGCGGCTTTCACCCCGACTGGAACACCAACATCTATGATTTCGGCCGGGCCGAGGTCGCGAACTTCCTGGCCGCCAGCGCGCTCTACTGGCTCGACCGCTATCATATCGACGGGCTGAGGGTCGATGCGGTGGCCTCGATGGTGGAGCTCGACTTCTCGCGCAGGCAAGGCGAATGGTCGCCCAACAAATATGGCGGCAACGAGAATCTGGAGGCGATCGCCTTCCTCCAGCGGGTCAATATCCTGGCCTATGGCGAGCATCCGGGCACGCTGATGATGGCCGAGGATTCGTCCGACCGCCCCGGTATCTGCACCCCTGTGCATGAGGGCGGGCTGGGCTTCGGGTTCAAATGGAACCTGGGCTGGATGCACGATACGCTGGATTATCTGAAGCTCGATCCGCTGTTCCGCCAGCATCACCATAACGAGCTGACCTTCGGCCTGCTCTACGCTTTCACCGAGAACTTCATCCTGCCGCTGTCGCATGACGAGGTCGTCTATGGAAAGCGCTCGCTGGTGGCGAAATTTCCCGGCGACGAGTGGCAGCAATTCGCCACGCTGCGCGCCTATTACGCGCTGATGTGGGGCTTTCCGGGCAAGAAGCTGCTGTTCATGGGGCAGGAATTCGCCCAGTGGAAGGAATGGGACTTCCATATCGAGCTCGACTGGCCGCTGCTCGAGCCCGATCATCCGATGAATCGCGGCGTACGCGACTGCGTGCGCGACCTGAACCGCCTCTACACGACTGAGCCCTCGCTCCACGCCCGCGACTGCGAACTCGAAGGCTTCAAATGGGTTGTCGTCGATGACAAGCAACAATCCGTCTATGTCTGGATGCGGCTCGGTGGTCCAAACTCCGTGCCGGTCGTAATACTATCAAACTTCACAAGCGTACCGCGGGAAAATTATGCTATTGGACTGCCGCACGCTGGTGTTTGGCGGGAAGTCATGAATACAGACGCGACGCATTACGGAGGCTCCGGGGTCGGCAATCTGGGCGCGGTCACCGCGTCCGCCAAGCCCTCCCACGGATATCCCGCCTCCGCCCGCGTGACCGTGCCGCCTCTGGCAACGGTCTATCTCCGCCTCGACCCCAGCACGGTCCCGCCGCCCGCCGTCAAGAAACCGTCAGAATCCAAGAAACCAGCTAACTAAGCACGAGGTCACCATGGCTACGCCCCCCCTCCCAGGTGCAGCAGGCGCCGGCGGTCCGCTGGCGCGTCATGCCATGGCCTACGTGCTGGCGGGAGGGCGCGGGTCGCGGCTGATGGAGCTGACCGACATTCGCGCCAAGCCGGCGGTCTATTTCGGCGGCAAGTTCAGGATCATCGATTTCGCGCTGTCCAACGCGCTCAATTCCGGCATCCGACGCATCGCCATCGCCACCCAGTACAAGGCGCACAGCCTGATCCGGCACCTGCAATATGGCTGGAACTTCTTTCGGCCCGAACGTAACGAAAGCTTCGACATATTGCCGGCCAGCCAGCGCGTGTCCGAGCATCAATGGTATGTCGGCACCGCCGACGCCGTGTACCAGAACATCGACATCATCGAGGCGCACGACCCACGCTACATCGTCATCCTGGCGGGCGATCACATCTACAAGATGGATTACGAGCAGATGCTGCAGCAGCACGTCGAGAGCGGGGCCGACGTCACCGTCGGCTGCGTTGCCGTGCCGCTCGATGAGGCGTCGGGCTTCGGCGTCATGCATGTCGATGAGACCGACAAGATCATCGCCTTCCTGGAAAAGCCGGCCGATCCGCCGCCCATGCCGGGCAACCCGGCCATGGCGCTCGCCAGCATGGGCATCTATGTCTTCGAGACCAAGTTCCTGTTCGACGAGCTGCGCCGCGACGCCGAGGACCCGGAGTCCGAGCATGATTTCGGCAAGAACATCATTCCCCGCATCGTCGAGGCTGGGAAGGCGGTGGCACACCCGTTCGAACGGTCCTGCGTGCGCAGCCGGGACGAGAAATCGTCCTATTGGCGCGATGTCGGAACCTTAGACGCCTATTACGCCGCCAATATCGACCTGACCGACGTGGTGCCTGAGCTCGACCTCTACGACAACGACTGGCCGATCTGGACCTACAGCACCATGGCGGCGCCGGCCAAGTTCGTCCATGACGAGCCGGGGCGGCGCGGGCTGGCCATCTCCTCGGTGGTCTCGGGCGGCTGCATCGTCTCGGGCGCCGCGCTGCGCCGGACCATGCTGTTCACCGGCGTACGCGTCCATTCCTATGCCAGCGTCGAGGGTGCGGTGATCCTGCCGGATGCCGAGATCGGCCGCGGCGCGCGGTTGCGCAACGTCATCATCGAGCGCGGCACCAAGATCCCGGAGGGTCTGCAGGTCGGATGGGATCCGGATCTCGACGCCCAGCGCTTCCGCGTGACATCCAAGGGCGTCTGCATGATCAATCAGCGTATGATCGACGCGATCGGCCAATGACCATCAAGGTCCTTGCCGTCACATCCGAAATCTATCCCCTGATCAAGACTGGTGGGCTCGCCGACGTGGCCGGCGCGCTGCCGGCCGCGCTCAAGCCCGAGGGGGTCGAGGTGCGCACCGTCGTGCCGGGCTATCCGGCGGTCATGGCCGCGCTCTCCGAGGGCGAGACGGTGATGACGATCGGCGATTCCTTCGGCGGTGCGGCC
>Ga0070665_100003491_pt1 | contig 16737 bp, 15 predicted proteins | sample KBSS13metaG_FD_65862 | JGI IMG/M metagenome (GOLD analysis project Ga0070665, IMG submission 65862) | Switchgrass rhizosphere microbial communities from Kellogg Biological Station, Michigan, USA - KBS S1-3 metaG | ecosystem: Host-associated > Plants > Roots > Rhizosphere > Soil ... | reverse complement strand
ATTCTATGCTTCACCACCTGCCCGATGGCGAACTTGGCCGTGCGCATTTCCATGGCGAAAGTATTACCCTCTTTAAGCCCGGCTGCAACGCATCCGTCGGGAACGTATTGGCCGGCTGCATGCAGGAATACGTCCCTCCACGCGAACCGGATCGCCTCTTCCGGGGGTTACGCAAGATTGCGGCCAAACAACCCCGGTCGCTGGTCGGTTGACGCCGCCCGCCACCTGTGGACTCTGATGCGAGGATGGTTTGCGGAGACGGATTGGCTGACGGTCTGAAGGTTCGCTTCTGGGGCGTGCGCGGTTCGATATCGTGTTCCGGCGCCGAATACGCTCGCTATGGCGGCAACACGTCCTGCCTGGAGGTGAGCGCCGGCGGCCGGCGGCTGATCTTCGACGCCGGTACCGGCATCCGCCCTCTCGGCGTCGAGCTGGCGCGCCTGGCGCCGCTCGATATCGACATCTACTTCACGCACACGCATCTCGACCATCTGTCGGGCCTGACCTTCTTCGCGCCCCTCTTCGAGGCGCGCAACTCGGTGCGGATGTGGGCAGGCCATCTCGAGGCGCCGTATACGCTGAAGAAGGTCGTCAGCAACCTGATGCAGGCACCGATCTATCCGGTGACTCTCGAGATCTTCAAGGCCGAGGTGAAGTTCATCGAGTTCAAGGCGGGCGATCCGCTGCTCTGCGGCACGGTCAAGATGCTGACGGCGCCGCTCAACCATCCCAACGGCGCGACCGGCTATCGCATCGAGCATGGCGGCAAGGCGATCTGCTACATCACCGATACGGAGCACCGGCCGGGCGAGCGCGACAGGACGATCGTCGAGCTTTGCCGCGACGCCGATGTCATGATCTACGACTCGAGCTACACCGACGCCGAATACGAGCGCTACAAGGGCTGGGGCCATTCCACCTGGCAGGAAGGCGTCCGGGTCGCCGATGCCGCCGGCGTCGGGACGCTCGTGATCTTCCATCACGACCCCAGCCACAACGACGCTTTCATGGACGATGTCGCGCGCGAGGCGGCGGCCCTGCGTCCCGGCACCGTCGCCGGCGGGTTGCCGCGCGTGATCGTCGCCCATGAAGGCCTGACGCTCGCTCCATGAGTCCCGCAATCGTGAGCATGGCACCGTGAAAGCCGCGGTCAGTTTCCGGGGGCGCTGGCGTCGGCTGGCACTCGGCCTGCCGACCGTGCTGGGACTTACGCCACGCGGCTGGTTCATCCCCCACCGCTATGCGCCGATGCTGCCGCCGCCCGGCGCACAGCCGCCCTATCCGGCCGTCGAGGAGCTGTTCGAAAGCCATGCTGCGGCCTTCGAGTCGGTGATCGACCTGATCGACGGCCACGCGGCGGCACTCGAGGCCAAGCGCAGCCTGCTCGATCAGGCGTGGTTTCCCGCGCTGGATGCCGCGGCAGCCTATGCGCTGGTGCGCGACCGCAAACCCCAGCATGTCGTGGAAGTCGGCTCCGGCCATTCGACACGCGTGCTGGCCTACGCGCTGGGCGGGGTCGGTGAAATCCTTGCCATCGATCCCGCGCCGCGCGCCGATATCGCGGGCCTGCCGGGCGTTCGGGTCATGCCGTCCACGGTCCAGGCGGCGGCGCCGGAACTGTTCGACGGCCTGGGTCCCGGCGATGTCCTGTTCATCGACTCCAGCCATATCCTGATGCCCGGCAGCGACGTCGACCTGCTTCTCAATCGCGTCCTGCCGCGCCTGCCCTCCGGCGTGCTGGTCCACATCCACGACATCTTCCTGCCGTTCGACTACCCGCCGATCTGGGGCTGGCGCGCCTACAACGAGCAGCAGGGCGTGGTGCCCTTGCTGACGACGGGCGCCTACGCGCCGGTGTTTTCGAGCGTATGGGCAGGCCGGAAGCTGGGCGGCCGTCTCGCACGATCGGTGGTGGCGCGCCTGCCGTCGCCGAGCGACGCCCTGTCGACCAGTCTCTGGCTCGAGAAGAGATGATGGCGGCGGTGTGGCCGGCGCTTGCCTTGCCCTTTCCCCAATCGCGGCCTATGTAACCTGAAGGGACTGGGTTGCGGGCTGGCGGAGAGCCATCGTGGGTAACAACTACGACATCATCCTGATCGGCCTCGTCGCGATCTTCTTGATCCTGCGGCTGCGGTCGGTGCTGGGCAAACGCACCGGCAACGAACGTCCTCCGGCGCGCGATCCGTTCGCGCCGCCGACACCGCCGCCGCCGGCAGGCGGCCCGCCGCGCATCGGCGATGCGCCGTCAGGCAACGACAATGTCATTCCGCTGCCGAACAGCAGTGCGCCCAGCAGTCCGCGGCCGCCGCTCTCGGTCAATGCACCCGGCGGCATCCGTTCGACCGTCCTGCCGGCGGCCGTGGCGGGTGTCACGGCGATCCGCACCGTCGATCCGAGCTTCGAGCCGACCGGCTTTGCAGCCGGCGCACGCGCCGCCTTCACGACGATCGTCGAAGCGTTCGCGAAGGGCGACATCGGTCCGTTGCAGTCGCTGCTCGACCCGCAGACCTTCGCCAGCTTCAAGGGAGCCATCGCCGGCCGCATCGAACGGGGCGAGAAGGCCGAAACGACCCTGATCGGCTTCGAGGCATCGGACATCGCGATGGCCGAAATGCAGGGCGGCTTCGCCCAGGTCACCGTCCGCTTCGTCAGCGAGCAGATCAACGTCCTGCGCAACGCCGACGGTCAGATCGCCGACGGCAACCCCAACGAAGTGCAGAAGGTCGTGGATCTCTGGACGTTCCGCCGCGACACCCGGTCCAGCGACCCCAACTGGCTGCTGATCAAGACTGAAAGCGAAGGCTAGGGGAGGCAGACGTCGGCATGCGCTGGAGTTTCCTGTCCGGCGGCACAGCTCTGCTGGTCGCCGCGGGCCTTCTGTCGGCATGCGCGAGCAGCGGCGGCACTGCCGTGGAGAGCAAGGCGCGCATGGCGCCGGTTTCATTCAACGAGATTCCAGGCTGGGCCGACGACCGTCAAGGCGAGGCGCTCGTCGCCTTCAAGCGCTCCTGCCCCAAACTGATCACCGGCCCGGAAACCAGGATCGTCACCGATGGTGGCGAGAAGACCGTGACCGCAGCGGAATGGAAGGCGATCTGCGACGCCGCCAATGCCGTGAAAGACACCGATACCCGTGCATCGCGCCGCTTCTTCGAAGAGAATTTCCGCCCCCTGGTGGTGCAGTCGCCCGGAAGCTTCACCGGCTATTTCGAGCCGGAGCTGCGCGGCAGCCGCGCGCCATCCCGGCTCTACACCGTGCCGGTCTATCGCCGGCCGCCGGACCTCGGCGACGCCCCCTATTACACACGCGCCGAAATCGAGCAGGGCGCCCTCAAGGGCAAGGGACTGGAAATCGCCTGGGTCCAGGATCCGGTCGCCCTGTTCGAAGTGCAGGTCCAGGGCAGCGGCCGCATCCACCTGGCCGAGGGCGGCACGCTCAGCATCGGCTTCGACGGCTCCAACAATCGCCCTTACACCGCGATCGGCGGCGTGCTGGCAGACATGGGCGTGATGCAGCGCGAGGACGCCAATTGGCCTGCGATCCGCAACTGGCTGAAGCGCAATCCGCAAAAGGGCCGCGACGTGATGCGCAAAAACGAGCGCTACATCTTCTTCAAGGACACGCGCAGCACTGCCGCCGCCGGCTCCCAGGGCGTGCCCCTCACGGCCCAGCGCAGCCTGGCGGTCGATCCGCGTTTCACGCCCTATGGCACCCCGGTCTGGATCGAGACCGAGCGGCCGGTGACCGGCAAGCCGGGTCAGGTCGAAGCCTATCGCCGCCTGTTGATCGCCCAGGATAGCGGCGCGGCGATCAAGGGACCCGCGCGGGGCGACGTGTTCTTCGGCGGTGGCGCCAACGCATCGGACTGGGCTGGCCGCATGGTGGGCAACGGCCGGGCCATCGTGCTGGTACCCAACCGGGGCTGACCCGCGGCGGAATTATCCGGAGCCGCCCGTTGCACCGCATTTTTGCGGCTGCCATGGTGCCCGGCGTGTCCAGTCCGCTCGCTCATTCCCGTCCGCGCCGTGTCGCGCTGTTCGTCACCTGCCTCGTCGACCTGTTCCGGCCGTCCGTCGGCTTCGCGGCGGTGAAGCTGCTCGAGGACGCCGGCTGCACCGTCGAGGTGCCGCCCCTTCAGGTGTGCTGCGGGCAGCCGGCTTACAATTCTGGAGATCGCGCCACCACGCGAGCGATTGCGACGCAGGTCATAAAGGCATTCGAAGGCTACGAAGCCGTGGTCGCTCCGTCCGGCTCCTGCGGCGGCATGCTCTCGCATCACTATCCCGGCCTGTTCGACGACGACCCGGCGATGAAGAAACGCGCCGAGGACCTGGCGGCCCGCAGCCATGAACTGGTGTCCTTCCTGGTCGACGTGCTCGGCGTGACCTCGGTCTCCGCGCGCTACGACGATACCGTCACCTATCACGATTCCTGCTCGGGCCTGCGCGAGCTCGGGGTCAAGCAGCAGCCACGTCGTCTGCTCGGCTCGGTCCAGGGTCTGACCCTGCGCGAGATGACCATGCCGGAAGTCTGCTGCGGCTTCGGCGGTACCTTCTGTGTCAAATACCCCGAGATTTCGAATGCGATGGTCGGTGAGAAGTCGGCCGATATCGTGGGCTCCCGCGCCGGCACGCTGCTGGCGGGCGATCTCGGTTGCCTGATGAACATGGCGGGCAAATTGCAGCGCGACGACAGCGCCGTCAAAGTCCGTCATGTCGCCGAGGTGCTGGCCGACATGGGTGGCCTGCCGTCGATCGGCGAGGTCGAGGCGCGGCGCTGATGCAATCGACCGCCCGCGCCTTCAATCGCAACGTCGGCGCCGCGCTCGCCAATCCCGACCTGCAGGATTCGCTTGCCAAGCTGAAGGTGGGCTTCTCCGAGCGCCGACGACAGGCGGTCGAGCGGCTGCCCGAGTTCGAGTCGCTGCGCGACGCTGCGCGCGACATCAAGAATCACACGCTCGCCAATCTCGATTTTTACCTTGAGGAGTTCGAGCGCAAGGTCACGGCGCTGGGCGGCCATGTCCATTGGGCGCCGACGGCGGAGGATGCCCGGCGCATCATCACCGATCTTTGCCGGAGCGTCGGCGCACGGACGATCGCCAAGTCGAAGTCGATGATCTCCGAAGAGATCGGCATCAACGATCACCTCGAGGCCCTCGGCATCGCGCCGATCGAGACCGATCTCGGCGAATACATCATCCAGCTACGGCATGAGCCGCCGAGCCACATCATCGCGCCGGCGGTGCATCTGACCAAGGATCAGGTCGCCGACACCTTCCTCGAGCATCACCGCGCGCTGGGCTTCACCAAGCGCCTGACCGAGCGAAACGACCTGGTCGCCGAGGCCCGCCAGGTGCTACGCCAGAAATTCCTCGACGCCGATGTCGGCCTGACCGGCGCCAACTTCCTGGTTGCCGAGACCGGCTCGTCGATGCTGGTGACCAACGAGGGCAACGCCGATCTCTCCAACACGCTGCCAAGGATGCATATCGTCCTGGCCAGCATCGAGAAGGTGATCCCGACGCTGGAGGATGCGGCCGTCCTGCTGCGCGTGCTGGCACGGTCTGCAACGGGCCAGGAATCCTCCGTCTACACCACGCTCAACACCGGTCCCAGGCGCAAGGACGATCTCGACGGGCCGTCGCAGTACCACGTCGTCATCCTCGACAACGGGCGCTCCTCGGTGCTGGGCACCGAGATGCAGGAGATGCTGCGTTGCATCCGCTGCGGCGCCTGCATGAACCATTGCCCGGTCTACGGCGCAATCGGCGGCCATGCTTATGGCTGGGTGTATCCCGGCCCGATCGGCGCGGTGCTGACGCCTCAGCTCATCGGCGTCGAGGAGGCGAGCAATCTGCCCAATGCGTCCACCTTCTGCGGGCGCTGCGAGAGCGTGTGCCCGGTGCGCATCCCCCTGCCCGGCCTGATGCGGCATTGGCGCGAACGCGAGTTCGAACGCCATCTGACGCCGAAGGCCGTGCGCCAGGGCCTCGCCGTGTGGGGCTTCCTGGCGCAGCGACCGAAGCTGTACCGGTTCGTGACGGGCTGGGCCAATCGTGCGCTGGCGCTGTTCGGGCGCGGTGAAGGTCGCTTCCACACCCTGCCGCTGGCCTCGGGCTGGACCCGGTTCCGCGACTTTCCGGCGCCCGAGACCGGGGGCACGTTCCATGAGCAATGGGCGCGGCACGGCGGCGCGCGAACCCGGCCATGAACGCAACCGGAAACGATGCCCGCGCCCAGATCCTGAACGGCATTCGCCGCTCGCTCCGGCGGGGCGAGTTGACCGGCGCGGCGCGGGAGGCCGTGGAAGCCCGCCTCGCCGCGCCGATGCGCGGCCCGTCGGTCGCCCGCGCACAGCTTCCGTGGCCGGAAAAGATCGCGCTGTTCTGCCAATGGGCGGAGACCGGCAACGCGACGGTTGCGCGGGTGACCTCCGGTGAGGTCCCGGGCGAGGTTTCGGCCTATCTGATGCGCAACAACCTGCCGGCGCGGGCGGCGATGGCGCCATCGCCCCTGCTCGACCGCTACGATTGGGCGAGCCAGAAGATGCTGGCGTTGCGGCGCGGGGGTGGAGAGGGCAGCGACCAGGTCTCGATCACCGGGGCGTTCGCCGGAATCGCCGAAACCGGCACGCTGGTGATGGCGTCGGGACCCGATCACCCGGTGGCGCTGAACCTGCTGCCTGACACGCATCTTGTGGTGCTGCGCGAGGACGACATCGTTGCCGGCTACGAGGAGGTGTGGGCTCGCCTGCGCGAGCGCTACGGCAAGGATGCCATGCCGCGGACCGTGAATACCATCACCGGTCCCTCACGCACCGGCGATATCGAGCAGGCCATGGAGCTCGGGGCACATGGGCCGCGACGGCTGCATATCATCGTGGTTCGCGGATGACCGCCGCCGGCGGCGCGCCCCTCCCCCCTCGCAAGGGAGAGCTGCGCATCGTCGGCACGAGCGTTGCGCGCGAGATCGAGCTGCTGCTCGATCGTGTCGCCGAAACCGTGGGTCGACGTACGCCGCGCGTCCTGCAGGTTGGGTCGCGCACGTCAGTCCTTGATCGAAACGAACGTAACTGGCGTGCATTGATTTCGAAGCGTTTTGGCGATCGAGCGCATTTCATCGGCGTCGACTTGGCCGAAGGAAGCAACGTCGACCGGCAGCTCGACATCTGCAGCCCGCCCAAGGCGATTCGACAGGCGCTAGGTGAAGGATCGTTCGATCTCGTCGTCTGTTGTCATGTCCTGGAACACGCCGTGTCGCCCTGGAAGGCGGCCCGGAATATCGAGGCCGTACTACGGCCCGGCGGTTTCGCCTATGTCGCGACACCCTGGTCGCAGGCCTTCCATGCCGCGCCGGATGATTATTGGCGGTTCTCGGTTCGTGGCCTGAAACTGCTGTTCGACGGGTTGGAGATTCTGTCGTCCTTCTACAGTGGCGGCGATGTCGGCCTGGATGTCGCCTATCGCCTGGAGCGCAATGGGCAGCTCGACTTCGAAGCTGCCGCTGGCGCTGTCGAACAGGGCCTGTTCCAGCTCGTGCTGGATCACGAAGACAATCGGGCGGTCCTGTCGCGCCAGGCCACCGAGCGGTTGCCGGTTTCCCGCACTTACATGCCGACCTTGTTCGTCAACCTCGCGGGCCGCAAGCCGCCCAAATGAAAAGAGCGGGCTTTCGCCCGCTCTTTCCGATCTGTTGGATGTCCTGCGACTAGAAGCGCAGGTCCATGCCGAGCATGGCGGCCCAGGACTGACCCTGGGAGCCGTTGACCGGACCGCTCACGTTCCAGAGGATACCGCCGCCAACCAGCTTGATGCCCGGTCCGAGGGCGTAGTTGACGCCAAGCTCGAACTTGTCCGTCTGGTAGCCGCCAAACACGGCGGCGCCCGCCAGCGGATTCGTACCGAAGTTGCCCGAGGCGGTAGTGGCAGGGTTGGCGTAATTCAGGTTGCTGGAGGTACCCTGAGCGACGCTCAGCAGCGTCGATGCGCCGTTACCGTTGTCCGTATTGACGTGGCCCCAACCAAGCGACATCTGCCACGGGCCGGTTTCGTACATGATCGACGCCGCCCACTTGCGGCTTTCGCTCGCCTGGCCGGTGTAGTAGTTGCCGCCGAGGCCGTTGTTGTCATAGCCGTACGAGCCGCCGACCGTGAAGCCGGCAAAGCCGAACTGCACGCCCACCACCCACTGCTTCCAGTTCGTGAGGTTCGCGCCCGTCGCCGTGTTGGCGTTGTTGGCCGCCAGGTTGTTGAGGCTGGGGACGAAGGTCATGTACGAGAACGCGCCGAAGAGGGCGACGGTCACGTCTCCGAACTTGTTCAGGTAGTTGGCGCCGACGTCGAAAAAGTCCTGATAGGAATTGTCGTTCGTCGGGCAGTTGCTCGCCGAGGTCGGATCGTTGAGGCCGCAGATACCCGCGCCGGTCGGTCCGACGGTGAGGCCTCTCGACAACATGGCATTCGGGGAAACGTTGATCTTCGGCGAGTAGCCGACACCGATCTGCAGGCCCATGAAGCGGGGCGTGAAGTAGTTGATGCGGTTCACGTCCTGGTATTGACCACCGATCGTGAAGTACGTCGCGGCGGCTTGCGATGGATTGTTGATCATCGCAGTACTCGCCCAATTGAAGTTCGAGTTGTGCTGGAAGAAGCCCCAGCCCAACAACGCCGACGGGGCACCGTAGTACATACGGTAGCTGGCCTGGTCGCGCGCGCCGAACTCGATGCGGCCCCAATCACCGAAGGCGAACAGGAACGCTTCGTCGATCTGGCGGCCATGATTGGTCGCGGTAACGCTGTTGTCCCAGCCCTCGAGCTCGACCGTCAGACCAACGGTGGTGCCGTTGTCCAGCTTCGACTGGCCGATGAAATGGATTTCACCTTCCTGAATGAACTGGAGGCCCTTGTATTGGACTGACGAGCCGTCGGGAGCGTAAGTGCCCTCGATATTGCCGGCCAGCGCGAAGAACTGGTAGTAGCCGCCGACGCCGATCTTGATCGGATCCGCTGCCATGGCCGGGGCGGCCATCAGTCCACCGGCGACCAGGGCGGTCGATCCCAGCAGAAGCTTTTTCATCATTCTCCCTCTCTCGTTGATCAGAAACTGGTACGTACCAAAGGCCTGCCCGACCGGCGGAAGGTGGACGCTAGGAACGCAGCGACACACTGCCCCCGCCATGACGGTCGAGGAATAGAACACGGCGGCGAAAGAAGGGTCAAGAAATGGACGCCCGGTTGAACGATTCTCCCCTTACCTGTGGCGTCTTTGTCACATTTCAGACAGCCCGAACGCTACGATCCTTTGACAGAACGCTGAAAAACTCATCAGTCCTACAATGCAACTAAAGGTGCGCCAACCCATCGCTTGAAGTCGGCCGAAGTGATGCTTATCGTCCCGCCGCCATCACGCCCCGAAAAAGCCGGGACGAGACGATATCGCGACGATATCAGGCCAAAACCGTCGGGGAATGACGACATGTCAGCTTTTTCCAGTGCCATTCGCTTCACGTTGCTCGGCCTCACGGTCCTCAGCCTGGCGGCCTGCGGCGACCCGGCTTCCGTGAACGAAAAGCGGTCGGGTCCATCGGGCGACCGGAACAGGCGCGACGCCTCCACCGGCTTGGGCGGCCGCACCCAGGAAGAGGGCAGCCTGTTCGGGCCGGGCGGGTTGTTCGGAACGAAGGCCAATAACGCCAAGGACACTTCCGGAACGGGCGTTGCGGTGAACGCCTTCCTGTGGCGCGCCTCGCTCGACACCATCAACTTCATCCCGCTGGTGTCGGCCGATCCGTTCGGCGGCGTCATCATCACCGACTGGTACACACCGGCTGAAGCGCCCACCGAGCGCATGAAGGTCCAGATCACCATCCTCGACCGCGAGCTGCGGGCGGACGGCGTGCGGGTCTCGGTATTCAAGCAGCAGCAGGCGGCGCGGACCGGCAGCACCTGGGTCGATGCCCAGGTCGACCCGCGCACCAACACCGAGATCGAAAACGCCATCCTGACGCGCGCCCGGCAGCTTCGCATCGCCCAAGGCGGCTGAAGCGGCGCCCGGCCGGCGTCACGGCGCTTGACTTGGGAGGCCGCAGCTTGCATCCGCTGCGGCCTTAGTTTTTTCGGGAGCCTATCCGTGTCGTCGCCCCAGGCGCCTCAATCGGCGCGCTACAATTTCCGCGAGACCGAAGCCAAGTGGCAGAAGGTGTGGGAGGACCGCCAGACCTTCCACGCCGTCATGGACAAGGCACGGCCGAAATATTACGTGCTCGAAATGTTCCCCTATCCGTCGGGGCGCATCCACATGGGCCACGTCCGAAATTACACCCAGGGCGACGTGATCGCCCGCTACAAGCGGGCCAAGGGCTTCAACGTCCTGCATCCGATGGGCTGGGATGCCTTCGGCCTGCCGGCCGAGAATGCGGCGATGGAGAAGAAGGTCCATCCCAAGGCCTGGACCTACGAGAACATCGCCACCATGAAGGCGCAGCTCAAGTCGATGGGCCTGTCGCTCGACTGGAGCCGCGAGCTCGCGACCTGCGATCCTGCCTACTACCGGCATGAGCAGAAGATGTTCCTCGACTTCTGGAAGGCGGGGCTCGCCTACCGGAGCGAGGCGTGGGTCAACTGGGACCCCGTCGACAACACGGTGCTGGCCAACGAGCAGGTGATCGAGGGCAAGGGCTGGCGCACCGGCGCGACCGTCGAGCGGCGCAAGCTCACCCAGTGGAACCTCAGGATGACGGCCTTCACCGAGGAGCTGCTGGAGCGTCTGGACACGCTCGACCGCTGGCCCGAGAAGGTTCGCCTGATGCAGGCCAACTGGATCGGCAAGAGCCGCGGCGCGCGCGTCTTCTGGCCGCTCGCCGATTCCGCCGGCGCTGATCGCGGCGAGCTCGAGATCTTCACGACCCGGCCCGACACGCTGTACGGCGCGTCGTTCGCCGCCCTGTCGGTCGACCATCCGATCACCATCGAGCTGGCGGCCAGGGACCCTGGCCTCGAGCGCTTCATCGAGGAGTGTCGCAAGACCGGAACGGCCGCGGCCGAGATCGAGACTGCGGAGAAGCAGGGCTACAAGCTGCCGCTCCTCGCCCGGCATCCCCTGATGCCGGACAGGACGGTACCGGTCTATGCCGCCAACTTCGTGCTGATGGAGTACGGTACCGGCGCGATCTTCGGCTGCCCCGGCCACGACGAGCGCGACCACGAGTTCGCGACCAAGTATGGTCTGCCGATCCTGCCGGTCGTGATGCCGAAGGACGCCGATCCGGCGAAATTCAGTGTCGTCGACGCGCCGTTCGTCGACGACGGCATCATCATCAATTCGGATTTCCTCGATGGTCTCGGCGTCGACGACGCCATCGCGAAGGTCATCGCGCGGCTCGAGGAGCTCGGCGTCGGCGAGGGCACGGTCCAGTACCGCCAGCGCGACTGGCTGGTGTCGCGCCAGCGCTATTGGGGCACGCCGATCCCGGCAATCCATTGCGAGGCGTGCGGTGTGGTGCCGGTCCCGGAGCAGGATCTGCCGGTCGAGCTGCCGGAGGACGTCACCTTCGACAGGCCGGGCAATCCGCTCGACCATCATCCGACCTGGAAGCACGTCGCCTGTCCGACCTGCGGGGCTGCCGCGCGGCGCGAGACCGATACGTTCGACACCTTCGTGAATTCGAGCTGGTACTTCGACCGCTTCACCTCGCCGAACCTCGCAACCGCGCCGTTCGACCGCGAGGAGGATCACTACTGGATGCCGGTCGACCAGTATATCGGCGGCGTCGAGCATGCGATCCTGCATCTGCTCTACTCGCGCTTCTGGACCCGCGCGATGCGCGAGGTGCAGATGACCAGCCGCGACGAGCCGTTCGACGGGCTGTTCACCCAGGGCATGGTGTGCCACGAAACCTACCGCGCGGCCGACGGCACCTGGCTGCTGCCCGAGGAAATCGAGCGGGTCGACGGCAGCAAGGTCGTCCGTCTCTCCGACAAGACGCCGGTCGAGGTCGGACGCTCCGAGAAGATGTCCAAGTCGAAGAAGAACGTCGTCGACCCGGACCAGATCATCCACGACTACGGCGCCGACACCGCACGCTGGTTCATGCTGTCGGACTCCCCGCCGGAGCGCGATCTCGAATGGACCGAAGCGGGTGTCACCGGCGCCTGGCGGTTCCAGCAGCGGTTGCATCGCATCGCCAGCGAGGCGATGGCGAACCTGCCGGCCGCCGGCGCCTCGAAGCCCGAGGCGTTTTCCGACGCCGCGACCGCGTTGCGCCGCGCCGCACACAAGACGATCGCCGGCCTGTCGGCCGACATCGAGGCTTTCCATTTCAACAAGGCCGTGGCGCGGCTGTACGAGCTCGCCAACACGATCGGCGGCTTCGAGGCGAAGGACGAGTCGAGCCGATGGGCGCTGCGCGAGGCGCTGGAGATCTTCGTGCGCCTGATCGGCCCGATGACCCCTCATCTCGCCGAGGAGCTGTGGGTGGGGCTCGGACACACCACGCTGCTCGCCGATTCGGGCTGGCCGGTCGCCGAGGAGGCGCTGCTGGTCGACGACACCCTCACCATCGCGGTGCAGCTCAACGGCAAGCTGCGCGGCACGGTGCAGCTCGCCAAGGATGCCGCGAAGGACGTGGCGGAAGGGGCGGCGCTGGCGCTCCCCGAAATCGTGCGCGCGCTCGATGGCCAGACGCCCAGGCGGGTGATCGTCGTGCCGAACCGCATCGTCAACGTCGTGCTGTAAGCGCCGCGTGAAGATCGAGCCGCGCCAGGTCGATGCCTTTCTCAGGAAGCCGGACGCCCGGATCCGCGGCGTCGTCGTCTACGGCAGCGACGACGGGCTGATCGCGGAGCGGGCGGCGCAACTCGCGCGGACCGTGTGCGCGGACCTCGGCGATCCGTTCCGTGTCGTCGATATCGCGGGCGACGTGCTGAAGGGCGATCCAGCGCGCCTGGCCGACGAATTCTCGGCGATGTCCCTGATGGGCGGACGCAGGGTGATCCGCGTACGGCCTGCCGGCGAGGAATCGGCAACCGCGCTTCGGAACCTGGTAGAGGCCGGCGCCGGCGATGCGCTCATCGTGCTGGAAGGGGGCAACCTCACGACGCGCTCGACCCTACGCACGTTGGCCGAGACCGAAGGCACTCTGGCCGCCTTGCCCTGCTACCCCGATACAGAGGAAGACCTGGAGCGGCTGGTCGAGAGCGCGGCCAAGGCGCAAGGCTTCACCGTCGACGACGATGCGCTGCCTTGGATCGTCGAACGGCTGGGCGGCGACCGCGGGCAGACCCGCAGCGAGATCGACAAGCTCATGCTCTACAAGGTCGGCGACGAGTCGACGGTGATTTCCCTCAAGGATGCCGCCGCGGTAATGGGCGACAGCTCGTCCATGGAGATCGACGACGTCGTCGGCGCCACCTTCGATGGCGACCTCATCACGCTCGACCGCGCGCTCGATCGTGTCTTCGCCGAAGGTGGCAATCCGGTACAGCTCGTGCGAGCCCTGCAGCGCCACGCCGACCAGCTTCATCTCGTGCTCGGACACATGGCGGCCGGCGGCAATCTCGACTCCGCGATGTTCAAGGCGCGCGGCGCGCCCCGCTTCGGGCCAGGCCGGCGGCGCTTCGAGAACCATCTGCGGAGCTGGCCGATCGGGCGGTTGGGCGAGGCGCTGAGGCGCATCCTCGAGGCGGAGATCGAGTGCAAGTCCACCGGCCTGCCCGACGAGGCGATCGCCCGCCGGTTGTGCCTGGCGCTTGCACGCAGTGCTGCCAACCGGCGGCCGCAACGTCGATAATGAGGAGCAAGATCCCGGCTCGGCAGTACGAAGGCTAGGCCGGCCTGCCGGTGGTGAGCGGAAGCGCCGCCTGCTCGGTCAGGATCAGGAAGGTGAAACTCTCCTCGATGTAGAGTCGCACTCGCCGGGTGTCGTGCTCGAGATAGCCGATCGAGAAGTCCTGCCCGACCGACAGCTCGAAGTCGCCGCCCCGCTGGGAGATCACCAGTCCGCCGTCAATCCCCGGAGCCCACACGATGTCGCCGTCGACCAGCCGCTGGACGTGGCTGATGATCGGATAACCTCCGTCGGTGCGTGCCGAGAGGTCCTTGTAGAGCTGCTCGTTCAGCACGACGGCGAAGGGACCCTCGATGCCGTCGTCGCGCAGCCTGGTGAGCGCCGTCGCGACCGCGAGCGGATAATCGGCGTGGCTGCTGCCCAGCGGCACCGCGACGCTTTCGAGCTTCTGGCAAATGCCCGTGATCTGCGCCGCCTGGTAGCCGTGGAAAATCGAGCGGTCCTCGGCGATCGCGATCTCGCGCGCCGCCGCCGTCACCGAATCCAGATCCGGATCGCGCGCGCCGCGATCGATCGCATCGAGTTCCTCGCGGCTCACGTCGAAGGGAATGCGCAGCTCGACCAGTGGCTGGATGCGGCGCAGGCGGGCCTGGACGTCCTTACCGCTGGGCGGCGAGGGGATCGGGTCGGCACGGCCAAGCTCGACGTCCGAAGCATTCCAACCGAGCGGGCCCTTGAAATCGACGACGCGGCGCGCCGCCAGCAGCGCGCGCAGGGTCCGGCGCGCTTCCTTCTCGATCTCGTCCCAACCGGCCGGGGTGATCGGCGCACGTTCGCGAAAAAGATGGTTCACTTGGTGCCTCCTGCCTTGCGCAGACTGCCGATGCCTAGGCTACCGTCGTCGGCCGCGGCGCCAGCATCGCCTGCTCCGTCCGATCCGCCGTTGCCCTGACCATGCACCATCTCGGCCTCGATCTCGGTGATCGGGCCTTCGGTGAACAGGAACGTCTTGAGATGCTGGGCGAATTTCGGGTCGGTCCGGCGCAGCCACTCCAGCGCCATCGCAGCGTGCTCCTTCTCCTCATCGCGGTTGTGCTCGAGAACGGCACGCAGCTCCGCGTTGCCTGTGGCCTTGGCGCGCTGGTTGTACCAGTCGACCGCCTCGAGCTCCTCCATCAGCGAAACGATAGCGCGATGGGTATCGACTACCTCGGTGCCGAGCGCCTCAGCGCTCTCGTGCAGGGACTCACTCGACATTCGTCCTGTCTCCCGCCTAACGGACGAACGCACGGTGCGGCCGTTCCCTCGGATGAACGCCCTGAGCTGCCGCCAGTTCCCTGCCGGGCGCTAAATCGGATCAGTCTTCGGGAGGTACGAACATGTAGCCAGCGCCCCGCACCGTGCGGATCGAGGTCGGCCGCGCCGGATCGGTTTCGATCTTGCGCCGGATGCGCAAGATGCGGATGTCGATTGCCCGGTCAAATGCTTCCATCTCGCGATGGCTCGTGGTTTCCAGCAGCCAATCGCGCGTCAACGGCCGATTGGGGTTCTCGGCAAACAACTTCAGCAACTCGAACTCTCCGGCCCGCAGCGGGACATCCTCGCCGGACAGAGCGGTCATGCGGCGGCCCGCCAGATCGAGCAGGCACTTGCCCATGCGCACCCGTTCGCCGGGTGTCGCGGCCTCCGCGCCGCCAGCGCGCCGCAGCACGGCCTTGATCCGGGCCAGCAGCGCACGAGCCTCGTAGGGCTTGGCAATGTAATCATCGGCCCCGGTCTCGAGACCGACGACCTGGTCGACGGTGTCGTCGCTTGCCGTCACCATGATGATTCCCATCCGGCGGCTGCGTTCACGCAGATACCGGGCAAGCGAGAAGCCATCCTCGCCGCCCGGCAATCGCAGGTCGAGCAACACCAGGGCGGGTGGATCCTTCTCGACCAGTTTGCGCAGCGCCGAGCCGGAATCGACGCCCGTGGCGCGATAACCTCTGTCGTCGAGAAAGTCGACAAGGGTTTCGCGCTGAAACTGTTCGTCCTCCACCACGATGATGTGGGGACGAGAATCCTTGAGTCGGGCCGCCATAGGCCTATCCTGACGGCCGAATCACTCAACCTCAAGGACATAGACGTGGAGACGGCGCCCCGGGGCGGGGCGCCGTCTCGTACGGTCGGAGATTTTGGGAGGGGCCGACCGTAGGAGCGTCGGTGGTGTGAGGCCGACGCTTGGAGAGAATTCTTTGGCCGTAGATCTAGGTGCCCAACCGAAAAATGAAGTCCGGCTGGCTTCCTCGGAATGAGGGTATTCTGCAGAAGCAAATTCCTCGTCGATGCTTCTGTCGTGCGTCGCCTGTCGAGCCACTGAAATTAGTCGGAACCGATATCGTACCAATTGCGTCAAACCAAAAAATCGTTTCGTCCGTTTCGTCGAGCGCCCTTCGTGTAACCCAAGAAACATTTTAGACGCTTCGCGTTACCGGGCGGAAACGCGTGGCACACGATCTGCGTGGGACGATGCGCGCTATGGATGGGCTCCTGACAGCGGCCGCCCCGCCGCGCGAAATCCCGGTCGAAGGACCGGATTCCGCGCGCGTCGACCGCGCCCTCACCGATCGCCTGATGAGCAGCGGACACATCCTTCGCTTGCTGGCGTTGGTGCTGTGGCCGATCTTCGGGCTCGCCTATCAAGGCCATGCGCCGTGGTGGACATTGGCCTGCCCATTCGCGGTGCATCTCCTGTCGATCACCGGCTTCCTGTGGCTCGCGCGCGCCTATCGCCGCGACCCTGAGGCGCGGGCGACCGAAACCTGGCGCCGTCTTTATATCCTGTATGCCAGCCTGACCGGGCTGGCCTACGGAATCGGCGGCGCGGCGCTGCTGGTGCAGCCCTATGGCGAGCCGCGTCTGCTGGTGGCCGCGTCGCTCGCTCTCGCGGCCACCATGGCACCCGGCCG
>Ga0070665_100003490_pt1 | contig 16739 bp, 17 predicted proteins | sample KBSS13metaG_FD_65862 | JGI IMG/M metagenome (GOLD analysis project Ga0070665, IMG submission 65862) | Switchgrass rhizosphere microbial communities from Kellogg Biological Station, Michigan, USA - KBS S1-3 metaG | ecosystem: Host-associated > Plants > Roots > Rhizosphere > Soil ... | reverse complement strand
GTCACGAGATTGTCGATCACCACGACGGGCCAGCCGGCATCCCTGAGCGCCAGGACGGCATGGCTACCGATATAGCCGGCGCCGCCGGTCACGAGAACGGGAACCTTGGCCATCGTTGCGAATCACCCCTTTGAGTCAATTGCCTGTCGCGCTTCTTCGCACTAGCAGCATGGTTCGCGTTGGGAATTTGCTAATTGCTCCGCAACAGCGCTATTCGATCCGGATCGGCGCGTATCGCGAACCGGGTGCAGGATATGGCGCGTTCGCGCGTTTGAACAGGGCGGTTCAGCCGCGCGACAGCCGCATGGGTCCACGCCATGGGCCTGATTATGGGATTTCTCGTCATGCCCCGCCCGACCCTACGCTTCCTTGGCCTGCTAATACCCATGGCGGCCGTGCTTGCCCTGCCTTTGCCGGCCAATGCACAAGGATGGGGCGGTGGTTGGGACGGTTATGGCGGGCCGCGGCGGGGGGGCGCTGTGGCCGAGCCATCCAGCCGGATCGACGTGACCACCTATCGCAGCAGCGATGCCCTGCCGCAGTTGGGCAAGGGCCGGATCGTGGTGGCCGGGGTCGATCCTGCGGCCGATGACCTGGAACAGGGCGCAGACGTGCCTTCGCCCGACAAGCTGCCGGTCTATGAAGCGGCGGTTGTCGATGCGCTGGTCGGCCATGGCTATGACACTCAGAACGCCACCGATGCCGGGCAGATCGCGCAAGTGGCGGTCAGCCATCAGGTGGTGGTGCCCGAAGAGCAGAAGCGCTCACCGGTCAGCGGCGCGATGAGCACCACGGTGAGCAATCGCGGGTCTGCGGTGGGGCTGGGGCTGGCACTCGATTTCACCAAGCCGGCCAAGGCGATCGTCGCCACGCGGATGGATGTGCGAATCCGCGACAAGGCCAGCGGCCGCGTGCTGTGGGAAGGCCATGCGCAAGGCTCTGCGCGCGAGGGCGAAGGTGGGCTGGACAACGGCGCGATGGCAGCGCGCCTGGCACGCGCGCTGTTCGCCCGCTTTCCCGAAGGCCAGGTAGTGGTGGCCGATGCTGCGGCCCCCGCCGGAGACGCAGCCAGGCCCTGACCATGGGCGCCCTTGAGAGCCGGGGCTGGCATGCTTATCTCCAAACATGACGATCCGCATCGGGCGGGCCCATCACGAAGGATGCAAAGGATATGCGCCGCCTCGCCCTGGTCTTGCTGATGGCCTCCCCGCTGCTGGCCGCGCCGCTAGTTGCCCAGGGCGCACCGGTGGAAGTGACCCGCTTTTCCAAGCCTGACACCATGGCGCGGCTAGGCCATGGCGCCGTGGCCGTCGTCTCGGTGAGTGCAGGCGCTGGCGTCGATCCGCAAAGCCTGGCGGACCAGCCCTGGCTTCAGGCGGTGCAGCGTGAAGTGGCCGGCCTGGGCATGGGCGCGGCCACGCCGGGCGCTGCCGATATCGTGGCCGAAGTGGATGTGCAGCGCCAGACCCAGGTGCGCGGCGGGGGCAATGGCCCGGTCAGCGTGGGCGTGGGCGGCGGCACGGGCGGATGGAGCAGCGGCGTGGGCCTTGGCCTGGGCTTCAACATCGGCGGCGGCCCGCGCCGGGTGGATGCCACGCGCCTTCACGTGATCCTGCGTGACCGCGCCAGTGGCGAGCCGCTGTGGGAAGGGCGCGCTGAAAACAGCGAAAAGGCAGGGTCTAAGGGGGCCTCGGCCGATGTCCTGGCGCCGCGCATGGCGCGCGCGCTGTTTGCGGGCTTCCCCGGCAAGTCTGGCGACACTATCACCGTCAAATGACGCAAGAGAGCAGCCCTGTCGCCCCGATCCTGATCAATGCCGCGTTCGACGCGGGCAATATCGAAGTGCTCGCCATCGATGATGCCCGCGCCACGCTGGCGATCCGTCGCGACAACCAGTCGGACTTTGCCCAGTGGTTCTATTTCCGGGTGAGCGGGGTGGCCGGCCGCGCGCTAGACCTGGCGATTACCGGGCTCAATACCTCGGCCTATCCCGATGGCTGGCCCGGCTATTCCGCCTGCGTTTCGGAAGATCGCCAGGAATGGACGCGCGCGGCTTCGGATTTTGACCGGGGCCGCGATGGCGGCACGCTGCATATCCGTCACCAGCCCGAAGGCGACCAGGCATGGTTCGCCTATTTCGCGCCCTATTCGCTGGAACGGCACAATGATCTGGTCAGCGAGGCGGCGGCCAGCCCCGGTGTTTCGCATCGCGTGCTGGGTCTCTCGCTCGACGGGCGGGCGATCGATTGCCTGACGCTGGGCACCGGGCCACGCCAGGTGTGGCTCTATGCGCGGCAGCATCCGGGCGAAACCATGGCGGAATGGTGGATGGAAGGCGCGCTCGACATGCTGACCGATCCGGCCGATCCGCATGGCCGTGCACTGCGCCAGGCATGCACGTTTCATATCGTGCCCAATTGCAACCCGGATGGCAGCGCGCGCGGCCATCTGCGCACCAATGCGGTGGGCGTGAACCTCAATCGCGAATGGCACGAACCCACGGCCGAGCGCGCACCCGAAGTGCTGGCAATCCGCAATGCCATGGACGCTAGCGGGGTGGATTTTGCCATCGACGTGCACGGGGACGAGGCGATCCCGGCCGTGTTCCTGGCGGGTTTCGAAGGCATACCGGGTCTGACCGAGTCGCAGCTGGGCGGCTATCGCCGCTATCGCGCGATCCTCGATCGGCGCAGCCCCGATTTCCAGGTGCGGCGGGGCTATCCCGAAGCCCGGCCGGGCAACGGCAACCTGGCCATGTCCACCAACCAGGTGGCGCAGCGTTTCGGCGCGGTGGCCATGACGCTGGAAATGCCGTTCAAGGACAACGCAGACTTGCCCGACGCGACCTATGGCTGGAGCCCCGAGCGCAGCAAGTTGCTGGCCCGCGAATGCCTTGCGGCCTTGTGGGAATGGTTGCAGCCGCCGGCGGATTGATCATCGGCCGAGCGAACCGGATCGGCTCTTTACGGGGTGTTAATCCCTTGCGGATCATGACGGGGCATGATCCGCTCCATCAGCCTTGCAACGCGGCCTTTCCTGGGCCGACCGCTGTCATTCCGGCCCTTTGCCGAGATGCCTGCGCTGGCCCGGCAGGCGCTGGCAAGCGTGCCGGTGCTGGCCTGCGCGCTGGCGCTGATCTGCGCCGGTCGCGCACTGCCTTTCTAAGGTTTGCGCCTTTCTGAGGCCCGCGCCTTTCCGATAGCGGCCCGTCAGGCCCGCAGCCCTTGCGGGGCAAAAGCAGGCATGCCGGGTTCGCTTTGCGCCAGCAGTGCATCGAGCGTCATGGGCCGGCTGAACAGATAGCCCTGCGCATGCCCGCATCCCGCTTCCTGCAACTGGCGCTGCTGGCTGGGCGTTTCCACGCCCTCGGCCACGCAGCTCAGGCCGATGGTGTGGCAGAAGGTGATCACCGCGCGCGCGATCCGTTCGCCGCCCGGCTCGTCGAGCGCGGCAACGAAGCTGCGGTCGATCTTGATCTTGTCGAGCGGCAGGCGCTGGATATAGCCTAGGCTGGAATAGCCGGTGCCGAAATCATCGAGCGCGATACGCACGCCGATGGCGCGAAAATCCTGCAGCGCCTTGGCGGCGGCTTCGGCATTGGCCATCACGGCGGTTTCGGTCACTTCCAGCCAGATGCGGGCCGGGTCGATCGCGAAGCGGGCGATTTCCTGGCGGATGAAAGCGAGGGTAGTGGCCGAGGTCAGGTCGCAGGCCGAAATGTTGAACGAGACCGCCACATGTTCGGGCAACTGCTGCGCTGCTGCCAGGCCCTTGCGGATCACCGCGCGGGTAATGCTGTGAATCGCGGTGGAGCGTTCGGCCACGGCGATGAAATCAGCGGCAGACACATCGCCCAATTGCGGGCTGGTCCAGCGCGCCAGAACCTCGACAGCGTCAAGCCGGCCACTGGAGAGTTCGACAATGGGTTGCAGCACGATGCTCAATTCATCCTCGAGCGTGCTGGCCTGGAGCGCGCGTTCGATGGCGCGATCGGCGCGTACGGCAGTTTCGAGCGCGGCGGTGAACACGCAGACCCCGCCGCCGCGAACGTGCTTGGCATGATAGAGCGCATAGTCGGCACGGTCGAACAGATCGTCGGCCGCCGTGCCTGCATCGGGGCAGCGGGCCACGCCGAGTGAGCCGCCCACGTGCAGCAGGATTTCGCCGACGTGCAGCGGCGCCTGAATCTGCTGCATCAATCGCTCGCTCATCGCGGCAAAGCCGTCGACATTGCTGTCGATGATCCCGAATTCGTCGCCGCCCAGGCGGTAGACCCGTGCCTTGGGGCCTACCGTATGGCGCAGGCGCGTGCCGATTTCAGCAAGGAGCCGATCGCCGATGTGATGGCCATAGGTATCGTTGATCGGCTTGAAGCGATCGAGATCGAGGATGGCGACTACGAACGGCGTGCCCGCCCGGGCAACGGTAAGGGCATCGAGATCGGCATGGAAGCAGCGGCGGTTGGCCAGGCCCGTGAGCGCGTCGGTCATCGCCAGGCGGCGGTTGTCATCGTTGAGGCGCTGCAGTTCCTCGTGCTGGGCAGCCAGCAGCGTTCCGGCCAGGACCTGGTTGCGGAAATGGGAAAAGCTGTTGAACAGCACGCGCAGGAGCACGGCCAGCACCAGCGCCACGTTGATGCCGATCGTCACGAAGATCAGCTGCTGGCGGGCAAAGCACATGATGATGAAGGGCGGCATGACCGATAGCGCCACGATCAGCGCCGCCTGGGGCAGCGCGATCAGGCAGAAGATGCACCCGATCACCGTGGTGGAGATATAGAGCCCGACGTGCGCCTGTTCGAACGGGCCACCATAGGGCATCAGCGCGAGCGACCAGGCGACATAGGCAAGCGCCACCGGGCCGGCCACCGCCGTCATCACGCGCAATTGGCGGCGCGCCTGTTCCGGGCTGGGCGGCGCGTTGCGCGCCTGGCGCAACCAGTGCGTCATGCGCACGAGCGTGATGCCGAACAGGCCGGCCGGCACGCTGATCGCCAGCACCGCCGGTGCCGTGTCGTGATGGGTGATGGCCACGGCCAACGAATTGATCAGCAGCAGGCCATAGAGCAAGGGCACCTGCCGCCGCAGGCTGACGGCCTGGGGCACGGCGAGGGCGGGATCGTTACCGATTTCCGCGAACCATCGAAACGGACGCGATGCACGCAATTGCACTCTCCCCCGTGTTCGACCAGCGGATTTACAACTCCCTATCTGCACGCGAAAATGTGAAAAGAATCATACCGGCTCGATGTGATTTGCCGCTTGTTGCAGCAACCTGGATCAAGCGGCAGAACGCTTGAGCGTCAACGGCAGGCCGGCGGCAACGAATGTCACCTCTGCCACTTCGGCGGCAAGCTGCTGGTTCAACCGCCCTGCTTCGTCGCGGAATCGGCGCGCCAGCGCATTGTCGGGCACGATGCCCAGGCCAACCTCGTTCGCCACCAGGACCAGTGGCACCGCGCACGCTGCCACTGCCGTGGCCAGTGCATCGGCGGCATCGCCGATGTCGCGCTCGGCCAGCATCAGGTTGGATACCCACAGGGTCAGGCAATCGACCAGGATCGCGCCGTGTGTCTTGCTGGCCTGCCTGATCGCGCAGGGCAGATCGAACGGTGCCTCGATCGTGCGCCACCGGCCATCGCGGTCTTCCTGGTGGCGGGCGATGCGCGCGGCCATTTCCGCGTCGAAGGCTTGTGCCGTTGCGATGAACGCCAGCGGGCCGGCCGATTGTTCTGCCCGGTGCTGGGCATAACGGCTCTTGCCCGAGCGGGCGCCACCCAGCACGAGGAGGCTGCTCATCGGCCGGTCTGGGCCAGTGCCAGCAGGCCATCGATATCGAGATGCGCCTCCAGCCCGCCGGCAAGATCATCGAGCGCGGTCTCCACCAGCGCGGCATGGTCGAACGGATTGCTGGCCACGCCGATTCGCGCCAGGATTTCGCCGCGCAGGCCGGGCCCGCCGAGCAGCCCGTGGCAATACGTGCCCAAAACCCGGCCATCGGCGCTGATGGCGCCATCGGCACGGCCGTGGTCCAGGTGGGCAAAGGGTTTGTCCGTGCCCGAGCCGGTGGTTTCGCCCATGTGCATTTCATAGCCCTCGAACGGGTGGCCCAGCGCTTGTCCCGATACGCGGCGCAGGGCCTTTTCCGGGCCGAGCCGGGTTTCCACGTCGAGCAGGCCGAGGCCGGCAATTGCGGGCACGCTGCCTTCGATGCCAAGGGGATCGGCAATGCTGCGCCCCAGCATCTGGTATCCGCCGCAGATGCCCATGATCGTGCCGCCCCGGCGATGGTGGGCCAGGATATCGATGTCCCAGCCCTGCTGGCGCAGAAATGCCATGTCGGCGATCGTGGCTTTCGATCCGGGCAGCACGATCATGGCCGCCTGGGCCGGGATCGGCATGCCCGGCGGGACCATCACCACGTCCACATCGGGTTCGCCACGCAAGGGATCGAGATCGTCAAAATTGGCGATGCGCGGCAGGATCGGGCAAGCCACCAGCCGGCGCCCCGGCACGGCGCCGGCTGCGCGGTCGAGCACGACGGCATCCTCGCTCGGCAGGCGGGAGACGGCTTCGAGCCAGGGCACGAGCCCGAACCCGCGCCAGCGCGTCAAACGCTCGATCGCGCGATAGCCTTCGTCGAACAGGGCCGGATCGCCACGGAACTTGTTGACGATGAAGCCGCGGATCATGGCTGCATCATCCGCATCCAGCACCGCGCGGGTTCCCGCCAGCGCCGCGATCACCCCGCCGCGATCGATATCGCCGATCAGCACCACCGGGACATTGGCCGCGCGGGCAAAGCCCATGTTGGCGATATCGCCCGCGCGCAGGTTGATCTCGGCCGGGGAGCCGGCGCCTTCGACAATGACGACATCGCAGCGCGCGCGCAGCCGTTCCCAGCTTTCCAGCACTTCGGGCAGCAGCGGGCGCCGCCCCTGCATGAAATTGGCCGAACCCAGCGTGCCCCGAACGCGTCCCTGGACGACCAGTTGCGAGGTGCGATCGGCCTGGGGCTTGAGCAGGACGGGGTTCATGTCGGTATGCGGCTCTGCCCGCGCGGCCAAGGCTTGCAGCGCCTGGGCCCGGCCGATTTCGCCGCCGTCGACGGTGACGGCGGCATTGTTGGACATGTTCTGCGGCTTGAACGGCAGCACTTTCAGCCCGCGGTTGGCCAGCGCCCGGCACAGGCCGGCAACCAGGATGGACTTGCCGACGTCCGATCCGGTTCCCTGCAGCATCAAAGCAGCCATGCGATTCCTCCCGTCAGCAGCCACAACAGCGCGCATGCCCGATGATAGATGCCGCGCGCCCGGCCCATGGTGGCGGCACCGGGGGCGCCGCCAGACCCGATCCAGGGCTTGTCGACCGGGATCCCGTCATAGCTCAGCGGGCCGGCCAGGCGAACGCCCAGTGCGCCGGCCATTGCCGCTTCGGGCCAGCCAGCGTTGGGAGAGGCGTGGTTGGCATGGTCGCGCCACAAGATACGCCATCCCCCGCCGCCCGCCAGGCAGAGCAGGACGGCTGCGAGCCTTGCCGGAATGAAATTGGCCGCATCGTCGGTCCGGGCAGCGACCATCCCGAAGGCGGTGAACGGCGCTTCCTTGTGTCCGATCAGGCTGTCGGCGGTGTTGATCGCCTTATAGGCCCACAAGCCCGGCAGGCCGAGGGCGACCAGCCAGAACAGCGGTGCCACGATCCCGTCGCAAAAGCTTTCGGCCAGGCTTTCGATCCCCGCGCGGGCAATCCCGGCTTCGTCCAGCCGGCTGGTATCGCGGCCCACGATCATCGCCACCGCCCGGCGGGCGCTGGCCAGGTCGCCCGTCGCCAGTGCCGCAAGAACCGGGCGGTAGTGCGCGTCAAGGCTGCGCTGGGCCAGGCCCGGCCAGGCAAGCAGCGCCAGCACGGGCCAGCCCCAGGCGCCGAGCGCGCTGCGGATCAGACTTTCGAGTGCCCAGGCCAATGCGGCGGTTCCGCCCATCACGACCAGCACGGTGAGGGCTCCCAGCCAGGTCTGCGCGGACGCGCTGCGCTTCGGCTGGTTCCAGCGCCGTGTGCACCACGCCAGCAATGCGGCAAAGGCGCCCACCGGATGGCCGGTGCGGGCATGGAGCCAGGCTGGCCAACCCAGTGCCACATCCAGAACCAGCGCCGCGAGCGGTACCCATTCAGCCATGGCGATCGGGCCCGGACAGCGCGGCATCAAGCCTGTCCAGTGCGGCATCGGTGGCGGGCAGCCCCAGGCGCAGGAGGCGCCTGTCCTGGGCGAACGGTCGCGTCAGGATGTGTCGGCGGGCCAGCTTGTCGAACAGGGCCATGGCATCGTCGGCCTGCACGAGCCGGAACAGCGGGCAATTCCCTTGCGCGCAAAGGGCGTGGCCAGCCAGCACCGTATCGAGCGCGGCGGCGGACTGCCAAAGATTGCGACGGGTGCGCGTGATCCACGCGGTATCGCGATAGGCTGCCTGGCCGATGGCGAGCGCGGCGGCGTTGACGGGCCAGGCGCCCAGCCGGCGATCAAGCGCATCGAGGACGCCGCGCGGGGCGATCACGAAACCCAGGCGCACTCCCGCAAGGCCGAAGAACTTGCCGAACGAGCGCAGCACGATCAGCCGGCGGTGCGGCGCGAGCAGGCCAATGGCGCTGGCGGCGGGGTCGCAGTCGGCAAAGGCTTCGTCCAGGATCAGCCAGCCGGCCTGCGCTTCCTGAATGGCGAGCAGGCGGGCAAGTTCGGCTTGCCCGCGCAAAATCCCGTCCGGGTTGTTGGGGTTGGCGAGGATCAGCGTGGTAGGCCCGGTACCAGGCGAGTGGTCCACCACGCCCGCGTCATCAAAGGCTTCGGCATGGGTACGGTAGGTCAGCGCGGCGTGGCGCCCGGGCAGGCCCAGTATCGGCGCGAGTGCGCGTAGCGCCGCCTCGCTTCCCGGCACCGCGCGGCACATGGCGGGATCGACACCGAAAAACGCAGCCGCCGCGCGTTCCAGCGCGGCAAGGGCAACGCGATCGGGAAGGGCGTGCCAGTCGATCGACAAGTCCGCCGGCACGGGCCAAGGGCGAGGATTGATTCCGGTCGACAAGTCGATCCAGTCTTCGGCTCTCCCGCCATAGACGGCCATGGCGGCGGCCAGGTCTCCGCCATGATGGGTGAAAGCTGCGTTCATCGGCACAGCACCAGCGCCGCAAGGCCGATGGTTTCGGCCAGTTCTATCCCGGCGCCGTGGCTGTCGCCCGATATCCCGCCAAGCCGGGTGAAGACCCACCGACGCCACGCGACAAAGCCGATCAGCATGGCAGGAGCAACCGCGATGTCCCGGATCAGCGGCACGCCGAGCGCGACCACCCACAGGGCAAAGGCCGGCCAACTTGCGCCTGCGCGGAACAGTGTTCCCATTCCTTCGTGCAGCGGTGGCAGCGTAAGCGCCCAAGCGATCGGGCCGGTGCGGGCGAGCGCCGGGATCAGGCACAGGGCAACCATACCCGCTCCCGGCAGCGCCATTCGCAAAAGCACAAGCTTGCACAACAGTTGCAGCACAATGGCCACCACGCCAAAGCTGCCGATGTGGGGATCGGCCAGCACCGCAGACAGTCGTTCCCGGTTGCCATGCGCCGCGCCCGCGCCATCGGCCACGTCGCCCAGCCCGTCGAGATGGAGCGCACCGGTAAGCCCCACCCACGCCAGCAGGCCGCACAACGCGCCTGCCCAGGGATCGCGCTGCGCCCCGGCCCAGGCTGCAGCGGCCACACCCGCGCCGACGACCAGCCCGGCGGCGGGAAACCAGCGGATGGCTGCCGCGTAGTCGCGCGCTTCTGCCTTGCACGATGGCAGGGGCAGGCGCGTCATGAACTGAAGGGAGAGGAGCAGGGCCTTCACAGCACCTCGTCCGTTTGCAGTCCGACGATCTGGCCCGACGGCCGGTCGCCCCCCGGCCAGACGCGCAACGAAAGCAGCGCCCCGTAAGGCAGATCGATCGCCCACCCCTGCCGATGGTCAAGGCCGGTCAGAACGCACAGCGCCGCCCGCATGGCGCCGGCATGGGTGACAACCAGCGTGGCCGCGGAAAGATCGGCAAGGGCTTTGCCTACGCGCGCGGTAAGGTCGCTCCAGCGTTCGCCACCCGGAGGCGGGCATCGATCGGGATCGTCCCAGAACCGGGCCAGCTCGTGTGCGGGAAGATCTACCGGGGCCTGTCCGTCCCATGCACCGAAGTCCAATTCGCGCCAGCGAGCATCAAGGGTCAGCGGGCGGTTTGCCGCTGCAGCAATGGCCTGGCCGCTTTGCGCCGCGCGCCGCAGATCGGACGATACGATACCGGCGATATCCTGGCCCGTCCCGCGCGCGATCAACGCGGGTGCGGCCGGTGCAATGGCCGCCACATCGCCATGCCCCAGCATCAATCCGGGCCTGATCGGCGCTCCGTGGCGCAAGAGATGGACGAGAAATCCGCTCATGGCGCCTGGGTGACTGCCGCCTCGGCAAACGTGGCCATCTGGTTGTGCGCTGCTAGCGCCGCGCGGACGAGATGAACGGCGACGGCCGCCCCCGATCCTTCGCCCAGCCGCATGGCCAGGTTGAGCAAGGGGGCCAGCCCGAAGTGCGCCAGCAGCCGGCCATGCGCGCCCTCTGCCGAACAATGGGCGGCGAGGCAGTGATCGGTAAACGTGGGCTGCCATGCCACCAGCGGCGCGATCGCGGCGCAGCAGATGAACCCGTCGAGCAGGACCGGTATGCGATCGAGGCGCGCGGCCAGAATGGCGCCGGCCATGGCCGCGATCTCGCGCCCACCCAGCCGGCGCAGCGTTTCGAATGGCGTGGTGCAATCGCGCCCATGCAGGGCCAGCGCGGCCTCTACCGCCAAGGTCTTGCGAGCAACGCCGGCATCGTCCACGCCGCTGCCGCGCCCGCACCAGAGCGCGCCACCGCCGCCAAAGGCCTGGGCACACAGGGCTGCGGCCGGCGTGGTATTGCCGATCCCCATCTCGCCCACGAACAGCAACTGGGTGCCCGCGCCAACCGCGCCGGCACCGGCGTTGAGCGCGGCCAGGCATTCGGCCTCGTCCATCGCGGCATCGCTGGCGATGTCGCGCGTGGGGCGATCGAGATCGAGCGGGATGACCGCAAGTTCTGCCCCGCAGGACCGGGAAAGCGCATTGATCGCGGCACCGCCAGCCCGAAAATTGCCGACCATTTGCGCGGTCACTTCGATCGGAAAGGCGCTGACACCGCGCGCAGCCACGCCGTGGTTTCCGGCAAAGACCGCAGCGCGCACCTGGTCGAGTGCGGGACGGGCCGTGCTCTGCCATCCCGCCATGAACACGGCGATATCCTCCAGACGGCCGAGCGAGCCGGCCGGCTTGGTCAGTTCCGCCTGCCGGGCGCGGGCGGCCGTGATGGCCTGTTCGTCGGGTGCGGGCAGGGCCGCCAGTGCAGCGTCGAAAGCGGCGACATCGGCAAACCGGCTCATGCGCAGACGAACCCTTCGGGCGGTGTACGCGCGATGAAATGGCCTTTCACCCCCTGGGGCCACTGGCCATAGGGAACGACGCCTTCTTCGCTTTGCGCGTGGAGCAGCGCGTAGGTGAGGATCGCGCGGGCCGCTTCTTCGCCCGGCGTAAAATCGCCCAGGACATAGCCGATTCGACCGGGCGCGCGGATATGCACGGCGCAATGGCGCTTGCAGGCAAATAGGCACGGCATTTCGTCAACCGCGATGGCGGACAGTTCGGGTGCGGCATCCTGCGCAGCGCGCATGGCATCGGCCAACAAGGCGCCGCCGCGCTGGCCGTCCTCGGTTTCGCGCGCGTCGGCAGATGCGCGGCAGGTGGAGCAAACGACCACTGATGGGCCGGGGGCGACGGTCCGCAGCATCAGAAACGCACCCCCACATCGGCGTGGGCGCAGGGGGCTGGGCAGGCATAGATGGCAAGACGCATGATGCGGCTCCCGCAAATACGAACGGCATGGGCCTGCCGGGTATTCCGGGCGGGAGCGCACGCGCCTGGCGCCGGTGCGACGCCCACGCAAGCCTGCGCCGCCCCGCCCGGAACATCCGGCAGGCGGTGGCTGTCGTTGCGCGAGGGATGGCCCGCAGACACGGGAACCTCGGACACCCGGTGCACCCTGCCCGGATGAAGAACGACTGCGTCAGGCAGGTCTCCTGGCTCACGGGTCATCGCCGTTTCGGCCGCCTTCTCAGGACGATATCGTCCCAATGGCATAGTGGCCGATCAGCTCGCCGCTTACAGTTGCAGGGGCAGCCGGGGTTTTGCACCCCGTTCCCTTTTGATCCCGTTTCGGGGAACCTGTCGCGGCACCGCACCTATCGCTCCGCCCGCCACGCCGCAAGCGCGAAGTTCTGCAAGGGCGTGGCCGGTGATGCGCGTGAATATGCCGTAGGCCGTGGCTGTGCCGTTTCTACCAGGAGCGCGAACCCAAGCCTGCCTGCCCGGTGACGCCTATCCCGCCGATTTTCGGGAAACAGTCCAGTGACAGCAAAGGTGATCCGCTGACATCAGAGCAAATCATGATTTGGCACAGCTGCGTGACAATGATCTTATCTGACTAATTATATTCAATAACTTATATGAACATTCCAGTATGGACAGGATTGGCAGGTACAGAGTCTTGAAAAATCGACTTATTTCGATTCTTCCAGAAAAGAGACTGACTTCCCTTTCCAGATCATATAAATATGAGTGTGGATTATAGTTGGAAATGGTCAAGGGGGTACAGGCCATGTCTTTCATCAACATGCTGGTATCGGCAGCTGAACTTGTGCTCGGCAAGCACGAGATCAATCGTATCGCGATCAACCGACTGGTCAAGGCGGGGCCAAGCCGCCCCCATGCTTGGTCAACCATCCATGACGACTATATCTCGTGGGATGGATTGACCGATCGCTCTTACTTCGCCCGGCTGCTGCCCCCCACACGCATCCCCGAAAACGTTGCACTGGGCACGCGGCATCCCCCGATCGAGGATCTTATCCCGCTGTTTCTGGCACCGCGCGACCAACAGCGTCCCTGCCGTAAGTCGACCTGCTTGTTCCCGGCCTTCGCCCAGTACCTCACCGACGGGTTCCTGCGTACCAGGATGTTCAACGATCCCCCAGGCGCACATACCCGACCTGGTGTCGAGGATCGCCGCCGTACGACCTCCAATCACGAGATCGACCTCAGCGCGCTTTATGGCCGCACCGTCGAGCAGACTGCGGTGCTACGATCGGGCATCGGTGGTCGGCTCAAGTCGCAGACGATCGGAGGCGAGGAATTTCCCCCATTCCTGTACGGTGACGACCAATTGCCGAAGTCGGAATTCTGCGACGCGGGCGGTATCCTGGTGCTCGACGAACCGCTGGGGGTCGATAGCAGCAAGCCCGGACTGCCGACGCTGTTCGCAGTAGGTGGCGACCGGGTCAACGCTTCTGTCCAGGTGGCAGCGATCAACACCCTGTTCCTGCGTGAACACAATCGACTTGCCGCCCTGCTCGCCGCCGATCATCCCGGCTGGGACGATGAGCGCCTGTTCCAGATTGCCGCAACATCAACATCGTTCAGTTCATCACGATCGTCGTCGAGGAGTACATCAACCACATTTCCTCGGCGCCGTTCAGGTTCATCGCCGACCCGTCGGTGGCCTGGGACGAGGGCTGGAACCGCGCCAATTGGATGACGATCGAATTCACGCTGCTCTACCGCTGGCATTCGCTCGTTCCCGAGCGCCTTGTCTGGAATGGCAATCCGGTCGAGAGCCTCGCCTTCTTGCTCGACAATACGCTGCTTTGCGAGGGCGGCCTTGCGCATGCGCTGGCCGAGCTTTCGGCCAACCCCGCCGCGCGCATGGGGCTCGGCAACTTTGCCTGGTTCTTCGACAAGGCGGAAGCCAAGGGCATCGCTCAGGGCCGCTACAACGATCTTGCAAGCTATAACGCCTACCGCGAGGTCATGGGCCTCTCCCGCAAGCAGGATTTCGCTGATCTCGTTGGCGCCAGCGACGATCCGGGCGAACTGGTGCGGAACGACGCGTTGGCCGCCGAATTGGAGCGGCTCTATGGTGAGATCGACAATCTCGAGTTCTATGTCGGGCTGTTCGCCGAACATCACGCCGACAATTGCCCGACTCCCGAACTCCTGCTCGCGATGGTGGCGATGGACGCCTTTTCGCAGGCCTTGCCCAATCCGCTGCTGTCGCGCCGTATCTGGGAAGATGAAAACAACTTGCGCCGCACATTCGCCGATGCCGGGGTCGCATCGATCAAGTCGACGCACTCGTTGCGCGACATCCTCGTCCGCAACGGCGGGGCCCGGCTAGGCGATCGCTTCATCGGGATGACTCGGCCCGATTGGACCGAAAACTGACAACACATGCGCCTCTCAGCGGTCCTGCCCGCGCGCGATGTTCGCCGCCCTGCCGCCCATGGTGCCGAGTGGATCGATGGAGGCGTTTGATCCGGCAGCGCCAACCTGCTGCGGCCCGCGCTGGTCCGTAACCCAAAGTGGAAATCACCGTCCAGCGGGTCGCGCCACATTCATCACAGCGAGCGCCATTGCGGTCGCGCCTGTGGCGATGGTGGGCTCCGGCTCGGGTGCGAAATCCGGCGAGTGATTGATTGGCAGATGCCCTGCCTTGATCGCGTTGGCGAAGAAGGCCGGTTCCAGGCCACCAATCAGGAAGTAGACTGAGGGCACTCCGAGATTCACGAATTCGGAGAAGTCCTCGGAACCGGACATGATGATCGGGAACGGCTGGGCACCCTTGCCGAATGCCTGCTTGAACACAGCTTCGGTACGCTCGCTCAACGCTGGATCGTTGACGACCATCTTGCCGCCCGCAGCGATGGTCACGGTCGCTGCGGGTGCGCCGGCCATGTCGGATACCGCCTGGGCAGTGCGGCGGATGCCAGCCAGCAACTTCGCGCGCACGGCATCGTCCTGGCTCCGTATGGTGCCGCGGACCACCGCTTCGTCGGGAATGACATTGCCTGCGTCTCCAGCCACGATTGCACCCACGGTCACGACGCCAAACGCCTCGGGCGCCTTTTCCCGGCTGATCACGCTCTGCACATCGACCGTGAAGCGTGCAGCCATGAGAACGGGATCGATGGTCGCTGCGGGAGCGGACCCATGCCCACCGCGACCGTGGAAAACAATCTCCAGCGAGTCGGAAGTCGAGCTCATTGGCCCCGAGCGGTAGAGCACCGTTCCCGCCGGAGCCGGGCTCACATGGAGCGCGAAGGCATAGTCCGGCTTGCCGAAGCGGCGAACGAAATCGTCCTTGAGCATCGCCTGGGCACCGCTTGTGGTTTCCTCGGCCGGCTGACCGACAAAGATCAGCGTTCCAGACCATTCGTTTTTCAGTGCGGCCAGCGCGCGGGCCGCGCCCACCCATGCCGCCATGTGGATGTCGTGGCCGCAGCTATGGGCCACGGGTGTTTCGCGGCCCTGCCATGTGGTGACCGCGCTGCTCGCATAAGGAAGGCCCGTGCGTTCCGCCATGGGCAGGGCATCCAGCTCGGTGCGGACCAGTACTGTCGGACCAGCGCCATTCTTCAGCACCGCCACGACGCCGGTGCCGCCGACGCCCTCTGAAACGGTAAACCCCGCGGCCTTCATCTCACGTGCAAGTTTCGCCGCGGTAGCCTTCTCCTGAAAGGCAAGCTCAGGATGCCGGTGAATGTCCATGTAGAGTGCGTCAAGGCGCGACAGATCACGGGAGAGAACCTGTTCCACCCTGGCCCTGGCAGCGCCGGGCTCGAATGGGGCGGCCTGGGCGCCTGTCGCCACGCCGGCCATGAAAAGCCCAACTGCGAACCGGACCCTCATCCATTTTCTCCATCATCTAACGGTAATGCATCGTTTCATTATCACTTCGCGCAGCGCTGTGCTAGGAATTATCTGATATCGCCAATCAAGGAGCGGAGATGGCGCGAGAGAACGGAGCCCGCACGGGGCGCCCCACGGTGGAAGAGGCTGTCGCGATTGAGGAGCGGCTGCTGCGAAGAGTCTGGCAACTCTATGTGGACGGTGGCTTCGCCAACGTCAGCTACGATGCGATTGCCGCCGCGGAGCGAATGAGCAAACGCACTATCTATGCACGCTATCCGAGCAAGGACGCGCTGTTCCGAGGCGCTGTAGAGCGCAGGATGCAGCGATGGATTTCGGAAAACCACCTTGCGAGCGACTCACGCTTCGAAGATCCTGTCCAAGCATTCGTCGAACTGAGCTTGGCGGTGTTGCTCACCCCGGACGCGCTCGCCATGAGCCGCATCTTGCGGGAGGAGGACGGCCGGTTTGCCGATCTTGCCGAGCGAGTGCGCTACGGCTTGCATGTAGCCGTAACGCGTCTGGCTCAACTGCTGATGGCCAAGGGGATGACGGGTGACACGGATGCACAAGACACCGCTCGGAGCATCGTCGACCTGCTGATGGGGTGTGCCATGAGTACAGGCCCAATATTGAACGAGAAGGCGCGATCACACTATCTCGACGATCAACTCCCGCGCATTTTCAAGGCAGTCGACCGGTTGGTTCTGACATCTCGGGTCTGATCAGCCTCCCGCCGGATTGTGCACTCCCGAGTTGGTCGGGTAGTCACAAAGGACAAGCTTTGTTGTCACGGGACAAAAGACCTGGATGCCCCGCGAGGATTCGAACCTCGATTGACGGAGTCAGAGTCCGTAGTCTTACCTTTAGACGACGGGGCACCGGGAGGCGCCCCTCTAGGCGGCGTGTTTGAGAGCGTCA
>Ga0070665_100003488_pt1 | contig 16742 bp, 18 predicted proteins | sample KBSS13metaG_FD_65862 | JGI IMG/M metagenome (GOLD analysis project Ga0070665, IMG submission 65862) | Switchgrass rhizosphere microbial communities from Kellogg Biological Station, Michigan, USA - KBS S1-3 metaG | ecosystem: Host-associated > Plants > Roots > Rhizosphere > Soil ... | reverse complement strand
CAGCGATCTCGATCATCTCCCCGCGAACAAGCAACGCGAACTGGAGCGCGTGCTCCAGCTCATCTTCGAGGAATTCGAGGATGCCTTCGCGCTCGCCAGGCACGAGTGGAAGAAGAAGAGACGCATCCTCAAGGTCCTGCTCTACGGCAGCTACGCGCGCGGCAACTGGGTCGACGAGCCGCACACCGCCAAGGGCTACAAATCCGACTATGACCTGCTCATCATCGTCAACGACAAGCGGCTGACCGACCGCGTCAAATACTGGGCCAAGGTCGATGACCGGCTGATGCGCGAGTACGGCATTGCGGGTTCCATCAAGACGCCGGTCAATTTCATCGTCCACACGCTCGGCGAGGTGAACGATGGGCTCGCCCACGGTCGCTACTTCTTCATGGACGTCGCCCGCGATGGCATCGCGCTTTACGAGAGCGACGACACCGAACTGCACGAACCCAAGCCCAAGACGCCGCATGCCGCCTTGGACATGGCGAAGGAGTATTTCGAGGAGTGGTTTCCCAGTGCTGCACGGTTCAAGAAAGCCGCCGAGTTTCTGGCGGCAGATGGCGGCTTTCGGGAAGCTGCATTCAACATGCACCAAGCCGCAGAGAGGATGTACCACTGCGTCCTACTCGTGGTGAGTTTCTATACGCCACACGTCCACAATCTCGGTTTTCTACGCACGCAGGCCGAGCGGCTTGACGCCCGCCTCACCTACGTCTGGCCGACCGGCAACCGCAAGCAGCGCGCGATGTTCGAGAAGCTTAAGGAAGCTTACGTCAAGGCGCGTTACTCCAAGCACTACCGGATCAGCGAGGAAGAGCTGGCCTGGCTCGGCGAACAAGTCGAGGAACTGGGCCGCGTCGTCCACGAAATCTGTTCCGAGCGCATTGCCCAGCTTGAAGCGACCGCCCGGGCGGCTTGCTGATTGACGGACGCCGGGGGGGAAGACCGAATGGTAAGCGCATCAACCCTCACGGGTGCCGCAGGCGAGCACTACGTTATGAGCCAGCTCCTGCTTCGCGGAATGATAGCCGCGTTGGCCCCGGTGGGCGTTCCCAACTGCGATATCGTGGTGACCGACGAGATCGGGGATCGCCTCTGCGCGATTCAGGTGAAAACGCGAAACAGCACCGGAGCGGATCGGGGTTGGCACATGGGCAAGAAGCACGAATCGCTGGCTGCCCCATCGCTGTTCTATTGCTTCGTCGACTTTATGTCTGCCGAGAGCGCCGCCCCTGTAACCTACATCGTCCCTGCGGCCGTCGTCGCCACGACTTTGGCTGAGTGCCATCGGGCTTGGCTCGATCAGCCCGGCAAACTTGGCCAGCAGCGTAAGGACAACGACCTGCGCCGCTTTCTGCCAGATTACGGCCATCTCAAGATCGGCAAGTACGAAGCCGGGTGGCTTGATCCGTACCGGGAGGCATGGCCTTTGCTACAGGCTAAGGCATCGATCCCGTAGTTTCAGGGAGCATGACATTCATGCTCGGCATCCGACGCCTGCATATCGGCAAACGCTCGCTTTCCGCGCCGCCGCCACAACGTCAGCGTTTGTTCGCGATCCGGTCCGCGCAGTTTTGCTGCCGCCTCGACCAGTAGCCCGAGGATCACAGCGCGATCGTCGTCGGCAAGCTCGACGAGGCCCGCCTTCACAACGAGGCCGCCGAGCTCGATCAGATGCCGTGTGCGTTCGCGGCGCTTCACTTGCCAGTCCCGGTGATCATGCCGCGTCTGTTTCGCCTGCAGCCGGTTGCGCGCCGCCTGACTTTGTCCGACGCGAGTTCGTCGACCGGGGCATGGTCGCCGATCTGAATGTCCATTGGGATGTGGGACCCGACGGGCTCGCCAAGCCGCACGCCCATGTCATGCTCGGCATGCGCGAAGTCACCGACGAGGGCTTCGGCGCCAAGGTGCGCGAGTGGAACAGGACCGAGCTCCTGACCCATTGGCGCGAGGCCTGGGCCGAGCACGTCAACGAGAGGTTGGCTGAACTCGATATCGACGCCCGGATCGATCAACGCTCGCTGGAGGCGCAGGGCATCGATCAGGAGCCCCAGCACAAGATCGGCCCCGCCGCGTCGCGCATGGTGAGCCAAGGCCTCGCCAGCGAGCGGCTCAAAGAGCATCACGCCATCGCCCGGGCCAAAGGATCGAAGCTGCCGCAAAGGTCCAACCAGTCAGCCAAAAACATAGAAACGGTAGGGCGAACCAGTTCTTACGTGTGCGCACCACGGTCCATTCTATGCCGTTGGCTAGTTCTGTGCGGTGGCGTGCAATCGAAACTGGCTCGAAGCGAGAAGTGCTATCCATTTATGCAACCTATGCGACACCCAGATCGGCGGCAATATAGCCCTACCTAGCGCGTCCTCTCTCCTCAACTTTGCCGCCGTCCATCCCGGTAGGGCATGGCGCCAGGAGTGGTCGAGCGTTCAGCGGAAGGGCTGCATTTCAACATTTTAACCGAAAAGCCGCCTGTTCGGACCCGCACAGTTTCGGTCATTGCGAGACCGCCACCACAGTGTAGGCATAGAGCATGACAGAACAGCAGCTCCAGATCGTCGCAACCGATATATTGTTTTATCACAACGCTGATGAGGAGGCGTTTATCGGATGGATTGATCGTATGACGTTTGTCCGCGAGGCTTACGGCTTAGGCAGGGACATGTTCCTGATATTAAATCGCTTTCCGACCGACGATGATCTGCGGGAAATCATCGGCTTCTGTAAACGATATGGTGTTGGAATGTCCCAGCTTGCAAAATTCGAGACTAAGGAAAACTCGGTTTGGATGCGCGATCCCGAAAAGTTTTGGTGCAACGAAATCTTCGGCATCTTGCGAAACGCTAAGGGCAGCTAGCCACAACATAGGTGCCGTTTACGCGGCTGATCAATCGGGTCGATCCCGGTCGTTGGATGCCTCGCGGCACGTTGTGAACGAACGACGGGTTTTTAAGGAGCGGATCTGGCGCCGCGAACGTCCGACTCGTCGGCGGCTAAAGACCGGCCCCGCTACTTGCGATCGTTGGGCTCGTGCTTAAGAAGCTTGCTCCAGCGCGTGTTGAGCATCATCTGCGCATCAGCAGCTTTCGCTCGCGAGATGAGCGAGAGCCCCCGCAGGGCGACGGTATGGCCTAACAGCAGCTTCCCTGTCACGCTGTAGCCGATGTCGTAGAGAGCTATGTCCTCGTAGGCCTTACCATCGACCAGAAACCGCGTGGTGATCGCCACCGGGAACCGTTCGTCACCCCGGCTTTCGTCGGGAAGGCCGGCCGCGTTGCGCGCCTTCTTCAGCGCGCTGGCAAACCAGTCGGCTTCAATCCTCGGCTCGCCGGTGGTCTCGGCGGGCGCGGCGCCGAGCGAGGTCGGGAACACAACCGTCTGGCTTTGGATCAACTGTTCGGCTTTGCCGGGCCTGAGAACGAGCTCGTCATCGCGCGCGCTCGCAACGCCAAGGACCAGAGTCCTTGCCCGGGCCGAGTGTTGCTGTGCTTCAACCTGCTTAGCCGCGGCGCTGTCGCTGCGCTCGCTCCAGCTGTTGAAGAGCGTGAGCCCGGAAATGACGACCGCGATCACCGCGAGCGCTTCTCCGAGCGTGATCCAGCGCCGTCGGATTGCTGCGGCTTCGGCGGCGCGCTGCTCGCATGTGCTTTCTGCGGGCGCCACGGCATCGGTATCGGGGGGCTGTCGCTCACGTGCGCCTTCCAACATCATCTGCCTGAGCCGTCAAGCTGCGGGTCAGGAGAGAGATGAACGACCGGCGGCTATGAGGGCTCCGATCGAGATCGCTGAACGGCAGCAATGTCGGCGGTGGTTGTCGCGGCGGCCAAGCGCCAGCGGGCAGCCTGGGACACCTCGCCGGATAGCTTCGATCAAGCGATCGTAAGCTGATGGCACGCAAACAACATACCTCGTCACTACCGCCGCCGTTACTCAAGCACGTTTGGCTGCCCGACCGTCAGCCAGACGACGGTATCGACTGGGATCGCTACCCTTTCTCGCTGCCGCTCATCCGCAATTGCGGTGTGGACATTTCGTTCTCCAGCCCCGTCACTATCCTCGTCGGCGAGAACGGTTCAGGAAAATCGACGCTCCTCGAGGCGATCGCCCACCTCGCGGGATTGAGCGACGGAGGCGGCGCGACAGGCATGCGGGCAGTCGCCGAGACCGCGATCTCAGGGGTCGATGCCGCTGGCCTTGGCGATCGGCTGCGCGGAGCGTGGTTGCCGCAGATCCGGCGCGGCTGGTTCTTTCGCGCCGAGACTTTCTTCTCCGTCGCACGATACCTCGACGAAGCGGCTTGGGAGTCGGGCCAATCCGGCCCCGACTACCTATCCGCATCGCACGGTGAGGGCTTTTTCGAGTTTTTCGAGGGCCGTTTCGACCGACAGGGCGTGTTCATCCTCGACGAGCCCGAGGCTGCGCTCTCGCCACAGCGCCAGTTCGACTTCCTGAAGCTGCTGCGGCGCATGCAAGACGCGGCGAATTGCCAAGTTATCATGGCCACGCACTCGCCGATATTGATGGCGTTGCCCGACGCGGCACTATGGCAGATCGATCAATTCGGCATCCGCCCGACAACGCTGGAGGAGACGCCGCATTTCAAGATCTACCGCGAATTCGCGTTTTACCCTCACGAAACCGTCGAAGCCATGATCTATTAAGCTTGCTGTTGGCGCCGAGGCCCGCCCGCAGATGAATGAATGACCACTGTCGGTCTAGTCATCTGGCAGGCTGAATGGCTGGTGACACGGCGAAGCATAACCGAGGCATCAAACGACTATTCGCTTCGACGACATCCAATTTTTTGATAACAGTAATACCCGCTCAGGTGACCGCTTTAAAATCAGGAGAGTCTGATTGCTCAACATCGGCATTAGGCAGGTCTTGGCGGTCGTCGCGCTGCTCTGCGGCATGGATGCTTCTAACGCTGTGGCCGATGTGACCGCAACATTTGCAGACAAAGGCCGGCTGCGCACCGTGATCGAAGTTGCATCGGATGGCTCTGCGCGCATCAGGCAGGACAATGGCGGCACGATCGATCAGGGCTACACGCTCATTCGCGACGGAAAGATCTATCAGGTGTCGCCCGGCCCCGGCGGGCCGGTGGCGGTTTCGGCGGAGGCCGAGGCGTATAGCTACCGCCAGCGCGTGGCGCGGGGCGAGATCATTTTTACCGAGAGCGGGGGAAACCGGAGCAAGCAACGCGCATTGGCCGCCAAAGGGGCGGTTCACATCGCCGGTTACGATGGCACGCGGTATGAATTTGCCGATGGCGGCGGGCCAAGTCTGGTGGTCACCGATGATCCCCGGTTCAAGCCGCTCGGCGCGGCTCTGGATCTGTATCTCAGCCAAGTTCTCACCGAAGGGCCAGAATCCGGCCTTGCCCAGTTTCGAAATCTGGCCGCAACTCATGGCGTTCTTTCCCTGTTCGGGGAACAAGATCTGACGCAGGTCACGTTCACGCCCGTCGACCCTAGGCGCTTTGCGCTTCCTGCCAAAGTGGTGGAACTTGCCGATGTAAAAACACCGGATGGCGAGGCCGCGACGCCCAAGCGCAATGAACGCAAAGCGGAGGTCGTCAAGGGAGCCTACCACAATGGACTCCTCTATCTTCTTGATGACAGCGGCGCGGTTCAGGTCTGGCTCGAAGGGAGCGACCATGGCGCATCTTACAAAACGCCCGGCCCTGTCACCAGCTTTTGCTTTGCCGGTCAGCAACTGTGGGTAGTGACAATGGATCGTGCGACGAAGCAGGCCTTGTTGTGGTCGGGCGCCGTGTCAACCGAACAAGCAGCCAATACGGGCATCTGGTCCAAGGCTGGTGCCTTTCCTCAAAATGAGAAAAGCCGGGTCTTGGCGGTCGATTGCAGCGGGATCGAACCGATTGTCGTGTTCAACGATCATTTGGCGATGCCTCTTTCCGGAAGGGACGTGGCCCTGAAGGGCGGTACGCCGATTGGCCGCGGTTATGTGGTGTCCCAAGTGCGGGGTGGTGTGCTCTGGCTTGGCCTCAATTCCGGCGAATGGGGCGGCGGGCTGCGGCGCATCAGCCTGGCCGATGGTGTGATGGACGCGCCCGCGGACATTGACCCAAAGACCTTGTGCGGTGGAGCGCTCAATCCTGCGTGTGATCCGGTCACCGGGCTGGCGCCTGATCCCTGGCATCCGGATTGCATGCTGGCCGCAGTTGGGCTGGTTCACATGATGTCACATGGTGGTGTGGTGCGCATATGCGGCAAGGACGTGTCTTTGGCATATGCCAAGCCCTACACTCTCAACCCGGACTGGGAGTGGGACGGCAAGCTCAGTGACACCGAAACCAGCGTCGCGTTTCAGTCGATGGCCGCGAACGCAAAGGACGAAAAGGCATTCGCGGTCGCCGGCGATGGCATCTATACTTTCACCCAGGCGCCACTTCCCGAATTCAAGGCGTTTTCAATGCGGCAGACTGGGGCCGTGGATTGGTCCCATCGTGATTACGTGCTGATCATAACCCACATGAACCAGCGCCATTCGTTAAGCGGAGGCAGCTTCATTCTTGTACCCCGACAAAACTGAAAACACCCTGCGCGGCGCGCGACAGGTGCGTGTTGCGATTTCGCGCCGCTTTGGCACGGGCGTACCCGTTAGCCTTGCTCGATGAACCAAGGGCAGGTTCCAGCGGGGTGATGTGGGGCTTGGAACGACTGGTATGCTGGCGGCTGCAGAACGCGGAAAGCTGGCAGCAGCTAAATAATTCTCACAGGTCGGGGAGATTGAGGCCTTCGTCCCAATAGGGTGGATTACCGACGGCGAGCTTCAGGTGATCGATCAGTGCCCGGACCTTTGCGGACTCGCCCAGACCGCTCTGATAGGCGAAAGTGATTGGTGTGACATCGGGATCGACTCCGATATCCAGCATCTCGAGCGTGCCAGCCTTGATCGCTTGGTGGCTATGGAAGGTCGGCAGCCACGCAATACCGATCCCCGCGATGGCGGCGTCCCGCATGGCGTAGCAGGATGTGACGCGAAGCCTGGGTTCGACACGCGCGACCACGCGCTCGATCTCGGCCTTGAAGGTCCAGTCGTCGGGGCCACGTTCCATATAGTGGATAGCCTTGTGATGCTGGAGTTCCTCGACAGATTGGGGCTTCCCATACCGATCGAGATAGGAGGGAGCGGCCACCAACGTGCGACGGCTGATGGTGAGCTCTTCCGTCGCGATCTTCGGCAGTTCCGGAGGCCCAATACGGATGAGCGCATCAAAGGCGCTGCCGAGATCGCTGATCCGGTCGTCGAAATCGGCCGTGACGCTGATCTCAGGATAACGGTCCATGAAATCATAAAGGATCGGTCCCAGATGGAGGTCGCCGAAGGCACGCGGCACCGCAATGCGGAGCGGGCCCGACACTTTGCCACGACGACGCGCCAGATCCTCTTTCACCTCCCTTGTGTCGGCGACGATTCGACGCGCGCGGTCGAGCAGCACCATGCCATCTTCGGTCAGGACGAACTGACGACTGTTCCGGCTGACCAGCTTGCCGCCCAGGGCGTGCTCCAGTTCGGTCAGCCGCTCGCTGACCGTGGACTTCGACAGGCGAAGCTGCCGCGCCGCCTCGTTGATCGAACCGTAATCCGCTGCCGTCACAAAGGCGATGAGTCCATCCAGTTTCATTGTTCGCGCTTCCCGGAATATTGGTTCGGGTCTTCCGACCTACCCTTACGTCTTCTGCCCAAGCATAAGGTCGCACGGGGGGCGCTGCCAAGCGATCGCGCTACGCGCCGATCAGATTGGCCGCTCATATCGTCGGTGGGGAGAGCCATGAAGCCATCAGCCTTTTTAGCCATTTTTGCGGGCCTCGCGCTGGCCATGACACCAGCGCCGGCGCTTGCGCAGGATTTCATCTTTCCGGCCGCTTTCAAGACGCAGGAAGTCCCCACCAACGGAACGGCCCTGCACGTCCGCATAGGAGGCAAGGGCCCGGCCGTCCTCCTCCTTCACGGCTATGGCGAAACGGGCGACATGTGGGCGCCCCTCGCACGCGATCTGATGCGCGACCACACCGTAATCGTTCCGGACCTGCGTGGAGTGGGTCTCTCTGCGCGCCCCGACACGGGCTACGACAAGAAGACGCAGGGCGCCGACATGGCGGGCATGCTCGACGCGCTGAAGATCGACAAGGTCGACCTTGTCACGCACGATATCGGCAACATGGTCGGCTACGCCTTCGCCGCCCAGAACCGTGCCCGGGTCAAGCGCTTCATCCTGATGGACGCGCCGCTTCCCGGTGTCGGGCCATGGGAGGAGATTCTCAAGAATCCGCTCCTCTGGCACTTTCGCTTCGGCGGGCCTGACATGGAACGGCTCGTCGCAGGCCGGGAACGTATCTATCTCGACCGCTTCTGGAACGAGTTCTCGGCGACGCCTGCAAAGTTCAGCGAGGCATCCCGGCAGCATTACGCCAAGCTCTATGCTGCACCCGGTGCGATGCATGCGGGCTTCGCCCAGTTCGCCGCGTTCGATCAGGACGCCATCGACGACAAGGCTTTCCTCGCCCAAGGCAAGCTCACCATGCCCGTGCTTGCGATCGGCGGCGAGAAGTCGTTCGGACCGACCATGGCCACGGTCATGCGGTTCGCTGCGAGCGAAGTATCGCAGGGCGTGATTCCGAACTCGGGGCACTGGCTGATGGAAGAGCAGCCCGAAGCGACCGTCAGGATGGTACGGGATTTCCTGGACGGTAAGCGATGAGGCGCGGCGTTCACCGAAGTACCGCGATCGCCCCGTTACTGCTGGTGGCGGCCACAGGACCAAGCGAGCTCCAGCGCCGATTGTCGCCTGACGAGGCGCTCGCTCTCCCCGTCGTGACGGCCGGGGCGGGAACTTCGGGACTGAGCAGGATCGAAACGCGATTGCTCAAGGGCGATCCGACGCGGCCGGGCCTCTACACGATCTCGATCAAGGTCCCACCCAACACCCGCATCGCCGCTCATACACATCGCGACGACCGGACGGCCGTGGTGGTTTCCGGTGTCTGGCATTTTGGATATGGCCCCGCCGCGAATGACGTGGCGGCACGGCCCCTGTCGCCAGGCAGTTTCTATACCGAGCCGGCCGACGACGCGCATTTTGCCTGGACTGGCGCGCCGAAGGTGCAACCGTCTACATTACAGGCATGGGACCGAGCGACACTCGCTATGTCAGCACGACCGCCGATCCGCGATCACGTTAGGAGGCGCCGCGAGAAGACGCGTAACCTGAACGGATAATGGCACCGGGGACGCGCGAGGGTGGCACGACGCTGACCGTATTCGACAGAGTCGATATCGGGACAACACCTGCTGCATGTTCAATGGCCCCGCTGGGCAGAGCTATGTTTAACAACAGCAGGCGATTTTCCTCTGCACGCTAGGCATAGCCTGCCTGAGAGACTGCAAAATGGGAGCTAGACTCGCTTGCCGAGCTAATCTTGGCGGGAAATGAATGAACGGCAAAGTTTCGGATCGCACCCCGACCTTCTGAACGTCCGCAATGTCGGCGGGTGCAGCCCCGATCCGACGTCCAACCCAAAGCAGCGGATGTCGAGCAACCCCAGTCGTTCAGATCACCCACCGCGAACGTCTGCTACTGACAGCAGCTGCCGACAAAGCGCGCCAAGAAGAACGGTCCCGAGGCGTCTAAATTTCGGCCAAGGCATCCTTGGTCGCCGGTCCGCATACGTTTCAAAGCCTTCTTGCCGCTATCGGCAGATCCACTAGGGTGCTGCCTTCGAAAGAAGGCGGGATCAGATGTTCGATTTCCTTCGTAAGCAATTTGTCGACGTCATAGAGTGGCTCGAAAGCCCTGGTGAAATTGCCTGGCGCGTGCCTTTCAAGGATCGCGAGATCCAGAATGGTGCCCAGCTGACCGTCCGTGAAGGACAGGCCGCGATCTTCGTGAATGAGGGATGCGTCGCCGACATCTTCGAGGCGGGGCTGCACACGCTCGACACATCCAACCTGCCACTTTTGACCAACCTGATGAACTGGGACAAGGCGTTCCGCTCCCCGTTCAAGTCCGACGTCGTGTTCATCTCTCACAAGGAGCAGCAGGGGCTGAAGTGGGGCACGGTCCAGCCGGTGACCGTGCGCGATGCCGATTACGGGCCGCTGCGGATCCGCGCTTTTGGATCCTACTCGTTCCGAGTGGCGGAGATCGAGGCGTTCCTTTCGCGTGTCGTGGGCACGCTCGGTTCGGTGCACGTCGGCGCGCTCGAGCCACAACTGCGCGCTGCGATCCAGACCGCGCTGGCGACCGCTTTGGGTGGCGGTGGCATTGCTTTCCTCGACCTTGCGGCCAACCAGCAGGCGCTCTCGGATCGCATCAAGGTCGAGGTCGACCGGGCTTTCCAGCAGTGGGGGTTGGAGTGCCTCAGCTTCTACGTCGAGAGCGTTTCGCTGCCCGAAGCGGTGCAGGCGCACTTCGACAAGGGCTCGTCGATGCGGGTGCTGGGCGACCTGGGCCAGTATACCCGCTTTCAGACGGCTGAAGCGATCGAGCAGGCGGCCGGCAGGGACGGTGGCATCGCCGCGATCGGCGCGGGGATCGCGGCGGCTTCCGCGCTAGGCGGGGCGATGGCGGGCGGTGTGGCTCCCGCCTCCATAGCTGCTTCAACGCCGGCGCAACCTGCCGAGGACCCGTTCGCCACGATCGAGAAGCTGCACAAGTTGGTGACCATCGGAGCCTTGAGCCAGGAAGAATTTGACGCGAAAAAGGCCGAGCTGCTCGCGCGGATCCGCTGACGCTTCAGACCGGGGGGAATCAGGTGATCCACTGTCCATCGTGCGGGGCGGACCTCGCCGTGCGCGATGGCGCCGTGCCCTACACCACTTGCGCGCATTGCCAGTCGCTGGTGCTACGCGAAGGCATGAATGCCGAGGCGATCGGCAAGGTCGCTGTCGTCCCCTTCGATGTTTCCCCTGTGCAGCTGGGCACGTCCTTCACTGTCGAGCGCCTGCACATGGTCACTGTCGGCCGGGTGCGGTGGGGCTGGAGCGCGGGGTCTTGGAACGAGTGGTTTCTGCGCGCCGACGACGGCTCCGCCCGTTGGCTCGCCGAAGCGATGGGCATGTTCATGCTCACCGTCGAGCGGCCGGACATCTTGGAGCGGCCGCTGGCGCAGATCCTCGTGCACGGCGGCCCGCTGATCCCCGGCTGCGAGCTGGAGATCGACGGCGAGGCGTACCAGGCCACCGACGTGAAGGATGCGCAGTGTCTGGGCAGCGAAGGCGACCTGCCGTTTCCGACCTTGTCCGGATGGCAGATGACCAACGTCGACTTTCGCGCGCCCGGCGGCGGGGCCTTGTCTCTGCAGCGCGACTCTGAGGGTACGACCGCTTGGCTGGGCTGGTGGTTCGAGCTTGCCGGCCTCGCGCCCAAGGGCCTGCGCGAGATCGAAGGCTGGACTTTGCCGGAGGCGATGCGGTGAGCGGCGTGCGTAGCGTCTCCTGCCCCAACTGCGGCGGCTCGCTGGAAGTACGTGCGGCCGGCTACTCGGCGAGCCTGGGATGTCGCTACTGCGGCTCGATCCTCGACGTCTCGCGCCCCGAAGTCGAACTCGTCGCCGCGTACAATCGCGAAGCGACGACCTTCACGCTGCCGCCGGGCAGCCGAGGAACGGTGTTCGGCACCGAGTGGCAGGTTGTCGGCGCGCTGCGCCGCAGCGATGGCGAAGGCGCCTGGGACGAGTACCTGCTGTTCAACCCGTATGTCGGATATCGCTGGCCGGTAGCATCGGAGGGCGAGTGGCAGTTCGGGACGATGCTCCTCGATCGGCCTCAGGGTGACGCCGACTCCGTGACCTGGCGTGGCGCGCGATACACCCGCGCCATGCATCAGCCCGACGCCACGACCGAAACGGTTGTGGGCGAGTTCTACTGGCGCGTCGCCAGGGGCGATCGTGCGCGCTGCTCTTCCTATGAGCGCGGCCACGACAGTCTCTCGCGCGAGGAGTCCGATGGCGAGGTCAACTGGACGCTGCTGGTCCCCGTGCGCGCTCGCGAGATCGAAGGCGCCTTCGGGCTGAAGCGTGATGCTCCGGCGAACAAGCGGCAGTCGTTGTACGTCTCGCATGCGGATCACACGGACGACCTGCCGCGCATGTTCATGATCGCTACTGTTGCCGCGATCGTGGTGCTGGCACTTATGCTGGCGCTGTCTGGACCGACGCAGCGCGCAGCGGCGATCATCAAGGCGCCGTTCGGATCCACCCGCGAAGGACAGATGATCGGCACCATCACCATCGAGCGGCCCTGGCAGTTCGTGACGATCCATGCGCAGGGATCGGACTTCGAGAACCGCTGGGTCGACATCGACTACAGCGTCGTCGACCGTGCCACCGGCCAGTCCATCGACGGCTACGGCCTTGTCGAGCACTACAGCGGCCGCGATTCAGATGGCACGTGGAGCGAGGGGAGCCGGACGACCAAGACCCTGTTCGGCCGCTTGCCGCGCGGCATCTACGACATCTATGCCGACGCACAAGCCCATGCCTGGCCAATTGACGAGGCCCCTCAGGCGAGCGGCTGGAACGCACCGGAAGTGCTCGACGTGCGAGTGGAGGCGAAGACCGGGAGCGTGCCCTGGGGCAATTTCTGGACGCTGCTGCTGCTGCTGATGGCCGTTCCACTGCTTGTCACTTGGCGTCGCGTGAGGAACAGGGAATGAGTTGGCGTCTGATCGTCTTCATTCTTTGGACGGTGCTGCTCGTCTCAGGCGCACTGACCGCGTCGTACTACGCCTGGTCGCCGTTTTCCGACGAGGCCCGCGGGTCACACGCCTTCTATGGCGGGTCTACGCACAAATGACGCCAAGCCACCTGGGAAGGACCTCCTGATGCTCACACTGACTGTATTCCTCGCGACGCTGCTCTACGCGTTGTTGGGCATTGTCATCTTCATCTTCAGCTTCGTTCTGGTAGACAAGCTGACGCCCGGCGAGCTGTGGCGCGAAATCATCGAACGCAAGAACATGGCCGTGTCGCTGCTTGCGGGCGCGGTGGCGATCGGCATGTCCAACATCATTGCCGCTGCCGTGCATGGCTGATGACGTAGCGCCCTCGACGGACGAAGGTGGCGATCGCCCCCCCGCGTCGCTGGCGCTGATCCTGCTTATATCGGTCCTCGTCGTGGCGACGTGCGGACTGATCTACGAACTGCTGGCCGGGACCCTCGCGAGCTACCTGCTGGGAGACAGCGTCACCCAGTTCTCCACGGTGATCGGCACCTACCTGTTCGCCATGGGCCTGGGCAGCTGGCTTTCTCGCCACGTGAAAAGAGACGAACTGGGTGTCTTCCTGCGGGTCGAAGTTCTGATCGCCGCTCTGGGCGGATGGTCAGCTGCCGGCCTGTTCCTGCTGTTTCCAATCGTCAGCGACTTTCGTATCGTGCTCTATGCACTGGTTCTGGCGATCGGCGTGCTGGTCGGCCTGGAGATCCCGCTGCTGATCCGCATACTGCGCCACCGCTTCGGCTTTCGCGAGCTGGTCTCTAATGTCTTGACCTACGACTACGTCGGTGCGCTGATCGCCTCGTTGCTGTTCCCACTCGTGCTGGTGCCTCGGCTCGGCATGATCCGCACCGGCTTCGTCTTCGGCCTCGCCAACGTCGGCGTCGCTCTGGCCTTACTCTACGTGCTGCACCGGCAGCGGCGCGCCGGCGTCGACCTCGTGGCGGCGCTGCTCGTGGCGGCAAGCCTGTTCGTCGGCCTGTTCTACGCCGACCGGCTCCAGCGCTGGTCGGAGATCGCATTCTATGGCGAGCCGGTGATCCACGCGCGCTCGACGCCCTACCAGCGCATCGTCATCACCCGACTGCGCGACGACTTGCGGCTCTATCTCAACGGTAACCTGCAGTTCTCGACCCGGGACGAGTACCGCTACCACGAGGCATTGGTTTGGCCGGTGCTCGGCCGCGTCGCCAATCCCGCTTCGGTGCTGATCCTGGGTGGCGGTGATGGCCTCGCCGCGCGTGAGATCCTGCACGACCGCCGGGTGCGTCATATCACCCTGGTCGACCTCGACCCGGAAATGACACATCTGTTCCGCGACACGCCGCAGCTGGCGCAGCTCAACCAAGGCTCGCTCTCGTCGCCGCGCCTGACCGTCCACAACTCTGACGCCTTTCGCTGGGTGCGCGAGGCGCGGGGGACCTACGATGCGATCATCGTCGACTTTCCCGATCCCACCGAGTTCTCACTCGGCAAGCTCTACACCGAGAGCTTCTATCACGAAGTCGCGCGGCTGCTCGCGGCGAACGGCGTGATGACAGTTCAGAGCACGTCGCCGCTGATCGCGCCGCGTTCGTACTGGACTGTCGCGAGCACGCTCGAGGCGGCGGGCCTGTCCACGCGCGGCTATCACGCGTACGTGCCCAGCTTTGGCGAGTGGGGCTTCACGCTGGCGGCGCACCGTCCGATCGGCAACGGCGTCTGGTTGCCGCCGCACCTGCGCTTCCTGACGGCCGCGACCGAGCGCGCGATGTTCGATTTCCCGCCCGATATGGCGCGCCGGCCGACCCCGGTGAACCGGCTCGACAACCAGGCGCTGGTGCGCAGCTTCGCCCAGGAGTGGGCTCCCTATGAGAGCTGAGGCCTCCCGACGTGGGGTCCTGGCCGGGGTCGCTGCAGCAACCGGCGCGCTGGCTCTATCAGGCTGCGGCGAGCCGATCATGGCGGGAGAACTCGGCGGCGCGGATTGGCGGCGGGGCCATCTCTTGCGCGACAAGCGCTTTCCCGAACCTGGCGGCGCGATCGAGGAAGTGGACGTCGTGATCGCCGGGGGCGGGGTCGCCGGCTTGGCGGCAGGGTGGCGCTTGGCCGAGGCTGGTTTCCGGCAATTCACGCTTTTCGAACTGGAAGACCACACTGGCGGCAACGCGCGGTCCGGGCGAAATAAGGTGAGCGCCTACCCGCTTGGCGCACACTATCTTCCCGTGCCCAACAACGAGGCCCGCGCACTGCGGCACATGCTGACGCAGTTCGGCATGATCGTCGGCGAGAAGGATGGCGCCCCGGTCTATGACCCTTACCAGCTGTGCGCCGACCTGGAGGAGCGACTGCTGTGGCGCGGGCGCTGGCAGGAGGGCCTGATCCCCGCGACGGGTCTTGATGAAGACGAGCGCCGTCAATGGCGCACCTTCGAAGCGCGCATGACGCAGACTCGCCAAGACACCGGCGCGGACGGCCGCCCGGCGTTCGCCAGCCCGATGGCCTTGTCCAGCCATGACCCCCGGTTCACAGACCTCGATCGCCTGAGCTTCGCCTACTGGCTCGACGCGCAAGGCTTCGACGCGCCGAGCTTGCGCGCGTACCTTCGCTATTGCTGCCGCGACGACTACGGGAGCGAGCCCGAGCATGTCTCGGCATGGGCAGGCCTCCATTACTTCTGCGCCCGCCGAGGTTGGGCTGCGGATGGAGACAGCGACCGCGAACTCACCTGGCCGGAAGGCAACGACCGGCTCGCGAAGCGGATGGCGGATACGATCATCGCGAACTTGCGCCCCGCGCATAGCGTGTTCCGGATCGAGCGGGATGGCGATGGCGCCGTGGTCGACGTGTTCGATCATGGGGCGAACGTCAGCCGCCGCGTCAGGGCACGCGCGGCGATCGTCGCCATGCCGCACTTTGTCGCCGCGCGCGTCGTTGCCGGCAAGGTCCGCAACGACGGCTTCTCGTACGCGCCCTGGGTCGTCGCAAACGTCACCGTGAGCAGGAGGCCAGACGGCAAGGGTGTCGGCTTGGCCTGGGACAACGTTTCCGCTGCCAGCGACTCGTTGGGCTACGTCGTCGCCACCCATCAGAGCCAGAGTGGCGGCGATGGTGCGACCGTCCTCACCTGGTACCTTCCCTTGTCGCGCGAGACCCCGGAGCAGGCGCGTAAGATACTGATGGTTCGCTCGCTGACAGAGTGGCAGAGGATCGTGCGTGAAGACTTGCTCGCCATCAACCCCGATCTCGACGGCGCGATCGAGAGCATCGATATCTGGCGCTGGGGCCATGCGATGATCCGCCCGACCCCCGGCTTCCTAACCAGCCCCGCCCGCCAGGCGGCGATCGCGGCCGAGCCGCCAATCGTCTTCGCGCACTCGGACCTGAGCGGCCTTTCTCTGTTCGAAGAGGCGCATTATCGCGGCGTCGTGGCGGCACAAGCGACGCTTGCACATCTCGGCGTCGTACATGAAAGCCTGGCCTGAGATGGCGCATCCATCGGGAACCAGCCTGCATCTGATTGCGGATATCGAGCATTGCAGCGGCCTTGGCGATGTCAATCTGATTGCCGACATCTTGAGCGAGGCAGCTAGGGCTGCAGGGGCCACGCTGATCGACTTGCGGCTCCACCACTTTGGCCCGGGGATGGGCATCACGGGCGTGGCGATCCTGGCGGAATCTCACATCTCTATCCATACTTGGCCAGAGTGCGGGACCGCTGCTGTCGATTTGTTCGTTTGCGGTTTGCAGGCAAACGCTGAGATGGGCTTAGAATTGATTCGAAAAAGACTGGGCGGGATAATCGGCTTAAAACAATCGATAAGACGCCTGGCCGCCTCCAGATGCATCGAAACGTAAACAGCTTAAGGCTCTCGTCGCCATTGCAGGCATAGCTAGGTGTTTGGTCCCGGAGTTTGATGGTGCATCATCCAAGCAGGAATGGAAGGATGCGCTATGGGACAGGTTCTTCACGGGAGCGCCAGCACGACAGCGGCAGTCCGTCGAGCAATACAAAATA
>Ga0070665_100003485_pt1 | contig 16758 bp, 13 predicted proteins | sample KBSS13metaG_FD_65862 | JGI IMG/M metagenome (GOLD analysis project Ga0070665, IMG submission 65862) | Switchgrass rhizosphere microbial communities from Kellogg Biological Station, Michigan, USA - KBS S1-3 metaG | ecosystem: Host-associated > Plants > Roots > Rhizosphere > Soil ... | reverse complement strand
CCATCAGGCTTGCCGCCCGAGAGCACCTTGTCGACCAGTTCGACGGTGGCCTTGGCCAGGTCGCGGGTGTCCTTGAACACGGTCGAGTACTGTTCGCCGGTGATGATCAGCTTGACCGAGGCGGTCTCGGCGTCCTGACCAGTCACGATCGGCCAGGGCTGAGCGTCCGTGCCGTAGCCGACAGCGCGCAGCGAGGCGGTGATGCCGCGCGACAGGCCGTCATAGGGGGAGAGAACGCCGTCGACGCGGCTGCCGTCCGAGTAGTTGGCCGACAGCAGATTGTCCATGCGCGCCTGGGCGGTGGCGGCGAGCCAGCGCAGCGTGCCGACCTTGTCCATGCCCATCTGGCCCGACTTGATCTTGATCGAGCCGTCGTCGATCAGCGGCTGCAGGACCGACATCGCGCCGTCGTAGAAGAAGAAGGCGTTGTTGTCGTCGGGCGAGCCGCCGAACAGCTCGACATTCCACGGCTTGGTGTTCGGGAAGCGCTCCTTGAGGCCCTTGACCAGGGAATTCGCCTGGATGACGCCGACGCCGAAATTATCGAAGGTGGTGTAGTAGTCGACGTTCGGCGTCTTCTTGATCAGGCGGTCATAGGCGACCACGACGACGCCGGCATCGGCTGCCTTCTGCAGCGCATCCGACAGGGTGGTGCCGTCGATCGACGCGATGATCAGCGCCTTCGGCCCCTTGGTGATCTCGTTCTCCAGCTGCGACAGCTGGTTCGGGATGTCGTCCTGCGCGTACTGCAGATCGACGGTGTAGCCCAAAGCCTCGAGCTGGGACTTGACGGCGTCGCCGTCGTTGATCCAGCGCTGCGAGGTCTTGGTCGGCATAAGGACGCCGACCAGGCCCTTGTCCTCGGCCTGCGCCGACAGCGTCATGGCCGACAGGCCAAGCGCCAATGCGGCAGTCAGTATTTTGATTGTCTTCACTGTACTCTCCCTTTTGATGAACCCACGCCCGCATTGCACGCTCTCGCGCACGCTCCGGCATCGCGGAAACGACAGTCGCCTTTGGTGTGGTCGGATAGCTCTCCCCAACTGCCGCCGGCGTCTTTTCTTCACGTCGAGCGCACGGCACCGCCGCGCGTCGGCCAACGCTCGTGACGGGCGGACGTTGGTATGGAATTGATATAACTGTCAAATGCGTTTTCCAACGGCTGATATGGCAGTATTGATATATCTTTGGTGACGGTGCGGCAGGCTCACGGACCGAGGCGGAGGCGGGCATGAATGCAATCGACGCGCCGGTCGATCACGAGACCGACAGCGAAGGGATGCTGCGTGGCGGGCTGAAACTCGGCCATATGCGCATGATCGTGGCGCTGGACGACCACGCCAAGGTGAGCGCGGCAGCCCAGGTCCTCAACATCTCGCAGCCGGCGGCCTCGCGCATGATCGCCGAAATGGAGGACATACTGGGTGTCACGCTGTGCGAGCGGCTGGCGCGCGGCGTGGCGTTGACGCCGGCCGGCCTGGCACTGGCGCGCCGCGCCCGCACGGTGCTGCTGGAGATGCGCGAGGCGCAGCGCGAGGTTGCCGATTTGAAGAGCGGCAAGGGCGGCAGCGTCTTCCTCGGCTCGGTGACGGCGCCGGCCATCGAGCTCGCCGTGCCGGCAATCCAGCGGGTGCGCGAAAAATACCCGCGCATCGAGATCAACATCCAGATCGATACCAGCATCGTGCTGGCGCGCGACCTGCTGGCGTCACGCCACGATTTCATCATCGCGCGCATTCCCGACGACCTCAATCCGCGGCTGTTCGAGAGCAAGGTGATCGGCATCGAAAGGGCCTGCCTGATCGTGCGGCGCGGCCATCCGTTGACCGACCGCCCGGTCGTGCCGCTCGACCGCCTCGCCGACTACGACTGGGTGTTCCAGCCGGACGGCACGCTGCTGCGGCGAACGGTCGAGAGCATCTTCCTGGCCCACCACGCCGCCTTGCCGGAGCGCATTCTCAACACCACGTCGCTGCTGTTGACGCTGGTCATGGTAGCGCAGTCCGATGCGATTGCGCCCGTTTCGATCCAGGTCGCAAATTTCATCAGCAGCGAGGCGGGCCTGGCCGGCGCCATCGAGATCCTGCCGATCGACTTCGATATCGTCGTGCAGCCCTACAGCCTGATCACCGCCAAGAACCGCATGCTGTCGCCGTCGGCGCAACTGCTCTACGCCGAGATCGAAGCCGGCATCGGCAACGCTGGCCCAATTGTCGTCAGCGCGGCGTAACTTGCCATTTCGGGCATTTTACGCCAGAAGCTGCCGGGCTGCGGCTTGAACCTTGGGATTCGCCCGGCGCACTGAGCGATGCCGGTCGATTCGACAGCTTCGCGATCTGAAAGACTAAGAAAATGTCTGCGATCGAAGCCGGCGCGCGAGTGCCGGAAACCCCATGGCGCGACGAGATTCGCGCGACGCTCTCGTTGAGCTGGCCGATGGTTCTGACCAACCTCGCCCAGATCGCGATGACGGCAACCGACGTGATGATGATGGGCCGGGCGGGACCGGGCATGCTGGCCGCCGGCGCGCTCGGCGCCAACCTCTATTTCGCGCCGCTGATCTTTGGGCTCGGCCTGATGAATGCGGCCTCGCCGATGATGGCCGCCGAGCTCGGCCGCAATCGCCATGCGGTGCGCGAAATCCGGCGTACCGTCCGGCAAGGGCTGTGGATCGCCGTGCTGGTCTGCATCCCGATCTGGCTGATCCTGTGGAACACCGAGGCGATCCTTGCCAGCATGGGGCAAGACCCTGTGCTGGCCGAGCAGGCAGGCATCTATGTGCGCTGGCTGCAATGGGCGGTGCTGCCGTTCTATGGCTACATCGTCCTGCGCTCGTTCATGGCCGCGCTGGAGCGGCCGCGCTGGGCGCTGCTGATCGTGGTCATCGCAGTGAGCTTCAACGCCTTTGCCAATTGGTGCCTGATCTTCGGCAATCTCGGCTTTCCTGCGATGGGCATTGCCGGATCCGGCCTCGCTACCACGCTGTCGAGCATCCTGATGTTCGTCGGGCTGGCCATTGTCGTTTCGATCGAGCGGGGATTTCGCCGCTACCACCTGTTCGGCCGCTTTTGGCGGGCCGACTGGCCACGCTTCCGCAGCCTGATGCGGCTTGGCCTGCCGATCGCCGGCATCCTGACCTTCGAGGTCTGGATCTTCAACGCCGCCGCGCTGATCATGGGGATGATCGGCCCGAGTTCGCTCGCAGCGCATGCCATCGCCATCCAGATTGCGTCGATCAGCTTCATGGTTCCCATGGGGATCAGCCAGGCATGCACGGTGCGCGTCGGCCGCGCCTACGGCGCCGGCGACCCGATCGGCATCACCCGCGCCGGATGGACGGCGTTCGTGCTGGGAGTGTCTTTCATGGCGCTGATGGCCGCGACCATGGTGCTGTGGCCGCGCACGCTGATCAGCGGCTTCATCGACGTCGGCAACCCCAGCAATGCGGAAGTGGTCGGCCTGGCCGTTACCTTCCTGGCGTTCGCCGGCCTGTTCCAGATCGTCGATGGCGCGCAAGCCGTGGCAAGCGGCATGCTGCGCGGCCTGCATGACACGCAAGTGCCGATGGTCTACGCGGCGATCGGCTATTGGGGCATCGGGCTGCCGTTCGGAGTCTTGCTGGCGTTCAGGTTCGACCTTGCCGGCGCCGGCATCTGGATCGGCCTGTCGACCGGCCTCGCCGTCGTCGCGGTGCTGCTTCTGGCACGGTGGCTGCGGCGAGACCGGCATGGACTGGTGTTCGCGCCGGCCTGACGCCGTCATCGGCGTTGCCCTCGCAACCGGCTCTCGGCTATTGCTGGCCTGCCGCGCGGTGATCGCGCGGCAGTGAGCCAGGGCCGCATGACGCCGTATATCTTCAACACCACGCCCTCGATCGTCGTCGAAGCTGGCGCCTCGCGCCGGCTTGGCGCTGTCGTCGCCGGCAAGCTCGGGCGCGCCGTGCTGTTCGTCACCGATCCGGGCCTGCGCAAGCTGGGGCTCGGCGATGCGGCGATCGCCTCGCTCGAGGCTGCCGGCATCTCGGTCACCGTCTTTGATACTGTCGAGGCCGATCCTTCGCGCGCCACACTCGAGCGTGCCGTGGCGGCGGGACAGGGCTGCGGCGCGACTGGAATCGTCGGATTCGGCGGCGGCTCGTCGCTCGACATCGCCAAGCTGACGGCGCTGCTCTGCGGTTCGGGCGAGCCGCTGGACGACGCCTGGGGCGTCGGCAATGCCAAGGGTCCGCGGCTGCCGCTCTGCCTGGTGCCGACCACGGCCGGCACCGGCTCGGAAGTCACGCCGGTCTCGATCATCACCGTCGGAGCCGAGGAGAAACGCGGCGTCTCGTCGCCGGTGATCTTGCCCGACATCGCCGTCCTCGACGCCGAGCTGACGCTCGGCCTGCCGCCGGCGATCACAGCCGCCACCGGCATCGACGCGATGGTGCACGCGATCGAGGCCTACGCCTCGAAGAGCGCCAACAACAATCCGCTGTCGAAGATGCTGGCGCGCGAGGCGCTGCGGCTGCTCGGCGCCAATATCGAAACGGCGGTGTACGACGGCGGCAACCTCGAAGCGCGTTCGGCAATGCTGCTCGGCTCAATGCTGGCTGGCCAGGCTTTTGCCAATTCGCCGGTTGCCGCGGTGCACGCGCTGGCCTATCCGATCGGCGGCAGCTTCCATGTTCCGCACGGGCTTTCCAACGCGCTGGTGCTGCCGCATGTGCTGCGCTTCAACATGGTCGAGGCATCCGTGCTTTATGCCGAGATCGCCGGCGACGCCTTTCCCGCGCTGGGCGGCGATGAGGGCAGCCAGGCGCGCAGCGCGGCGTTCATCGACGCGCTGGCTTCGTTGTCGGCCAGGCTCGGCCTCAAGCAGCGGCTGCGCGATGTCGGCGTCGGCCGCGAGCACCTGCCGAAACTGGCCGCGGACGCCATGAAGCAGACGCGCCTGCTGGTCAACAATCCGCGTGTGCTCGGCGAAGCTGATGCGCTGGCAATCTATGAGGCAGCCTGGTGAACAACGACAACCACCCGGCAGGAACGGCTGTGCCGGCCGCAAGACCCGGCCCGTCCGAGCGCTCGGCCTACAAGGAATTCCGCACGCTGACGACGCGTTGGATGGACAATGATCCCTACGGCCACATGAACAATGTTGTGCACTACAGCCTGTTCGATACGGCGGTGAACGGCTGGCTGATCGAGCAAGGCGTGCTCGATTTCGTAGCCGGCGAACAAATCGGACTGGTCGTCGAAACCGGCTGCCGGTACTTTTCTGAGCTCGCCTTTCCCGACAATGTCACGGCCGGGTTGCGCGTGGCAAAGCTCGGCACGTCCTCGGTGCGCTACGAGATCGGGCTGTTTCGCGACAACGAGGCTCTGGCCGCGGCCGAGGGGTTCTTCATCCATGTCTATGTCGATCGCCTGACCCGGCGGCCGGCCCCGCTCGGCGCTGCCCTGCGCGGCGCGCTCGAGCGGCTTGTCATTTGAGGTAGCGGCCGGATCGCCGGCGCTATCAAATGGTTACACGACAACCGTAGGGTCCCGGCATTAGGGTGCATGCAGCGGGCAACAATCCGCCGCAATCGCACTGTTGGGTGGACAGTGAACATACCAATTGCAATGTTGCGCGGGGCAACGAACAATTTGGGCGCGATGACGATACGCTTGGGGTTATCGGTCATTATCATTGCCGGCGCACTGACGGCAGCCTGCGGTTTGGCCGAGGCGCGCACACGTGCGCTTGTGGTCGGCGCCGCCGGCTATCCGGCGCTGCCGGAACAGTTCCATCTCAAAGGACCACGGAACGACACGCGCGAGGTCGCCAACACGCTGGTCAGCGTCGGCGTCGCGCCTGACGATGTGACCGTGCTGGCCGACGGCGTCGAAGGGCTGGCCGCCGGCATCGCCGCGCCGCGCGACGGCACCAAGGCGGCGATCCTGGCCGAACTGGACAAGCTCGCCGAGACCAGCGAGGCGGGTGACCTCGTCGTCTTCTACTTCTCCGGTCACGGCTCGCAGCAGCCCGACGAGAATGGCGACGAGCAAGGCGGTAATGACGAGATCATACTGCCCTATGACGTCGCCAAATCGGACGGCGAAGGCATCAAGAATGCCCTTGTCGACGACGAGCTCGACCTGCGCGTACGCAAATTGCTCGACAAGGGCGTCGACTTCTTCGGCATCATCGACGCCTGTCATTCGGCGACCGGCTTCCGCGCCGTCGAGGATGACGATACCCGTTCGCGCGAGATCGATCCGCAGGATCTTGGCGTTCCGGCAAGCGCGCTCGCGACCGAAACCCCGGGTAACATGTTGAAGGATGTTGCGTCGGACAAGCCCGGTCGCGGCCGCGCCGCCTATTTCTACGCCGCGCAGGAATCGGAAGTGGCGCTGGAAAAGGTGCCCAAGGGGGCCGAACCCGGCCAGAGCTTTGGCGTCTTCACCTACAATCTGCTGCGCCGGCTCAACGAAAACCCGGATGTCACTTACCGCACGCTGCACCAAGCAGTGATCGACAGCATCAAGCGCGGCAGCCTGATGGCGACACAGACGCCGGAGCTCGAAGGCGAGCTTCTCGACGAGCCGGTGCTGCGGCTGACCGATGCCAAGCCGCTTCGCCAGTGGCCGATTTTTGCCGGCAAACTGCAAGCCGGCGAGCTCAGCGGCCTGAGCAACGGCACCATCATGGCGCTCTACAACGACGCTGCCGACGCCGACGACAAGGTGCTGGCGTATGGCGAGATCGAGGCTGCCGGCGCCACGCAGAGCCGTGTCGTGGCGGTCGCCTACCCGTGCGGCGAAGCGCTGAGCGAGGACGGCAGTTGCCCGACACCGCCTGACGAGGCCGCCTTCAAGAAAGGGCGCTTCGCACGTGTGGTCGAGCCGGGCGTCGACCTTTCGGTGACGCTGTCGGAACCGGTCCGCGTCGACCCGAAAGACGGCCACGACTATGGCGCGGCCATCGCCGCGCTCGAAAGCGCCGTTCATTCCGACGGCCTGTCGCGCCGCGTTTCGTTGAACAGGAGCGGCTACGACGTCGCTGTCGGGCTGCTTGACGGCAAGCTCGCCTTTTCAGCGACGGGAGGCCAGTTCGACGCCAACGGCGCCGGCTCCTCGCCGCGGCTGACCCTGCCTGACAATTCCGAGGCAGCGACAGCTGTCGTGGCGTCAGCCGTCAACCGCATTGCCAAGGTGATGGCGCTGCAGCGCATGGCCGGCTTGGGCGCGGAAGAGAAGTTCGGGCTCGGCGGCGAAATCTCGCTCATAAAGGCAAAGCCGGAGGCGGTCCTTGACGGCGCCTGTTCAGACGATCGCTCAAACTATGCGCCGCCCGCCGAGACCGGAGACGCGCCGCCGCGCCTGGCCGCGTGCGACATCCTGTCTGTCTCCATGCAAAACAACGGCCAAAAGCCGCTCGATGTTACGATCCTGCTGGTCGGCGCCGATTTCTCGATCGAGCCGCTATGGCCGGTCGATGGGGCCGACAACCGTATCGCCATCGGCGAGTCCAGGACGCTCGACCTTGTGCAGAATGTGCCCGACGGCGCGCAGGCCAGCGACCAGCGGCTTGTCCTGGTAACGGTGCCCGGCGTCGGCAAGTCGCATATGGCGTTCGACAACCTTGGACAGGAAGGGCTGCGCAGCGGCGCGGACGAGGACGGCGAGGCCACCGCCGCGCGCACCCTGATGGCGGTCGGGCTGAACGACATGGATCGTTCGATGACCAGCCAGCCGCCGCGCATCGAAGAGGAGATATCTATCTCGATAAAACCGTTTTACGTTGGGGAATGAGGGCGGCCACAGGCAACGGCCGTCTTGGGCATCGGGGGACCTTGCATCGGAACCCCTCATCGATCCGTTTTCGCTGTGAAGGGCAGTGAGACTGGATAAGGACGCCGCGCGGGCCGACCGGCCCGCCGGCGCAGACTGGAACCGTCAACAAAGGACCGACGATCATGAGGAAAATGTTTCTAGCCCTGTTCTTCGTAGCGACCAGCCTTACGGCCGGCGCTTCGCTGGCCGCCGACAAGCCTGCCGACCTGACGCCTGCGCAGCAGGCCGAGGCCCGGCTCACCCTTGAAACCGCGCGCAACCTGATCAGCTACGGCGAGACCAAGAACGACGCGCTGGCACTGGTGGTGGGCGCCAAATTGCTGGCCAGCGCGCCTGGCCGCGTGCTCGCCGACGACCAGAAAGGCGCAGAGGGCGCCGACAAGGCCACGAACTTCGACATCGAGACCGTACTGAAGAAGGCCGAGGACCTGGCCCAGGGCAATGAGCTGATCCTGCAGGTGGCCAAGGAAGTGCGCGAGACGGCCGCCGCCAACTCCAAGGCGGTCTGCTATTGGGAGTACTACTGCTACTACAATGGCTGGTGCGAATATTCCTACTACTGCTGGTAAGCCCGGCTGACCCAATGATGCAAAACCCCGCGGCTATTGCCGCGGGGTTTCGTTTGCGCTCAACTCGCTCGCTGCGGCATGATAATGACCTGCCGCAATCTTGCGATGCCCTGTCTCAATCCGGGTAGTCGCAAGGCGTGTTTCGAGTGCAATAGGCTGGAAGGCTGGGCGAAAGGCCCGCGCTGCCGGCCATGAAAGGGCGTCGCATCATGACCAGGACCGACATAGCGCGACGGGTCTACAACCACACCTGGAAGCTCGATCCGATCGTGCGCAGCCTGCTCGACACGGATTTCTACAAGCTGCTGATGCTGCAGATGATCTGGGGCCTGTATCCCGATGTCGAGGCCACTTTCTCGCTGATCAACCGCACGACCACCGTGAAGCTCGCCGAAGAAATCGACGAGGGCGAGTTGCGGGCGCAGCTCGACCACGCACGCACGCTGCGCTTCGGCAAGAAGGAGATGATCTGGCTGGCCGGTAACAGCTTCTACGGCCGCAAGCAGATTTTTCAGCCCGAGTTCCTGGACTGGCTCACCAATTTCCAGCTGCCCGAGTACGAGCTGACCAAGCGCGACGGGCAATATGAGCTGAGCTTCGCCGGCCCCTGGATGTACACGACGCTGTGGGAGATTCCGGCGCTCGCCATCATCAACGAGCTGCGCTCGCGCACCGCGATGAAAGAATACGGCCCCTTCACGCTCGATGTGCTCTACGCCCGCGCCAAGGCCAAGCTGTGGGCCAAGGTCGAGCGGCTCAAGCGCTATCCCGATATCCGCATCTCCGACTTCGGGACGCGGCGCCGGCATTCGTTCCTGTGGCAGCGCTGGTGCGTCGAAGCGCTCAAGGAGGGCATCGGCGATTCCTTCACCGGCACCAGCAATGTGAAGCTCGCCATGGATACCGATCTCGAAGCGCTCGGTACCAATGCGCACGAGTTGCCGATGGTGGCGGCGGCACTTGCAACGACCGACGCCGAGCTGATGCAAGCGCCCTACAATGTGCTGCAGGACTGGCAGCGTTACTATGGCGGCAATTTGCTGATCGTGCTGCCCGACGCCTTCGGCACCGCGTCGTTCCTGCGCAAGGCGCCCGACTGGATCGCCGAATGGACCGGCTTCAGACCCGACAGCGCACCGCCGATCGAAGCCGGCGAGAAGATCATCGAATGGTGGCGCGCCAGGGGCAAGGACCCGAAGAACAAGCTGCTGATCTTTTCCGATGGGCTCGACGTCGAGGCGATCGAGGAGACGTTCAAGCATTTTCGTGGCAAGGTCCGCATGGCCTTTGGCTGGGGCACCAACCTCACCAATGATTTCGAAGATTGCGCGCCGACGGCGACGCCCGGCCTCACCGCGATCTCGCTGGTGTGCAAGGTGACTAGCGCCAACGGCCGCCCGGCGGTGAAGCTTTCCGACAATCCGGCCAAGGCGACAGGCGATCCCAAGGAGATTGCCCGCTACATAAAACTGTTCGGCGAAACCGACCGGGTCAGGCACGCCGTGAAGGTGTGAATGGCGGCGTGGGCTGCGGGGCGGTTAGCTTGATATTCCGTCGCCTTCAGCCGAAGCCCCTAGCGGCGGTGTTGCTACTCGCCGATCCGCAAGCTGCCTTCGCCCACGCGTCGGACCGCGGCTATGTGCTGCTGATGCCGACCGGGCACTACATCGTCGGCGGCGCCGTGGCAGTGGCCGCGAGCTTCCTGGCGCTGATCCTGTTGCCGCAAAACTCGCTGGGCCGTCTTGCCAGCGTGCGGCTGCGCCTGTTTCGCCTGGACGAACGCGCACGACCGCTGGTAAGTCTTCTTGCCTTTGCGGTTCTCGGCATCCTGATCGCGGCGGGCTTTTTCGGCAGCCGCGACCCGCTCTCCAACCCGCTGCCGCTTGTCGTCTGGACGCTGCTTTGGGTCGGCGTGACGCTCGTGCAGGGAATTCTTGGAAATCTCTGGTCGTGGATCAATCCATGGTACGGCGCGTCCTGGATCGCCCAGCGCCTCGGCCTGCCGCGACGAGTGCTGCGCCTTCCAGAACGGATCGGCTATTGGCCGGCAGTCGTTCAATTTGCCGGCTTCGCATGGTTCGAGCTGATCGATCCGGCGCCGGACGACCCGGCGCCTCTTGCGCTGGTCGTCCTCGCCTATTCGGCGCTCAATGTCGCGGCCGCGCTGATCTTTGGCTACCGCGACTGGAGCCGGCGCGGCGAATTCCTGTCGGTGTTTTTTGGCATGATCGCCAGCTTCGCGATTCTGCAACGATGCCGCGACCAACCGGCGTTCATCTGTGCGCGGTTGCCCGGCGCCAAACTCAGCGAGGCCGAACCGCTTCCGCCGAGCGGTGTTGCGTTCCTGCTGCTTGCGCTGTCGTCGGTATCGTTCGACGGTCTGTCGCGCACCTTCTTCTGGCTCGGCCTCAACGGCGTCAATCCGCTCGAATTTCCCGGCCGCTCGGCAATGATCGCCGTCAACATGTCGGGGCTGGTGGCCGCCTTCGTCGCACTGGCCGCCGTTTTTGTACTCGCCGTTGCTGTCGGCGAAAGGCTGACAGCCGGCCAGCGCCCTTTGAGCGAAGCGGCTGGCCTCTATGTCTGGTCGCTCGTGCCGATCGCGCTCGCCTACCATTTCGCGCACTACCTGACCGTCCTGCTGGTCAACGGGCAGTATGCCTTGGTTGCTCTTTCGGACCCGTTCGACAGGGGCTGGAACCTGTTCGGCACCGCCTACATGACCGTCAGCGCCGGCATCGCCAGCGGATCTGCGGCCGCCTGGGTTCTGTGGAACGCGCAGGCTGCGGCAATCATCGGCGGGCATGTGCTCGCCGTGCTGGTTGCGCACATGCTGGCCGACAGGCCAGGTGCCGACGGCCGCCAAGCCTCGCTTGGCCAATTGCCGCTGACCGTGCTGATGGTAGCCTACACCGTGCTCGGGCTTTGGCTGCTCTCCACCCCGACTGCCGGGTGAACGTCGACGGCTGAAATGAGCAACTATTGCCAGCCCCGGGGATTGGTGATTTAGTTTGTATACAAGCGATTTTTCCGCAGTCCTGACGATGCGGGCGGCGGTAGTTTCACGTTCGGCCAATGCTCACAAACAGGGGAACCGGCATGACTGAAAAACGCGATGCACAAAGCTTGCTCTCTCGGAAAATCTCTCGCCGCAACGCGCTGAAAGGCGCAGGCGCTACCGCTGGGCTGGTGTTGGCGCCGGGCTTCGTGCGCTATTCCCAGGCGGCCAGCTCCAAGCCGATCAAGATCGGCTTCCAGGCACACCGCACCGGCATCGGCGCCGCCTATGGCCGCTGGTACGAGGTCGTCACCAATGCTGCCGCGAAACTCATCAACGACGGCGGCGGCATCAATGGCCGTCCGCTCGAAATCATCGTCGAGGATGACGGCACCGATCCGCAGCGCGGCGCCGAGGTGGTCGGTAAGTTCGCCACGCAGCACAAGACCGACGTCGTCTACGGGACCTTGTTCTCGCATGTGGTGATCGGCTCGGCGCCGACCGCCGGCGAGTTCAAGATGCCCTATTACGTGGTCAGCGAAGGCCACCACGTCGCGTCGACCAAGCTCAACCGTTACGTTTTCCAGCCGGGGATTACCGACGTGAAGTCGCAGGTGATCTCGATGGCGCCGTGGATCGCCGCCAATGCCGGCAAGAAGGTCACCATGATCTTCCCGGATTTCGCCTTCGGCTACGATCATCGCGACTACCTGCCGCCAGCGCTGAAGGCGCAAGGCGCCGACGTCATCGCGCAGATCGCCATCCCGCCGACGGAGAGTTCGTTCACCCGCTACTTCCCGCAGATCCCGGCGGAAACCGACGTGATCTACCACGTCATGGTCGGGCCGGCTGTTCTCACCTTCGTCAAAGAGCTCGGCGAATTCTACGGCTCCAACCGGCCGCAATTGTTCGGCTTCATGGATTCGCTCGAAGCGGTCGACATCAACAGCCCGGGCCTCGAGTTCCTGGATGGCAGCCATTTCTGGGAAGGCTCGCCGCGCTATCTCCAGGACGACGCGTCCGAGGGCCAGAAATTCTATCGCGACGCGGTCGGCATCGACGCCAATGGCGCCGCGGTCGCCGACGCCAAGGATGTGTCGACGGCCTCGCACATGTTCGGCTGCTGGGAGACGCTCTACGTCATCAAGAAGGCGATGGAGTCCGCGAGCTATCAAGGTCCCGCCGACCGCGCCAAGCTGGTCGAGGCGACCGAGGCGCTGACCGCGTTCGAGGAAGGCAAGGAGCACCCGCAAGGCGACAAGACCTTCAACGGCAAGCTCCACCAGGCCTACGGCCACCAAAACATCTCGAAGGTCGAGGGCGGCAAGCTCAAGGTCGTACACCGCACCGCGATCGAGGACGGGCTCTACGAACCCGAGGGCGACTATACCACGCAGCCGCTTTAGCCTGTGGAATTCTGGACGCATTGCGCGTTGCGTTGCCCCCCTCTGTCCTACCGGACATCTCCCCCACGAAGGGGGAGATCGGCAGTTCGAGCAGTCGCACCTTGATCGCGATGATGCAGGCCATGTCGACAGCGCTCATGAGGGCCAATCTCCCCCCTTGCGGGGGAGATGTCCGGCAGGACAGAGGGGGGCGCGACAGAACGCCGGGCTCGAACACGATGCTCAGCTGAATGTCCTTTGGTCCGCACCTCTTGCTGGCCTTCCTCGAAGGTCTCGTCACCTCCGCGGTGCTGGCGCTGACAGCGCTCGGCCTGTCGCTGGTGTTCGGCGTCATGCGCATCGTCAACGTCGCGCATGGCGAGTTCTTCATGCTGGGCGCCGTCGTCGCCTGGTTTGTCTCCAGCATGGTCGGCGGCCACCCGGCGCTCGGATTCATCGCGGCGCTGATCGTCAGCCCGCTGGTGGTCGGCGCCGTGGCGCTGGTCGCCGAGCGCCTGGTGCTGCGCCGGCTGAACTACAATCCGGAAGCGACGATCGTGGCGACGATCGGCATGCTCTACATCATCCAGCAATTGGCACTGTCGCTCTACGGCCCGGAGGCGCGGCCCGTCGAAGCACCTTTCACCTACCGCATCCAGTTCCCGTGGTTCGGCTATTCCGGCTACAAGCTGGCTGTCGTCGCCGCTGCGATCGCCCTGCTCGTCGCGACCTGGTTCCTGCTGACGCGCACCCGGATCGGCCTGGTCATGCGCGCCACGCAATACGACCGCGAGACGGCGCAGGCCTTCGGCATTCCGGTCGACCGCGTCTATGCCGGCGTGTTCGCGTTCGGCGCAGCACTGGCGGCAATCGCTGCGGTGCTGATCGTGCCGATCAGCCAGGCGCATTATCTGATGGGCCGCGACCCGCTGCTCTTGTCGTTCATCGTGGTGATCATCGGCGGGCTCGGCTCGCTGCGCGGCACGGTCATCGCGGCGATCCTGATCGGGCTTGGCGACGGCATCATCTCCGCCTTCTTCCAGCCGACGCTGGCGAAGATGATCGCCACGCTGCTGGTGGCGCTGGTGCTGGTGTTCCGGCCACAAGGGCTGTTGGGCACGGCGGCACGATGAAGGCCGCGAATGTCCCGGCAAAGGTCTGGCTGCTGCATGCCGCGGTGATCCTGCTGCTGGCGGCGCTGCAATTCCTGCTGCCCGCCTACCATCACGGCGTGCTCGCCCGCATCATGGTGCTCGCCGTGTTCGCGATGGGCTACAATCTGCTCTACGGCTATGTCGGGCTGCTCAGCCTCGGCCACGCCATGTTCTTCTCGGCCGGGCTCTACGGCGCCGGCCTCACCATGCTGCATCTCGGCTGGGGCGTGCCGGCGGGCTTCGTCGCCGGCATCGCTGCGGGCGCGGTGCTGGCGTTGGTGATCGGGTTGCTGGCGCTACGCACCACCGGCGTTGCCTTCATGATCGTCACCATGATGTTCGCGCAGGTTTTCTATCTGATGACGCTCTATTACGGCGACTGGACGCGCGGCGACGAAGGCTTTGTGCTGCCGCAGCCGGTGCGCGCCATCGCGATCGGCGATTGGCGGCTCGATCTCAGCGATCCGTCGACGCGCTACTGGGCGGCCGTTGCGTTGTTCTCGATCGTGCTTGTCATCACCGCGGCGATCGCGCGATCGCGCTACGGGCGTGTACTTGTCGCCATCCGCGAGAATGAAGAGCGGACGCGGATGCTCGGCTACGACACCTTCGTCAGCAAGCTGGTCGCCGTCACCATCTCCGGAACGATCTGCGCTGCGTCGGGCGCTGGCTATGCCGTGCTGTTCGGCTATGTCGGCTCGACCTTTGCCTCGGTGCAATACTCCATCCTGCCGCTGCTATGGGTGCTGGTCGGCGGCGCGGCAACGACGCTCGGGCCGCTGCTTGGCACGCTGTTCATGTACTACGTCATCGATATCGCCAGCGGCTACACGACGGCCTACCTGCTGATCGTCGGCGTCGCGCTGATCCTGCTGGTGCTGTTCTTTCCGAAGGGCGTGCTGGGATCGATCCGTGCCCGCTGGATCGGTTGGCTGCCATGACGCCGCTAATCGCGACACACGGACTGAGCCGCAATTTCGGCGGGCTGAAAGCGGTCAGCGACGTCGACTTCGCGATCCTACCCGGCGAGATCCGCGCGCTGATCGGCCCCAACGGCGCCGGCAAGACCACCTTCGTCAGCCTGATCGCCGGCCGGTTGCAGCCGTCAACCGGCACCATTGCCTTCGATGGCCATGACATCACCGGCATGCCGGCGCACCGGCGCGTGCGTCTGGGCATCGCCTATACGTTCCAGATCACCAGCGTGTTCGCCAACCTCACCGCCTACGACAATGTCGCGCTCGCCGTGCAGCGCACGCATGACGACGACAATCATCGCCGCGGCGCCCGCGCTTTTCATCGCGCGGTAATGTCGGCGCTCGAGCGCACCGGCCTCGCCGAGCGGGCCGAACAGCTGGCCGCCAACCTGTCCTACGGCCACCAGCGGCTGCTCGAGGTGGCGATGGGGCTTGCCCTGAAGCCGCGCCTGCTGATCCTCGACGAACCGACGCAAGGCCTGTCCGACAGCGAGATCGAGAACTTCATCGTGCTGGTCCGCGAGATCGCTGCCCAGGCGACCGTGTTGTTGATCGAGCACAATATGGACTGCGTCATGCGGCTTGCCGACCGGATCACGGTGATGGAGGCAGGGCGCATCCTTGCCGAAGGCGTGCCGGAGGCGATCCGCGCCAATGCCGAGGTGCAGCGTGCTTATCTCGGGACGGTCGCCGATGGCTGACGCGCTCATCATCTCCGGACTCGACTGCTTCTATGGCGAGGTGCAGGTGCTGCACGGCCTGTCGCTGGCGCTGCACAAGGGCGAAGTGCTGTGCGTGCTCGGCCGCAACGGCGCCGGCAAGACCACCCTGCTCAAGGCCGTCATGGGGCTGGTACCCGCCAGCGCGGGCTCGATCAGGCTCGGCGAGCGCGAGCTTGTCGGGCTGCCGGCGCATGAAGTGCCGCAGGCCGGCATCGCCTACGTGCCCCAAGGCCGTCGGCTATTCGCGGAGATGAGCGTCGCCGAGAACATCGAGATCGGGCTGATGGCGCGCGGCAAGGGTCGGGCTGTGCGCGAGGCCGTCCTCGACCTGTTCCCGATCCTGCGCGAACGGCTGAACCAACGCTCTGGCACGCTGTCGGGCGGCGAGCAGCAGATGCTGGCGATGGCGAGGGCGCTCTGCCTGGAGCCTGACGTGCTGCTGCTGGACGAGCCTACCGAAGGGTTGATGCCGTCGATGATCGCCAAGATCCGCGATACGGTGGCGGCGCTGCGAGGCCGCGGCGTGTCGACGATCCTGGTCGAGCAGCGGGTCGACGCCGTGCTGCCGGTCGCCGACCGCGTGCTGTTCGTCGAAAACGGGCGCAGCCGCGAAACCGTCGATGTCGAGGCGCTCAGGGCCAACCCGGCGCTGGTGCATCGCTATGTCGGGGTGGGCTAGACTAGACCAGCTTCACGCCGGCGTTCCGCATCTTGCCGAGCATCTTGTCCAGCGAGCCATCGAGATCGATCGCGCGGCAACAGTCGAGGCGCACAGTCGTATTGAAGCCTAGCCTTGCCGCATCGAGCGCCGAGTAGGCGACGCAGTAGTCGGTCGCCAGCCCCGCCAGGGTAACGGTGTTGATGCCGCATTCCGCGAGATAGCCGGCGAGCCCGGTCGGAGTCTTGCGGTCGTTCTCGAAGAAGAACGAGTAGCTGTCGATGCCCGGCCGAAAACCCTTGCGCAGAATGAGCTCGGCTTTGGTCAGATCGAGCCAGGGATGAAACGCGGCGCCGTCGCTGCCCTGGATGCAATGGTCGGGCCACAGCGTCTGGCTGCCGTAATGCATCATGATGGTCTCGAACGGCTTTTTTCCCTTATGACTGGAGGCGAAGCTCGAATGGCCCGCGGGATGCCA
>Ga0070665_100003484_pt1 | contig 16763 bp, 18 predicted proteins | sample KBSS13metaG_FD_65862 | JGI IMG/M metagenome (GOLD analysis project Ga0070665, IMG submission 65862) | Switchgrass rhizosphere microbial communities from Kellogg Biological Station, Michigan, USA - KBS S1-3 metaG | ecosystem: Host-associated > Plants > Roots > Rhizosphere > Soil ... | reverse complement strand
TCGGCGCCGAGGCCGCGCACTACCGCACCGATCTCTTCCCGAGCTATCACGCCGATCGGCCCCCGATGCCGGAGGGGCTCGCGAGCCAGTGGGCCGACGCCCCCGCGCTCTACGAGGACTTCGGATGGACCGTCCACGCGCATCCGACGCTCGAGGCCGACGACCTCCTCGGCGCGTTCGCGCGGCGGGAGAGCGAGGCCGGGGGCGACACGCTCCTCTTCACCGGCGACCGGGACATGTTCCAGTGCGTCAGCGACAAGGTGACCGTCCTGTTCCCCCGCGGCGGCGCCGCGAAGGACGGGCCGGAGGAGATCGGCCCCGCCGAGGTCCGCGGCCGCTACGGCATCGAGCCCGAGCAGGTCCCCGACTTCATCGCCCTGCGCGGCGACCCGTCCGACGGCCTGCCGGGGGCCAAGGGCATCGGCGAGAAGACCGCCCGCGACCTCCTGGTCGCCCACGGGACGCTGGAGGGCGTGTTCGAGGCCGCGGCCAGGCCGGGCACGCTCACCCCGCGCCAGACCGGGTCGCTGCTCGACGGCGCCGACGACATCCGCGCGTTCCGCGAGATCGCGACGCTGCAGCCGATCGACGACCTCGAGCGTCCCCCGGACCGCCCGACGGACTTCGCGCGCGCCGCCGAGGGGGCCCGCCGCCACGGCCTGAACCGCCTGGCCGAACGCCTCGAGGGAATGGCTACGGGGTGAACTTCACGGTGATCACGTCGCCGTCGGCCATCGCGTAGTCGCGGCCCTCGAGCCGCAGCGTCCCCTTCGACCGCGCGCCGGCGTACCCGCCGGCCTCCACGAGCGCGTCCCAGCCGATGATCTCAGCCCGGACGAACCCCTTCTGGATGTCCGTGTGGATCGCCCCCGCCGCGTGCCACGCGGTCAGCCCGCGCTTGAGGTGCCAGGACTGGGCGGGCTTCGCCTCGCCCGCCGTGAAGAACGTCAGCTCGTCGAGCAGGGCGAACGCGCCGGAGACGACCCGGTCCAGGCTCGACGCCCCCGCGCCGAGCTCCTCGCGCATGACCGCGGCCTCCTCGTCGTCGAGCTCGGACAGCTCGGCCTCCAGGCGGCTCGAGACGGCGACGACGAGCGCGCCCTCCTCCGCGGCACGATCGGCGACCTCGAGCGGGACATCCTCGGAGCCCTCCTCGACGTTCACGACGTAGAGAACGGGCTTGGATGTCAGCGGCGACAGGTTGCGGACGGCCTCGGGCGCGTCGGCGGGCGCGGGCACGGAGCGGACCGGCTTGCCCTGCTGCAGCGCCTCGATGACCGCGCGCAGCCACGCCTCCTCGGCGATCGCGGCCTTCTCGCCCCCGCGTGCGTCGCGCACGACGCGACCGTGGCGGCGCTCGGCCTGCTCGAGGTCGGCGTAGATGAGCTCGGTCTCGATCGTCTCGATGTCCCGGATCGGGTCGACGTCGCCCTCGGGGTGCACCACGCTCGCGTCCTCGTGGACGCGCACGACGTGGACGAGGGCGTCGGTCTCGCGGATGTTCGCGAGGAACTTGTTGCCGAGCCCCTCGCCCTCGTGCGCGCCCCGGACGAGCCCGGCGATGTCGTGGAAGTCGACCGTGTCGTAGACGATGTTCGACGCGCCGAGCGTCTCGGCCACGCTGTCGAGCCGCGCGTCGCGCACGGGGACGACGGCGACGTTCGGCTCGATCGTCGTGAACGGGAAGTTGGCCGCCTCCGCGCCCGCTCGCGTCAGCGCGTTGAAGAGGGAGGACTTGCCCGCGTTGGGCAGCCCCACGATCCCGACCTTCACGTCGCCGACCTCCCGGCCGCACCCATGACGAGCCCCAGCGCCGCGCCCGCCGCGATGTCCGACGGGTAGTGCACGCCGAGATAGACCCGCGAGAGCGCCATCGCCCCCGCGACGGTGTACAGCGGCCCGGCCGGCATGAGCGACGAGTACGCGCGCGCCGCGGCGAACGAGGACGAGGCGTGCGCGCTGGGGAACGACAGCGCCGTCGGCGTCGCGACGAGCGCGGGCAGCTCGTCGAACGCGGGGCGCTGGCGACGCACGACGCCCTTGATCGCGGTGTTCAGCGCGTACGCGCCGCCCACGGTCGCCGCCCCCCGCCACCAGTGGTACCTGCGATCGCGGTCCACGATCCCGCCGGCTGCGCCGAGCGCGAGCCACAGCGCGGCGTGCTGGCCGAGGTGCGAGAAGCGCGCGACGGACGACTGCGCCGCCGGCACCTGGCACTGCACGCGCAGGAAGCGGTAGACGTGGAGATCGAGGATCGCGATGCGTCGCCCGACGGGTCCGGCCACCAGACGCGCGCGCCAGGACCGGCGCGCCGCGGGCTCGGCGACGGTTGGGACGGGTGACCGCATCGCGCGCAGGTTATGGGGGAAGCTTCCGGTGGTGCGTCTCACGCTGCTGGCGAACCCGGGGTCCGGCCGGGACACGGACCTCACCGCGCTCGCCGCCGCCCTGCGTGGGCTGGGCGCCGAGGTCGAGGCGTTCGACATCGACGAGCTCGGTGACGCGGCTCGCGCCGTGGGCGCGACGGATCGCCTGGTCGTCGCCGGCGGCGACGGCTCGATCGGCCCCGCTGCGAGGGCGGCCGCACGTGCCGGCGTCCCGCTCGCGGTCGTCCCGACCGGCACGGCCAATGACTTCGCACGCGCGCTCGACCTCCCCACCGACCGGGATGCGGCGCTGGACCTGGCTGCGGACCCCGACGCCCCCACGAGCCGCGTCGAGCTGCTCATCGCCGGGGGCCGCCCGTTCGTGAACGCCGCCTCCACCGGACTGGCCGTCGCCGCCGCGCACCGCGCCCGGCCGCTCAAGTCGCGCCTCGGCCCGCTCGCGTACGCGATCGGCGGGTTGCGAGCGGGGCTCACCGCACGCCCGCTGCCCATCACGGTCAACGCCGACGGGACCCAGATGTACGCCGGCGAGGCGTGGCACGTCATCGTCGGCGGGACCGGTGCGTTCGGCGGAGGCAGCCGCCTCGGGCGTACCGACCACGGCGACGAGCTGCTCGACGTCGTGCTCGTCGAGCGCGGCTCGCGCCTCGGCCTCGTCCTGCGCGCCTGGGGCATGCGTCGCGGGACCCTCGAGGAGCAGCGCGGCGTCCTGCACCGGCGCGCGCGCCACGCTGAGATCGGCGTGGCGGCCGGCACGGAGTTCAACGTCGACGGCGAGATCTGCGAGCTGCGACCGCCGGCCTTCACGGCGCTCCCCGGCGGCGTGCGGGTGGTGGTGCCGCGATGAACCGGCGCTGGCCGGCCGCGATCGCCGCGGTGGGAGTCGCGTGGTATGCGAGCGAGTCGCTGCGCCATCGCCGCGAGCAGGGCGACGGCTACACGCTCGACGGCGAGGCGCTCGAGGTGGGCACGCCGGAGTTCCTGCGCGCCTGCGAGCAGCTCACCGCAGCGGCGGCCACCGAGGGCAGCCACGCCGAGGTCCTCGTGAACGGCGACGCGATCTTCCCTGCCTACCTCGAGACCATCCGGCAGGCGGAGTCGACGATCAACTGCCTCACCTACGTGTACTGGCGAGGCGACATCGCCCGGGAGGTCGCTGGGGCGCTCGCCGACCGCGCCCGCGACGGCCTCGACGTCAACCTGCTGCTCGACGCGGTCGGGACGGCGAAGATGGAGCGCGACCTGCTCGACGACCTGCGCGACGCGGGCGTCACCGTCGCGCGCTTCCGCCCGCCCAGGCCCTACGCGGTGCGGCGGCTCAACAACCGCACCCACCGCAAGCTGCTGATCGCCGACGGGAGGGTCGGCCTGACGGGCGGCGTCGGGATCGCGGAGGAGTGGACGGGCGACGCGCAGGACCCCGACCACTGGCGCGACACGCACGTGCGCGTCACGGGACCGGCCGTGCTCGGGCTGCAGGGCGCATTCGCGGAGAACTGGCTCGAGGCGACCGGCAACGTCCTCGTCGGTCCGGGGCACCTGCCGGAGCTCGAGCCCGTCCGCGACGACGGGGCGCCGATGCAGGTCGTGCGCTCCGCCGCCGGCATCGGGGACACGAACATCGAGGCCCTCTACTTCCTCGCCATCGCGTCCGCACGCGAGCGGATCGAGCTCACGGCGGCGTACTTCGTGCCGCGTCCGGCCTTCATCGAGGCGCTCTGCGACGCCGCCGACCGCGGCGTCGCCGTCCGCGTGCTCGTCCCGGGCCGCCACATCGACAAGGGCTTCGTCCGCACGGCGGGGCGCGGGACGTACGAGGCGCTCCTGTCCTGCGGCGTGCGGATCTGGGAGTACGGCCCGACGATGCTGCACGCGAAGACGCTCGTCGTCGACGGCGCGTGGACGTCGGTGGGATCGGTGAACTTCGACAACCGCTCCTTCCAGCTGCACGACGAGGTCACGCTGTGCGTGCAGAGCCGGTCGTTCGCGGACGTGCTCGCCGGGCAGTTCGAGCGCGACCTCGCAGTGTCCGAGGAGATCGATCCCCGGCGGTGGAAGGAGCGCGGGATCGTGCAGCGCGCGGGCGAGTCCGTGCTGCGCCTCGCCCGGCGCGAGCTCTAGGTGTGGCGGGACGCCACCTGGGGTGGGGTGCGCGGGTTGCAGAGCCGCGCGATCCTCTCGGAGTCCCGAACAACAGGAGTCCCTCCCAGATGACCAAGCCCCGCTTCCTCGCCGCCGTCACCGCCGCCGCCCTCCTGGCGGGCGGGACCGGTACGGCGCTCGCCCAGACATCCGGTGACGTGACGGTCACGGTCGGGCCGCGCACCGTCCTGAACGCCGGCGCCACCGCGCCGTTCGACGCAGCCGGTGTGCGCGCCGTGCGCCGCGGCCAGCCGATCCCGTCCGGCTACCAGCTCATCGGCCGCAAGGTCTCCGGCGGCGGTTCCGGCGTCGGCGCGGCGATCCGCTTCTCGTGCACCGGTAACAAGGTCCTCAAGACCTTCGGGACCGTCGGCAGCGTCGGCTTCACGGCGACGCGCAACTACGAGAACCACAAGTCGACCATCATCGACAGCATCCTGAGCGGCAGCGCCTCCGGCACCGTCTACGCGGTCTGCCGCTAGGACGACCCGCGGACCACCTTCGGGAGCTCCACGAACAACCTGGGCAGATCCCGCCGCGCGCGGTCCAGCGCGCGGCGCAGCCCGTCCCGGGAGGCGTCGCCGTCGACGGTCGGGCCGTGCCCGACGAGCAGGTGATCGGGGGCGAAGCCGCCCAGCGCCTTGCGCGGCGGTATCGGGCGGAGCATCGCGTGCACGCCGACGGAGCCCTTCCCGAGCGTGAACAGCGGAGCGGTGCCGACCGCCTCCGCGACGACCAGCGCACGCTGCGCCGGCCACCAGAGCGCGTTCTCCGCCCACTTGGGCCAGTGCACGACCCGCACGACCTCGAACGGGCTGCCGGGGACGTCGTCCGGCACCTCGAGATGCGGCACGCCGAGCCGTGACGCGATCGCCTCGCAGTCGCGGTTGTGACGGTCGAGCAGCTGGACGACCGCGGCGACCTCGCCGAGGCCCTGCGCCCGCTCGACGACGCCGGGCGAGTCGACGGGGTCGACGATCCAGACGCGGCCGTCGGCAACGAGCGCATGCGACGCCCGCGCCATCGCCTCATGCTGCACCCAGGTGAATCCGAAGGGGAGTTCCTGGATGGTCGGCGGCGTGTCGGTCACTGGGAGGCCAGCGTACTGCGCGGATCGAGCCGCAGGACGAGCGGGCACACGAGCAGGCTCAGTGCCCCCGCAACGAGGAACGGCAGCCGCGGGTCCGCGTGGAACAGGGGCAGCCACACCACCGGCGCCAGCGCGAGCCCGGCGAACCGGAACGCCGAGTACACCGACGTGGCGCCCGCACGGTTGCCGGGGACGGCCTCGACGGCGAGGCTCCCGAGGCCGGACCAGACGAGCGCTGAGCCGACGCCGGCCAGCGTCCACGCCGCGCTCACGCCCAGCGCCGAGTCCGCGATGCCGGTGAGCGGCAGCGCGACGGCGCACACGAGCGCGCCCGCGGCGGAGGCGGTGGCCGGCCCGCGGCGGTCGGCGAGGCGCCCGGCCAGGCGGCCGGCGACGACGCCCGCGACCCCGAAGCCGGCGACGATCACGCCGGTCAGCGTCGGCCCCGCCCCGAGCTCGTCGGCCGCCAGCAGCGCCACGACGAACGACATCCCGCTGATCGCCAGGTAGCCCAGCGCGCCGACGAGGCTCAGCCGTAGGACGCGCGGCGTCAGCGCGGCGCGCAGGCTGGGCGGCTCGAGGTGGGCGTCGCGCGCCGCGGGCATCGGCAGCACGGCGAGCCCGAGCGCGAGGATCGCGGGAGCGATGAACGCCAGCCGCCAGTCGACCGCGCCGGCGGCGCCGCCCAGAAGCGGCGAGAACACCGCACCCGCCGTCTGCACGGCGAGGAACGTCCCGACGAGCCGCCCGACGCGGCCCGGCGCGGCGCCCATCGCCAGCGCGGCGAGCAGCAGCGGCGACAGGAAGGCGTTCACCGCCCCCTGCAGCGCACGCCCGACGAGGAAGACGCCGATGTCCGGCGCGATCACCGTGAGGACCGACACGACGGCGTACGCGACGTAGGCGATGCGCACCGTCCGCGTCACGCCCCATCGCTCGCCGAGCGTGCCCGACACGAGCTGGAGCGCCGCGAACGGCACCATGTAGACCGTGATGCCCGCGGTCACCGCCGCGGTCGTGGTCCCGAGGTCGTCGCGGACCTGCGGGATGAGCACGGAGAGCACGCCGGCCCCGAACGGGCCGAGCATGCCTCCGGCATAGAGCGCGAAGCGGCTGCTTCTCAGGCGCCGAAGCCCACGCGACTGCCGTCGCGGTCCGTCTTCACGTAGACGACCTGCGAGAGGTTCGCCCGGACGGTGCCGTCGTCGACGCTGAGGTCGTGCCAGTCACCGGCCGAGAGCGCCGTGAGGAGCGTGTCGAGGTCTGCGTCCTCCATCTTCAGGGTCAGCACCTGGCTGCCCTGGAAGCCGATCGTGACGCGCTGGAGCGCCATGTGTCAGTGCACCTCCGGGGGTTGGACGATCTCGGTCAGCACGCCGCCGGTGCTCGAGGGATGCAGGAACGCGACCCGCGAGCCTCGGATGCCGGTGCGCGGCTGCTCGTCGAGCAGCCGCAGACCCGCCGCGCGCGCGTCCTGCAGCGCCGCGTCGATGTCGGTGACGGCGTAGGCGACGTGATGCAGGCCCGGGCCGCGACGGTCGAGGAACCTCCCGACCGGCGTGTCCGGATCCAGCGGTGCGAGCAGCTCGACGTGGCCGTCGCCGACGTCGAGCAGCACGGCCTCGACGCCCTGCTCGGGCACCGTCTCGTGGTGGACGTCGGGCAGCCCGAACGGACCCCCGTACAACGCCATCGCCGCGTCGAGATCCTCGACGGCGACGCCTATGTGGTCGATCCGGTCGAGCTTCACCGGAGCGGGAGGTTAGTCCCCGCTCATGGCGGCCACGCGCAGCTTGCGCGCGTCGCCGAGGATCCGGTCCAGATCGGCGCGGTCCAGGGCCTCGCGGTCCAGGAGCGCCATCGCCAGCTCGTCGAGCTTGTGGCGGTGCGAGGTGATGAGGGCGTCGGCGAGCGAGTGGCCCTCGTAGGCGAGCTCGCGCTGCTCCTCGTCACGGATGCGGCGCGTGATGTCCGAGACCGCGTCGACGTCGAGCACCGCGCGCTGCGGGCTGGTCACGCTGCCCATCGCGTACTGGTGGACCATCGCGTGGGTGATCTCCGCGACCCGCTGCAGATCGCTCGCCGCCCCGGTCGTCACCTCGCCGAAGACGAGCTGCTCCGCCGCGCGGCCGGCGAGCAGGACCGCGATGCGGTCCACGAGCTCCTTGCGCGTCTTGAGGTAGCGGTCCTCGTCCGGCAGCGACATCGCGAAGCCGAGTGCCCCGCCGCGCGGCACGATCGAGACGCGGTGCGGTCGGTCGACGCCGGGCAGCAGCTCGCCGACGAGCGCGTGGCCGGCCTCGTGGAAGGCGACGACGCGGCGCTCGTGCTGGTTGAGCGCGCGGCGCGACTGGACGCCCGCGACGACGCGCTCGATGGCGGCGTCGAAGTCGGCCTGCGACAGCGCGACGCCCTTGCGGCGGGCGCAGCGGATGGCCGCCTCGTTGCAGAGGTTCGCGAGCTCGGCGCCGCTCAGGCCGCTCGTCTGGCGCGCCAGCATGCCGAGGTCGACGTTGTTGACCGGCTTGTTGCGGGTGTGAACGTCGAGGATCGCCAGGCGGCCCGCGACGTCGGGCGGCGACACGAAGACCTGCCGGTCGAAGCGGCCCGGGCGCAGGAGCGCGGGGTCGAGCTTGTCGAGGAGGTTCGACGCGGCCATGACGACGACGCGGTCGCTGGACGGGAAGCCGTCCATCTCGACGAGCAGCTGGTTCAGCGTCTGCTCGCGCTCGGAGTTGTTGTCGCTGCCGCGACGGCCGCCGACCGCGTCGAGCTCGTCGATGAAGATGATCGCGGGCGCGGCCTTGCGCGCCTCGTTGAACAGCCGCCGGATGCGCGCGGCGCCGAGGCCGGCGAACATCTCGACGAACGACGCCGCGGACTGGGAGAAGAACTGGGCGCCGGACTCGTGCGCGGCGGCCTTGGCCAGCAGCGTCTTGCCCGTGCCGGCCGGCCCGTGGAGCAGGATCCCCTTCGGGACCTTGGCCCCCACCTTGTGGAACGCCGTCGGATCGCGGAGGAAGTCGACGATCTCGCGCAGCTCGTCCTTCGCCTCGTCGACGCCGGCGATGTCACCCCAGGTGATCGCGTGCTTGACGTCCGGCTTGATCTGCACCGGCTTCGTCTTCGGCATCAGCTTGATGGTCCGCCACAGGAAGCTGGCGATGATGATCATGAAGACGAGCGCGAAGACGCCCTGCCACTCGAGTGCCCAGTTGGTGAACCAATCCATATGGATCTCAGATCGGCAGCGGAGCCCCCGAGCGTGAGTCGGTCGTCCGCCGAGTCGTCGCCTGCGGCATGCTCCTGGCGTGCCCGCAGCCATCATCTTCGATCTCGACGGCGTGCTGCTCGACTCCGAGCAGCGATGGAACGAGGCCAAGGAAGCCCTGGTTCGTGAGGCCGGAGGCACCTGGCTCGAGGAGGCGCCGACCGTGATGATGGGCATGAGCTCGCCCGAGTGGTCGGCCTACCTGCGCGACGACCTGGGCGTCCAGCGCGACCTCGACGCGATCAACGCCGATGTCGTCCGGCGGATGCACGAGAGCTACGAGGCCGGCCTGCCGCTGCTGCCGGGCGCGTTGGAGACGGTGCGCGCGCTGGCGGCGCGCTGGCCGCTCGGCCTGGCGTCGTCGTCGAACCGCGAGATCATCGACGTGTTCCTGGAGCGCTCGGGGGTCGGCGACCTCTTCGGGGCGACCGTCTCCTCCGAGCAGGTCGCGCGCGGCAAGCCCGCGCCCGACGTCTACCTGGAGACCGCGCGGCGACTCGAGGTCGACCCGCGGGCCTGCGTGGCGATCGAGGACTCGGCCAACGGCCTGCGCGCGGCGCACGCGGCCGGCATGCCGGTCATCGCCGCGCCCAACCCGCACTACCCGCCCGGCGACGACGCGCTGGCGCTCGCGGCCGCGGTGGTCGACGGCGTCGCCGAGGTCACGCCGGAGCTCGTGGAGTCGCTCGCATGAACGACGGCTTCGCCTGGATCGAGGGCGAGTACGTGCCGATCGCCGAGGCGCGGATCCCGATCCTCGACACCGGCTTCGTCCGCTCGGACCTCACCTACGACGTCGTCGGGGTCTGGGGCGGCAGCTTCTTCCGGCTCGACGACCACCTCGACCGGCTGGAGCGCGGCTGCCGGCGCATCCGGCTGCAGTCGCCGCTGAATCGCAAGGAGACCGTCGAGGTCCTCACCGAGGTCGTCCGCCGCAGCGGGCTGCGCGAGGCGTACGTCGAGGCGGTGGTGACGCGCGGCGTCCCGCCGCGCGGGGAGCGCGACCCGCGCCGCCTGGAGCCGCGCTTCTACGCGTATGCGATCCCCTACGTCTGGCTTGCGCGGCCCGACCAGCAGGAGACGGGCGTCGACGTCGTCGTCGCGCGCGACACGCGGCGCATGCCGCCCGAGGCGGTCGACCCGAAGGTCAAGAACTTCCAGTGGGGCGACTTCATCCGCGGGCTCTTCGAGGCCTACGACCGCGACGCGCTGCTGCCGATCCTCACCGACGGCGAGGGCGACGTCACCGAGGGCCCTGGCTTCAACGTCTTCGCGCTCGTCGACGGCGAGCTGTGCACGCCCGACCGCGGTGTCCTCGAGGGGATCACGCGCCTCACCGTGCTCGACATCGCACGCGAGCTGGGCATCCGGACCCGGGTCGCCCGCCTGCCTGCCCGCGACCTCGCCCGGGCGCACGAGATCCTGCTCAGCAGCACCGCCGGCGGCGTCATGCCCGTCGCACGCCTGGACGGCAGGCCGGTCGGCGACGGCGCGGTGGGGCCGGTGACCACCCGCATCCGCGACACCTACTGGGCCTGGCACGAGGACCCGAGGTTCACGACGCCGATCTCCTACTAGGTCACGGCCTCCAGGCGGGCGTTCGGCCTGAGCGAGCGTCCGACCTTCGACACCGGCCGCCCGTTCACCCCGACGACGTCGGCCGTGAAGTCGTTGGCGCCGCGGATGAGCGACGAGCCCACGCCGTACGCGTCGACGGGGACGCCCTCGGCCTCGAACGTCCGGATGCGGTCGACCGTGAAGCCACCCGACACCACGATCCGCACCCGCCCGTGGCCGGCGTCGTCCAGCGCGGCGCGGACCTTGCGCACGAGCCGCGCGTTGACGCCGGTGGGCCGGAAGTCGCCCATCTCCTCCCACAGCGCGGTGTCGACGAGCGTGTCGCTCGTGTCCAGCCGGACGCCCCACAGTCGGTCGCCGAGATCCTCGGCGACGGCGATCGCCGTGCCGATCGAGTCGTTGTCGAAGTCGACGAGGACGGTCACGGCCATCTGCTCCGCGTAGCGGTCGGCGAACTTCCGGGCCGCGAGCACCGTGTCGCCGTCGTAGGCCGCGATGAGCCCGTGCGGGACGGTTCCCATCCCGCGCCCGCCCCACCAGGACGCCTGGGCGTCGGTCGACACCCCGATCGCCCCCGCGACGTGCGCGGCCCAGCCGTCGCCGGTCTGCACGAGCCAGTGGTCGTGCCGGGCGGGGAAGTAGAAGATCTGCTTGCCGCGCGCCGCCTCGACGACCTCGTGGACGTTGCGCATGATGAGCGTGCGGCGCGCGAGCGACCCGAGGTAGACGGTCTCCAGGTGCGCGAACAGCGCGTAGTCGCCCTCGATCGTCATGACGGTCTCGCGCGGCGCGATGGCCTCGCCCTCGTAGAGCGCGCGGACCTCGAGGCGGTCCCACCCCGGCTCCCAGGTCCCGTCCGGCATGCGCCGCCCGGAGCACTCGCGGACCACGGCGATCGCCTCGTCGATCCCGCCGAGCAGGGAGTCCTCGCGCTGGAAGACCTGCATGAGGACGTGCGGGTGGTGGTCGTCGGCCTCCAGGAGGTCGCGCGTCAGCGTGAAGTACGCGTCGGAGTAGTAGCCCTCGCGGATCCGCTCGATCGGCAGCCGGAAGACCTCGGAACCCAGCCGGGTGCGCTGGGCGGTGCTCAGGATGTGCTCCGCTCCGCCCGGACGATCTCCTCCATCGCGGCGCGCCCGACCTCGAGCTGGTCCTCGGTTGGCTCACGGGTGCCCAGCACCCGCTGGAGCTCGTGGCCTGGCCGGCGCAACAGCTTCGCGGCCGCCGTGTCCTTGTTGCGCTCCGACCACGCGAACACCTCCACCGCGACGCCCAGCGACGCGAGCGCGACCGCGCCCTGCGCGACCGGGCTCGGCGTCGACGTCACGCGCCGCAGGAGCGCGGTGCCCGCGAGGTTCGCGGCGAGCATCGGCGCCATGAGATGCGACCCGCAGCGGTCGTGCTCCTTCGCGGCGTCCGCGGCCTCTCCGTCGGTCTCGTAGGCGGCGATCGACTTGTGCTCGACGCCGTGCCACTCGGCGACCTGGCCGCCGCGCAGCGCGACGACGCTCGGCACGACCGAGATGGCCGCGAGCATGGCCTCCGCTCCCGCGCGCCCGGCGCCGACGCGGCGCACGATCTGACCGCCGGCGCTCGCAGCGACGATCGCCCCGATCACCTTGGCGTCCTGCCACGGGAGGCGCGCCTCGGGGAGGCCCTTCTTCACGAGCGGCAGCACGACGACCGCCTCGGCCAGGCGCAGCACGCCGCGCACGCCGGCGACGCCGTCGGCCACTCGCAGCCGCGGCTTGCGGCCGGAGCCGACCGCGATGGTCCCGTCCTCGCGCCGCACGGCGGCGGCCCAGTGCGTCGGGCCGTGCACGAGCAGGCCGTTGCGCAGCGCCATGCCGCCGAGGCGCAGCTTCTCATCCGTCACCGAGCAGCTCCTTCGTCACATCGCGGTAGCAGGCGGTCGCGTACCCCATGTCGCGCGCGTCGATCCGCTCGTCGGCGGCGTGCAGCATGGGCCAGGTCTCCTGCAGGGTCATGTGGCGGTGCGGGAAGAACCCGTACGCCACGCAGTCGGGGAACGCCGCCCGGAACGTCCGGGAGTCGGTGAACGCGGGGAGCATCGTGGGGACGACGCGCGCGCCCGGATCGTTGCGGGCGATCCAGCGCTCGATCGCCGCCCACAGCGGCGTGTCGGCCGGCGACGAGTTGCCGACGACCTCCTCGAAGAACTCCAGCCGGTACTCCTCGCCGCGGAGCACCTCCTCGATGCGCGCGAGCACCGCGTCGCGCTCCATGCCCGGCGGCGTTCGGCAGTCGACCTCGATCTCCGCGCGGGCGGGGATGACGTTGATCTTCTCGCTCGCGAGCGCACGCGTCGGCGCGAGCGTGACGCCCAGCATCGGCTCCACGAAGCCCGCGAGCCACGGGTCGACGCTGCGCACCCGGTCGAGCGCCGCGCCGGGATCGCCGTTCACCTCGACGCCGAGGCCGGCCAGCAGCGCGCCCGGGGCGTCGGTCACGTCGTACGCGGGCCGGCGGTCGCGCATCGCCTGCAGCAGCGGCGCGACCTTCAGGAGCGCGTTGACGCCGTTGGACGGGTTGGAGGCGTGGCCGGCGACGCCGTCCGTCACGAGCTTGAAGCGGAAGACGCCCTTCTCGGCGATGCTCACGCCGACGAGGCGCTCGCCGCCGTAGGGCATGACCGACCCAGCACCCTCGTTCAGGAGGAAGTCGCAGCGCACCACGTCGGGGTGCGTCTCGGTGAGCCAGATCGCCCCCTCGCCGCCACCGCGCTCCTCGTCGACGACGACGACGACGAGCAGGTCGCCCCGGGCGGGCCGCCAGCCCTCGCGTGCCAGGGAGATGGCGGCGACGACCTCGGCCGCCGTCTGCGACTTCATGTCGATCGCGCCGCGACCCCAGACCTCGCCGTCGATCTCCTCGCCCGACCACGGGTCCTGCCGCCAGTCCCCGGGGGTGGCGAGGACGGTGTCGACGTGCGACAGCAGGCAGAGGATCGGGCCCTCTGCGCGCCCGCGCAGGCGCGCGACGAGGTTCGGCCGCTCCTCCGTGCGCCCGAGCAGCTCGATCTCGAACCCGGCGTCGCGCAGCAGGCCGGCCAGCATCTCCTGGGCCGGGCGCTCGGCGCCAGGTGGGTTGACGGTTCGGTGACGGATGAGCTGCCCGAGCAGCGCAACCGCCTCCTCCTGGAGGCCGGGCATCGGCGGAAGGGTACCTTCCGGGCCGTGGCCGACCCTGCCCTCTCCCTGAGCGCCGTGCGCAAGCGCTACGGCCGCACGGAAGCGCTGGCGGGCGTGGACCTGGAGGTGGGCGAGGGCGAGCTCGTCGGGCTCCTCGGGCCCAACGGCGCGGGCAAGTCGACGCTCACGAAGATCGCCTGCGGCCTCGTGCGCCCGACCGAGGGCACCGCGACGGCGTGCGGGCACCGAGCCGGCAGCGAGCAGGCGCGCGCCGCGACCGGGTACCTCGCGGAGCTGTTCCGCTTCCCCGGCTGGGCGACCGCGGACGAGCTGCTCGAGCTGCACCAGCGCCTCGCGCGGTCCGACGGCGGGGCGGCCGAGCGCGCCGAGCTGCTCGAGCTCGTCGGGCTCGCGGAGGCGACCGCGCGGCCCGTCGAGGCGATGTCGAAGGGCATGCAGCAGCGGCTCGGGATCGCCCAGGCGCTCATCGGCTCGCCGCGGCTCGTCCTGCTCGACGAGCCCACGAGCGCCCTGGATCCCGCCGGCCGGCGACTCGTCCGGGGCATCCTCGAGGGCCTTCGCGGCCGGGGCATCGCGGTCCTGCTGAACTCGCACCTGCTCAGCGAGGTCGAGCTGGTCTGCGACCGGGTGGTCATCATCGCTCGCGGCCGCGCGATCACCGAGGGCGCGCCGGAGGCGCTCACGCAGGCGGGCGGCGTGGAGGTCGACCTCGAGGGCGGGACACGCCGGTTCCCCGACGCCGGGCGCGACGAGGTGCCCGAGATCGTCGCGCGCCTCGTCGCCGAGGGCGAGCGCGTCTACGGCGTGCGCGTCGTGCGGGGCACGCTCGAGGACGCGTACCTCGAGGCGGTCGAAGGCACGTGACGGCCGACCTCCGCACGATCGCCGGCTACGCCCTGCGCGAAGCGCTGCGGCGCCGGGTCCTGACCGTCGTCGTCGTGCTCACCGTCGCGTTCCTCGCGCTCTTCTGGCTCGGCGTCCGTGAGGCGTTCGACGAGTCGCAGTCGCTGAGCGCGGTGCCCGATCTCGAGGAGCAGACGCTCGTGGGCGCGACGCTCGTCGGGCTCGCGATGTTCGTCACCCTCTTCCTCGGGACCGTCCTGGCCGTGTTCCTGACGCTGAGCGCCGTCCGCGGCGACGCCGAGCGCGGCCTTCTGCAGCCGATCGTCGTCCGGCCGATCGGGCGGACCACGCTGCTCGTGGCGCGCTTCGCGGCAGCGTCGGCCGTCTGCGTCGTCTACGTCGATCTCGTCTTCGCGGCGGCCGTGGTCCTCACCGGGGCGACCGGGGACTGGTGGCCGAGCAACCCCGAGCTCGTCGGCCTGGGCCTCGGCGCGGCGGTCGTGGTGGTCGTCGCGATCTCGCTCCTGGGGTCGACGGTCCTCTCCACGACCGCCAACGGCATCGCCGTCTTCATGGTCTTCGGCGCCGGGCTCGCGGCAGGCCTGCTGGGCCAGGTCGGCGAGGCGCTGAGCTCGGACACGCTGCACGACATCGCGTCGATCGCGTCCTGGGCGCTGCCGTTCGAGGCGCTCTACCAGTCCGCGCTGCACGCGCTCACCGAGGACATCTCGGGCGTGACCGGCGTCGCGGTGAGCCTCGGCCCGTTCGGCGGTGCGCAGGACGCCAGCGCGCTGCTGTGGCCGTACGCGATCGCCTACGTGCTCGTCGTCGGCGCCGTGGCCGACCTGATCTTCCGGCGCAGCGACCTCTAGCGATACTCCGACGCACATGTCCGACCAGCTCTTCCCCACAGGTGACCCGGCGCCGGGGGGACACACGTCCGTGCCCCGCGCCGAGGGTCCGCTGCCCGCGCGCCTGCGCCCCGCGACGCTCGACGAGGTGGTCGGGCAGGAGCACCTGCTCGGCACCCCGGAGGAGCCGACCGCGCTGCGCCGCGCGATCGCCGAGGGCCGGCCGCACTCGATGATCCTCTACGGGCCGCCGGGCAGCGGCAAGACGACGCTCGCGCGCGTCGCGGCCGCGACTGCGAGCGCGGCCTTCGAGGAGCTCAGCGCGGTCGAGGCGGGCCGCGCGGAGGTGCGCGCGGTGCTCGAGCGCGCCGAGCACCGTCGCCAGTCGTCCGGGACCGCGACGACGTTCTTCCTCGACGAGATCCACCGCTTCAACAAGGCGCAGCAGGACGCGCTGCTGCCTGCGGTCGAGGAGGGCCTCGTCACGCTGATCGGGGCGACGACCGAGAACCCGTACTTCGAGGTCAACTCGGCCCTCATCTCACGCATGCGGATCTACGAGCTGCACGCGCTGGACACCGCCGACATCGAGATCCTGCTCCGCCGCGCGCTGGACCGCGAAGAGAGCCCGGCGGCCGTCGACGAGGAGGCGATCGCGTTCCTGGCCGACCGCTCCGGCGGCGACGCGCGCATGGCGCTCGGCGCGCTCGAGATCGCGCTGGACTCCGCCGACCACGTGACGATGGAGGTCGCCGAGGAGTCGCTGCAGCGGCGGGCACTGCGCTACGACAAGGGCGGCGACCAGCACTACGACTACATCTCAGCGTGGATCAAGGCGACGCGCGCGTCCGACCCCGACGCGGCGCTCTACTACCTCGCGGTCATGCTCGAGGGCGGCGAGGACCCGCGGTTCCTCGCGCGGCGGATGGTGATCCTCGCGTCGGAGGACATCGGTGGCGCCGACCCCACGGCGCTCACCGTCGCGACGAACACCGCCGACGCGGTCGAGCACGTCGGGATGCCGGAGTGCGTCTTCGCCCTGTCGCAGTGCACGATCCACCTCGCCCTGGCGCCGAAGTCCAACGCGGCGACGCGGGCGATCGCCGCCGCGCGCGACCACGTCCGCCGCTTCGGCGCCCAGCCGCCGCCCGCGTACCTGCGCGACGCGCACTACGGCGGCGCCGCGGCGCTCGGGCGCGGCCAGGGCTACCAGTATCCACACAACGAGCCGGGCGGCCTGTCGTCGCAGGACGTGATGCCCGAGGAGGTCGGCGACGTCCGCTTCTACGACCCGCGCGACCGCGAGCCGGCGCTGCGTGCTCGCCTCGAGGAGGTCCGCAGGGGGCGCGGCCGGGACTAGGTCTCGTTGCTCACGAGGCAGACGAGGCGGTCCCCCTCGCGCAGCTCGGCGGCCTGAGGGTCGTCGAA
>Ga0070665_100003482_pt1 | contig 16768 bp, 14 predicted proteins | sample KBSS13metaG_FD_65862 | JGI IMG/M metagenome (GOLD analysis project Ga0070665, IMG submission 65862) | Switchgrass rhizosphere microbial communities from Kellogg Biological Station, Michigan, USA - KBS S1-3 metaG | ecosystem: Host-associated > Plants > Roots > Rhizosphere > Soil ... | reverse complement strand
GTACCTGACCGGATGCGCGGACATGTTCCGCAAGGGCTATATCGACGTCAACCAGTTCACGCTGCACAAGTAGCGTCAGATTGGGTTCAGCCCTCGCGGAACGCTAGGGTGTACGCCTAGTTGCGCACGTCGCTGCCGTAGTGGCACGTAGAGTGCGGTCACACCAGGAGAAGGCTTAGCAGGGGAAATATGTCTGACAATTCATCCGGCACGAAGGACATGACGCCGCATTTCGAGGATATTCAGGCGCATTACGACCTCTCGGACGACTTCTTCGGGGTGTTCCAGGATCCCACGCGCAAGTACAGCTGCGCGTTCTTCACCGGCCCCAACGTGACACTGTCTGAGGCGCAGATCGCCAACGTCGATCAGCACCTGGACAAGCTCGATCTGAAGCCGGGCATGACCCTGCTCGAGGTCGGCTGCGGCTGGGGGCTGACCCTGCAGCGGGCGATGGAGAAGTACGACGTCAACGTCATCGGCCTGACGCTGTCCAAGAACCAGAAGGCCTACTGCGACCAGCTGCTGTCCAAGCTCGACACCAACCGCACCTTCGACGTGCGGCTGGAGGGCTGGGAGCAGTTCCACAGCCCCGTCGACCGCATCGTCTCGATCGAGGCCTTCGAGCACTTCGGCTTCGAGCGCTACGACGACTTCTTCAAGACCTGCTTCGACATCCTGCCCGAGGACGGCCGGATGACGATCCAGAGCAGCGTCGGCTACCACCCATATGACCTGGCCGAGCGCGGCAAGAAACTGACCTTCGAGCTGGCCCGGTTCATCAAGTTCATGATCACCGAGATCTTCCCCGGTGGCCGGCTGCCGACCACCCAGATGATGGTGGAGCACGGTGAGAAGGCGGGCTTCGTGGTGCCCGAGGCGAAGTCGCTGCGCAACCACTACATCAAGACGCTCGGCATCTGGGCCGACCGCCTCGAGAAGAACAAGGATGCGGCGATCGCGGCCACCGACGAGGAGAACTACCACCGCTACATGCGGTATCTGACCGGCTGCCAGTACTACTTCATCGACGAGAGCATCGACGTCAGCCTGGTCACCTACCTGAAGCCGGGCGCAGCCGCGTAGTTTCCACCCGATAGCAAATCCCCCGGCGTGTGGCGCGCACGGGGGATTTGCGGTTGGATACCTTGGATTGGTCTAGGGAAGGTAGCTGTGCTGTGTCGGAAGTGGCAGTCATCTCGGAGAAGATGCGCAAGAACTTCGACAACATCGGTGCGCATTACGACCTGTCCGATGACTTTTTCGGGCTGTTCCAGGACCGCAGCCGCATCTACTCGTGCGCGTACTTCGAGCCAGATGACCTGACCCTCGAGCAAGCCCAGTACGCGAAGGTCGACCTGCACCTCGACCGACTGGGACTACAGCCGGGGATGACCGTGCTCGACATCGGATGTGGCTGGGGCGGCGTGCTAAAGCGCGCGATCGAACGCCATGACGTCAACGTCATCGGTCTGACGTTGAGCAGGAACCAACACGCTGCCAGCACCAAACTGCTCGACAGCCTCGACACCGACCGGAACCGGCGGATTCTGCTGCGCGGCTGGGAGGAATTCGACGAGCCCGTCGATCGCATTATGTCCATCGAGGCCTTCGAGCACTTCGGCTTCGAGCGCTACGACGAGTTCTTCAAAAAGTGCTTTTCGCTTTTGCCGGACGACGGCCGGATGACGATCCAGAGCAACATCAGTTACCACCCCGACGAGTTCCGCGAGCGGGGCATCCCGCTGTCGATCGACGTACTCAAGTTCATCAAGTTCATGGTCACCGACATCTTCCCCGGCGCGCGCCTGCCGTCGTCGCAGATGATGCGAACGCACGGTGAGGCCGCGGGCTTCGTCCTCGACGACGTCGTTTCGCTGCGGTCGCACTACGTCAGGACGTTGACGATGTGGGGGGACGCGTTGGAGGCCAACAAGTCCCGCGCGATCGAGATCCAGTCCGAAGAGGTCTACGACAACTACATGAAGTACTTGCGGGGTTGTGCGCAGAAATTCGCCGACGAATACATCGATGTGCACCTGGTGACGTACCTGAAGCCCGGCGCGGCTTAGGCCGCGCCCAGCTGGAAAAAGCCTGCGCGCCAAAGGAAATCCCCCGCCACTGCCTGATGTGACGGGGGATTTGCTTCTCGGGTCAGGCCGCGGCCTTGGCCGTATCCGCATCCTTCTTATCGGTATCCGACTGCTTGTCGTTATCGGACTTCGTTGTGGCAGCAGAGCTCGTGTCGGCCGTGGTGTCGTCGGCCTTCTCGTCGGTCGCCTTCTCGTCGGCCTTCTTGTCGTCGGCCTTCTTGTCGTCGGCCTTCTTGTCGTCGGCCTTCTTGTCACCGGTAGTCGACTCGGGCTTGGCGACAGGCGTTTCGTCCGTCGACTCCTTGGTCGAGGTCGAGGTCGAGGTCGAGGTCGAGGTCGTCTCGTCCTTGACCGTCGTCTGCTGCTCGGTGGTGTCTGTACTGGTGTCCTTCACCAGCGTCAGCTTCGGCGCAGACTTCGTGTTGTCGACCGCCGTGCCCGTCTCGGTCGCCTCCGTCGCGGTCGTCCGCGCAGCCGCTGCCAACGTCGACACCGTGGTGGTAGACGCCGGCGACTGCGTGGTCAGCGGGAGCGTGGACGTCAGCCCACCGAGATCACCGATGAAGGCCTGGATGCCCTGGATCGTCGCCGCGACGAGGTTCACGCCGACTGCGGGCCAGTTCTGGATCGGGTTGAAGGGCAGTATCGACAGCCAGCTCTCCTTGCCGGGATCACCGCTCCAGTCGTAGCCCAGATCGATCAGCACCTTCAGCACCGGCGACACCAGGTCGGCGACCGGCTTGGCCACCGGTTGCAGTGGGGCAGGGATCACGCCCATTACCGAGTCCACAATCGGCAGGCTCTTGGCCGGAATCATCCAGTACTCGTTGCCGTGGGAGTCGACGCGGCAGTTCGGACCCGGGCACGGGCCGGCCAAGATGCTCGCCAATTCGGTATCGGTATAGCCGTACGGCAACCCGGCGGTCGGATCGTTTCCGTTGGGCGCCAGGTAATACCCGTGCACTGTGTCGAATGCGGCCAACGCATTCAGCACCGCGAACGGGTTGCTCCAATACTTCGGGGCGTACATCACGGGGTCGTACTGGAAGCCGATGCTGTCGATCGGTATTCCGGTATCGGTCGGCATGGGCGGACCGAAGGTGATGTTGAGGATCGGGATCGTCGGCAGGAAGCCGAGCCGCGTGAAGATTCCGCCGTCGGGATTGAAGGCGTTGCCGATCGTCACCACCGAGAGGCGGGCACGCTCCTCGGGCGTGAGGTCACCGAGATTGCGCAACTCGTCGGAGACAACCGCTCCGCCCTGCGAGTAGCCGAAGATGACGATGTTGTCCGACGTGGTGTTCAGCAACCCCCGTAGCTCCCCGTCCAAATTCTGCACCCCCGTGTCAACCGAGTCGTTCCACGTATCGCATGTGAATCCGGGACACCAATTGCCGATGAACCCCAGTGGCCAAAATGACGCGGGATAGTTGACGCCTTGGAGATCGCACGTGTTGTCCGTGCACGATGTGAACGGAGCCATGTAGCGGCTCCTCGCGTTTTCCATGTAGTTCGTCACGATGTTGGCGTTCGGGGTGCCCGTGCCCGGCACAACCAGCGCAGTGGTGGCGCCCAAGGCCAGAGCCGCCATGAAAGCCGACGTGACGCCCAGAACGACCGAACTGAGGATTGCGAGGACAGCAACGACGAACGCGCGGGAGAACTGACGCATGTGTCAACGATCACACAGCGGCGCAACGACGGTTGGTGGAACCGAAAAGTTCCTACCGCAAAGTTCACTGAGCGTGTCGGATTCGCGCGACGCCGTTCGTCGGACAGGTAGAGAGTGGAGCAGAGGGTTCCGCTCGCGACCGGAAGGTGACTCCCATGCAATACCTCGCGCTGCTGCGTACCGCCGAATCCAACCGAACCCCTGACCCCGAAACAATGGCTGCGGAAATGTCTGCATACGAGGCCTTCCATACGAAGGCCGGAGCGGCACTCCGGGCCGGCGACGCGTTGGCCCCGACGGAGGCCGGCGTGCGGATCACCGGCGGACCCGATGCGCCGGCGGTGACTGACGGCCCCTTCGCGGAAAGCGCGGAGGTGGCCTGCGGCTACTACGTCTTCGAGGCCGAGAACCTTGACGACGCACTGGCATTGGCCCGCGACGTTCCTGCGGCCAAGCATGGGTCAGTTGAGGTTCGGCCGACCTATCACAGCTTCGATCCGGACTGGTCAAGCGCGGGCGCGCAATGGTTGGCGCTGCTGCTGGAGCCACCCACCTCTGCCCATACCCCGGGTACGCCGGAGTGGGAGGCCGAAGCGGCCCGGCACGGCGAATTCGCCGCTGCGGCAGGCGACCATATCGTGAGCGGCGCGGCGCTGCATGAGCCGGCGTCGGCAACGACGGTGAGCGTTCGCGACAACAGGGTGCTGCTGACCGACGGGCCGTACCCCGAGAGCGCGGAGGTCGCCACCGGCTTCTATCTGCTGACGGCGGCTGACCGTGACGAGGCGATCAAATTGGCGTCGATGATTCCCGCCACGACAGTAGAGCTGAGGCAGCTGATGGGCGTCTCCGGACTGTAACCGCCTCAATGACCAACCTGGACGGCGTCTTTCGGCGCGAATGGGGACCTGCGGTCGCAGCACTCGCGCGCTGGTCGGGTGACCTCACCGTCGCCGAGGACGCCGTCCAGGAGGCCTTCGCCGAGGCATTGCGCAGCTGGCCTCGCGACGGTGTGCCCGACAACGCGGGCGGATGGGTCGTTCGGGTCGCCCGCAACCGGGCACTGGATCGGTTGCGACGCGAATCCGTGCGCCCCGGAAAGGAACTCGCAGCCGTGGTGGACGACATCCGGGCCCGCACCGACCGCGTCGACGTGCATCCCGTTCGCGATGACGAGCTGAGGATGATGTTCACCTGCGCGCATCCTGCACTCGATCCGACCTCGCAATTGGCGCTTACGCTACGGCTGATCTCGGGCCTCAGCGTGCCAGAGATATCGCGCGCGCTTCTGCAGTCGCAGTCGGCCGTCGGACAGCGGATCACCCGCGCCAAGAACAAGATCCGGCACGCCAACATCCCGCTGCGTGTGCCACCGGCCGAGTTGCTCCCGGAACGCACCCCGCACGTGCTGGCTTGCATCTACTCGGTGTTCACCGAGGGCTATTGGTCGACGGCAGGCCCATCGGCCGTTCGCGATGAGCTGTGCGACGAAGGTGTGCGACTGGCAGGTGAACTGTGCTCGTTGATGCCCGACGATCGCGATGCGCAAGCGTTGGCCGCCCTTGTCCTGCTACATGATTCGCGACGACAGACCCGCGTCGACGCTGACGGCGCGTTGCTGCCGCTCGAGGAACAGGATCGCAGCCGTTGGGATCGCGGCCGGATCGCCAGGGGCCCTCGACCGACTCGCGCGCGCTGCAGGCGCGACGGGACCCTACCTGCCGCAGGCAGTGATCGCCGCGCTGCATGCGACCGCACCGAGTTGGCAGGAGACCGACTGGAACACGATCTGCGCGGCCTATGATCGGTTGATCGACATCACGGGGTCCCCAATAGCCCGCGCAAATCGGGCGATGGCCATCGGCTTTCGCGACGGGTTCCCGGCCGGCCTCGCCGCGCTCGATGCCGTTGCCGACGATCCGCGGCTGGCAGGATCGAACACCGTCATCTCGATTCGCGCAGATCTGCTGCGGCGTGCGGGTCAACGTGCCGAGGCCCTCAGGTGGTACCGCGTCGCGCTGGACGGCAACGGTTCCGGGCCCGCGCAGGAGTTCCTGCGTCGCCGGCTCGCGGAGTGCGCCGGCTAGTGGTCGCTAACCTCGTCCCGTGACCGCAGTGATCGGAATCGTCCTGCTGGCCGTCGGGGCGGTCGCATTGGCCGTGCGCCACGTTCCGATCACCAACCTCGTGGTGCTCGCGGTGGCGGCACTGGCGCCGTACCTGATGTTCGGCGCGCCGGTGTCGCTGATTGTGTTTGCGCTGCAACGTAACTGGATCTTGGCGGCGATGGCAGCCGCGGTCACGCTTGCGGTGGCTGCCGTCCAGCTGCCGTGGCATGTGCGCAGTGGCGGGACTCCCGGACTCAGCGTCCGCGTGGTCTCGGCGAATCTCCGCTATGGCCGCGCCGACGCCGACAGCGTCGTGAAGATGGCTCGCGAACACGCCGATATCCTTGCGGTGCAAGAGCTTACCCCCGAGAAAGCCGAGCTGATGTCGGCCGCCGACCTCGATCAGGCCTTTCCGTATCGGGCGCTTCGTGTCTGCGACGGCCCCGCAGGTGTCGGCATCTGGAGTCGCTACCCGATCACAACCAGTGAGATCGACGACGACTTCTGGCTCGGCCTGGTCGCCGCGAAGGTGCGCATTCCCGCGGTGCGTGCCGAAGCGACCGTTGTGGTGCTGCACCTGTCCGCACCTTGGCCCGATCCGATCGCGGGCTGGCGCGCCGACCTCGCTCGACTGGCCGAGAAACTGCCGCGACTCGCCGCCGCCTGTGAGGGGGCAGTCATCGTGGCAGGCGACTGCAACGCGACGCGTGACGTTCGCGAGTACCGCAACTTGCTGCGCGACGGCTTTCGCGATGCTGCCGAGCAGGCAGGCGCGGGACTGACCCGCACGCACCCGGCCGACGTTCGAGCACTTCCCCCGCTGTTCGCCGTGGACCACGTGCTGACGCTGCGCTGCACGGCGACCGCCGTTCGCACACTCGACATCGCAGGTTCCGACCACCGGGCCCTGGCCGGCGTGATCGAGATTCCTGACTGAGCCGAACTTCGCGGGAGCGCCGAATACCAATCGTGGCGGCCTCGTTCGCCTTGGCGTCGACAAATCGGTCATGGCACCTTCCGAAGATTGCGAACGGCAGATTGGCTTCAATTCTCAGCAAATTTGCGCTGGCCCTTGTGCTTTCATTCGCAAGCAGTCGGCTCGCCCGGTTTGTTCGCAGGCCACGCGGTGAACTGCGGAACCTCGGATCATTCCGAATCCACGCACCGCATCCGTGGTGGCAAATATCGTTGCGAAGGCCAATGACCTCTAGACGCGTAATGCGATCTCGCAGTCATGGCGGGTCGCCAATTCGGCGATCGAGCAGCGACGTCAACGCCTGATGCGCCCAAGCCGATGGGCGAACGCATAGGGAAACACCCGATTCCAGCACCACCGTTCAGCACTACCGTCCGATTCATGGATGCCATCGATGATGTGGCGTACTACCTTGCCGAGTGGTATCTGCCCGAGATGACCGCGACATCGGTCGATGAGATGGTGGCGAAACTCGATGCCGCCGCTGTGGCCGTCAGCACTCAGGGCACGTCTGTGCGGTTGGTTGTCACGCTCTCCGTGCCGACCGACGAAGTGCTGTATGGAGTCTTCGGGGCGCCGTCACCCGACATCGTCTCGCAGACATGCGTTCGCGCCGGCGTCCCGTTCCAGCGAATTTCCGGTGACGTGGGTGCCCGATTTCAGCCGAACCTCATCCCTGAAGTTGCCGATAGCGCACCCGTCTGACCGCTAACTGGTCAGCGAAACTGTGATCTAGCTGCCAAGCGGGGCGTCGCAATGCGCCGCGAGGGCACCGTCGTTCGAGGTACCCTCTGTTTGCTGGGGGCAATTTGGGGGTGATCGTGGATGCCGAGCGTGGTGAGCCGTCCGCTGGAGATCCGCGCGGTCTCGAAGTTCCTGGAGTCGGCAGCCCATCAGCCGTCTGCACTCGTCATCGAGGGTGAGCCGGGGATCGGCAAGACCACGCTGTGGTTGTCGGCCGTCGAACGGGCGCGCGACAACGGTTGTCGGGTGTTCAGTGCACGCGTTGGCCGGGCGGAGTCGATGCTCGCTTATGCGGCGGTGGCTGACCTACTCCGTGACGTCGATGCGAACATCCTTGCCGGTTTGCCGGACGTCCAGCGCCTCGCCGTCGACCGGGTGCTGCTGCGCGCCAGCAGCGAGGATCACGCCACCGACCAACGCGTCGTTGCGGCCGCCTTCGCGGCGGTCTTCGAACGCCTCGCAGCGGACGCGCGAGTGTTGATCGCCATCGACGATGCGCAGTGGCTCGACCGGTCCAGCCAGGACGTGATCTCGTTTGCCGCCCGGCGGTTGAGGAGCCCGGTCGGGTTGGTGCTCACCGAACGGTCGGATGCAGATGGCGCGAACACGGCGTCGTGGCTGCAGTTGTCCAGGCCCGACGGCATCGAAAGGTTGCGTGTTGGGCCGTTGAGCCTTGGCGCGCTGCACGTGTTGATCTCAGGGCGCCTCGGCCATGCGTTTTCACGGCCGACGATGGTGCGCATCTCCGAAATCTCAGGGGGTAACCCGTTTTTCGCGCTTGAGTTGGCGCGTGCCATCGATGTCGGCTCCTCTGGCCCGCAGAGAGCGCTGCCCGGCTCCCTTGCCGAACTGATGCGGTTGCGTATCGGGCGGCTGGACCGCGATGCGCGAAAGCTGTTGTTGGCGGCGGCATCCGTCGCCGACCCGACGGTCGAACTACTGACGGAGGTCACCGGCGCGCCCATCGACTCGCTCGATGAAGCGGAAGCCAAGGGAATCGTCGGAATCGACGGCAACGTGGTGCGTTTCACCCACCCGCTGCTGGCCCAGAGCGTCTATGCGGATGCGAGCGCGGCCGAGCGGCGCGCGATGCACAGGTCATTGGCGCAATCAGTGACGTTGCCCGAACTGAGGGCAAGGCATATGGCGCTGGCGGCGTCCAGTGCGGACCCGGACACATTGCATGCCCTGGACTCCGCAGCTGAGGAAGCCGCCGCCCGTGGCGCGCCGGCCGCAGCGGCCGAGTTGGTGGAGCTAGCCATAGGCCTCGGTGGCGACAGTCCCGATCGCCGAATCAATGGAGCGGTACACCATTTCAACGCCGGGGACCCGGAAAGAGCACGGGCGTCTCTAGAGCCGACGTTGGGGGTGCTGACGGCTGGCGCGCGGCGTGGGGCCGCACTCAACTTGCTTGCCGGGATACACCTGTACGACGACAACTGGAGCGAGGCCGTTACCGTTCTCGAGCGCGCGCTGGCTGACGCCGAGGATAACCCGGCATTGCTTGTCCAGACGCTGATCCTGCTGGCTTTCGGCCAACGCATGATCTCGAGGTACGAAGAGTCGTTGGCCACCGCGCGCAAAGCCGTCACCGAGGCCGAGCACTATGGCGATCCTGCGCTGGTCAGTAGCGCGCTGGCAATGTCTGTCCAGCTGAACTTCATGTTCGGCAACGGCGTCGATGAAATCAGCCTGCGGCGCGCGGTGGAACTGGAGGATCCCGACGCCGATCTGCTGATCCCGTTCAGCGCCAGCATGATCGAGGGTTTGATGATGGCCTGGACGGGACGCCTGGACGATGCCCAGGCCAGGATGGAGGCGCTGCAACGCCGATGCACAGAGCGCGGCGCGGAAAACGACCTCACCGCCGTCGAGAGCTGTGAGGCGATGATCGAGACTTGGCGGGGAAACCTGGGCGCGGCCGATCGCCTTGCCGAAGAGGCCGTGTTGCGCGCCGAACAGGGCAGCGGCTCCTTGAGCATTGCGCGTTCCATGCAAGCCATGGTGATGGCTTACCTTGGGCGCGTGCAGGTTTCGCGAGACGCAGCCCGTCACGCGCTGGAGATAGCGAACCGCACCGCTTCACCGCGCCTGGCGGAATGGCCGACGATGACCCTGGGATTTCTGGAGGTATCGCTCGGTCACTATGCCGAGGCCCTTGAGGTGCTTGCCCCGATGCAGCGCACGCTCGAGGCGATCCCCGGCACGGAGATCATGACCGCGTCCTTCATCCCCGACGCTGCCGAAGCCATGATCGCGCTTGGCCGCAGCGACGAGGCCGAGCCGCTGATCGAGGCGCTGGAACGCAATGGCCGCAGGCTGAACCGGTCGTGGATGCTCGCCGTCGGTGGTCGCTGCCGGGCCATGTTGTCGGCGGCCCGAGGCGATGTCGAGGCCGCCTCGGACACGGCGCAGGAAGCGATGGCCGAGCACGATCGACTGCCGATGCCGTTCGAGCGGGCGCGAACTCAGCTGTTGCTCGGCCAGCTGCAACGTCGGCAACGACAGAAGGAGCGCGCCAGGGCGACGCTGCGGGAGGCTCTGCAGTCGTTCGAAGCGATGGGCGCGCCGCTGTGGGCCGGGCGCGTGCAGTCAGAACTCACCCGCGCAGAGGTGGTGCCGACTCACGACCGCTCGCTCACCCCGTCTGAGCGGCGTGTGGCCGAGCTGGCGGCATCAGGCATGACTAACAAGGACGTCGCGACCGCGCTGTTCATCAGCCCGAAGACGGTCGAGGCAAACCTGGTGCGGATCTACCGCAAGCTGGGCATCAAGACACGCGCCGAACTGGGCCGAATCATCGGCGGTGGTTAAAAGGTGGCTCTCCGCTGCGCTGGCACCTTCGCGACATTCTTTGCTGGTCCGGCCGATTCGCAGCCGTATCGCATTCGAGGGCTGTATAGTTCAGCAAACACGGGGTCGTGCGGCGGTGAGGGGGCGCATTGAGTTCTTCGACGCCGACTGGCTCCGCCATAGCGCCCGCTTGTCCCGCCTTGGACGCGGTAGCGAAATCCGTCGCAAAAGCCGCCCGCCTATGGCTGCCGTTCGCCATCCGCTGGATCGACCGCTCATTGACCCGCAGTGTTGCTAAGGTTCGCCCGATCTGCCGCGCGACGTGAACACCCAGTTCGCTGCGATGATGGGCGCGCGGCTTTTGGCTAACCTGTTTCAGGCCGCGAACATCATCGTGCTTGCCCGCGCCGTTTCGCCGTCAGACATTGGTTTGACATCCGCGATAATCGGCCTTTCCATGGTGCTTTTCACCATTACCGATTTCGGATTGTCGACGTTGATCAGCAAATCCTATGCGCACGGTGATCATGTGACGGTGGCCTCCGCGCTCCACTACACAACCTTGACGACATGGTCATTCGGGGCGCTAGCGTTCGCGGCCGGAATGGGCCTCTCAGCGGCTGCCGTTATCCCGCTCAGCCTTTCTGTCCTGATCTTGGCTGTTGCAGTCGACAGATGCGTCGAGGTTCGCCTGTCCGTGCCAATGGCAGCGACCCGCAAAGTTGAACCCTCATCCTCGATCCTGATGCGGCGAGCCACACAGATGGGTTTGTACCTGGTCTTCGTTGGCGTTGGTATTCCTCCATTGTGGGCCTACTCGACGACATACTTGCTCGGAGCGCTGACCGGTTACGTCCAGAGCACGCTTTTCCTGCGGCACCTTGTCGGAAAAGAAGACTCTCGTCGACCCGCCAGAGAGGTGTTCGGCAAGGGGTTCGCATTCGGTGTGAAGAACCTCTCGTACCAAATCCAGTACATCGATAGCTTTCTCGTCTCCGCCTTCTCGGGCACACACAGTGCCGGGCTGTACGCTGCCGCGTCCAAAGTTACGAACCCGCTCCTCCTGATCCCAGGCACACTCGCGGCAAGTGTCCTGCCACAAGCCGCACGGGCAACGCCGCACCAGGTGCGAATATTTGGGATACGCGTTGTGCTCGTGCTTGCGGTGGTGCTACTCCTCGGTGCGCCGGTCGGTTTCGTCCTCGCAGAACCAGTCTGCGTTTTGCTCTATGGAGATGCCTACCGCAGCGCGGGCCTTCCGCTCGCATTTCTCTTGGTCGGAATCCCGTTCGCCATCGTCGCGGCCGCCCTCAGCGCGATCCTGCAAGCTCACGGCGACGAACGATTCGTGGCAAAACTCGGGTTCGTATTTGCAGTCGCGTTCGTTTGCGCGATCAGTGTCGGTGCGCTCAGTAATGGCCCAACTGGTGCAGCGATCGGAAGCACAACGGTATACGTATTCAACTGCGTACCACTGATGTTGCGGATGGCTCGACGGACTGCGCCGTTGCCGGAGCCACTGTGATCGGGCGCGCCCGGTGGGCTGCCGCCTCCAGGATATTGCGGTTGCCACGCTATGCGCGATTGACCGCGATGAGTTCTTTGACTGCGACGTCGATCGGGAGGCGATTGGCAATCTTGCCGTCTGACCTCGTTCGGCGCGTTGAAGCGTCTAGGCTCGAAGCCAATGAATAAGGGGCCCTTAGCAATTCAGTGTGTACCCGTGGGAGTGTGGCGGTCGACTCAGGCCAGGATATCGGGGCGGCGCCGGTGCGGGGATCCCGAAATTGGCAATGCGCGCAAAGTCGACCGCGAAGTGAGCGATGGCGCGCATAGCACGTTCGGCAATTCAGTTAGGTTCACCGCCGGAGCCCTCGCTCGCGAGCGGTTCTGGCACTAGTACGGATGTGGGGTCATGGCCAATTGGTTGCTCGAAGCTGTTGGGAGTAACAAGTCGACGCGCTCGCTGGCGGGCCGCGCTAGGGCACGCCGCTGGCGATACTTCGATGAGCGGTTTCCGACCATCTCTGAAATGCGGGTGGTGGACCTGGGCGGCACGCCGGAGTCATGGCGGCTCGCGCCCGTCAAGCCATTGGCCGTCACGATAGTGAATCTCTTGCCACTCACCTCGGATGACACCGCAGTCAAAGTTATCCAAGCCGACGCCTGTGACTTGCCCGCCGCCCTTCGTCGCGAGCGTTTCGACCTCGTCTTCTCCAACTCGCTGATCGAGCATGTCGGTGGCCACCCACAAAGGCAGCGCCTCGCCGAGACAATTCACGCGCTGGCCGATCGGCACTGGGTGCAAACGCCCTACCGTTACTTCCCTGTTGAACCGCACTGGTTATTTCCGGGTATGCAGTGGCTACCCTACGAGGCCCGCGTGCGTGTGTCTTTGCGCTGGCACCGTGGACACATTCGAACCTCTACGCGCGAGGACGCCCAGGACATGGTCGACGAGATCGACCTCTTGTCGGTCTCCCAAATGCGACGTTACTTCCCCACTTCGGTGATCTGGTATGAACGCTTCGCGGGATTGATCAAGTCGCTGGTGGCTATCCGGGACTAGCGGCGGCGTTGGAATCCGTGCCCCAACTCGATTGACTGTGCGCCGACTCAAGGACGTTCTGCTTAGATCCCGAACGACGATTCGTTGCGCGGTGCCTGCCTGGCAAATGTCCCGCGCTATGCGGATGACTCGCCAGTAAACCAAGGACGATTATGACGGACACGCTGAACTGTACAGTCGAGAACGTATTGTCGACAAATGAGAGAGCCAGCGTTCCGACTGCCAATGCGATGACAATAATCCGTACCACACCGCTCTGCGCGCAGGCGGCGAGGATGAAGACTGAGATTATGACTAGAAATAGTCCTATCGCGAAAAAAATGCCGCCGTCGATGGTGAAACGCAGATATTCGTTGTGCGGAGCGTGCTGGAATGCTTCCGACACATTGGGTGGCGAATAAATCGAAACAGCGGTGGCCGAGAATCCCAGCCCTTTCCCTAGGAGGGGGTTCTCAGCCACAAACCCATAAAAGAACTCGGTGGCGTACTTGCGCCCCGATGTGTTGAAATTCGGCTCATGGTAGCTGCCGGTAGTTCGCTTGATGATCGCTGGCGCAGCGATGGCACAGCTGGCAACAATCATCGTCGCCAACAGCCAGGTTGCCCTGCGTGCGCCCACGCTTCGTACGCGACCTGGCCCTAGGGCTTGAGCGACGACGAACGTAATCATGAGCATAATTCCCGCTGCAATTTCTGCTCGGGTAAGAGTGGCCAACAGAATAACGAAGTTCAGGACGACCCACAAATAGACGCGAAAAGGACGGTACGTGCTCGATGACGCCGCTAAACACAACGCAGATGCAAGCGCGACGACAGCAAGCTCGCCAAGGTGCGCGGGAATTAATGCACCCTGTAGTCGAGGGACATTTTGGTCGAGGTCGATCTGATAGATGCCCGGCGATGGAGCTCGATACGCCGGGCCCTTTACCCCTGCGAGCTGCAGCACGACACCGGCGACCAAGCACATTAAAGGCAACATGGCGATGTACTCCAGTCCCCTTTGCAGACTCAGTCTTCGCCAATTAACGAAAAGGAACAGAAACGGGACGCAATAGCCAGCAGTCGCGCGAGCGATAATTTCGGAGCCGACTTCGACACGCCCACCGATGTTCAGGATCGACGCCAGACTAGCGATACCTACGAGTGTAAGGGCGGCGGCACCGAGCCAGGACCAGCGCGGCCCGAACGCCAGCGCAAGACACAGTCCAGCGACAATGAGGACGGATTTCTGGATTGCGTCAGCATACGGAAACGGTTCTCCATCTGCGGCGACGAAAATCGAAGGTGAGATAACGATCGTGGTCAATGGGAGGAACGGCCAAACGCTCTTTGGATAGACCCATGACGCCGCGACTGGTAGGAGGACAATCGGAGCGACTAGATAGACGGGGCTCACGACGGCGGCAGCACAAGCAGCTGCGGCGGTCACCAGAATAAGAAGAGATGTCGCAACTGCGAGCCTATGCTCCAACAAGCGTGACGGCCAACTGCTCACGGCTGCCACGAGCAACAAAACCTAACCATCTGCCAGGAGGAACGCGTCGACACCGAGGTAGTCTAGCAACGATGTGAGTGATGACATGCCGTATCGGCAGCAAAAAAGGATCCCCGATAGCAGCGCGCGGCTGCAGGAGGCCGAGCCCGACCCCGGCGCGGCGGCGACGGATGGCTCAGTACCCCAACAGTCCATGGTCGCGATCACGATCGACATCGTTGCGCGTGGTGAAAGGATCTAGTTACGCTTCCGTCGTGCGTTCAGGAGCTCATGCCAAAAAGGCTTCCCCGCGAATCAGCCTCCGCTCGCCGTCCGCGGTAATTGGTATATCCGAAAGGCGGAACAGTTTTGGGCCAGGCCGTTGTTAGCGTCGTAATTCGGGCGAAGGATAAGGCTGATACCATCCGCCCTGCGATTGCATCTGTTAAATGTCAGACGGTCCCGATCGAAGTAATCGTCGTAGATTCAGGTTCTCGGGATGAGACCCCAGAAATCGCCCGTGAAATGGGCGCTGAAGTTGTGTCGATACCTGCTGAATCCTTTACATATGGCGGCGCGATCAATATCGGCGTTGCTCTCGCAAGCGCAGAATACGTGCTGATCCTTTCGGCGCATTGCGCACTTCCTGACCCCCGTTGGCTAGAACATGCGCTACGACACTTCGTGGATGCGCGGGTTGTTGCCGTTAACGGGACGCCAGTCCACCGTGTGCGATGCGGTCGCGAGCTGTCGGCGGAACAGCGCCTCATCATCGGCGCAGTGGACGATATCGTCGTGCAAGATCGACCGTTCTACGACGGCTTTGCGGGCTTTTCAAACACGTGTGCATTAGTACGCAAAGGCATCTGTAACGAATTTCCGTTCCACGAACAGATGATTTACGCTGAAGATAAAGAATGGGCAAATCGAGTAACACGATCGGGACACCGAATTGTGTTTGATGCGACGCTCGGCACCTTCCATGGACATATTCGAGATGAAGGCTATCGCTCTCGGTACAGTCGAGGTTATAGGCACTCCAAAGCGTTAACCGAGGTTTTCGGATTTCGAGTATGGACACTTCGCAAGACCATCCAGTACGCATGGTTCATTTTCCGCAATCGTTCCGGCGTGATGCGTATAGCTTTCTTGCGTCCAGCGACCCTCGTTGACTATGTCGGGCGAATATCAGGCGCGCGCAGTGCACGCCGCGAATAAGATTGACCTTGAGAGAACGGGAACATTTCGATCGCATTCGATCAGTCACCACAGAATGCCATGCTTGAGATTGCCCTCCTTTCAAGCTGAAAGCTCTCGTGTCCAACCAAGATGGCTGACGCAGATCGCATGACTGACGCGACAGAATGGGAGCGGCCCAGCCTGAGTACAGCTAAGGTCAGCAATGTGTGCGGTATTTGCGGGGTGGTGCAGGTCGGTGGTGAGCCGCGAGCGGTGATCGAGCCAGGCGTACTCGACCGGATGACGGATGCGATGACGCATCGGGGCCCGAATGACCGTGGCACATATCAAGCACCTGGCGTCGCGCTCGGTGTGCGCCGCCTGAGCATTGTTGACGTAGCCATGGGCCACCAACCGTTCTCCAACGAGGACGAGTCCGTATGGGCCATCCAGAACGGAGAGCTGTACAACCACGAGGAAATTCGCGAGGATCTCGCGCGGCGGGGTCACCGGTTCGCCAGTCGATGCGACACCGAGATCCTTCCCCACTTATACGAGGACGCCGGTGTCCGATTCGCCGAGCGCCTGCGCGGCAAGTTCGGCATCGCCGTCTGGGATGAACGCCGCCGCCGCGCGGTCGTCGCGCGGGATCGCCTCGGCGTGAAGCCGATGTACTACGCGCAGGCGGGCGACCTGGTGGTGTTCGCGTCGGAGCTGAAAAGCCTTCTCGCAAGCGGGCTTATCGGCACCGGCCTCGACTTCGAGGCGATCGAAGCCTATATGACGCTCGGATTCGTGCCAGCGCCGATGACCCCGTTGGCGCAGGTAAGGAAATTGATGCCCGGCGAGCGGCTGATCATTGCGCCGGATGGGGTCCGCCCCGAGCGCTATTGGGAATACCCGAAGCCTGGCGCGGACACGACGTCGAGCGCCGAGGAGCTTGCAGCGGGGCTGCTGGAGCGAGTTGAAGATGCGGTCCGCGTACGGCTGATGAGCGACGTCCCGCTCGGCGCGATGCTCAGCGGCGGACTTGACTCGAGCCTCATCGTCGCGCTGATGGCCCGCAACATGGGCGAGCCCGTGAAGACGTTCTCGGTCGGGTTCACCGAAGACGGCCTCGCCAACGAGCTCGCCGACGCGAGGTACGTCGCGTCGGTGTT
>Ga0070665_100003480_pt1 | contig 16773 bp, 12 predicted proteins | sample KBSS13metaG_FD_65862 | JGI IMG/M metagenome (GOLD analysis project Ga0070665, IMG submission 65862) | Switchgrass rhizosphere microbial communities from Kellogg Biological Station, Michigan, USA - KBS S1-3 metaG | ecosystem: Host-associated > Plants > Roots > Rhizosphere > Soil ... | reverse complement strand
CGGGGTTGGGCGGGTTGTACGGGCTGCTGGTGGTGATCGTGTACGACTCGCGCAGCTGCAGAAAGCGGAACCCGCCGAGGAGATCGACGCGCCAGGCGTCCTGCGGCGGCATCGCCCAGGTCACGTTGAGCTCGCCGCCGCCGAGGTTGTTCGACAGCGTTGCCTGCGCGCTGCCGCGATAGTCGGGCCAGTAGGAAATCTCGGTGACGTTCTCCTGGTTGATCGTCACGTCGAAGAACGGCAGCAGCAGGTCGATGGAACCCGGCTGGCCGGTGGAGGACACGCTGCTCGACGTGGTGCGCGTGGGAATGTAGAAGCCGGTGAGCTCGACACCGAGGCCGCTGTCGATGCGATAGGCGCCCGTGAGCCTGAAGCCGGCATTGGGGTTGGTGTCGACCGAGCCACCGCCCAGCAGAACGTTGACGCCGGGGGCGTTGAGATAGCTGTCGGTGATGATGGGCACCGGTGTCGGGCTGCTCTTGAACCACGCGAGCATGGCCTCCGCGCCGAGTGACCAGCGGCTGTCGCCGTTCACTGGCGCGGGCGCTCCCTGGGCCAGCGCCGCGCCGCAGGCTGTCGATGTCAACAACGTCACCAATGCAATTCGTCGCATGGCGTCATGACTCCCGGTATCCGTCGTCCGCAACGAAGGGCGATTGCGCAACCCCGGCGGGGCGCTCACAGCGAATACAGGAACGCGCGAAGCTGGAGAACCTGTTTCGAGCTCAGGCCATTCAATCCTTCGATGACCCCCAATTGCTTGATCGCCGGCCCGTCGTGCAGGAAGGCCGCCTCGATCGCATCGCAAGCGCGTCCGTCGTGCAACAGGAAGTCGCAGGCGGGGTCGCCCGAGGCCTTCGTATTCTTGTGGGATTCGGTCACGAAGCGATTGAAGCGCAATCCTTTCAAGGGCGGCGTGCGAAGCTTCTGCATGTAGTTCTGGAAGGCCGGCAATACCACGCCGTTCTGATCCCGGATGGCTTGGGCCGCATTCGCGACTTGTGACAGATAACCCATATCGTGCATCAGCAGATCGGTGCCGAGGTACGACAGGAACGGATTGGCCGACTGCGCGACGCGGGTCGCCAGGCGGTCGCGGAAGTCCTTGCTCAACATCGTGTCTTCGGGAACGATGTCGATCTTCCTGATCACGTGGCAGGTATCGCACTTCACCTGGCGGAAGACCTGCTCGCCGGCAATCACATCCGGCAGGGCCACCTGGAACTCGGATCGGGTGGGATTGCCGAGCCAGCGTGCATAGTTGGCCATACGGTCGATGTCCAGTTCGCTCAGGTCCGCATTGCCTTTCGATTGGACGCACGCCTTGTCCGCGGGGCCACAATTGGGGTAGGCGTACCGGATCGGGAACGCGACGTCCTCGTTGCCGTACAGTTTCTGGTATCCCTGGGTCGAGAGCATGTTCATCTCGACGAACGCGGCGTTGGCCACCTGGTCCTCGAGCGAGACGCGATCGCCGAGCCACCCGAAGCGGCCGATAAAGCAATCGGTCAGGCTGTTCGTGCGGCAATTCAGGTGAACGTTGCCATTGATGCCGTCGCGAGCGCCCGCGTTCCAGATGATCTCCCCGGCGATGCTGGCGCCGAGCAGGGCGACCTGACTGGTGTGGAAACCCAGGATGGCTTGATTCGGGATCGCCTCGATTGCGCTGAGGTTGCCGAGGCGCTTGCCGTTCAGGTGCAGATACCCCACGGCACCGTCGTCGATGGCGCCGGTTATGGCGGCGCCGTTGACGTCCGCGCAACTGGTTGGCCACGGCTTCGAGGTGGGGGCAGGAAGGACGAGTTGACACGACGCGGTGGTTTCGAATGTCCCTAGCTTGATTTGCCGCAGCGCGTAGGTCTTGTCGAGCTCGGCATTGACGCGCGGAGCACTCACCACCAGGCGATTCGGATTCACCGCCTCGTACGTCCAGGCGTAGCTGTACCCTGGCGCAGTGACGTGAAAGCTGTCGCCGTAGAAATTCATGATCTTGTTGTTGTAGTAGATGTCCCCGGCTCGCATCGTCCGGGGCGGGCTCGCGACAACATTGGCCGCAAACGCGAGGGGCTCGGAGTAGCGCGAGGAGTCGAGGCGGGTCGTGTCGCGGCGCAAGTCGTAGAACACGAGCTTCATGGGCCTGATCTGCCCGGTGAATGTGTAGTCCTTGACCGGGTACGGATTGTATTGCCCGGCCGTCATGAACTCCTGGAGCGCCGCGTCGAGCTGTCCGGCCGTGTTGATCGGCACGCCACTGCCGTTACGCACGTGGCACCCGTCGCAGGTGTTGTTATGGAAGGGTGCAGGCGCCGTCTGGGGTTCGAAGGCGGCGGCGAAGGTTTTGGTGCCGAACTTCGAGATCTTCGGGGGGACGTTATTGGCGAACGCCTCGTACATCTTCTGCGTCCGGTACTCGTTGTGCCACAACACCTTGCCACGGATGCCTTCCGCGAACTCCTGCGGGTCCGATTCCATGTGGTTGGTCATGAGCAACGTGTGATAGAACTCCACGTCGGTGTAGTTGCGGCCGGGAAAAGCGCGCGTGACATCGGCGAAGTTGGCGAGGGGCAGGTACAGACTGAAGATGCTCGCGTTATGGACCTGCTCATAGATATTGAGGCCGCTGACACTGGTGAGGTCCTTGTAGAACGGCACCGGCATCTGCATGCCGGGAACGCCTGCGAACAGGAAGGACGTCCGGCCGTATTGGTTCGCGAGCATGCCCGCGTCCTTGACCTCCTGCCAATACGACGGCGTCCACTGCGACAGATAGCCGTTGTGATGCAATTCGTAGTTGATGCCGCACTGGCGCAGCCGCGAGACGTTCGCATTGGCGAGGTCGCCCAGCGTGCACTGCCTCGGGTACAGGTAAAGGCTGGCCATCACGTTGCCGGTGTTCGTGCAGAGCGGGTTTCCGGTTCCGTTCACGGTCATCTCGCAGGGCGACGGGACCGACGCTCCGGGCGCCGTGCTCGGGTATTGTCCGAGGAAGGGATTGAGCACGCCCTGGGGATACAGGAACGTTTCCCAAGAAATCGGCTCGCCGCTCCAAGGGAAATGACGCTGCACCTCGAGAGGGCCGGCGTCCTTGGGAAAGTTGCCCAGCGCGGCGTTGAACCAGGTCAGCAGGAAGTCGTTGTACTTCTTGTACTGAAGCAACTCCGGGTTCGACTGCAGTTCGCTCAAGGGGAAGCCCGCCATCACGATCGTGCACGTGGTACTGCCTGCCGCGCAGTGGTTGTCGGGCGCCGGTGGCGGGGCCTTCGGATACACCGACCAAGGCACCGATCTCGGCCAGCCTGCCGATCCCCTCGGCGCGTCGGGCAGGGCATTGAATCCGCTGTTCATCGGGGAAAGGTAGTCCCCGTAGCAGACAGGGTCCTGGACGTCCCCGTTTTGGAACATCGAATCGCAGTAGTGCGCCATGTACCACGGCATCTGGGGTCCGTAGGTGCTGCCGTCGGTGATGACGTACCCGTTGTAAAGGTCGGCGGTCGAGGGAATCAATCCATCGGCGACCGGCGGTTCCGTCCCCAGGGGTCGCTGCAGCAGAACGACACTCGAATCGGTGCTGCGTGACCAGAAGCTCGACAGCTGCAGCTTGACCTCGATGCAGGGAAGCGTGGGATCCTGGCACTCATTCGCCGCCTTGATCATGGGGTCCTGCGGTGAGTAGAGCGTGTCGGTCCTGAGCATGCCAATGATGTTGTTCACGCCGACCTCGATCATGCAGTCTTCGGGCGACAGGCCGTTCGTCGTGCAGAAGGCTTTCTCGGTATCCCCCAGCGCGTCGTAGGGGAGGACGAGCGCTTCGTCTATTTCGTTCCCCGCGTAGGTGCCGAGCTTCTGATGCCACGGGATGTCGGAATACCATTCGTTGACGACGGCGGTACCTTCCGTAGCGGGCCAGAAAGGAGCGCGAAGGCCCGCCTCCTGTGCGGCCGCGAAGAGAGCTACGGTACCCACGGCGGAGGCGGCGAAGAGGCCGGCGATGGTCGTGCGTTTCATTCGTCCTGTATCCCTCTAACTGTGCGCGTTCGGGACGAACTGTCTCGGTGTTTCGGAGATGTCCGGTTCGAATCGTGCTGCCATGGACAACAGAATCGCAATGATAGTACGCACGATGATTCATCAAGAAGGCGTCGAGCCCAGAGCGACCTGGCTCTTGCGGTGTTGAGGGCGGCCGCCATGAGCGAAGCTGGTGGAATTGGCGCGACGGCGTGAGGCCGCGGTACGCATTCAGCGCTGCCGGGCCCACCGGGCATTGCTGAGACCGTCGACCTTCTAACGCTGGCTAACAAGGACGAATGCGGGCTACGACAGGCTCAGATCCACACGTCATTGACGGCGGTTCGATCGCCTCCGGCGTCGCCCGTGTTCAGCACGCCTCGCGGCTCTATCAAGAGCAATTGAACCTCTTCATCCGCACAGGGCTTGTGCTCAACACCCTTGGGCACCACGAACATCTCGCCCGGTGCGATCCGAACGCACCCATCGCGAAAGTCAATGCGAAGGTGGCCAGCAATGACAATGAATGTTTCGTCCGTGTCCTTGTGTTCATGCCAGACGAAATCCCCTTGCAGCTTCACGACCTTGAATTGGTAGTCGTTCATTTCGGCCACAACCTTCGGCGCCCACGGCTCGTCCAACAACGAAAATTTCTTCCCGAAATTGATCGCCTGGTAGTCCACCTCTCGCTCCTCAAGTGCCGCTGTTCGAAATGACGTCCATCGAATCAAGCTGATGGACGTGTCAGGACCCACCGCCACTTTTCAGCTGGCGCGCCACGTCGACCATCGTGCGTGTAAAAACTTCAGTCATCTCCAGAAAGCTACCCGTTGCGGCGGCGCTGCTGCCCCTGGCGTAGCGGCCGCCCGAGTCGGTGCGCAGGAGCGCGAGCCACTCGTCGAACTCCGCGTCGGACAGATCACGAAAGTCGTAAAGACAAGCAATCAACATGGCTTGCTGTGCCGTGTCGCGCAAAAGCGGGCGGAGCGCGACGATCGCGCGTGCGATCCCGTCCATGTCCAGCACCTGCCCCTTCTGTGAGCTGTCGGCCATCGCTACGCCCGCGACGACGGCCTCGAGCAACGTGCGCATCGACTCGGTCGAGTTGTCCAAGATACCCTTCTGCGCGCAGGCGCGCCCGCGCGTGTCATCGACAATTTCGCCTTTTTTGATGAATCGAGCGGTGAAGCTTTTCTTTTCTGCATTGTGGATCGGCTTTGCGCGTTCGAGTTCCAGGAAGCTGATCCGGCGTCCGAGTTCGGAGCGCTCCCAATCGAGACCGACCCGCAACGTTCCCGCATCGAGCATTTCGGCGAGCCGGCGCTCCAGGGACGCTAGAACTCGATCAATCCGAAACGAGGCGACTGCGGCAACATTGAATGCCTCCCGCAGCTTCGGTACCACTTCGCGGCCTCGGCGTAATCCTGCGTCACACCCTTGCCGCGCTCATACATGACGCCAAGGCGATACTGGGCGGCTCGATCATCGCCGTCGGCAAGCGGTTCGGCAAGGCGCAAGGCGGTCTGGTAGTCGCCGCGCCTGTATGCCTCGTCCGCGTCCTCGACCGACCCTGCAACCGCAGCACCGGTGAGCAACATTGCCGCGAGGAGCGCCAGCGCAATGGCCTGCATCGTTCCCTCGAATGCGCCTTTCGTCTCTCTTTCGATACGGCTCACCGACGATTCACTACCGCAGGCAAGATCCAGCGCTTCGGCGAATCCGCCGTGCCGCAGGCAATTCTGATCACCGCAGTCTCGTCGCTCCGAGCTGCTAGCGGCATGATCTCGCTGCCTGCAAAGTGTAGTCCGCAACGGCGACCGGGTGGAGCGTGGCGATAGGGGGCCGGTCGATGTCTGCATGCGCCCCGTTGCAGACTGAAAACCGCCTTCAACGCAACGAAGGTTTCCTCTATATTCGCGGCTTGGAGACCGAGCTTCGGAGAGGGTACATGGCAGCAGCACATAGGGGTCGATGCCCGGGCGCTTCGAGCACGGCGCGCCGAGGCTCGCGATGACAATGCTGAGCGCCGCAGATCGCCGGCAAGTGGACGAGCTCGGTTACCTCGTGCTTTCGGACTTTGTGCCCGCGACAATGCTCGAAGAGATGCGTGAGCGCGTCGAAGCGCTGTGGGCGGAGGAAGGAGACGATGCCGGCACCGAGTTCCGTCTCGAGCCGGGCACGCGGCGGTTGGCCAATCTCGTCGACAAAGGGGATGTTTTCGCGCGGATGATCGTGATGCCCGGGATCCTGGAATGCGTCGAGGCGGTCATCGGTTCCGACTACAAGCTCTCCAGCCTGAACGCCCGCTCGACCAATCCGCACAATACGGAGGCGCAGCCTTGGCACGTGGACGCCGGCGCGATCGCCGACGAGCGCGGCTACTGGGTGTGCAACACGATCTGGATGCTCGACGACTTTACGTCCGACAACGGCGCCACTCGGATGATTCCGCGTTCCCACACCTGGCGGCGGTTACCTGCACCCGGGAACCGGGACGCCCTGCCCGACGAGCAGCTTGTCACCGGAGGCGCGGGCACCGTCGTCGTGATGAACACGCACATGTGGCACGCCGGCACCGGCAACCGCACGGACCGGTGCCGCCGCGCGCTGCACGGCTTCTACACGCGCGGCGACAAGCCGCAGCAGCAGTACCAGAAGGCGCTGCTGCGGGCGCAGACGATCGGGGCGCTCTCGCCGGCGCAGCGCAAGGTTCTCGCTCTCGACGATCCCGAGAACGACCAACTCAGCTCGGAAACCACCCGGATGAGTGGATTCCTGAAGGACTAGAGGCGGGTCGCTGCTCACAATCCGGTGGCGCTACACCGCCTGCGGATTCTTTACCCCACTTGACCCCGGATCGAGTAGAAGACTTCGAGCTATGCCGCGGGTGCTGCTTTGAGGGTGCTCGTCTGCGGTGTGATGAATCACTCGATCTATGGGAAGATCGGCGGCCTTCGCGCCTCGCGCTCCATCGCGACTTCTGCCATCAGGCTCTCGGTGTCGCGATAGATCGAGGCAACGGCCAGCAGGCGGCCATTGCGCTTGTATCGCAGCACGCAATCGCGGGCTGCGATGTCGCCATCGACCGTCAGCTCGTCCCAGGTCTCGGCGTGCCCTGTGTAGTTGATTGGAACGTCGTAGTGTTGGCTCCAGAAGAACGGTACGGCGTCGAACTTCTTTCGCGCGCCAAGCATGTTGAGCGCAGCGGTCTGGCCCTGGCGCTCCGCGACGACCCAGTGCTCGACGCGGATGGCTGCACCGCTATGTGGGTCGGGCCACCGCGCGATGTCACCCGCCGCGAAGACTCCGGGGGCGCTGGTCTCGAGATATTCGTTCACCGTGACGCCGCGATCGATCGCGAGGCCGGCCTTCTCGGCCAGTGCCAGTCGCGGCCGCACGCCGACGCCCGCGACGACGAGTTCAGCGTCGATCGTGCCGCCGCTTTTCAGCGTGACCTGGCCCGCGCCGATCGTGGTTGCCGTATCTTCCAGATGAAAGATCACGCCGTGTTCTTCATGCAAGCTGCGCACGAAGTCCGCCATCTGTGGGCCGAGCACACGTTCCATGGGCCGCTTCTCCGGTGCCACGACGTGCACCTCGATTCCGCGCGCGCGGAGCGAGGCCGCAACCTCGAGGCCAATGAAGCTCGCGCCCATCACGACGGCGCGTCGTGTCGATCCGACCTGCGCGAGGATGGCACGGCAATCGCCCAGCGTTCGCAGCGTGTGCACGTGTGACAGCTCCATGCCCGGTAGCGGCAAGCGCACCGGCTCGGCTCCCGTCGCAAGCAGGAGTCGGTCATACCCAACCCTGCTGCCATTTCCCAGCACGACTTCGCGTGCATTCAGGTCAATGTTCGTGACGGTCGTCTTCAGTCGCAAATCGATGCCCTGTTCGGCGTAGAAGCTGTCACCGCGCAATGGAATCCAGTCTTCCGGTGCATTACCGGCCAGGTAGTCCTTGGAGAGGTTCGGCCTGTCCACTGGGGGCGAATCGTCATCAGTCAGCATCACGATGTCGCCCTGGAAGTGCTGTCGACGCAGCATTTCCGTAGCGGCGAAGCCAGCCGCTCCGCCGCCTATCAGCACGATTTTCTGCGGCGCTCCAGGCGAGCGCGCGACCCGGCCGCTCGCTGTCGAAGTCACTCTCTTCCCCACGAACACCTTGTCGTCGCGGACCTCAGTCGACCAGCAAGCGACGGGACTGAGCGCCGGTGCCCGCAGCGCTTCTCCCGTCCGCAGGCTGAAGCATGCGTGGTGCCAGGGACACCGCACCGTGTCGTCGACCACCAGCCCTTCCGAGAGCGGACCGTTGTAGTGAGTACAGGTGGCGCCGATCGCGAAGAACTCGTTACCGCGACGCACGACCAGCACGGCGTCCTCCCCGACGTGGCCGACCAGCATCTTGCCATCTGCGAGCGTGTCGATCGCCAAGCCCAAGGTCAGGTCGGGACCGGTCGCATCCAATGGGAGCGCGCTCATGTCGATCTCCGGTTTACGGTAAGGCTTCGCGTCATCCTATCGCCAATCGCGCATGGACACGGGGTTGCCGCGGAACTGACTGTGGGTCTACGCCCACCGCTCAGCGTTGCCGAGCGCCTGCATCAATCGAACGCAAATATCTTCTTCCAGTCGTTCTTCATGCTGATGACGATCCAGCCATCCTTCTTTGCCTCGTTGTACAGCGCCTGCGTGAAGGTGCCGACCTTGGTCGCGGCCAGGCCCTGCGCAGGACCGTAGGCGTATTCGCGCGTGGCGTCATCGTGCAGCACCAGCATGGCGAGGCGCGCACCATCTCCGGCCTTGGTGTATTCCAGCATCTGCCGGTCACCCGTCGAGTTGCCGAACGCCGCGTAGGGCCGCCGGCCGATCATCAGGTGAATACCCTCGGGCTTGCCCGCGTTGTTGTCGTTGAGAAGCAGCTTCGGCTCCTTGGTCAGGAATGGCTTGCCGTCTTTTGCATAGGCGTATTTCGTACCGCCGGCGCTGCCGACCACCTGCTCGGGCGGAATGCCGTAGGTGGTCTCCGAGTACACGCGCACGAAGTCCTGCCCGCCGCCCGTGACGATGTGCGTCTTGTAGCCATTGGCACGCAGGAACTTCAGCACTTCCTGCATCGGCAGGTAAGTCAATTCGGTGTAGGGCTTCTTCCAGCGCGGATGTTTCGCCTCGGCGATCCACTTCCTCGCTTCGGCGCTGAAGATGTCCACTGGCATCCCGGTCGAGGTGGCGGCAAGGAGCTTGAACAAGTCGGCTTCCGTGAGCTTCTCCATGGCAGCGCGGTCGCCCTTCAAGAGTTCCAGCACCGTCGAATACGGAGCGACCTTGGCCAATTTGGGGTTGGCCTTCACCAACGCCGGCACCCTTTCCAGGACGAACATCACCTGCGTGTAAATCGGGTGCTCGACCCACAGCGTGCCGTCCTGGTCGAAGGTGGCGATGCGCTCGCTTGGAGGGACGAAGTTCACGCTGCCCTGGCTGGTAGTCGTCTGCACGAAATCGACAATCGCTTTCTTGGCAGCGCCGTCGTTCCACGAGGGAAGCGGATCGGTCTGGGCAAGCGCGGGGCCGACCAGGGCGACAAGGGCGGCCAGCGCGAGCATGCGGGCATGAAATCCAAAGGCGCCCATGGTCTTCTCGAATCTCGTCATTGCATGCTCTCCGATACGAATGGCGGCATTGTCTTCGGAATTACCCAGACACGGCTTTACTGGGATCGACGCCGGCCAAGCGGGCCAGCGAGCCGTTATTTTGCCAAAAAAAGTGAATGGCGGCCTTTGAAGTCGGAGGGCGCGATGGATGCGATGATGAAGACAGTGCGGCCCAAGATCTGAAGACCGGCTGGCACGCATCACCGGAGCCCGCTAAAGTGCGTATCTGGGACCGACCGACCGGTCACCGCGAACTGCCTTGACCGTCCCGATGAACGTCGGACGCAACGACCCTTGCCCCTGCGGCAGCGGACGCAAGTACAAGCAATGCTGCCTGCCGCGGCAGGCACCGGTGCAGGCGCCTGCGAGCCGTATGGCCCCGGCGGAGCGTCGCCGCGCGGCCGCGACACACTACAACCGCGGCGCCGAACTCCACGGCCGCGGACGACTGGACGAGGCGATCGCGAGCTACCGCGAAGCGCTCGCGCAGGACCCGTCGCTCGAAGTCGGATACGGCAATCTCGCCAACGCCCTGTCGGCGCTCGGACGCTTCGACGAGGCCGCGCCGATCTACCTCCGTGCGCTCGAGTTGCGCCCGGAGAATCTCGACGCGCGGTACAACCTCGGCGTCAGTCGGCACGCACGAGGATCGCTGACGGAGGCGATCGGGCACTATCGCGAGGTCATCGCGCAGCGCCCCGATCACGCACACGCCCACTACAACCTCGGCAATGCACTGCGCGATCTCGGCCGCCCCGGCGAGGCGGCGTCGAGTTACCGGCGCGTCGTGGCGTTGCGGCCGGACTTAGCCGAAGGCCACGGCAATCTCGGCCAGCTGCTGCAGGTCGGCGGCGATCTGGGCGGCGCGATCGCATGCTACCGCAAGGCGCTCGAACTCGCGCCAAACGATGCGGCGACCCACAACAATCTCGGCAACGCCTTGAGCGAAGCGGGTGACATGGAAGCGGCGCTGACCAGTTATCGGCGTGCCCTCGCGCTGGCTGAAACGCCGCAGATCCGGTCCAACTTCGCGCGCTGCCTGCGCAACATCGATTCGATCGAGTTCGACCCGGCGCTGCGTGGTCTGCTGATCCGCGCCATCGAAGAGGCGTGGACGCGGCCTGCCGACCTGACGGCGGTCGCCATCCGCGCCATCGACGTGGGCGGCGGGCTCGATCGCCTCGGCCGCGATCCGCTGCTCCTGGCCATTCTGGTGAATGCGCCGGTATTCGACATCGGGCTCGAGCGCGTGCTGGTCGCAGTGCGGCGCGCGTTGCTCGACGCCGCCGCGCGCACGGCAGCGGATGTACAGGCGTCGAGCGACACGCTGAACTTCGCCTGCGCGATCGCGCGGCAGTGCGCCATCAACGAGTACGTATGGCCGCTCGCCGACGACGAGCGCGAGCGCGCGGAAACGCTTCGCGAGCAGGTCATCGCCGCGATCGATGCGGAAACGCCGGTCCCGGCGGCGTGGATCGCGGCGATTGCGTCGTATTCCATTCTCGCCGACTTGCCCTCGCCCGACGCCTTGCTTGCCCGCTCGTGGCCGGACGAGGTTCGCGCGCTGCTGACGCAGCAGATCGCCGAGCCGATGGTCGAGCGCCGCGACCGCAGCGACATCCCCCGCTTGAGCGAGATCGGCGGCGGGATCTCCGCAGAGGTCCGCCGGCAATACGAAGACAACCCGTACCCGCGCTGGATTCGATCGCCGCCGGCCGCTGCGACGCTGTCGTTCAACGGATTCATGCGCGAGCAATTTCCGTTCGCTCCATTCGATCTGCTTGCGGACGACACCCCGCCTGCCTTGCTGATCGCGGGTTGCGGCACCGGCCAGGAGGCGATCGAAACCGCGCGCCAGTTTCCGTCCGCGCGTGTTCTCGCCGTGGACCTCAGCCTGACCAGTCTCGCGTACGCGCGCCGCAAGGCGCGCGAGGCCGGCGTCGACAACATCGAGTTTGGGCAGGCCGACATCCTGAACGTGGCGTCGATCGCGCGCACATTCGACGCGATCTCGTCGGTTGGTGTGCTGCACCATCTCGGCGACCCCGAAGCCGGACTGCACGCGCTGCTGTCCCGCCTGCGACCTGGCGGGTTCATGCGGCTTGGACTGTACAGCGAGCGAGCGCGCGGCGACGTGGTCGCCGCGCGCGCCTACATCGCCGCGCGCGGCTATCGCGCCACCCTCGAAGACATTCGCCGCTGCCGTTGGGACCCCGCGCTCCACGCCGAGCCGCTCTCGCCGGTGCTATCGCGGCGCGATTTCTACGCGACGAGCGAATGCCGCGACCTGCTCTTCCATGTGCAGGAGCACCGCTACACGATCCCCGGCATTGCGGCGATGCTTGCCGGCGCAGGGCTGCGCTTCATCGGTTTCCTGCTCGAGCCGCACGTCCGGCGCCGCTACGCCGCTCGATTCCCCGACGACCGCGCAGGCGCAGACCTCGCGTCCTGGGACGCGTTTGAGGTCGAGCACCCGCAGACCTTTCGCGGCATGTACCGGTTCTGGGTGCAGAAGACCGCCGCGGTCGCGCCAGCGACGCACTCAGCGCAGCTTCACCCTGGTCCCTGACGCCGACAGCGCACACTGCGCCTGGCAGTGCAGGCCGTCCGTGAAGCATGCGGGCATGAAATCTGACGACCCCCTTGGTCTTTTCCAATCTTGTCATTTCAAGATCTCCGACACGAACGGTAATTTCTTCCGAATTACCCAGCCACGGCTCTGTCCTGGATCAATGGTGATCATCCAGGCTAGCGAGCGCAGGTGCGGGCTTCGCCAATGGCGCCTCGACTATTGGATTACCTCGTCCGCCCGCAGGATGATCGACTGCGGAATCGTGACGCCGAGCACGCTGGCTGTCTTCAAATTGATCACGAGTTCAAATTTCGTGGGTTGCTCTACCGGAATATCGGCCGGCTTCGCACCTTTGAGAATCTTGTCAACGAGTACCGCCGAGTATGCGTACAAGCTGGGAACGTTCGGGCCGTAGGACATGAGTCCGCCAGCATCCGTGCTCGTGCGCACCCCATACATCGATGGAATTTTGTAGCGCAGGGCAAGCTGCTGGATCATGAATGGCGAGGTTTCAAAAATCGTGCTTTGCACTACGATAAGCGCCTCGGCGTCCTCCTTTGCCATTCGTGCAAAGGCGTCCTCAAACTCGGCGGGCCCCTGGACGTCGATGCGTTGAAGGGTAATGCCAAGACCGCCGGCCGTCGCCAATGCCTGATTCCAACCGTTGGCGGGCGCCGGATTCAACCGATTGATGAGTACAGCAACGCGGGTCAGTCGAGGGAAGGCCTGGCGGAGCAGCTCAAGGCGCTTTCCGAAGAGTTCCCAGCTCACGATGCTGGTTCCAGTCGTGTTGCCACCCGGTTTCGCCAGGCTCGCGACTAGTCCGGTGCCTACGGGGTCGCTAGCTGAAGTCATGACAATCGGGATCGTGCCTGTCGTCCGCTGCGCAGCTTGCGTCGCGCGACCTCCGCCGGCAACAATGACGTCGACCCTCAGCTCGACGAGCTCTCGGGCCAGTCGAAGTGTCTCCGCGTCGGTGCCGTTGGAAAAACGGTAGTCGATCACAATGGTTTTGCCTGGCACGTACCCCCGCTCGCGGATTCCCCGCTCAAATGCGTCCACATAGGATTGTGGAGGCCGGTCGGTGCGCAAGAACCCGACCAGGGGGATTTTCCTCGCCTGTGAGACCGCGTTGCTCGAAAACGCTGCCGCGACGATGCTAAGGAACGATCTGCGATCCATCTCCGAGCCTCTCCCATCGGGAATGGACCGACGACGATATACGCTTCTTCGGTTGGGCGCTATTTGTCAATCAGCGTGCGGGAGATACAGAAGAGGTCGCACGCGTCCAACGCAAAAGATCTCAAACGCGCCCGGCGATCGCGTTTGGGACTTACCGAAACGCCTTCAATATGGCCACTTCGATTTCGTCTGCCATGAGTTGATGCAAAGGCCTTGCGGTCGTAACCGTCTCGATCCGGACAGAGCGCCGTCTGGCGGAAACGAGAATGACAGCAGCCAATAGTCCGGCAACAACCAAAAGATAGACCCATGCCGGAGTATTCCGCAGCACCTCTTGAATCAGCCCGGGGTCTGGATTGGGCGCAGGTTTGGGGATGCCTTTAGGAGGTTCCGCGGGCTTGGCAGGTTCCCCGGCCGTGGGAGGATTCTGGTTTCCTCCAGCCTTGGTGGCGGGCGATGGCGTTATGCCCACCGACGCCGGAGGTTCTGCTTTTGGTTGAACTCCCGTCGAACTGGAACTCGCGACAATCTCCGGTGGCGCATCTCCGGACCGCTCCGTCATGAGGTAAAGGAAAGCCGCTGCTCCGAATGCCAGCAATCCCAGGGTCGCACCGATGAGCGCAGGCTGCTTCACCCGTTTCGTCGGTGGAACAGGTGTAGTGGGCGTGGCACGCGGTTGCGATGTTGCAAGTAGTTCGACATCGTGCGACGCCGACGCCAGGGCTTGAAAATCGATCCATTGGTACCCGGTTAGCGTGCTCGGTAACGGCGTGGGATCAAGCAAGACGGGCAATACGTTCTTGCCGGTGCCAAGTGCGGCTTCATATTCCTTTCGCACCTCTGCCGATTCGTTGGAATGGCGGCACCAGAACAGCACCACAAGGCTGGCTTTGCTCAACGCGCCGTCTAATGCTTCTCTCCAATGGGTTCCAGGCTCGATCCCGTCCCGATCCTGAAAAACCAGCCCCTGCCGAATGCGCAGCAGGCTCACCACCGGCGTTACCAGCGCCGCATCGGAGTGGCTATAGGAAATGAAAATTTGGATGGGAGTTGCCTGCGAGGATTCGGTTGCCACGTCCCGCTCCTTACATTTCCGTACGAGGATGCCACCGCTGCTTCATTAGTGTAGCGCTCGACTTTCGTGCGATTCTTGTATGAATCGGCAGCGACCGTCATCGACGTGAACGATCGGGTGGAGTTCCGAGACGCGATCTTGCATGCTGCATCCGATCGAATCTTTGCGCGCAACGCGGAGGCCTAGGTTCGGTCCGTCCCGGGCGCTGCAACCCGCGACTCGTCGGCCGCAGCGTTCATCCGCTGCAGTCCCTCGCTTGCGGCCGCTTCGAGGTCGGGGAATTGCATGCCCTGCGCCAGCGTCAGCGCAGAGGCGAAGATCTCTCCCGCCGGTCCCGGCATGCCGAGTTTCTCGGTGACCTCCGCCATGCTCAGCATGGCGACCGCGTGAATGCGGCCGGACTTTCCCTTCGGAAGGAGGCGCAGTGCCCGCGCGTACGCGTAGGCGGCCTCGCGAGGCTCGCCTAGCTGCCGGAGAGCGTGACCGAGGTAAACGCTGGCGAATCCCTCGCGGAACCTGTCCCGGCAACGATGGGCAAACATGATCGCATCCTGCGCATTGTCCTTTCCGAGTTGGTATTGTCGATCGTACACGGCGGCAACCGCCATCCACGAGAAGCATTGTGCGAGAACGGCGTCGTCGCGGCGCTGCAAGGCGTAGCCGGCCTGCGAATTCGCGAGGCGCCACAATTTTTCGGCCTCGCCTTGCTGAAGCAGCGGCTCAAACAGCATCCCCAGCCATTTGATGCGGCGGCGCCGAATCGCGGTTCGGAGACGCCCGACAGCGGCAGCACCGAGTTCAGCTTCTTTCGCGGACGCCGTTTTCCAGATGTCGTCGAGCACGGTAATGGCGAGTTCCGGGCTTTCCGCTTCTACCGATAGGTCCGCGACCCACAGGAGGTACTGCATAGAGCGATCCAGACCGTGGGCATATTGGGCAGCGAGTGCCGCGCGGGCACCCACGAGGTAAGTCGCGTTGACGCTTTTCTTCCGTGCGTATGCGCCCGCGAGTCTCAGGAGGCCCGCGGGAACTCCCAGGAAGGTGACGGGTTCGGTTTCGTCGAGGCGGCCCTTCCGGATGAGTTGAACGCGTTTGGCCGGATCCATGGCAGCGATGCGACCGATGCGCGCTACGAGGTCGCGAAAGACAAAGCTCTTCGCCGGGAACTCCCAGTCAAGATCGTGCTGATAGATGGCGCGGGGGAAGGGCTCGATATCCTCGGGCTTGCCGTCGAATTCGACGGGTGGTGATGGCAGTAAGAGGACCGTTCGGTCGGCGCGTCCGAGCTCGACGCAAGCCTTCAGTTCGGCAAGCACGCCCGGTCTCAGGAACTGGCATTCCGAGACGATCAGCTCGGCCGAGGCGATAAGCGCCTTGACTACGGGGAACCACTTGTCCTGATCGAGGACAAGCGCCGGAACCCTGCCGCCCAGAACATCGGGCGATGATGTGTCCTCGATCTTGACGACACCGACGCCGCGCGGCGCCATCCAGCGCTGCAGATGCTCGTCGAAGACCAGGGCGGTGCTTTCGTCGACGAGGTTGCCGTCCTTGTCGAGCGTGTGGCCGTAGAGCTGCCGTATCGCGAAGGTCCGCAAATAGAGAACGAACGGCTTGCCGGTCTGTTCGTGCTCGGCGAGAAGGGCGAGCGCGTCTGCATGCCGTGCCTTTAGCACCTCGTCCTCGGGCGGACGCGGTGCAAGCCACGGTGCCTTCGACCAATTGCGCTTCAATGCAGACTCCCGAATCCGCTTCAAATACTGGTTGATCCTCAAGCGTCGATCGCTACATCATCGGTCCGCGCTGTGGTCCGGGACAGAGCCTCGAGCTGAACGACTTCGACTAGCGTCCGATCCGAAAGGCTTCGTACCTCGGCATTGACGAACCCGAGACCGAGCAGCGCGGGCGGGAATGGCTCGGGTACAGCCGGAGTAGCGTTGACCCTTCCGATAACGACGAGACCTTGGTCTAACGCCAAAGCATTTAGCGACTGACGAGAGTAGCGTGCTCGCCGTCGCGCTCTGGAACGATCGCGCGATCCGCGCCTTGCCCCGCGACATTCGCGACGCCATCTGCGACGCGCTCGGCCACCGAGACGCGGCGCTTCGGTCAATGCGGTGGCTTGGGTCGGTGATCGTTCCCGTGGCCGGGTTGTGGGTCGACGTGGCCGTTACCGTTACCCCTGCCGTTGCCGTTGCCCAGACTCGCTAAGACGGGCGTGATGATGACCGTGGGTGCCTGGAGTCGCGACCGGGACCAGCTAACCGTGGTGGGTCCGCTCGCTGCGGC
>Ga0070665_100003479_pt1 | contig 16774 bp, 14 predicted proteins | sample KBSS13metaG_FD_65862 | JGI IMG/M metagenome (GOLD analysis project Ga0070665, IMG submission 65862) | Switchgrass rhizosphere microbial communities from Kellogg Biological Station, Michigan, USA - KBS S1-3 metaG | ecosystem: Host-associated > Plants > Roots > Rhizosphere > Soil ... | reverse complement strand
GCTGATTACAGGGTCGGGGACTACGGGCGCCTCCACTTCTGCACCCATTCCTGCTGCATTGATGATGGGTTCAGGAACTACCAGCATCTCCTTTTCCACACTCGCCGGGGGTAGCTCATCCGCTTTCAAAATTTTGCGTTCTTTTTCTTTATTTTTTACCAGTACCTTTTTCGGAAGCGGCTGCTTGGCCGGCGGTTTAGATGATTTTGGCATCGAGGCATTCGGTAAAGGATATGCCGATGTGCTGGCAACGCCGTCGGCTAAACTATCAAATGTACGCGCAATAGAACGAAATACCTTAGACACTCCATTATCTTCAACCGTCGAAGGAGCAGAATAAGAAGGGCCCGGCGTTCCGAATGGATTGGGCGATGAAATCGTCGGATGTTGCGTCGCTGCCTCAACTTGAGCTTTAAGCGCGCGTGCAATAAATTCATCAAATTTATGTAGCGTTTCCCAATCCGTCCATAAAGCGTCGCAGGTCGTACAGAGATGCAAAACCACAGCCCGGCTGCGGACCCTCCCATCGAGCATTTTTTGAAAACATTTGGGACACCAGCGCTCGGCGGGTAAAAGCAGCGTTTTAGTTTCGGCGAGCGCTTCGCGGCAAGCGGTCTTGTCATCGCTGTAGGCGGCGATAAGCTTTTGCTCTACCCACAGCCCCAAGCACCACGGACAGCGTTCCAACGCACCTAGCGCGGTGGTAATCGTTTCCAGCAGCTGGTCAGCGCAGCTTGGGCATTTTAAAGTTGAAGGTTGAACGCTCATAAAAATAAGTATGGACTATTTTTAGCATAACAGCGCCACGTTACAAAAAAAAGTCTTTTTCGAGCCTAATTTTAGGGCAGATTGGCTTGAATTTTGATGCGGCCAAACAAAAGAGAACAAAAATATTGTTTACTAATAGTGAATAATATTTACTATCAATGAATATCTAATCTCTATGACCCCATCTAACAACGAACTTTTGATTGAAACGAATCGGATTCAAAAATGTTTAGAGGCGTTGCAAGCCGACTACACACTAAAACAAAATAGCTGGGGAACATGCGCACAACTGGCAGAAATTGGCCAATTAGCGACTGGCGTCTTACACGAATTGAAGAACCCATTGACGGTCATCTTGGGATTTGCACAACGCCTTCAGCGGCAACTGGATCAATACCCCGCTTTATCCGAATCGGTAAATTCCATTGAACGGGAAACCGTTCGCTGCAACAAGATCGTGCAGGATCTGCTCAACTTTACACACCAACCGCGGCCGCACAAAGTGAAGGAAAACTTACGCGATGTCTTGGATAATGCGTTAGCGCTGATTTTTCCCTTGGCCCGTGTTCGCAATGTTCAGATTCAGCAAACGTTACGCCCCCAGTTACCAGAGATCCACATCGATCGTCACCGCATCCAGCAATTAATTATTAATTTGTGCACGAACGCTTTGGATGCAATGCCGCAAGGAGGCTGGCTAACGGTAGAGGCGCATCCTTACAGCGAAGGAAAGGAGATTGAAATTACCATTCGCGATACGGGCATTGGAATTCCTGAAGATATCTTAAAACACATCTTCGATCCATTTTTCACGACGAAAGAAATGGGGAAAGGAACTGGGCTGGGCTTATCGATCGTGAAGGAAATCGTAAATGAACATGCCGGACGTATTCAAGTGACGAGTCACGTCGGTAAAGGAACAACCATTTCCGTTATCCTGCCCATCCAAAACGACCCTACAAATCCTGAACCAGATCCGATACATGAATAGACAGGCAACGCGCCACTTTTGAGAGCGTCGATAAAGAGGCCGAATTTTTTCCGTTCTCCAGCTGTGAAATCAAACTTTTGGAAAGTCCGGCTTTGTGCGCAAGCTTGGTCACAGTCAACCGTTTTTGCACGCGGAAATCCTTTATGCGTTGGCCGATGTACTGATTAATCATCGCCTCCGCGCTGAGGAAAAATCCTTTTTCTTCGAGCAAGCGCGTTACGACTTTTTTCAATTCATCGATCTTAAAAGGTTTTTTTACGTAATCGTAAGCGCCTTTTTTCAAGCTTGTCAGTGCGGTCTCAACAGAGGGGTAGCCCGTCAGAATAATGAACCCAATATCCTCATCGCGTTCACGCATCCGCTGGAGCAGTTCCACGCCATTCATCCGCGGCATCTTGAGATCGAGAATGCCTACATGATAAGCACCTTTGCGAAAATCTTGCAGCGCTTGCTTAGAATCTTTAAACCAGGTCGCCTGACAATTATCGGTGGTAAAACAGTCCTGCAAATATTTCCCGTTTTCCGTATCGTCGTCAACGATTAAAATATTAGGCGCTTGGAGCGGCATGAGCAATTCCTTTCATTTCCAAAGGCAACTTGATGGAGACGCGTGTACCGCGATGCATATGGATAGGACTTTCCACGAACAATGTCCCTCCGTGCCTTTCGATCATGGCATGGCTCAGCGTTAAACCCACGCCACGACCTCCAATATCTTTTTTGGTCGTAAAAAACGGGTCAAAAATATGCGGCAAGACATCCTGCGCGATTCCCTCTCCATTATCTTCCACTTCAATCATAAGGATTTCTTTATTGATCGATGAAACGACTTTGCGCAGAACAATTTTCAAACATCCCCCTGCAGGCATGGCCTGCCAGGCATTTTGCAGGACATTCGTACATACCTGAGCGATCTGCCCGGCATGGATTTCTACAGGCGCCAATTTTTCGTAATGCTTTTCTATGCAAATCGACGTATCTTCATCGATTCCCAATACCTCGATGGCTTCATCAAGGATTTGTGAAAGCGAGACCTGATGCCGCTGCAAATCCGTCAGCGGAGAAAGCATAACGAAGCTATCTAAAATGTCTGACGCACGCCGTGCGGCACGTTCAATTTTAGCGAGGCCTTCATGCGCCGGCTGCTTCAATATCGATTCCAAGCGCGATCCGGTATTGACGATGTGCGTTAAGGGCTTGGAAAGTTCGTGCGCCATTTCCGTCGCCAATACCCCCATCAACATCATTTCGTGTTTTTGCTGCAATGCTTTTTCTTGCTCCTCTAAATCAACCATACGCCGCGTATTGCGCAGCGCCGTAGCCGCCGGACGGCTCAAACCGCGGAGCAAACTAAGATCTTCATCATTAAACATATCACCCGAGATCTTTTCTTGAAGGGCGAGAAACCCCATAATGTGCCCGCGCTCATTCAGCGGCGCCGTAATCGCGTACGGCCATTGTTCAAGCTGCCGCTGCCGCAGCAGATGCTCCTCTGTCGAAGGCATTTGACGATACGACCAGAGCATTTTTTCTTTTATGGCTTCTAAGGCCCCGTGACGGATGCATTCGACAATCGGGTGGTTATCCGTCATTGCTTCCGGCCCGATGTTTTGAATGTCTCCGATTTTTTCCCAAAATAATGGGGTTTTTGCGATGAGATAGATAGCACCGCCCTTCACATGCAGCATCTCGATCGCTTTATTTAGTGTCTTCTCGGCGACGGCTTTGGGATCCATTAAGGAAAAAATAGATTGACTAAAATCCCCCAAAACTTCCGCATAATGCGGCGACTGCCAAAATGAAACGCGTTCGACCATAGGCTCGATACGCGCCTTCATGGAGGGCGCTAAAATAACCGTAATCGGAAATGCGGCGGTATAAAAGACCAACCCTTCCCCCAGCCCGTAATGGCCAAAAATATTTTGCAGCGTGTGCACGATTGAAATATAAACCAACGTCAAGGTACCCGACAGAAGCGCATACACCGTACCTCGACGGAAAACTAAACGAATATCCATCAGTTCGTATTCAATAATGGCATACGCAACGACCAATGAATAGACGGAATTAAGGAGATTTCCTAAAGGATAAATCTGAAATCCATAAAAAGGCAGAAAATTAGTGACGCCTCCACCAAAACAAACAACAGCGCCAATCAATAAATACTTCATTTGGTTTTGCCGATAGCCGGTGGACTCTTTAATCGCGACAAAAAGTAAATAGAAGGCATAAAGCACAATCAAAGAAAACGGGACTCCAAACGCCAATTCGCCCCATTGTGCGGCCGGGTAATACCCCCAATAAAAACTATTAACGCTATGAATAAGAGCGGAGGTGCTAAGACCAATGACGAGGAACACGGAAACGACCGCATACGAGACAGCCATAATCCAACGGTTTTTTCGTTCTTTCCACGTGTTGGTGATCGCCATAACAAATTGCAAAAATAAGGGCGCCAGAAAACGCACAATGGAGGTGACACCCATGCGATACCAGAGTACGGCATCTTGAGGATTGGTGATGCTATAACCAATCGCGATGCCCATATTCCAAAGACCTAAGGCAAAACTCCACAAAATAAATGTCGTCCGCGCGCGGCCACGGGGGGCCTGGTAATACGTCCAAGCCACGAGAATAAAATTTAAAAGGCTCGCTGTTAAAGGAGGAATGACATAAAGTTTATGCACATCTAAAAAAATAGTCATACCTAATAAAAGTAATCGAAACCGGTCGTCAGAGAATTCACTTCCTTCTTAATGTTTCTTCCATCCACAACCATTTTTCCCGTCCCATTTTGACTGCTAATACTGATTTGCCATGACGCATGATGAAAACTCAGTCCCGACGTAAAAAATCGGCTATCCGGATCTATCAATGTAGTCAACGCTTGCGCACGCGTAGACACTGCCTGTGGATCGCGAAAAAAACCACCGCGAAAAGACCAGGCATTGACAGGTCGCCATTCCAAGCCGAAGCGATAGCGATTCGTTGATCTCCAGCCGGGATTAAAATTTTGATTCTGCAAAAGCAGTCCTTGCTGATCGAACCGAATGTCCGTTCGCGTCGCGCTCCATTCGGTGCGCTGCCAATCGACAGCACAGGTGAGTGAAGTCATAGGCACTAAAGAAATCCCAACTCCATACGTCGTCGGATTGCGAATGGTTTGTGTGAAGTCACTGGCTTCCGCGGGAAAGCGTCCGTCGGATATGCCGGCATGTCCGTGTAATTTTAAGTCTTGCCCCGTGCGATAGACACTGCCGATATGCAGATGGGAGCCGACGTCGATTAAGAGACCAAAAACACCTTGGAACGCATAGGTCTTGGCATCCGCCGAAATCGACGATTCATAGCCAGGCGCTATTTTGTCTGACGACCGATAAAGTCGCGCCTGCACCAGATTCACGCCAGTGCCCACGTGAACCCACGAGAAAAATGTTTTGGCGAGTGACACGTTGTAATTCACAAGGGATCCTTGGCTTTTATATGAGGCGTTATATCCTGGCTCTTTGCCATCGGCCACTTTAAAAGCAAATCCTAGAGGCGTGTAAGATCCGCCGGCAACCGTAATGCCCTTAACAACCCCATAAAAACCTAGCCCTGGCAAGGGGATGCGAAAATCAGAATCTTGCCCATTAAAATGCGTGGGCTCTCCACCTAATTGAGAAAAAACATCCGCGCGCTCAAGATTGGCTTGCGTAAAAGGCACGGAGGCATTCACCAACCCTTGGGAATCATGAGTAATCACACGTAGATATTCCACAGCGGCGCCAATGCCCTTGCCTTTTAAACGGGACAAACCGGCGGGATTCCAATAAATTGCAGTCCAATCATCAGCAACACCAATATAAGCGCCGCCCATTCCCATTGCACGCGCGCCTAATCCTCCGGACTCAAAACCACCGCACCAAGACCACATGGGAAAAAGTACTGACAGGACCAAAGCCCTAAAGATCTTATTCTTTACGTTAATAGCGGTTCAATTGTACAAAACGCTCGCTCCGCAAAGGACTTCAAATTCCCTCCCAATGAATTGAACTTTAATTTTATTTATCGTCTATAAATTATTGATTTGTAAATTTTCAAGGGGACGCCAACCTATTAACTTTTACTGGACTGCTTCACATTGGGCTTCGCATGCTTTTTTGAAATTTTGAATCACCCGTTGAGCCATATCCTTTAATTTAGGGCCAAACACTCTTTGCTCTAAAAAAGGGCCGACACCAGGAAGCCAATGGCGTACATGAAACTTTTGCGTTATCGTCATTTGCGTATGATGCGAATTGGCCGCCGCAAAGCGCCACTGCACCTGCATTCCATCTAAACGACCGCCTTTATGCGTGAAGTAAACGCCTTCATTAGGCTGAAATCTAACCCACGACTCCCACCGAATCACTTTCCCACGAATTTTCGCCGAGCGTTCGAGCAATTTACGCTCCTGATCTTCAGCGATCACGGCACAACTTAAATAATCCGGAATGAACTCCGGTTGACGTTCGACCTGACAGGCTAAGTTATAAACCTCCGTTAATGGTTTGGCGATTTCAATCCTGTAATCTAAGGTGGTCATGCGTATTCCTTTCTGAAGTAAGTCCCTCCCCCCTCCCTAACGGGAGGAGGGAAGGGAAAGCACCGTGACGCTATTTTTTCCGGAAAAACCGGCCGTATTTGTCATCACCGAAGAAAAAACGGACGCTCGCGCCACATTCGGAACACAATCCAAATCGCAACTAGGGTCCGGCACTTCATAATTAATTGTCGGCGGCACTTTTTGATGAACCAAGGACAGCGTGCCGGCAATGATCTGCAAAATTCCCGCGGAACCTAACGTGTGACCGATCATGGATTTGATCCCTGTCAAAAGCATATTTTTAGCATGCGGTCCAAAGGTTTTCTTTACGGCTACCGTCTCTACGGTTTCATTAAGTGGCGTCGAACTTCCATGCGCAAAGAAAACGCCAATGTCTTCTGGTTTTCGTTGCGCATCATCGATGGCTAAGCGGAAGGCGCGCGCGGTTTGGTCGCCACAAGGGTCCGGAGCAGTCATGTGATAGGCGTTGGAGGTGGTTCCGTATCCCTCGAGCTCGGCATAGATTCGTGCGCCTCGGGCCAGGGCATGATCCAACGACTCCAGCACCACGACAGCGCCACCTTCAGCCAAAATGAATCCGTCTCTTTGTTTATCGAAAGGTCGACTGGCATGGGAGGGGTCCTCATTTCTTGTAGATAATGCGCGCATCGAACAAAACGAATTCAAACACAAAGGCGTAATGGGTGCCTCCGTTCCACCAGCCAGCGCCGTATCTTCCCATCCTTCTCGAATAGCGGTGAACGCCATGCCCAAGGCATCGATCGATGAAGAACAGCCGGTAGAAACGACTTGGCTACTCCCGCGCAATCCCAATAGAAGAGAGATATAACCGGAGCAGGCGCTCGGAAACCAGCCTTGATACCAATTGCGCTGCACCCGTTCCATGCCGATCTGTGCGGTCTGAAAATCACGTTCATAGGAATCTACAGCCGCTACAGCTAGCCCCATATAAACTCCACAGCGCGAGACATCCATCGTCGTCGAATTTAAATTCGCATCGTCGACCGCTTGAAAAGCGGCACTCACGCCCATTTGGTAGGCGCGATCCATAGTGGAAAGATGCTCCACGGGAATTTTGTTGTGCGGAATAAAATCTTTAACCTCTGACGCAATACGTGTCGAAAAAGGCGCCGGATCAAAACGCGTAATCGGCCCGACCGTATTACGTCCAGCCATGAGCGACTGCCAAAATTCTTCTTTACCAATTCCATTCGGCGCGACAACACCCAATCCGGTAATGACAACGCGACGCGGTTTCATACAGCCCTCCTATAAAGTAACGAACTATTTTTTCCCATAAAGCAGTATGAATTTTGCATCACGACATCGAGCGGCATTTTTTCTCCGACAGATCCGCCCCAACGCAGGGCATTTTCGGTATGCGGCTGATCTAAATTTCCTTGACCCGGCAACTGTTGATGGACCAACGCTAAAGCAATAGAGGCCGCTTGGAGACCGCCGAGAGCTCCGATGGAATTTCCGATCAACGAACTGACCGCGCTCACACGCGGTCCATGGTCTGCGTCCGGAAATACACGACGCATGCAACGCATTTCCATTTGGTCAAAAGCAGGAATGGAAAACCCTTGAGCATGGATCCAATCCACATCGGATACCGTGACATCGGCTTCGCGCATCACGTCCTGCATGGTGCGCACAATGCCTAAGCCATCCGGTTCGGGATCTAAAATGCTGCAAGCGCTATTCACCGTGGAATAGCCGCAAAGCTCGGCATAAATAGGCACGCCGCGCGCTCGAGCATGTTCCATTTCTTCCAGAACTAAAACCCCTGCGCCTTCCGACAACACCATCCCGTCAGCATTTCGATCAAAGGGACGGCTGGCACGGGAAGGATCTGCGTTTTGGCGCGACAACCAACCGTCACGGCTTAAAGATCCCACGAATAAAGGAATGAGTGGCGCCTCCGTTCCCCCAGCCAACATCACATCGGCTTTTCCATTACGCACCATACGATAGGCCATGCCAATGGCATCGGTGGCCGACGTATTGCCGTTGCAGAAGGTAAGGACGGGGCCTTTCATATTCAGACGAATAGAAAGTAATCCGTTTGAACCGCACGGGAAAAAAGCAATCGCCAAATATGGACTGCCCCAACGCGGGCCCTTGCCATAAATGACTTCGCTTTCTTTTTGCGCATATTCAATTCCACAGACCGCATTTCCGATCGAACTGCCAATGCGTTCAGGATCAACCGTTCCCTTATTCAGTTGGGCATCTTGATAGGCTTCGGAGCCGGCGGCAAAAGCCAACACATTGCTGCGATCCACTTTTTTGAGTTCATGCGGCTCAAAGTACTTAAGGGGATCCAAGTCCACCGCCTCCCCCGCGATACGCGTGCCTGAAGCGGAGGAGTCGAAGCGCCGAATGGAACGAACCCCTGAGAGCCCTTGAGCTAGCGCCTGCCAGTACGCTTCCCTCCCTGTCCCATTCGGCGCTACGACTCCAACACCTGTCACGACGACGCGTTTTTTCATGATTGGATCTCCCTGTCTTTTTCACATGCTTGTTTGAATGCGACAACCACTTGCGCGGCCAGATGACGGACTTTAGGTCCGTAAACAAAACGTTCCAGACAGCGGCCGATTAAAAACGGACGCTGCAAATGAATTTCGTGGATAATGGATAGGCGCGTGCGCGACGCGTCCAAGGAATTAAATTGCCAGTAAACTTGCATTCCTGTTAAAGGCCCCGTCGCATGTTGGAAGTGCAAGGCTTTCTGATCATTGAAGTGCACCCAAGAACGCCAGGAGTGAATTTTTTTATCGACGCGGGCTTGACGTTCGATAAGCGCGCGACCTTCTACCCATTTGAGAATTCGGCTGGATATGTAACCCGGAAGAAATTCTGGATACCGCTCGACGTCGCGAGCGCGCGCATAAACCGACGCGAGAGAACGATCAATCTCCGTCGTATGCTCGAACCGCATCATGAAAGGACCTCGGGGACTAAAGCCACAGCGCGAACCCAACCGGCGCTGCCGCGCTCAACCTTAACGGGAAAACAAGAGACCCAAAAACCAAAGGGAACAGGGATGCGATCGAGATTAGCCAATTTCTCGATATGGCAATATTCGCGATCCCGTCCGACCATATGACCGGGAAAAAGCGCCGCCGCATCACGCGTCGCCATATATTCCTGAAGCATCACACCGGCGGGACGGTCGAATCCCCAGCTGTCAATGCCAATGACGCGAATATGTTGATCTAAAAGCCACACAGTGGCTTCACGACCCATTCCCGCATGTGCAGAAAAATAATCTGCCTGCTCAAAATGTTTATCTGCGCCGGTCATGATGAGCACAATATCGTCGGGCCGCAGCTGATAATGAATACGGTCCAAGGCCTCTTGCAGATCTTGCGGGGTAATCATATCGCCCGACTTTTTGTGGCGGACATCCAGGATAACGCCTGGACCGAAACACCAATCTAGAGGAATCTCGTCGATAGTCTTCGTCGGCTTGCCGGCGCAATGCGGCCCAAAATGCCATGGCGCATCCATATGCGTGCCGGCATGCGTATCTAACCGTAAATTTTCGTTGGCCAACCCCATACCATCTAAAAATGAATGTTCTGTAAATGTAGCGCCGGCAGAGGAGGTTTGGTTTTGCACCATGTGATTAGCAATCACCGACAATTCACGCGCCGAGCGCCGATGGTCCACATAATCAATATGCGGCGGATCCGGTTCGGCGGTGCGCGAAGAGATCGGCACGCTTAAATCGAATAATTCAAACCCTTGACGCTTGGCAAATTGACGGACCATGAAGGTCTCCTTTTTTCCAAAAGGCACCTTAGGGGTGTACAACTATGGGGGAGGATGTTCACATTTACTGACCCTGGCAGGCCGTGCTCAATTCGAGCGACGTGACTCTATAAAAACAGTTTATTCTTGTCAAGAATATTTTTATTAAAAATTTATACTGTTTACTTTTGATAAACGATTCCTGACGATAAGGCTATTCCTTTTAGGGTCGGCAAGACAACGTGCTTAAAAGAAATCGGTGTGTTATCATGTAAGCCAATTAAATGAATGCGCGCTGCATTATTGGAGCAGGGACCGCCTTATGTTTTCTGTATCGGCCATCCGCCTATGCAGGCATACCTAGCACCACAACCGCAAAAGCCTCACCGGAATTAGCAACACGCTATCAACCCGTGAATCGCGATTTGATTCAAACCACATCCAGTTATGTCATTATTTTTTATCCCGATAAAAAAAAGCACAGCCAATTAGACCGGAGAGGCAGGGAAAAGACACACTTCGTGATGTGGCAAGAAGACGGGCAAAAAATTTTAGAAACGTTTTACAGGAACGGTTTAGAATACCGGAAATTGACGTGGTATGGGACGGGCCAACAACAAGGAGAAATTATCTATCACGTTGGAAAACCATTACGATCGACCTATTGGTTTCCTGATGGAAAAATGGCTTCTATGGTGGAATATAGCCCGCATGAGGTGATTCACTCCATGCTCTATAGCCGTTCAGGAAAACAAATTCGTGATCAAACGACACGCCAAGGCCATCCGACAGGAACATGGACATTTTGGAATTCCGATGGAGACATGTTGTCTCAGACCATATATCAAGATGAACATCAATATCGGACCCTTTATTATAAAAATGGAAAAAAACAGGAGGAACGCCATTATAAAGATGGAAAAAAAGAAGGACCGGATATTTTTTACAAACCTGATGGGTCAGAATTAGGCCAGTTCAATTACAAAGACGATGTGATGCTTTCGTCTTCAACTAAAAAATAAAATTCGCTTGTTATTGCGATCCCTTATTTTGCGTCTTATAAGTATGCGCTTCGACCGGCTTTTTTTACTTCTTCCTTTAGTCGTTGCAGCGAATCTCTATGCCTTAGACCTCACCCCCTCTCTGTCAATTTCGCTACCGGCTATTTCATCTGCAACGCCCACAGCCATCCCGCTACCGGACATTCCCGGCCAAGCGGAATCCGCTGCTGCGCATCTGCGTGACATTCAAAGCAATTCAGCTACAGATTCCATTTCTAAAATGATTAGCCAAGAATTACCCAACATCGACAGAGAAATTAATGCGCGTCACGATGAAAGCGCCAAAATCCTCCTCTCCGCACCTTCGCTAGACGTTCTCCGCAGCCTAAACAGGGATTGGAAAAACCTTCACGAAACGCTCTCCAATTGGACCCACGATTTACAGCGGCACGGAGATCAATTACAAAATCAAGTGGAGAATCTTTCCCTCTTGCGACAATCCTGGCAACAAACCTTACAACTCGCCCAAGGCACAGACACTCCGGCGCCCACGTTGGCGCATGTGCAAAGCCTAATCGTTTCAATTTCCGAAGCACAAACCGTTTTAGAAAAACGTCGTCGGCAGATTGTTAACCTTCAAAATCGCGTGAGCCTAGTGGATGCGCGCGCCAGTCAGGCCCTGACTACCGTGCAGCAGGCACGTGAGCAAGCGCTAAGCCGTTTATTGATGAAAGACAGTCCCGCCATTTGGGATTCGGAAATTCGGTCGCACACCAAAGCCGCCTTGGTTTTAGAAAGTCAAGCGTCATTTACTGGCCAACTTAATGCCCTAAGTGCCTATGCTTCGAGAGAACCGGAAAAATTTGCTTTGCATATTTTTATTTTTGGTTTGTTGGCCGCATTTCTTTATGTCTTACGTCGCAAGACCCAGCCCTGGGTGCAAGAATCCACCATGGCACGTGCCACGCGTATTTTACGCGCACCACTCGCCTCGGCATTACTTTTATCGATTCTGGCGGGAACGCGGATTTATCCCGAAGCGCCCCGACTTTTATGGGCCGTTTTAGGAATGGCGGCGCTTTTTCCGGCGGTCTTTATTCTGCGCCAACTCTTAGAGACCTATCTATATCCGATTTTAAATGCGTTGGTCGCCTTCTACTTTATTGATCGGCTGCGTATGATTGGCGCTGCGTTGCCTCTGGTTTCGCGCTTTTTATTTCTGGGAGAAACCTTGGGCGGAATGCTTTTTTTCATTTGGTTATTACGCCCGGCACGATGGGAGGCGGTACCCGTCGCGCAACGGGATAATTTATGGAAGGCGATTCACACGGGGGCGAAAGTCGCCTTAACTATTTTTGCGCTAGCTTTTGCCGCCAATGTGTTTGGCTATGTCGGCTTATCCCGATTATTAGGAAATGCTGTTCTGCGCGCTTCCTATCTCGCCGTGATTCTCTATGCGGCGCTACAGATTCTAGACTTGTTCGTCTTGTTTGCCTTGCGTGTCCCCCCGCTTTCCCACTTGGGCATGATCTCCCGTCATCGGGAAGAATTGTGGCAGCGTAGTCGTTGGATCTTAGAACGGCTGGCCCTAGGGCTCTGGATATTAGCGGTTCTTGAATTTCTAGCCGTGCGTTCGCTGGTTTTCCGACATGCGCGCCAACTATGGACGGCGGCGCTGAATGTCGGCTCCTTGAGTTTCTCGCTGGGACATATCGTGGAGTTTGGTTTAACCTTATGGTTTTCGTTATTACTTTCACGTTTTATTCGCTTTGTATTAGAGGAAGATGTGTATCCGCGCCTGGAACTGGCGCGGGGACTTCCTTATGCGATTTCCACGGTTCTGCATTACGTCATTTTATTTTTTGGTTTTGTCTTCGCCTTAGGCGCACTCGGACTCGATATGACCAAGTTCACGATCCTGGCCGGAGCGTTTGGCGTGGGCTTGGGATTCGGTCTACAGACGATTATTAATAATTTCTTTTCCGGGCTGATTTTACTTTTTGAGCGCCCGATCAAAGTCGGCGATGTCATACAAATTGCCGATGCGACGGGCGTGGTTGAACGAATTGGCATTCGCGCTAGTACGATACGGACGATGGCGGGCGCGGAGGTTATCATTCCCAATGGCAGTCTGATTTCCACGAATGTGACCAACTGGACTTTTTCCGCACATCAACGCACCATCGAAATGCCCGTCAGTGTGGATCCTGCTGCAGACACCCAAAAAGTAATCCAGACCCTTATAGATGTCGCGAAAGCCAATCCGCATGTCGCTAAATCCCCTGAACCGCGCGTGCTCGTGGTAAAAATTAGCGCGGCATCGATGGATTTAGAGCTTCATGCCTCGACCAGTCGCGTCAACGATTGGAACCAAGTGCGCAGCGATCTAGCCATCGCCATCAAAGTCGCCCTCACTAAAGAAAACATCGGACTACGATAAATTTATCCATTCTTAACGACCCCCATTAATCGGCTTGAAGGCGTTTCACTTGGGCGGCCATTCCTGACAAAATAAATTGGCCTATATTGGACGGAAATTTAGAGAGTAACGCAGGAGCCGATTTCTGTATGTCGTCTGCGCGAGCGATCAGATCGTCAATTATTTCTTGAAGCTGTCGAGGATCGAACCCACATTTTTTTGCCGTTTCAAACCAATGTCGTTTCTGAATGACACCGAGGTTGTAGTGACGCGAGTCACCAACAGCCATAGCGAATTTCACGTTTTTTCGAAGGATTTGATTTTTAGCCATGGCGGGAAATACTGAAAGAATATCGTAGAGTGGCGCCAAGCGAAAACCTGTCTTCGTTAAATGAATACTGAAATTTTTCCCATGACCATCGATAGCCGCCAATAAGAAGTAGGCGATTTGAGCACGCATAAACGTCGCACGATCTTTGTCGCGCAGATCTGACCGGTCCAGAAACCGCATGATAGAAATGATCCCGGGACCTCCATGAGATTCGTATTTCTTAAAAGAAGGCACGGCTAACGCTTGGCACAAATCTTCCTGAACGAGTCTATCCAAATACTTGCCATCTGAAGACCAGCGCCGGTCGAAGCGCTCAACAACTAAACAACGCTCCTGTCCAAAAGTATGCATGCGCGCATTTGCAACCGCTAGCCCAAGCTTTTCGGCTAATTGCAGACAAAGAGATTCATTCTCAACACTGGAACTTAAATCAATGCCATTGGGCAGTTTTCCAATCGGCGGTTTAAAAATGTGAGTCGTAGGAGTCGATGTAGTTGGAATCGCCCATTGGTTTTTAAGATGAAGGAAAGCCGTCTTATGTTGTGCTCCGGCTAAAGAAATCCGAAAAGGCTCCGAATCGCTGCCTTGAGGATGCCATAGAAGCCCGCGTAATGTCTTCTCTATCTCTTTGGTGCTGATCAATCGACCAGAAACCGGCTCTCGATGAGGAACTGGTCCGTCTTTGGCTACAAATTGAAGCGCTCCTACACAGTCACGACCGATCACACGTAAGAGTTCAAAAATCGAGGAGTCCCCTGCACCTAAAGTTGCCGCAATCCGTCGCCGGACCTCCGTATTGTCCGGAAGGAGATTATCAAAGAAAGCCTCTGGTCGATGATCACTGTAAGACTCTTCGCGGACCGGCAAACTCAACGAAATCGGGAGAGTATCGTGATGAGCTATCCAGACGGGATGATATGTAAATATCAACCGGCCGCTCGGTTTACGCTCGAGCGTTCCGACACGACTCGCATTCATGAACACTCGGAGCTCAGCACCTTTTTTAATAACAGCCATGATCTTATCCGGCTTGCGTGCTCTGAGGACGCTCACGCACGTCAAGCTCCAGATTCAACGCGGCCAGAACTCGAAAAAGAGTGGTCAGTCGCATACCCTCTGCGCCATTTTCGATGGCGGAAATATTTTTTTGGCGTACTCCGGAACGCATCGCAAGTTCGCTCTGAGACCAGCCCAATAGCTTCCTTCGACGTCGTAACGCCCCCCCCACTTGCGAAGCGGCGCGCACAGATAAATGAAAGGATTTCATACCCCCACAGCTTATCCCCTTAATAGGATAAAGTCAATATATCCCATTAAAGGGATATCTTTTCTCTTATCCCATTTAAGGGATAATGAATAAATTCAAATGATTGCTTTTGCCGCAAAACCCCATGGATGTCATCCCCTGCAGATGACGGAATAGGAGGTTTTACACGGCATCTTAGAGTTACGATCAAAGACATAGTGTAGAAGTTGGGCCTTGCTGATCTTTTACTTAAAGGGTATCATCCGGCGATGAATTTATCGTTTAGCAACATTATGCTGGGCCTGCCGCTGGGCGTGGGCATTTGGTTTATTGTGCGTTGCGTGCTCTCGGGTTTTTATTCGGTTGATCAAAATGAACGCGGCGTGATGACCACCTTTGGCCGAGCCGAACGCTTAGAAGGTCGCACCACGCTGCAAGACCCTATTTCGGCAGGTCTGGCAGCTGATGAGAAAGAACGTTATATTTATCCCCAAGTTCGCGTGATTATGCCGGGCGGCCCGTACTTTAAATTTCCTTGGCAAAAAATTTATAAAGTTTCGATTGCGACACAAACGGTCAATATCGGCTATGACCCGGAAATGCCTTCCGCCAATCAGAATGGAAACACCCTTGAAGCCGTTACGAAAGATCAATTAAATACAGGATTAAAGGGCCAACTGCGCTACAACGTTTCCGATCATAACCTCTATGCTTTTTTCTTTGGCGTCAAAAACCCCATCGCGCATATCATGGGATACTTTGTTTCGATTCTTCGCGAACGGATTGCCAATTTTGAAGCGCCGGCGCGGCCCGCCGGAGAAGATCCCACCGCAGTTACTATTGTCCAAGGGATTTCGATCAATGATTTACGTAAAAACCTGACCGATATTAGCCACCACATGGAAATGGAATGTGCCTCAGCTCCCGCACGTTACGGCATGGCGCTGACCGCGGCGCTGATTACGGGCATTGATCCGCCAGAAGAAGTTGAATCGGCCCTCGCCGCGATTAACACCGCGCACAATCAAGTATCTTCCAGCATCAGTTTGGCGCAGGCCTCGGCCGATCAGAAAATCGTGCAGTCCAAGCGCGCGGTCGAGATTGAAACGCTGAAAGCGCAAGCCGAAGTTCAATTGCTGAATCAGATGGCGGGACAATTAGCACTCTTAAAAAAGAATGGCGCCGATGCATTAGCGCTGTATGTGCGCAATATTAAACTATCGATTTATCATCAAGCGCGCAGAGCCATCCTTCAGGTAAAAAAATAATGGATTTCATTGGCGGCATCCTAATCACTTTTTTTGCCTGCTTCTTTCTGGAACCGATAGTGCTCGGATTTTTCCGCGCCATCGGCTTCTACACGATTGTGGGAGAACGCGAAGCCCGCGTCTATACCTTGTTTGGAAAAGTCATCGGAATCTTAAACGAACCGGGACTGCATTTCCTGTGGGTGAAGTTTGGCTGGCGCGCTTTTTTTATCACCTGGCTAGGCAAATGTTATGTCCGGGACCTTCGCTTAGACCAAGAATATTTACGCAGCACGCCGGTGAATTCCGAAGAAGGGGCACCAATGGGAATTGGCGTGTGGTATGAAATGTTTGTTTCGGATCCCGTCGCGCAAGTCTTTCGCAATGCCGATCCCGAAGGTTCGCTGCGCGCCAATGTCGG
>Ga0070665_100003478_pt1 | contig 16778 bp, 19 predicted proteins | sample KBSS13metaG_FD_65862 | JGI IMG/M metagenome (GOLD analysis project Ga0070665, IMG submission 65862) | Switchgrass rhizosphere microbial communities from Kellogg Biological Station, Michigan, USA - KBS S1-3 metaG | ecosystem: Host-associated > Plants > Roots > Rhizosphere > Soil ... | reverse complement strand
ACTGCACCGCAGCAATCCGCGCCACCCTACCCCTGCCTGCCGCCCTTGCGCGGCCGGGCGGTTTCACTCGGATCGGGCCCGAAATGCGCACGGCATTCCGGCGAGAGCTGCGACCTGTTGCGGATCATGCAGGCCGTGATGCGGTCAACATCGGGAATGTCGGCGCTGCACAGCCGAAACGCGTCGTTGGTGCAGGCCTGCTGCTGATCGGGGGTGTAGGCGGAGGTCGCGGTGGAAAAGAGCGAGGTAAGAAATGCGACGGCGAGGAGCCGTGCGGACGTGGAAATACTCATATGAAAGCGACTCATCAAATCCCCCAAAACAAAGTCGGCGGGATTCTGGGTGAACGTTTCGAGATTCGCAAGCACGCGCGGCCGCATGCGCACAGCACAAGTGTCGCGGCAGGCGCGCTGCACACCGGCCCACTCACCCTCTGGTTTGCAAGTCGCTCCAAGCTTCCTCGGGCGGGCCATGCGCCAACCTTCCCTGACACTGATGCATTGCGATTCGTGGCCGGCGGTCACGCCGACCACTTTCTCGCGCAGCCAGGTGGCCTACCTGCGAGACGGGGATAACGAACTTTGACCGGTCGCCAGTTCGTGGCGGCCGCTTGGATTTCTCGTCATCCCCGCAAATGTCAGCCTGCAGCGCGCGGCACTGGCGTGTTGAGCAACTGCTTCTCCCACAGATACGCGATGCCACTACCTGCCGCGTGTTGCCCCAGCACTTCCGTCATCTTGCCGGCTGTTTCGATCCGCGCCCAGTCGCGCTGCCATTCGGCTGCCAGGGCCAGCCAGGTCATCATGTTGGCGCCGGCCGCGATCATGCGCTGGATCGCCACCTCGTGCGCCTCGACCGAAACGGCGCCCGACGCATCGGTGATCACAGTAACATCCCAACCTTCGCCGAGAGCCTGGATCACGGGCATCGCAACGCAGATTTCGGTCCACAGACCGGCGATGATCAACTGCTTGCGACCCGTCGCCTTCACGGCGTCCACCACCTTTTTATCCTCCCAGGTGTTGATGAAGGTCCGGTCGATCACCTCCTGGCCGGGGAAGACATTGGTGATCTGCGGAAACAGGAAGCCGCCCCGGTCTGCGATCACACTGGTCAGGATGGTCGGAACACCGAACAGCTTGGCCGCCTTGGCCAGCGCCGTTGCGTTGTTGACCACCGTCTGCGGATCGTGGCTGTTCAGGTTCGCGAGTTGATAGGGCTGATGGTCGATCAGGACGAGCACTGAATCTTCAGGACGAAGTAGCGAGGCGAGACCATTACGAAATGCCATTATTGCTCCTCTGCAGTTGCAGTTTTGAGGGAGGTCATTCAGGGCACCCATAGCAGCGCGGCTCCCTGAGCCCACTAGTTGCCGTTCCTCGCCTTGATGCGGTAGCGTCATCCAGCGCAGCTCTATGTCGCGCCGACAGGAACGCCGAGGTGGATATCGAGGAATTGCAGACGTTCGTGGAGGTCGCTGATGCCGGTGGTGTTTCGCCGGCGGCGCGCCGTCTTGGCGTCTCCAAATCAATCGTCAGCCGACGCCTCTTGCGTCTTGAAACGGAACTCGGCGTCCAGCTGTTAGCGCGATCCACGCGCGGAGCCGCCCTCACGGAAGCGGGGGCGACGTTCCGGGACTATGCGGCCAAGGCCTGCGCCGCGATCGACGCTGCCAGGGAAACAATCCTTCCCGCCGGCGACCTCCGGGGCCGCTTGCGGGTTTCCGCTCCGCTCACGTTCGGGCCGACCCACTTCGCGCCCGTTCTCGCGGAAATGGCGCGACGCCACACCCAGGTCCACATCCAGACCTGCTACACCGACCGCTTCGTTGATATCATCGCCGAGGGATATGACTGCGCCATCCGGGTCGGCTATCTCCCGGATTCCAACCTGGTCGCGAAACTCGTGGGACCGATCTGCGGGAAACTGCTCGCGAGCCCCGACTACATCAGGGCTCATGGCTCACCCGAAACGCCGGACGACCTCGCCGCACATCAGGCCCTCATGCAGGGCACCGAAAGCTGGCAGCTCACGGACGGCGACAAAGTCCTGACGGTCCGTCCGCAGGGACGGTTCAAGGCCGACAACGGGACTGCCCTGATCGCCGCCGCGGCAGCGGGTCTCGGAATTGCCTATCTTCCTGACGGCCTCACCCGAGACCTGGTGGCGTCCGGCGCGCTGGTGCCGGTCATGACCCGCTACCCTCCGCCGACGGCGGGTGCGTACGTCGTTCGCCCGCCAAGCCAGCATCCCTCACGGAACGTGCGTGTGCTCACCGAATTGCTGATCGAGCATTTCAAGGATCATGCGAACGATGACGGCGCCGTCCGTTCGATCACCAGCGGTCGACCAGGTTCAAGCCAGGCTGGAAAGAAGGGACGAGATAAACGTAGTTCTTAGCTGGTACAGTTGGGTGGGCTCGAACCACCGACCTCCTGTTCCACAGTCAATTTGAGAGCTTTGCCAAGAATACGCTAGAACTGCCAAAACTACGAATAAATTATATATTTCATTGGCTTGCTCCGACGATCGCCGCCTTGTCTACGCTGCAATCCTCGCTAGTTTGGTAGCTACGTGGTAGCTAGGCGGTAGCTACAGGGGAATGGACGATGGCTGGGTCGAGTATCACGATCCGCGCCGTACAGGCGCTCAAATCGGGAGAAACACTTTGGGATGCAGATCACCGTGAAGCTGTGCGTGGCTTTGGGGTTCGGCGTCAACGGAATCAGGCGACTTATGTCCTCAAGTATCGCGTATTTGGTCGACAGCGTTTTGTCACCATCGGACCTCATGGCGCCCCCTGGACGCCCGAACTGGCGCGTCGAGAAGCCAAGCGGCTCTTGGGGCTGGTTGCCGACGGAAAAGATCCTGCGGAAGACAAAGCCAAAGCGTGGCTTCAGGCAGCTGACACTTTGCGGAAGGTGACGGATGAGTACCTTCAGGACGCAAAACAACGGCTAAGGCCGAACTCCTATTCGGAGCTTCAGCGCTACCTGTTAATTAAATGGAAACCCTTGCATGCGCTTTCAGTTTTTCACATCACTCGCCGGCATGTCTCGGCTCGTGTAGCTGACCTAGCATCGGCTCATGGAGCGGTTTCAGCCGCTCGCGCCCGCACCGCCTTATCCTCGATGTTCAATTGGGCGATCCGCGAAGGCCTGGAGATTGCAGCAAATCCAGTTCTCGGCACGAACTGCCCCCCGCAGCCGGGAAGTCGCGAACGGGTTCTCACAGAGGTGGAGCTATCCGCCGTCTGGCACGCTTGTGGCGCCGACGATTACGGGCGCATTGTGCGTTTGTTGCTGCTGACGGCGCAGCGCCGCACGGAAGTAGGCAGCATGCAATGGAACGAGATCGATACTGTTTCGGGCCTTTGGGCGCTGCCCAGCACTCGGACAAAGAACCGTCGACCGCACCTGCTACCTTTGACTCCCGCCGCCCTGGCCTTGCTCCCTGCTCGTCAAGCCGGCTGCGAGTTCGTTTTTGGTGATGGACCCCGCCGAAGTGGAGATCCTCATCGTGGTTTCGCGGGATGGTCCAAATCGAAGGCTGCGCTTGACGCTCGGCTGACAAACGTTTTGGGGGAACCTCTGCGCCACTGGACTATTCATGATCTTCGTCGAACGGCGACTACGGTGATGGTCGACCAGCTCGGCGTGTTCCCGCACGTTGTGGAAGCAATTTTAAACCATATCAGCGGTCACCGTGCCGGCGTTGCCGGCGTATATAATCGCGCTCGATACGCGAACGAAATGCGCGAAGCTCTTGTCCGCTGGGCACAGTATCTAGCGAATCTTCCGCTGCAAGAAGCGATGAAGCGATAACCGGCTCAAGTGTCGGGATTAGACAGAGCGCCTGCGCTCACTTTGGCCGAATACTAAATTGCCGAGCGGAGCGTCCAGGCCTCGGCCACAGACTGCTGATGTTCCGGCACGACGTTCTTGGACTTCCCAACTGAACCGACGGTGCTCGAGGGTCTCGACTTCGATAAGCCGAGCCCTCAGGTGATGGTATGGGCTCCAATCGACTAATCCGCTGCTGCTGTCGGCCACGTTTTGCACTGGATCTGGCCCACAAATGCTCATGCCAGCATGGCACATCGCGTAAGTGGCTTGCGCTTGAACACCTGGCCCAACCGATATGGTTCGTTTATGTCCAGGCGTGGCGTCGCGACCATGTTCGTCGCGGTACGTTGCGGCAACAGTGGCACGTTGTTCATGCAAAGTCCGAAAAGAGAAAGCAGATACCTACAAACCCACCTCCGATCGCGCAGGCAATCGGTGGCGGACAGCTGGCTTATACATTCACGGTCAAATACACGGGCGGTCTCGGAGCTAAGTTTTCACTTGTCTCCGGTTCAATCCTCTTGTGGCTGACCTGTCTGCGAGCGTTCAGCAAACGGGGCGCTCGGTATCTTCGTCAATGGCTATCAGGCGGCAACATCGATCGGTGCAAGCCGTCTAATTGCCATTGAGGAGTTTGCCGTTACCCAGGCGCTAATCGCAGCGATATCCAGACGACCATTCGCAAGGATGTTCACCGTAAGCGGATTGCTGCCAACCTGGTCGACCATCTCCCGCGCCGGATTACTGCCAGTGGCATAAGCGGCGTTGTAACCTCCCAGGCATTACCAGGCGCAGACGCCGCCACTACGTCGCTGGGGCCGGTATAACTGGGAGCCGCCGGCACTTGATGGCGACCAGCGCCCGTTAGAAGTAAGCTTATGCGTTGCGTCCGTTAACATTGAGCACTTAGGTAAAAAGCGCTTCCGAAATGCTCTCCGGTACGCTTCTTAAGATTTTCCGGTTCTGCAACGGCAGCGGCTCCATTAGACAGCACGGGGCCGTTGCCTGTCTCATGCAGGGCTCAGACCGTCGGTCCTCCCCCGGAGTCCATTTCCCATTAAACCAGATCGGTGCACACTGAGGCATGCTCCGGTATGCCATTTATTCCCTCATTCTCGTGGTCTTCATTTTCGTGCTCGCCCACGGATTTGACGGGCTATCGATTTCGGATCGAAGTTGGCCCTTCCTTCTAATGGTCGGCCTCCTTTGCACGCTCATCCTTGTTCTTGCCTTCCTTTGGGATCGAATTGATCGCCAGCAGCGATCCGACGAGTAGCAAAAGTCGGACCACCAGGCACTCAACCCGCCGAGCGAATGTTCCTCACCCGATCCATCAGCGCCTCAACCGCATGGTCCCGCGCCTGACAGCTCTCGCTCAACCGGCCAGCCTGCCGCATGCATCGCGCAGGGGCATCTGCTGGGCAAGGTTCATCGACAGCACTTCCGCCAGCAAGATGTCCGCCCGCCGGGCGCACTCGGGCACACCGGCCCCGATCCTGACGTCGCCGATCGGGAGGCGGCGGAGGTGGCAAAAAAGTCCTTGCAGACGGACGGTACCAATTATTTCTTAACGGCACTCGCGTCGGTGTTGCCGAGACTTTGCACGGCGCCGTTGGCCACGGGTTGTCGACGGCATTGCCTTGTGAGGCAGGCGCGCCTTCGCCGCCTTTAGTGGCGGGCCCATGTAATTTCCGGTTATGCGGATCGTGCTGGCGCGTTCGACATGCTTTATCTCAACGGCCATGACTTTCGAAAACTACCGCTGATCGAGCGAAAGGCGCTGCTCAAACGACCGATCATAGACACCCAAATCCAATTCAGCGACAGCTTCGAGATAGACGGCGCCGAAATATCGTAGCTAATCGATTAAGCCAAGTCTCGATCGCCGTGAGTGCGCCCCGCCCCCTATGAAGGTCACGTTCCATTAACGCTGCCGAACTACGTTTGCGGAACGCCCTCCTTCGGTTTTAGAGCCATCGTCGTGGCAACTTTCGATGATCTGATCACTTTGGCCATGCGTCACATCGAGAACAACCGTAAGGTTGTGGAATTTTACCGCCGCCGGGCCGAAGCCGATGAGCCTGGCGCAGCCGAGTTGCTGCAGCGCGTTCAACAATCTCAGACAATGTTGGAAGACCACCTCGCTCGCCTCATCGATGAGCGATGCAAGACATGACGTCAGGCTTCCAACACCATGCGCGCGGTCGGCCTTCAGACCCGCCCCGATCGATTAAGCCTTCCGCGTTATCCAGGAGATAGGGAAAGCAAAACGAGGGTATTGGCGCTTCAAGCGCTACGACGATTGCTGATGCAGGGAGCGCTGCGCGTCGCGCTCGTCGCCATCACCACCGCCGGCGTCTTCGGGTTCCTGTCGCTCATCCCCCGCAATTCGCAATCCAAAGCGCTGACATTCGCTGATGTGAAGGAGGCGCCGAGTGGGACGTGTTTGCCAAGCCAATGCCGCGCAAAACCAGAGACTGGACCGCGACGCGAGGCGCTGAAGGTTATTCATCATATGCCAGATCAGCATCGCGCAGATCGCCTCGCCCATCAAGTTTAATGGGAAAGCTTACCGAACGAGTTCCGTTGCCGTTGGCTTCGACTGCCTTAGCCTGACCGTAGTCGGGCGGATGGACCAACTCTGGACCAACGAACCGCGCGATTAGGGGTCGCTTCACGTTCCAGAGCGGCCCCGACTTCCGGCGGGCGCGTTAAATGAACATCTGGCACATCTGGACCGCGGCATCCCGAGGTTGTCCATTTCCGAGTCAGCCCGTGCGCGGCCGCGTGGCGCCGCCGCGACGGCCAGCGCTGGTAATACCGGGCCATCACTGAGTTTGACTATAGATGAGGCAGCCATACAGCGATCGACGGGGGACTGTTCGGACACACGTCTTTGCTGGTGGCCTTCTATTTTTTAATGGCCGGCAAGGCGTGCGCGGCTTTCGCGCAATCGACGTGTCTGATCGCGGGCTAAAAATTCGAACCCATCGGCACGCCGTTCTCCCGGTCGATTTCGAGCTCACCTTCGATAACTTCGCCACTGTGCAACGATGTCGCCTGATCTGGCGCCGCGATGATCTGCTCGGAGCGATGTTCGACACAATCGCGCGGCAGTCCTCATGAAATGGTCTAAACGGTTCGAAAATCCGATCGTGCTGGCTAATGGCCGCAAGCTGCTCACACTGGCAGATGCCGCTGATTACATCGCCGCGCTTCCGTCGACGGAACGGCAAAGTGTCGACTGGGTACTAGCGTTCGAGGCGTTAACCTTGGCTTCGGAGCGCAGCGATTACGAGCAGCTAGCACGCGCCATCATGATGAGGGCGTTGGAGCCTCCGACATCGAGCACCATTCATTAAGGCTTGAGGGTGCTTTCCGTCGCAATAGCGCCGTCGCTGCTGCTCGATCAGCGGATGTCCCAACCAGTCCTTCGCAGCTTCGGCCGGAAGAATGCCTACGATGCCAAGGCTCCCTCGCGACCGAAGCCGCCCCAAAAATGCGAAGTGACTTCCGCGTCGCGGCGGCTGCATTGTCGGTCGCCATGACGGAGCTATCGGAGGCCCCCCGACGATGCTAGCGCGGATCGGCGTGACTAACGCCCTGAACCGACCCGTCGAGCCAGTGTACAATGCGGAATCTCAAGATGCCGCACTGGTGCATCGCAGGCTTAAGCGAGACCAACAGCGAAAAGCCGCCGCGGTCTCTCAGCGGCACACTTTACTCTCGTGGGTGATACCCGTGCCGCGATTTATTGAACATTGCTGATCGACGTTAAGGATCGGTCGCGGACCGGTTGCCCGCGCGATCGCGCAAAGCCGTGTAGGAACAAACCTTACCGGCCAACGTCAGTCCATGCTCGCGGAACAACCGATGGACGCTCGACAACGGAAACTTTAATACATGGCGGAAGAAGCATCTCCTCGTCCCTACGCCGACCCGGAGGCCGCCGCCCGGCGCATCCTCGAAATCGCCAAGGAGATCGAAGCTTGGCAAGGCCGAATCTACGTCGACTTGATCAACGGGCCATTCCTTCACCGCGATAATGGCTCGCCAGCCGAGCTTACTGCAGGGCTGGACCTGTTAATTCAGCGGAGGCAGCTCGTCCTGCATGAGGGATGTGGCTTTGTGCAGATGCCGGAAACAGGAGGGCTCCTTCCGCACATCCCGCCCGAATAACGACTGTCTCGAAACAAGTCGCGCCGCCGGGGTCCCTTTGAGTAGCCGAACCCTAGCACCTGCGAACCTGCGTCGGCCAAGCTTTGGGGCTGATGGGCCGAGACCACCGATTACGTCCGGCGGTAACGATCGTTCCTAAAGCGACGACGCGCCAGTAGACAGATCGCACGGCGCCCCGGTAATTATGCTTCCAGTCTGGGCTTGCAGCTTTTTGTTGTCGGGCTGATGCGGGAAGCGGCCTGCCTAGCCCATCTCCTGTGATGGTTTCGACTGAAACTGGCCCATCAGTCGATCTCGCGCAACTTCTTCGCCAATTCTGCAAACCTCTGCGGAGCTGGCTCAACGAATTCCTTGCCGTCACGCTGAGCAACAGCAGCCGAACTTCATGATATTCAGCAACTAGTTCGTCTTCACCGATAAAAGCCAAGTAACGGAAGATGATCACTACATTGAGCGCGGGGGGCCTTTAGATCGCTCGAATTCGGATATGGCGCGATTGACGAGTATCAGCTGGCGCCGCTCACCCATACGGACGGCATGCTCCACGGAAGTGAGCAGAAAATTGCTGGTGAATTCAGGGTCGGCAATCTGACCAGATCGCTCCAGGTAATCCCAGGCGATCTCAATCGACTTTTCCATTAATGGATAGACACTCATGAGGCTCTTTCGGCTTCACGGAGCAACTCTTCACGAGCGAGATGCCAGAACTCTTCTTCCCGGCCCCCGGGCTTACCGTGGGCTTCCCAAATCTTGTAGGCCCGATTGAGGATCTGTTCATCCCGAGGCTCGATCATACCTGTCAACGCCCCGTCTAATGCCAAGTTCCTTCAAGCAATGCTCTCGAAGGTTTGCATTGCTACGACGATCAACTCACGCACGAAGGCTGCTCAATGCTGGCAGAGGCGCAATTCAGAAAAGGCAGCCGCCACCCCGTAGGGGTGCCCGATATCAGGCCCACTGGCGGAAACCACTGATAACTTTGTATAACCGGATTAGGAATACTCAACGGCCTGATACCTGATGACAAACTTTCAACGCCCGGCAATGTCCGGCAGCACGGCCACAACTGACTTTGGTCACCTGCGTGCACTGATAGAGTTGACCGACCTGTTTCGCGGGGCGAACAGCCTCGCTGATCTGAGTTTTTCTGCAGGTCGAATGCTAGGTCAAATTCTCAGAGTTTCGCGCGTTGGATTCGGAACAATCGATCCTGAGAGCGATACTCTTTTTGTTGCCAAGGACTGGACAGCACCGGGCGTGGAAACACTGCAGGGGTCAACACCGCTGCGCGACTACGGGTCATTTATTGACAGCCTCAAGGAAGGGAAGTTTATCGCGATTGGAGACGTTCGATTGGATGATCGGACGGCCAGTGCCTCATCGGCGCTTGAAGGCCGAAGTGCGCGGTCTTTTGTGAACGTCCCTGTGTTGGAGGGGGGACGTCTCGTGGCTGTCCTGTTCGTCAATAGTGATCGGACGCGTCAATGGTCAGAGGCGGAGTTGGATTTCATCAAGGAGGTTGCAGAACGTACGCGTACTGCGGTCGAGCGCTCGCGCTCAGAAGCGGCCTTGCGCGAAAGCGAAGGCCGCCTCCGCACAGTTAACGAAACTCTCGAGACACTCGTCGCCGTCCGCTCTGCGGAACGTGACCGCCTGTGGAGCCTTTCGCAGGATATGCTCGCACGAGCGGACTATTCCGGCATGATGTCGGCGGTAAGTCCTGCCTGGGGTCAGGTTCTCGGATGGACCGAAGAAGAGCTGCTCACCCGAGGCTATGCGACCTTTATGCATCCGGAAGACATGCCGCCGACGCTCGCAGCGATCGGAAAAATGGGCGAGTCACGACAGCCAACTCGCTTTGAAAATCGTATAGCAACACGAGACGGCGGATGGAAGAATATTGAATGGACCGTTGCTCCGGAGCCTGACGGATTGAATTTTATTGCGATCGGGCGAGATGTCACGAAGACACGGGCTCGCGAAAAGGAGCTTGGAGTTGCGCAAGAGGCGCTACGGCAGGCACAGAAGATGGAAGCGATGGGTCAACTGACCGGCGGTGTCGCGCACGATTTCAATAATCTTTTAACACCGATCGTCGGCGCCTTGGACATGCTGCAGCGCAGAGGAATCGGCGGCGAGCGCGAACAACGTTTGATTGCTGGTGCAGTTCAATCGGCCGAGCGTGCAAGAACCCTTGTGCAGCGACTACTCGCTTTCGCACGTCGACAGCCACTACGACCCGTGCCCGTGGACATTGCCGCGCTTGTTCGCGGGATGGCAGACCTGGTGTCGAGTACGACTGGACCTCAAATTAGGGTGGAGGTTGTTGTGTTCGATGATCTACCCTATGCCAAAGCAGATCCGAACCAGCTTGAAATGGCACTACTAAACCTATCTGTGAACGCACGTGATGCGATGCCAGATGGAGGCACACTACGGATAACCGCTTCTGCCGAGACGGTTCGTATAATGGGTGCTGCCGGTCCGCCACCCGGCAATTATGTGCGTATGTCAGTGGCCGATTCAGGTATCGGCATGGATGAGGAAACGCTTTCGCGGGCGGTCGAGCCTTTTTACTCAACAAAGGGAGTGGGAAAAGGAACTGGCCTGGGGCTCAGTATGGTGCATGGCTTGGCATCGCAGCTCGGCGGTGCTTTGACGATCAAGAGCAAACCTGGGCAGGGAGCGAACGTCGAATTATGGCTCCCGCAGACTCACGCTGTACCAGAAGCTGAGCCCTCGTTCTCCGAAGTGGACCTGAAAGGTTCTCGGGGCACAGTGTTGCTTGTAGATGACGAAGAACTCGTTCGGCTCAGCACCGCCGACATGCTCAACGAGTTAGGCTATGAGATTGTCGAGGCAGCGTCCGCTGAAGAGGCGATGCGAGTTATTGATAGCGGATTGGGTCTCAATATCATTCTGACGGATCACTTAATGCCAGGAATGACTGGCACCGAGCTGGCGCAAATGACGCGAAGAAAGCGTCCTAATCTCGCTGTTCTTATAATGTCCGGGTATGCGGAGTCAGATGGTATCGCTGCTGATCTTCCTCGACTCACTAAGCCATTTAGAAAGATCGACCTCGCTGCGTCTCTTGCAAGCCTCGACCGTTCATAGCGCGCTGCGAACATGGAGCACCGCTAACGCCATCGGGGCTTTCGACGGGATGAAGTTGAGGATTTCGCCTATCAACGAATTTTTGTGGCCATGTTGCCTGCCTTTAGCGAGGCAGTATCATGCAAGAGGCTATGCAGCTTTTTATGCCGAGGAAGCCTCCTCAGTTAGCAGTCCCTGACCAATAGCTCGCGTGCGACTCCGGTCTCATGTTGGGCCGCTTGTATGTTTCTCTCGTCATCATGTTCTCCACCGAGCGTACTTACGACGCACACTTGGCCCAGAACAGTTTAAAACAGCACACAAGCCTTCACATCAAGGGAGCCAAGTAACTCAAGCCTCAACAAACTTGTTCAAAACCCGACGAAGCCATGCCGATCCCTTTGGCGTCATTCCATTTCCATAAACTCACCGGGCTAAAACCGATGGCCGTCCAGAACTCGATTAGAAGGTCCACGTGCGACCCGCACTGGCGCTCCCAGCTTTCTCGGCCCAAAGAGTGATATAAACCGGTGTTTACGCAGCGTCAGGGGTATGACAAACCAATCGTGAGCTTCAGCCCCTTCCCGGCCTCCTAAAATCCTTGAGGGGTGGTGAAGCTCTGCGGCAAGCTCACCGCTGATGACGGAGCGGATCGAGCCATCCGCCACGCGAAGGACGCGGAGGAATTGCTTCTCTGCGGCGCTAGGCCTGCTCACTTTGCGGTATACTTCTTAGCCAACTCTCATTGCGCATGGGTTCACCCTTTTTGTGATGACACTTAAATTTCGTGCCATTGAATACGCAATCAATCGCTTCCAGCAGCGTTTCGGGACAACCGTTCGGGAACGCGAATTGAAGCGTAACTCGCGCACTGTTCGAGCAGCTCAATTCCTGCTCGCTTGCAATCCTCGAGATGCAGCCGAGCAAGGCATCGGACGACCTGCAGATGGCTCGGTTCTTCCGTGCCGACGTCAATAAGGAGGTCTTTGCGTTTGGCGTCCTCGCAATTCAACCCTTGGATCGCGTGGCATTGATTGGTCCAGCGAGGGCAACGTCCCGCTTTACGCATCGCCGGATCCTCCTATAAGCAAAATGGATACGAGCGGCAGCGGATACATCTGGTGCCCGTCTCAACGCCACGGGTCCAATGGAACCCGGAGACGACCCTCCCGTGCGGCAAAAAAGCGAAATTTTTTCGCGCCAAAAAACTTCAAGTGTGATGATAATTTTCTTCCATGGTTCGTAAGAGGCCAGCATAGAAACTTGGTGAGCGCATCGGCATTGCCTCAATAGTTGATAGAGATATTCATAAGCAGAGCGTTGAGCGCGCTCATGTTAAGTTTGAACTTACGGTCGACCGGGCCGCATTGGAGCTTTGGGCGGAGTTCGTTCTACAGGAACGCCTTTTCGAGGATGCCGCCAGCGGCGACGAGCAGCTTCGTCGTCACGTTCCAGCGTATTTGCAAGACCCTTATCCGCAACCGGCGTCCTACCGCTGTGTGTAGACAACGCGGATTTGTGAAAACGTCTTGTGGCTGCGACGGCGGCATCGGCCGCGCGGCTATTGCCTTCAGATTCTTCACTATGCCGTGTCATGCTTCGATAGCCAGATGATCAATCCGACTTTGATGGGAACAACGTTTTCAAAAGGCACTCCTTCGCGATGCTCGCTGTTTCAGGTAGCGCCCCCCCTCGAACGGAAGGGATAGCCGGATTATTCTCCGCCAGAAGGAACTCGAGCGGCACCGCATCCTTGTTTGAACGGGGACTTAAACAGGCTTTTCGCGACGTCGGATAAATGAATGCACCTACCGAGCTGTAAATGAACGCGATACGGATCAGACATATCACCACCTATCGTTTCAAGCAGCCGGTACGACTCTCTCCGCACCGGTTGATGCTCCGACCTCGCGAGGCCCGAGAGTTGCGTCTCATGTCGCATCTGTTGACGATCACACCCACCCCCGTCATTACCTGGGCTCAAGATGTATTCGGCAACGCCGTTGCGACAGCTTCTTTTGCAGATTCGGAGCCGCTTCTTGTCGTTGACAGTACATGCGACATTTTACTCGACACAGCGGATTGGCCGGTCTTCGACGTCGCAGCTTCGGCACTTTCGTATCCATTTCGGTATTCGGACGGTGAATGGACCGATCTAGGCGCACTGACCGTAGCCCAATACTCCGAGCCGCCCGAACGATTGCAAACGTGGGCGGCGGGCTTCGTTCTAAGCGATCCCACCGACACGCTGTCGCTCCTGAAGGATTTGAACGTCGGGGTCGCGCAGCGGATTCGGTATGAGAGCCGAAAGGACGAAGGCACGCAAACCCCCGACGAAACACTTGATCGTGGATTCGGCTCATGCAGAGATCTCGCGGTTCTGTTTGTTGGAGCCGCGCGAAGTCTCGGCTTTGGAGCCCGGCTCGTCTCGGGCTACCTTCACGACCCGCACCAGCGTTTGCTCGGAGCGGCGGAGGCTGGCTCGACCCATGCATGGGCGGAGGTTTTCGTGTCGGGCGCCGGTTGGATCACCTTCGATCCGACCAACCGAAGTGTCGGAGGTCGCAACCTCATTCCAGTTGCAGTAGCCCGCGACATTACCCAGTGCACCCCGGTCTCTGGAAGCTTCTACGGACCTACCGATAGCTTTCTAGGGATGGAAGTGTCTGTTTCGGTGTCATCTTGAGCGCCACGTTCCGGAAGCCGACGACGCCGCTCGCGCAAATGGGACCCCCTAACAGGGCGGTCCGCTAAGATTCAAAAGCCGACCATTCGTTGAACATTCGTCTCGTTCCGCCAAGGGCCAATAGCGGGACTGCTAAGCTACGCAATACATCAATCTATTGAATTACCCGGCTCGCGCGCCGGAGAACTTCGGACCGAATCGTCAGATCCAAGCGGCTGGCAATACGCATGTCCACGACGAGGTTTTGGCAACGCAGAGTTTCGATTGGTAATTTGGAAGCGGCTTCGCCTTTGAGTAGCCGGCTTGCTTGAAATGCCATGCGGTGAGTGGCGTTCCAAGCGATGTTCCGTGTTTAGAAGGCCACCGACGCCGGCTTGCTCCAGCGCGAGCATTGTCGACAGCTCTCGCAGCAATGCACGCTCGGCGATCCGCGGCATGCACGCCGATGACCGGGTTCTCCAGGGCGACAAGCGCCTGCGTGTCATCTTCCCGCATGCGAGCAAACGCCATTTGCAGGTCAGGCTCAGGCCCGGCGACACGATGACAACTGCGTGCAGACCGGCCTCCTAGGCGGCGCGGGTACTGGCAATGCGAAGGCAATCCGAGACAGCTGCTGCCAGATGAGCGATCTTGGCAAGGCTAGGCTTGATTGCGCGCAGTAGCGCGATCTGGTCCGTCGCCTGGCGATCGTCGAAGGTTGTCACACCCGTCATGTTTGGGAGGAGATCGCCGAAAGGACGCGCAAGCCCGTCGCTTGTCGGCTGAACGATGCGGAGGCGAGCCATATCCTGCTGCGCAAATCCGGCAAACTTTGTCGAGTCACCATAGGCGATCCGCTCGTGAAACACGACGTTTTCACTCTCGACCAAGCCGCATTCACGCATGCCCCCTTTGAACCGTGCGATCTGTGGAGCCCACCAGCGGCGTTCGCATTCGTTGCGACGGAGGGGTTGGAACGTAACGACTTTGGTCCCGTTCCACTTTGTTGCTCTATGAAAGGAACGCTCGATGGCGAACAACAAGAACCCAGATGAGAAGCAACCCGGCGAGAATCCAGAGGGCAAGTTCCATTTCAACCCTGGAAATATGGCTGGAAAGAAGCCCGGAGATCCGGAGCAGACAGCGAAAAACCGCGGCGAGGTGTCTCCGCCAAAGGAAAAGTCCGTGGATTAGAATGGAGGAGCGGCGCAGAGTGCCGGCTACGATACAACGGCTTCATCAGAGCTGATAGCCCCCTTGGGCCAAAGCGCGGCTTTTCTGTTCGGCAATTTTGGCGATGCGGAGAAGCCGTCATCGAATAATGAACAAGTTCCCGCAGCAACACTCGAGTTTAATGGAGAGCAACTTGATTTGGCGTATTCCCAGAATTACCAGCCAACCGTAGTCCTAATTGTCGAGGATGAATTCCTGATCCGCATGGACGCGGTGGTATGATCAGGTCAGCCGGCTTCGAAGTCATCGAAGCGACGTGTCGACATTACGGTTGTTTTTACTGATATTCGTATGCCGGGATCCATGGACGGTCTTGAATTGGCCGCAGCCATTCGTGGCCGTTGGCCACCCATCAAAATCGTGGCCACATCTGGCAGAGCGAAACCAAGCGCTAAAGACTTGCCCTCCAACAGTTGCTTTCTGCCGAAACCTTATAGCGCACGAGAAGTCGTAAGCGTCTTGCACGAGGTGACCGGCGCGCCAGAACCGCGCGAGGGCCCATTGCATTAGCTGGTGGACGAATTACATATCTAATGTCCCGAAATAACCAGGAAAGTAGCGTCCAGCTCCCGATGTCAGGTCGATCCGTCTCGCCCGTTGAAATGCTAAAGGCAGAATTACGGGCGGCTGATGCTGGCTTGGAGAGCAACTACGACCTCCTTCGTGGTGTTCTGGAGGGCAGCGGCGACTGTATCAAAATATTGGATTTGGACGGTAGCTTGCAATTCATGAGCGAGGGCGGCAAGCGGGTTATGGAAGTGGAGGACTTCGGCAAACTTTGGCCTGACTGGTGCCGGAAATGCCGATGCACGGGCAGCGGTTGATATCGGTCCGACGACGAACGCCTGGTGGTCAGGGCGGGCGTGGGTTGGAAGGAGGATACCATCGATATCGTCTCCCCTCGCGGCGGACGTCGGATCGTCGGCCGGGTACGCTTTACCGGACCAGCGAGCCAGTGATCTGCAACCACTTGGAAGCGGAAACCCGCTTCCGCACACCGGCTCTTGACAGATCACGGCGTCAGGCGGGCGATAAACGCGCTGATGAAAAGGGGCGCCGAGCGCTAAGCCGACGCCGATATTCTTACTCTTTCGCCGGCCTGCTCGGCATCGCGGTCGAGCACATCCAGGCGGAAGCCGGGCTTCAGGAGGCGCTCATATGCCAAGCGCTGCCAACGCGCAAGATGAGCCATCGCGTGAAGAACAGCCTGACCTCGGTCCTTGGCCTGCTTCGGTTTGGGCGCGCAGCTGGGGATACGAGCGGGATCTTGTTGACGTGACGCGGACGGTGTTTCTCAATTAGCCGTCGCAATTTGGCGGCAGCTTAGGGAACATCATGAAAACAATAATCACGACTATTGCTTTGACCTTGGCCGCGACCAGTTTCGCCACGGCCGGACAGTACAATTCGCAGTCGGCGCGGCAAGATCGCGAGTACAAGAGTCTTTCTGCTGCCACCCAGCGTGCCTATGGGACGTCGAGTTCATCGAGCAGCACCTACAAACCACCCACCAGCACCAACAGTAAGCGATATTAAGGCCGCGCCAAACATCGATGGCGGGGTCCGAGCATATTCTGGCTCGGACCCCCGCTTCAGCCTCGTTGCATACTTTTCGAAATTGCCTTCAACACAAGCTAAGCCGCGTGAACAATTAAGTGGCGTACTTTAAACGCGAATTACGATGCCGGGCGGCTGGGACCGTCTTTCTCCTGCTAACCTAGCAAGGCTCTCACGCAAGGATTGATCGGTACAAATCTAGA
>Ga0070665_100003477_pt1 | contig 16779 bp, 14 predicted proteins | sample KBSS13metaG_FD_65862 | JGI IMG/M metagenome (GOLD analysis project Ga0070665, IMG submission 65862) | Switchgrass rhizosphere microbial communities from Kellogg Biological Station, Michigan, USA - KBS S1-3 metaG | ecosystem: Host-associated > Plants > Roots > Rhizosphere > Soil ... | reverse complement strand
GTAGAAAAGACCGTTGTGCTCGCCGGCGCGCGGCAGTCGGTCGCGCGTCATGTCAACCATGCCGCCCCAGCAATAATCGATGCGGGTGGCCGCGAGCTCGGGAAACACCTCGCCCAGCGACTTGCGCAGGATTGCGCCGCTTTTCGCATCGGACTTGGGATTCGTTGCCGCGAACCGCGCGCGCCCGCCGAACAGCAGCCGGTCGTCAGGCGTGACGCGAAAGTAATTCACGAAGTTTTTGGTGTCGGTCGTCATCCGTCGGCGCGGTGTCAGTCGATCGAGCAGTTCGACGGGCAGCGGCTCGGTCACAATGATGAACGCGCCGACTGGCACGATGCGTCTGCGAAACCAGCCGAGCGGGCCCACCGAGCAGGTGCCAGTGGCCAGCAGTACCTGACGTGCCCTGATACTACCGTTAGGAGTTCGTACTTCGTGCGCCTGGCCAGTGAGGCGGCGCAAGCCCGTGACCGGGTTGTTTTCGTAGATCAGCGCGCCGCGCCGGGCTGCGGCCTCGGCGAGCCCCTGGCCGAACTTGCCGACATGCATGCCGGCGCTCTTCTCGAATAGCAGGCCGCCGAAATAGCGATCCGATCCGATTTCGGTATGCAGGTCTGCGCGGGGGATCAGGCGGGTATCCGGGTCGACCTCCTTCGCCAGGAGTGCCTGCGAGCGCGCGAGCTTCTCGTAGTGCTGCGGTTTCGCCGCGAGCTTGAGCTTGCCGACACGCTTGAAGTCGCAGTCGATACCCTCCTCGGCGATGATGGCCTCGACCTTGTCCACGCCCGCGTCAAACGCCCGATAGAGCATGTTGGCGCGTTCGCGGCCGAGCTGGGTGGAGAGAGCGTAATAGTCCTGCGCGAAGCCGTTGTTGCACATGCCCCCGTTGCGCCCCGACGCGGCATTGGCGACGCGGCCCGCCTCGAGCACCAACACCTTGGCGCCCTTCTTCGCGAGCGCGAGCGCCGCCGAAAGTCCGGTGAAGCCGGCGCCGACGATCGCGACGTCCGCATCGCCGTGCGGCGCCCCCTCGGCCCCCGAGGAAAAGGGTGGCGCGCTATCGAGCCAGTAGGATTTGAGTTTCATACGCGCGATTTCTGGTGCATTTTCGCCGTTCAGCCGCATCAGCCGAGAGATTGATTAGATAGAGCAAACAGCGTCGCGTCGGCAGCACACATCGGGGGCTTTCCCCGCACCATCGAAACCACGTGATCGACCTGCGGCAACCCGATCGCCTCGAGCCAGGAGGAAAGGCCGCTCGTCGCAGGCACATCGATGCGTACAAAATCGCCGCGATGCTCTGTTGCGAGCGCCGCGACGAGCACTTTCGCATCCGCCGCGTCACGCGCAATAACAGGTCCCACGACAACGCCACGACCCCAGCGGCGAACGCAAGCATAGCCCTGCACGCGCCCCTCGCGCGCAATCACAACAACTTTTCCGACTGCAAAAAGCGCGTCGAGCAGCCGGGTGCGCTGCATACCACTGGCGCGGCAATCGAGATCGCGAATCGCACCGATGTCCTCGGGCCTAAGCGGGCGAATAGCGCGGTTCGTCCCCGCTGGGGATTCCTTCGCTGGCCGCTCAGTCGCCCCCGCTGGGGGTTCCCTCCCTAGCCGCTCGGTCGTCTCCGCTGGGGATTCCGTCGCTAGCCGCTCAGTTGCCCCCGCTGGGGACTCGAGAGAGGCTGCCGCTAATACCGCCTGATGTTGGTTGACCTGCCCACAGGGCACGAAGCCGAGTCGCTCGTAGAGACGATAACCCTCACGCGTCGAATTGAGGACAATCGCGCGTCCTTCCGCCTGACGCAGTAATTCGTCCATCAGCAATCGCCCGATCCCTCGGCCTTGCAACGCGGGCGCCACGATGATCATGCCGAACGATGCAAAGGTCTCCCCATAAGGCCACCACAGTGCCGTCGCTGCGAGCCCTCCGTCGGTTTCGACGACGACGCCATGCCCGAGCTCGAACGCGAATCGCCAGTCCTCCTCGCGATACGGCCAGCCTAAGGCGGCCGAAAGCGATACCGCCTGCGGAAGATGGTCGGCGCGCAACACAGCCAACTCTCCTCGCGTCACAGGTATTTGAGCCAAGCGATACTCCGGCGACGCGTCTCGAATCGCGGATGATCCACCGCGAACTGAAGAACATTCGAAGCAACCCAGGAAGACGGCACTGTTGGTCTCCACTCAGGCGGGGCGATGGATCGCGTAGACCTTCTTCACGTGAACCTGGCTTATCCAAGCGCATTCCGCGCCCCGCATGGCGAGGAAGACGTCACCCTTGCTGAAGGTGACCGATCCTGTGGCATCCTTGAAAGTCACCCTCCCGTCGAGGAGATGCATGAGCTCGATATGTCGATAGAGCATCGCGCGGCGGTGATAAGGCGTCGAGTCCCAGGTGCCGCAGACGAATTCGCCATTCGTCGAGCGATAGTCGCTGTGATTGCGGCACGATGGCGTCGGCCCGACGAGCAGATCGGCAATCGGTGGGTTCGATGGCTCGAGCGACGCGGCTTCATCGATTGGCACAATATCTCCCGTGACCGAGCGGCCAGCGACGACTGAGCGGCCAGCGAAGGAATCCCCAGCGGGGACGACTGAGCGGCCAGCGAAGGAATCCCCAGCGGGGAGGGAATCCCCAGCGGGGACCGCCGCGGGACAGGCGACGATTATTGCGATCGTCCCCGCTGCTGCACGCCAGCCAAAGCTCAATCCGGCCGGCCGCACGGCGCTGCGCCCCGTGTTGATGACAGTCATGCCGCGCGCGCTCTCGACCGTGAGCGCCCCCGATAGCACGATCAAGAATTCATCACACGGCAACGCTGCAACACGACCCTCGCCCACAGGTACGAGCGCGACCACGCTTGCCCCGTCATCGACAAAGGCGGGCGGCGCGCGGCCGGTGAGCCAATCGCCTGTTGGCGCCGCGTCACCGGCGTCGGCGTAGGAGCGCAGGTCAATGACGCCACGTACCCGCATGTTGGGAAAGCTCACGACAGATCCTCTACTCGAACCCGAGCACTGCTTTCACTTCCAGATATTCGTCGAGGCCGTGCGCGCCGTATTCGCGACCATTGCCGGAGCGTTTGTAGCCTCCGAACGGAGCATAGGGATCCCACGCTGGATGGTTGATGTGGACCTGCCCGGTGCGAATGCGAAGGGCGACCGCACGAGCCATCGCGAGGCTTGCACTCTGAACATGTCCACCGAGTCCGTACACGGTGTCATTCGCGATCTTCACGGCCTCATCCACCGTTTGATAGGGCATGATGCAAAGGACAGGGCCGAAGATCTCCTCCTGCGCGATGCGCATTCCGGTGGGCACCTCCGAGAAGATCGTCGGCCGCACATAGAAACCTCTATTCTGTGGCGCAGGTCTTCCGGGGCCGCCGCAGACGAGCTTGGCGCCGTCTGCAATCCCCGCATCGATCATCTCTTGCACCCGATTGAACTGTGCGCGATTCGCCACCGGCCCGAGCACAGTCTTCTGCGATGCCGGATCGCCGACTACCATCGACTCAGCAGTCGCCGCAGCGAGCCGTTCGACCTCAGTGAGACGATCCTGCGGCACGAGCATCCGAGTGGGCGCGCTGCACGATTGGCCGACGTTGCGGAATGCGGCCATGACACCCAGCGGGACCACCCGCGCGAAATCCGCATCGGGCAACAGGATGTTGGGAGATTTGCCACCCAACTCCTGTGTGACCCGCTTCACCGTTGGGGCCGCTTCCTGCGCGACGAGCACGCCCGCTCGCGTCGACCCCGTGATGGAAATAAAATCTATGCCAGGATGGGCAGCCATCGCTTGACCCACCTCTGGTCCGGTTCCATTGACCAGGTTAAACACTCCAGGCGGCAGTCCCGCGTCGTGAAGCACCTGCGCAAAGAGCAGCGCGCTCAGTGGCGCAAGCTCGCTTGGCTTCAGAACGATCGTGCATCCGGCCGCAAGTGCCGGCGCGACCTTCGCGGTGATCTGGTAGAGCGGCCAGTTCCAAGGAGTGATGAGGCCGCAAACGCCGATGGGCTCACGAACGATCGCCGTCGTCCCTTGCATCTTCAGGAACGAGTAGCGGCCGAGGACATCGCGCGCGACGCGGACATGGGCGGCAGCGAAGGGCACCTGCGCGCTGCGCGCGAAGCTGATGGCCGCACCCATTTCGAGCGAGATCGCCTGCGCGAACGACTCGGCCCGCTCGAGGATCAGCGTGTGTATCTGGTCGAGGAAGGCGGCACGCGTCTCGACTGACAAGGCCGCAAAGGCGGGAAACGCGCCGCGGGCGGCGTCTACCGCGCTATCTACGTCCGCGGCGTTGCCTATCGCAATTTGCGCGACCATTTCCTCCGTCGCCGGATTGATGACCGGAACGGCGTCCGCGTGGGGTGAGCGCAACCAACAGCCGCCGATATAGAAGCTGTGGCAAATATCCTGGTCGATCATCGTAGGAGATCCTGCTGTCGGGAATCCCCGCTACAAACCGCGATCGCGTCGACCTCGATGAGATAGCCGTAGTGCAGCTGTGCGACCGGCACGACTGTTCGTGCGGGACGCGCGTTGCCCATCACCTCCGCGTAAAGCGCGTTGAAGCGGGGCCAGCGCTCGACGTCGACGATGTACGCACTCACCTTCAGCACATCCGCCGCTGTGCCCCCTGCTGAGCGCAGCGCCGTGAGCAGGTTCTCGAGCGCTTGGCGCACCTGATCTTCGAATGGAAGATGCGCCGTGTGCGAGCCATTGGGTCGGATGCCGAGCTGGCCCGATACAAACACCAAGTCACCAAAGCGGACCGCGTGACTGTAGTGGCCGCCAGGAGGAGCCAGCTCGTTTGTAGTGACCAAGTTAACGTGCGCGCGCATGTCGATCACCAACCGCGGATTCGCGCCCAGTTCGCCACAACCTCGCCACTACCGCGCGTCACGTGATACTGGTCGTGCTGCGCGCCGGTCGCGCACGCGTGGTTCGGCAAAATGCGCTCGCCCTCAGCGGCCTCGGCCAACCCCTCGCCATTGCGGCAGCCATACGACTCGCCGGCATGGGTCAGTACGCCACGCAGTTCGAGCGCAGCGTCGCGCAGGATGTTTGCGATCTTCACCAGATTGCGATCGTCCGGCGCGAGGCCGCCGCGATGACCGTCACAATCGATCTCGATCTGCACACCAGGCATTTTCCCGGCACGAGATGCGGCGGCTGCCAACAGGTGTTCCGTCAAGCGCGCGACGTTACGCTCCGCTTTGTCCATGTTGAGGATCAACGCGGGCGTTTCGAGCGCGGCGAGCGAGTCGGGCGAAGTCTTTTGGCCGGGCATGGTGGCGACTATTAGAACGGCAAACCCACAGCTCCGGATTCCGTATGCACATTCGAAATCGAATCTTCTGCGGTACGCACAACCCGTTGCGAAAGAACGTGCCGGTCGACAAGAGGCGACTCGACGAGCGCGGCCGGAGGTCAGCGCGAGAACTGAAGTCTGACCCGCCGCACGCCGAGCACCGTAGCCGTGATACTGAATCCCAACCCGCCGACCACGAGCAACACAACGGCCAGAGTGCGCGCGGCGGGGTGTGAAATCAACCCGGGGAAGTTGAGAGTGTGGATACCATAATAGGCCCAGGCGTAAGCCCGCCGGCTCGCATCCATGGCCGCGAGCACGCGCCCTGAGTACCGATCGACATAGACACGCAGCTCACCGCCCGCGCCTGCCCGAAGTGCGAGCGCATCGGCGGGCAGGGCTTCCTCGAGTCGATAGAGCTCGTCCGCGCTCGAGGGCTCGGTATCCGAGGTTGCAACGGCCCAGGCTCGTTGGACGCCGTCAACCAGGAGATTCTGGGGCAATGGGCCTGTTGCCTGCTCGCCCGTATCGAGCCAGTAAACGCGCGTCGGTGCCGCGGTTCGCAAGCCATAGATAGTAAGAAACGGCCGCCCCGCCACGGCATTGAGCTCGATGACTGAGCCGCCGGGCTCCACTGACCGCAATACATCCAGTGTCGCGGCATGGGCCACACCAGCGAGAGACATGCCGCGAACGCGCTGACTTTTCTCAGCCGTGGGCCCACCGCGGGAAAACAGACGCCCGTAGTCCATAGCAAGCCAACCGCTCGCCATCCAGCCCAGAACGACGACGCTCGCGAACAGCCCGATGAGATGATGCCAGCGCAGCCAACCGCGAAACGGTGACGCGCCACCTCGGCGCGCGGCTCGCATCTTCAGATAGCGGTGCAGCCCCAGCCAGGTGCCCAGGACACTCGTCAGCAGCGCGCTGAGCGATATCCCCCAGACGAGTTGATTCCAGAACGACCAATGCCGGCGCACCGGGGTGAAGAAGATCCAGTGCATCACCGCCCCGCACCAGTTCCAACGCCGCTCGAGCGCGCGCGTTCTTTGCACCACTTCACCGGTACGGGCGGATACATAAAGATCTGTCCTCCGGGGATCCTCCAGGCTGACTCGAAAGAAGGGTCGGTAGGAATCGAAGCGTTCATGCACTACCCATTGATCATAGTCCAACGGGCCCGCCACCTGCTTCACCCGCGCCTGTGCGAACGCCGCGGCGATGGCCGTCGCCTCAGTACCCGAGATCGGACCCAACCGCTCCCCGGTGTCGCCCGCGATGGCAGTGCGTCCGCCATCCGAGAGAATCAGGTACACCGGGCGGCCGACAATGCCCACCAGCTGCAGCGAATCGGCACCCGCAACCTGTGCGAGTGCCTCAGCAGGCGCCACCTTCAACCGCGACAGATCGATGGGCGTGCTGCCTGCAATGCGCTCTGCCACAGGCAGCGACGGGAAGCCCACGAAGTGCAGCACCGCCCCACTGACGAACCAAACAACAAACAGCAGGCACAGGACCACACCGGCCCACCGGTGAGACAACGTCAGATACCGGTTCACGAGCGGCCAGAGCGGTCTCATGCGCATGACTCGTGCCGCTCCAACTACTCCGGCGCGTGCGGCATGTCGAAGGACAATGTTGCCAGGTACTCCACCTTATCAACTTTCTTCGGGTCATCCGGCAGTCCGTCGAGAACCGCGGCGATCACGTTGAGTCCCTGGTTGCGGACCTTGAGAGTCACAGTTCCGTCGGGGCCCGTGTCGACGGGCTTGCCGTCCGGATCGTTCAGCCAGTCCCACAACACGTGGGCGCCGGCTACCGGCTTGCCCTGGAACAGCACCCGCAGCTGCAGCGGCTCGCCCATCAATTGCGGCAGTTTGGCCTGCACCGGCACGATCTGCAGGGTCTGACCCGGCAGCGGCGGAATCGGCGCATGCAACGGTCCCTCGATCCGCACCGTGTACTTGATGGTTTTCTCGCTGCGAGTGGCCTGCGGCACTTCGTCCTTACCTTGCTTCACCCACTCACCGTCCGGCCTCTTGCTCCAGACGCCGTTCTGCAACACGGCGGTGAGGATGGTCGCGTGCGCGTCGCTATCGACCAACAGCAACGGACCAGCCACCCGCAGGCGCGTCGGAATCGGCTTGTAATCCACATCGTAACCGGCCACGCTCTGCACGAGCGGCAAACGCTTTACCGAGTCCAGGTCATCTGAGCCAACACCGTAGAGCAGCGCCAGCTGTTTCGCCCGCTGTGCAAACCAGATGCCGTGCGCCTGCGCCACGGATCCGGCCAGCACGCCGCCGATCCAGAAGACCAACAGGAATTTGACGAGTTGGTTCATGGTCACACTCCGCCCTGACATACGTATTTGATATCGAGATAGTCGTCCAGTCCGTAACGTGAGCCTTCCCGCCCGTAACCCGACTCCTTCTTCCCCCCGAACGGCGCTGCTTCACTGGCGAAAGCGCCTTCATTGATGGAGACGATCCCGCTTTCCAGCCGGCCGGCCACCTGCCAGATGCGCGCGGGGTCGCGGGTAAAGAAATAAGCCGCGAGCCCATACGGCGTATCGTTGGCTTCCCTTACGGCATCGCTTTCGTTGAAGAAACTAAATAACGGTACGACGGGGCCGAACGTTTCCTCGCGGAACAACAGCATGTCGCGATGGGCTTCCCCCAATACCGTCGGAGCGTAGTAATGCGGCCCGTTTGCCCGGTCGTTGCGTAGGCGTTCGCCTCCGACCAGGACGCGAGCTCCCCGAGCCACCGCATCCTGCACGTGGCGTTCCACTTTCTCGACTGCGCGTGAGTTGATCAGCGGCCCCACCTCGGAGTCCTCCCTGGAAGCGGGCCCGACGCGCAGCGCCCTGACCCGGGTTGCGAGTTGTTGCGCGAAACGCTCGTAGATCTTCTCTTGAACGTACACGCGATTGGGGCTGACGCAGGTTTGCCCGCCATTGCGGAATTTCGCCCGCATAAGGCCCTCCACCGCCGCGTCGATGTCTGCATCGTCGAACACGATCAAGGGGGCGTTGCCGCCCAGTTCGAGCGAAAGCCTTTTCAAGGTACCCGCGGAAGCGCGCGCGAGATCCTTACCCACGGCGGTCGAACCGGTAAAAGTGATCTTCCGGACCCGCTCGTCGGCCAACCACACCCCAACCGTCCGCGGCGTATTCGCGCGCGAAGCCGTCACAATGTTGATGACACCGGGCGGGCACCCCGCTTCTTCCGCAAGCCTGACCAACGCCAGCGCCGTCAACGGCGTGTCCTCGGCGGGCTTACACACGACAGTGCACCCTGCCGCGAGCGCCGGAGCGATCTTCCGCGCAAGCATTGCCAGTGGGAAATTCCAAGGCGTAATGGCTGCCACTACCCCGACAGGCTCCTTCAGAACCAGCATCTTCCGGCCGGCTACCGCTTCAGGAATCAGATCTCCATAGGCCCTGACAGCTTCTTCCGCAAACCACTCCACATAGGAGGCGCCGTACGCAACCTCTCCTCGTGATTCGCTCAGCGGCTTGCCTTGCTCATTCGAAATGAGCCTCGCGAGATCCTCGCTGTTCGCGAGCAACAGTGCGTGCCAGGACTTCAGAAACCGCGCCCGCTCCCGGGCCGTGCGTCCGCGCCAAGGGCCGAAGGCCGCATGGGCGGCTTCGATGGCATCCCGCGCATCGGCGGGTCCGCTGTCAGCCACCTCGGCAAACGCGTCGCCGGTAGCGGGATCGGTAACCGCCAACCAGCGTGTGTCCCGCGCGGCACGCCATTCTCCGCCAATGAAGTTGGTATCGCGCAGGAGATCCAACCGCGAAAGCGCGAGCGGCAAGCGCCGCGGTACACCGGAAGGCAGTCCCAACCCGGGTGTAACCGGGTTGATCGAGCTGGATCCGCTGTGGACAGAATTCGTCATCTTCAATCTCCTGCGGTGATGCGAGCGGCGATCGCACGCCCCATCTCTGTCGTGGAAGCTTTGCCGCCCAGATCCGCCGTGTGCGGACCCGAAGCCAACACACCCTCGATCGCGCGAACGATCGCATCGTGCGCTGCATGCGCCGCTCCAGTGCCGCGGCCGAGAAAGTCCAACATCAGCGCGCCGGACCAGATCATCGCGACTGGATTGGCGCAGTTGCGGCCGTAGATGTCGGGCGCCGAGCCGTGTACCGGCTCGAACAGCGAGGGAAACACCCGCTCGGGATTCAAGTTGGCCGAAGGCGCCAGCCCCAGCGTACCCGTGCAGGCCGGCCCGAGATCCGAGAGGATGTCGCCAAACAGATTCGAAGCCACGATGACATCGAAGCGCGCCGGCTCCATGACGAACCGCGCACACAGAATGTCTATGTGCTGTTTGTCCCACTTGACGTGCGGATAGCGGCCCGCCATTTCCGCGGCACGCGCATCCCACCAGGGCATACTGATGGCGATGCCGTTGCTCTTGGTCGCAACGGTAAGGTGTTTACGTGACCGCGACTCAGCCAGCTCGAACGCGAATTTCAGGACGCGCTCCGCGCCGTGGCGCGTAAACACGGCCTGCTGGACGACGACTTCGCGCGGCGATCCTTCAAACATGACACCACCTACGGCCGAGTACTCGCCTTCCGTGTTCTCGCGTACGATGACGAAATCCACATTGTCGGCGCGGCCCGGGGCAAGCGGACCGGGAACACCGGCAAACGTACGCACCGGCCGAAAATTGACATATTGATCGAGCTCACGCCGGAACTTCAGGAGCGAGCCCCACAGCGAGATGTGATCCGGCACGGTCGCCGGCCAGCCCACCGCGCCGAAATAGATCGCATCGTGACCCATGAGCTGCGCTTTCCAGTCCTCGGGCATCATCCGGCCCGTACGGGTGTAGTAATCGCAACTCGCCCAGTCTATGTGGGTGTACTCGAGCGCCAAATCGAAGCTCGCGGCGGCTGCATTCAACACCCGCAAGCCCTCGGGCATGACTTCCTTCCCGATGCCATCTCCCGGGATCACCGCTATCCGCAAAGGTTGCGCTGCTGACATATCAAGTCACCGCAGCGCGCACATCTGGATACTGCAGAACTTCATCCAACGTGAGCCGCAACCGCTCGAACAACAGCTCGAATTCAACGGAGCGATAACACAGGGCCGGTGCAAACCCCAGGATGTTGTCGGCGAAGGCGCGGAAAATGAGACCGTTGCGATAAGCAACCTGCGCAATGCGCTCGCTCAACCCGAGCCGGGCGTCGAAGCGGCTGCGTATCTCCTTGTTGGCCACGAGCTCGAGCGCCCCCAGCAGCCCCCGCTGGCGGGCGTCGCCGACGAGCGGATGCTCGCGCAGGCTCTGCAATCCCTCCTGGAACTGCGGCGCCCCAGCGATGCCGTTGGCGAGCAGTCCCCCCTCGTGATAGAGCCGCAGCACTTCCAGACCGATTGCGGCGCTCACGGGATGCGCCGAGTAGGTATGACCATGCCCGATCGGAACACCGTGGCCGGCGCCATCTGCGATGGCTTCATACACCGCACTTGACATCAGAACCGCGCCCATCGGGGCGTATCCGGCCGTGAGCCCCTTCGCAACGGTCATCAAATCCGGCTCGACACCCTCTGCCTCACATGCAAACAACGGTCCGGTACGTCCGAACCCGGTGATCACCTCGTCTACGACCAGGAGGATGCCCAGCTCCCGGCAGGTCTGCGCCATAGCCTTCAGCCAACCCCGCGGCGGAACGATGACACCACCGGAGCCCAGAATCGGCTCACAGAAGAATGCGGCAACCCGCTCCACTCCCAGCTCCCGCACCTTTTCGCGCAAGGCCTTCACGGAGGCGGCAATGATCGCCTGGGGATCCTCCCCTACCGGGCTGCGGTAGGGATAGGGACAAGGGATATGGTGCTGATTCGGCAGTGGGACATCGAAGTGCTCATGAAAAACCGGCAATGCAGTCAGTCCAGATCCAACCGCGGACGAGCCGTGATAACCGCGCTCGAGCGCTATGAACTGCTTGCGTTGCGGCTGACCGAGAGAGTTGTAGTAGCACACGATGTAACGCAACGCGGAGTCAACCGCGTCCGACCCGCCCAAGGTAAAATAAACATGCCGCACAGAGCCTGGCGCCAACTCGGCGAGGCGCGCAGCCAGGCGGATCGCCGGCTCCGATCCGAAATGGAAATAACCTGTTGCATAAGGAAGGCGTGCCATCTGCTCCATGGCGACTCGCACGATACTTTCCTGGCCGTAACCCACGTTTACGCACCACAGGCCCGAGAAGGCATCCAGCAACTCGTTGCCGCGTGCATCGCGCAGATAGGCGCCGTGGCCTGATTGCAGAACGGTGACTCCCCGGCGCTCGTGCTCACGGAAGTTGACGAGGGGATGAAGGAGATGCTGGCGATCGAGGTCGATCAACGAGGATGGAGACATGATGTGATGGGAGCCCATGAAATGCAGGCCTCCATCTTAGTGAGTCCGCCCGAGCGAGTGCTTCCGCAGGCGCTCGCTGCAGCCGAATGACATTGCGTTGTGGCTACGCAGCTTGCAATTTTGTGCCGCGAGGCACCCCGATTGGAGACACGCGCACGGGTACGCTCGTGTTTTAGTAAGTGGCCGGTTTTCGTTACACGGGATACCCCATGAGCACTTTCCGACCTCGATACATCACCTTCGACTGCTATGGCACTCTCATCCGCTTTCGCATGGCGGAGACCGCTCGGGACATGTTCGCCGACCGGATCCCGGCCCCGGACATGACCCAATTCGTCCAGGACTTCGCGGCCTACCGCCTGGACGAGGTGCTGGGGCCCTGGCAACCCTATGAGGACGTCATCCGCAACGCGATACAACGCACCTGTCGACGCTGGAAGATCGAGTACCGCGACGAGGAGGCGCGCCGGGTCTACGCGGCGGTTCCTACCTGGGGTCCGCACCCGGATGTGCCCGAGCCGCTCAGCCGCATCGCGCGCCACATCCCTCTGGTAATTCTGTCGAACGCCTCGGACGATCAGATCCCTCACAATGTCGCCAAGCTCGGCGCGCCCTTCCACGCCGTTTTCACAGCTCAGCAGGCACAAGCCTACAAACCCCGGCTGCGGGCGTTCGAGTACATGCTCGATCGTCTGGGCTGTGGGCCGGAGGAGATTCTGCATGTCTCTTCCAGTCTGCGTTACGATCTGATGTCCGCGCACGATGTGGGTATCCGCAATAAAGTGTTTGTCGCCCGAGGGCACGAGCCTGGCACTCCGGAATACGGCTACCGCGAAATCAAGGACATTGGCGGGCTGCCTGCACTCGTAGGTCTGTGAAGCGGGGTGGGCTCAATTGAGCGATCGGCGTGACTTTCTGAGCGGGCTGGTGGCCAGCGCGGCAATGACCGGCTGCTGGGGCATCAGCCCGTCCGCGGGCACCGCGCAGACCGGGACCCCTCGAAAAGGGGGTCGCATCCGCGTCGCGAGTGTCTCGAGCTCCACCGCCGACACTCTGGATCCGGCGAGGGGTGCCCTGTCGACTGACTATGCACGTCACTACATGCTCTACAGCGGGTTGACACAATTCGACTCCAACCTGACTCCGCAACCCGCCCTCGCCGAGGAGATCCAGGAGGAGGGGCGGATCCTGTGGACATTGAAGTTGCGCAAAGGCGTACGGTTTCATGACGGCAAGCCCCTGGCGCCGACCGATGTCGTCTACTCCCTCTTGCGGCACCGAAATCCCCTGACCGCGTCGAAGATGAAGGTGGTAGCAGCGCAGTTTGCCGAGGTGCGAGCCAGCGCTGCGAATGAGGTGCAGATCCGCCTGACCGCTCCGAATGCCGATCTGCCGGCACTGCTCGCGGATTCACACTTCCTCATCGTGAAAGACGGCACGACGGATTTCCGCACGGCCGTGGGAACCGGCCCGTACCGTTGCAAGGACTTCAATCCGGGCGTGCGAACCTTGGCTACACGCAATCCCGAGTACTGGAAGCCGAACAAACCCTACCTGGATGAAATCGAGCTCGTCGGCATCGCGGATGAGTCCGCGCGCGTGAATGCTCTCCTCTCCGGCGACGTGCAACTCATCAACGCGATCGATCCGCGCTCCGCGCACCGCATCCGCTCCTCTCCCGACTATCGGCTGCAGGAGACACCGTCAGGCCTGTATACGGACCTCATCATGCGACAGGACGCAAGGCCCACGAACGACCCCGCGTTCGTGACGGCGATGAAGGACCTGTTTGACCGCGAACAAATCGCAAGCGCGGTGTTTCGCGGCTACGCGAGGCTGGGGAACGATCAACCCGTGCCGCCGGGAAATCGCTACTACTTCGCCGGGATCCCCCAACGCCGCTACGATCCCGACCGCGCCCGCTTCACCTTGCGCAAGGCAGGTTTGCTCGGCACGCGCCTGCCCGTCTATTGCTCCCCGGCTGCCGAAGGCTCCGTCGAGATCGCTGCTCTGTTGCAGCAGTCCGCCGCGAAGGTGGGACTCGAGCTCGCAGTCGAGCGGGTACCCGCCGACGGCTACTGGTCGCATCACTGGATGAAACATCCGCTCGGCTTCGGCAATACCAACCCGCGGCCCACGGTGGACCTGCTGTTCAGCACGCTCTTCAAGTCCGATGCCCCGTGGAACGAGAGCGGCTGGAACAACGAGCGATTCGATCAACTGCTGCTCGCCGCGCGTTCCGCAGGCGACGAATCCAGGCGCAAACAGCTCTATGCCGACATGCAGGTGTTGGTACACGAGCACTGCGGAGTGGCGATTCCGGCGTTTATCAGCCTTTTGGATGCCTACGACCGCCGGCTCCAAGGCTATGGGTCCATTCCGATTGGCGGCTTGATGGGCTACTCGTTCGCAGAGCACGTCTGGTGGACGGGATGAGGGCGTGGCCATGCTCGTGCGGCTGATCCTGAAGCGGCTCGGACTCGCAGCGTTGACCCTGCTGTTGGTTTCCGGCATCGTATTTTCCATTGCCTCGTGGCTGCCTGGCGATGCGGCGCAAGCCGCGCTCGGGCAGAGCGCAACACCCGAACTGCTCGCGGCAATGCGCGCGCAGATGGGTTTGGACCAGCCCGCGCTGGTGCGTTACATACACTGGATCGCCGGCTTGCTGACGGGAGATGCCGGCCGCTCCCTCGCCAACGATCTCCCGGTGAGCGATCTGATCGCCAAGCGTCTGCCGAAGTCGCTGCTGCTGGCCGCCTTTACGACAGCCGTATCGGTCCCGCTTGCCCTGGGAATCGGGATTCTGGCCGCGATGTATCGAGGCTCGCGGCTCGATCGGGCGCTCAGCATTGCCACCGTCGCCATGGTGGCGGTGCCGGAGTTCCTCGTGGCCACGCTCGCCGTGTTGGTTTTCTCCGTGCAGCTGCACTGGCTACCGGCGCTCTCGTACATTCCGGACGACCCCTCGCTGCGTCAGCTCGCGCGCGCCTACGCCATGCCGGTCCTGACACTCTCCTTCGTCGTATCGGCGCAAATGGCCCGGATGACACGCGCCGCCGTCATCGATCAACTCGACCGCCCCTACGTGGAGATGGCGGCGCTCAAAGGCATACGGCCCGCGCGCATCGTGCTGACGCATGCATTGCCAAACGCCGTGGGCCCCATCGCAAATGCAGTGGCACTGAGCCTGTCGTACCTTCTCGGCGGGGCGATCATTGTCGAGACCATCTTCAACTATCCGGGCATCGCCAGTCTCATGGTGGATGCGGTGAGCAATCGCGACATGCCGCTCCTGCAGGCCTGCGCCATGATCTTCGCCGCAGCGTACTTGGCCCTGGTGCTCATCGCCGATATCTGCGCCATCCTCTCGAACCCGAGGCTGCGCGGCACATGATCAAACCCGTAGCTTCTTCCCCGGATGAGGTGCGCGATGCGGCCAACGTGGGCAAAGTACGCGACCTGCGCGACGTGGCGGACACGGCCGGCGAGACCCGCAGCGCGCGTCCACGTTATTCTCTCTGGCGACGGTTGCCCCCGTCGGGTTGGATCGGCGCAGCCATCGTCGCGTTCTGGGCCGCGGTCGCTTTGTTTGGCGGCTTACTCTCCCCGCACGATAGCGGCGAGGTAATCTCCGTGGAGGTATTTGCTCCCCTGAGCGCGCACAGTCCTCTGGGGAGCGACTTTCTGGGCCGCGACATGTTGAGCAGGATGCTCGTCGGCGCTCGCTACACGGTGGGTCTCGCGCTGGCGGCGGCGTTACTGGCCAGCATCACCGGTACATTGCTCGGTCTGGCCGCCGCAGTGGCCGCGAAGTGGTTCGACGAGATCCTCAGCCGGCTGCTCGATGGTCTCATCTGCATTCCCAGCAAGATCTTTGCGCTCGTCATGGTGGCCGCGTTCGGCTCATCGGTGGGTGTTTTGTTGCTGACGGCGGCCCTCACCTACACCCCGGGTGCGTTTCGGATCGCGCGTTCTCTGGCCGTCAATACGGTAGTGCTGGACTACGTACAGGTAGCCCGCGCCCGGGGCGAAGGCCGTCTTTACATCGCCTGCCGCGAGATCCTGCCTAACATCATCCAGCCGATGATGGCGGACTTCGGACTGCGGTTCGTATTCATCGTATTGCTGCTGAGCGGTCTGAGCTTCCTCGGCCTGGGAGTGCAGCCCCCGGCTGCCGATCTCGGCTCTCTTGTGCGCGAGAACATATCCGGGTTGTGGGACGCTGCGCCCGCCGTGATCATTCCGGCGCTCGCGATCGCCTCACTCACCATCGGCATGAACCTGTTGATCGATAACTGGCCGGGCGCGGCGCGGCGGGGAGCAGGAGGACGATGACCCCGGCCCTCGCAACGCCTGACTTCGTGCGGGTGCACGGCTTGCACGTCGCCGCGCACAATTTCCGCGGCGAAGACGCGCCCATCGTGAGTGATGTCAGCTTCTCGATCGGCAAGGGAGAGGTCCTCGCCCTGATTGGCGAGTCAGGCTCGGGAAAAACGACTATCGCTTTGGCACTGATGGGCCACACACGCGCCGGGTGCCGGATCACCTCGGGTTCGGTTCACATCGGTAGCACCGACGTGCTGTCGCTGGGTCACAAAGGCCTTCTCGACCTGCGCGGACGCGAAGTGTCCTACATCGCACAAAGTGCCGCGGCGTCTTTCAATCCCGCGCGCCCCCTCCTCGACCAGGTTATCGAAAGCGCTCGCACCCATGGCATGTTATCCCGTGCGCAGGCTGAGGCCAAAGCGATAGAGATGTTCCGCTCTCTGTCATTACCGGAGCCGGAGCTCATCGGACGCCGTTACCCACACCAGCTTTCGGGCGGACAGCTGCAACGGATGATGGCGGTGATGGCGCTGATCACAGATCCAAAACTGGTGATTCTCGATGAGCCCACGACAGCGTTGGATGTCACGACACAAATCGACGTGTTGCGATCCTTCAAGAAGCTGCTCAGCGAGTGCGGCACCTCGGCAATCTACGTCTCGCACGATTTGCCTGTCGTGGCGCAGATGGCCGACTACATCGTTGTGTTGAATTGCGGCAGAATCCGGGAAAACGGCCGA
>Ga0070665_100003475_pt1 | contig 16783 bp, 14 predicted proteins | sample KBSS13metaG_FD_65862 | JGI IMG/M metagenome (GOLD analysis project Ga0070665, IMG submission 65862) | Switchgrass rhizosphere microbial communities from Kellogg Biological Station, Michigan, USA - KBS S1-3 metaG | ecosystem: Host-associated > Plants > Roots > Rhizosphere > Soil ... | reverse complement strand
CCGTCTCAGAGGTTCCGTCTCAGAGGTTTCGTCTCAGAGGTTTCGTCTCAGAGGTTTCGTCTCAGAGGTTTCGTCTCAGAGGTTTCGTCTCAGAGGTTTCGTCTCAGAGACCGGCGGCCCTTACGCGTATTCCTCGACCGGGGGGCAGGAGCACATCAGGTTGCGGTCGCCATACGGATTGTCGATGCGCCCGACGCTCGGCCAGTGCTTGTTCGCGCGCACGTATGGCAGCGGGAACGCGGCCTGCTCGCGCGAGTAGGGGTGGGTCCACTCGGCGGCGGTGACGGCGCCCGCCGTGTGCGGCGCGTTCTTCAGGACGTTGTCCACGGGATCCGTTTTCCCGTCGATGACCGCCTGAATCTCCGCGCGGATCGCGATCAGCGCGGCGCAGAACCGATCGAGCTCGTCCTTCGCCTCGCTCTCGGTCGGTTCCACCATGATCGTGCCCGCGACGGGAAACGAAACCGTCGGCGCATGGAACCCGTAGTCCATGAGACGCTTGGCTACATCCGACTCGTCGATGCCGCTCGCCTGCTTGAGCGGACGAAGATCGAAGATCATCTCGTGCGCGACCCGGCCGTTGGGACGCGTATAGAGCACCGGGAAGTACGGCTCGAGGCGCGACTTCAGGTAGTTGGCGTTCAGGATGGCGTAGCGAGTCGCGCTCGTCATGCCGTCGCGCCCCAGCATCTTCATGTACGCGTACGAGATCAGCAGGATGCTTGCGCTGCCCCAGGGCGCCGCCGACAGCGCGTGGATCGCTTTCGCGCCGCCCGTCGTCACCATCGGATGACCCGGCAGGTACGGCGCAAGGTGAGCCGCGACGCCGATCGGCCCCATGCCGGGACCGCCGCCGCCGTGCGGGATGCTGAACGTCTTGTGCAGATTGATGTGGCACACGTCGGCGCCAATCGCCGCCGGGCTGGTGAGCCCGACCTGCGCGTTCATGTTCGCGCCGTCCATGTACACCTGACCGCCCCGCTCGTGCACGATCGCGCAGATGTCCTGAATGCTTTCCTCGAAGACGCCGTGCGTGGACGGATAGGTCACCATCAGCGCCGCGAGACGCTCTTTGTGCGCGTCGGCCTTCGCCCGCAAATCAGCAACGTCGATGTTGCCCTCTTTCGTGCTGGCGACCACCACGACATGCATGCCGACCATCGCCGCGCTGGCGGGGTTCGTACCGTGCGCGGACGCCGGGATGAGCACGACGTCCCTGTGCGCGTCGCCGCGATCCTTGTGATACTGCCGGATCACCATCAGCCCGGCATATTCACCCTGCGCCCCTGAGTTCGGCTGAAGGGAGACGGCTGCGAACCCGGTGATCGCGCAGAGCATCCGCTCGAGCTCGCTGAAGATGTGCTGGTAGCCGGCCGCCTGCTCCACCGGCGCGAACGGATGGAGCTTGCCGAACTCCGGCCACGTGATGGGCAGCATCTCCGATGCGGCGTTCAGCTTCATCGTGCACGACCCGAGCGGAATCATCGACGTGTCGAGACCGATGTCCTTGCGCTCGAGGCTGCGGATGTAGCGCATCATCTGCGTTTCGGAGTGATGCGTGTTGAAGACCGGATGCGACAGATACGACGAGGTGCGAGCCAGGCCAGACGGATAGGCCGGCTCGAGGCCCTTCATCGATTCGTCGAGGACGGCGGCCTTGACCGTCGACCCTGCAGCGAACACGCTCAGCAGCGTGAGAATGTCGTTCCGATCGACCGTTTCGTCGAGCGCGACATGGATCGTGTTGTCCATGCGGAACCCGAGGTTGATGCCCGATTGCTGCGCCGCCTTGAGGATCTGACCCACGGCCTGAACGCCGCCAGGCACTTCGAACCGAGGCGTATCGAAATACTGATCGTTCAATTGCCGGAAGCCGAGGCTCTCGAGCCCGCGCGTCAGCAGCCGCGCGTACGCGTGCACGCGGGTCGCGATCGCTCGAAGCCCCCTCGGACCGTGATAGACGGCGTAAAGGCCCGCGATGTTGGCGAGGAGCGCCTGCGCGGTGCAGATGTTCGATGTCGCCTTCTCACGACGAATGTGCTGCTCGCGCGTCTGCAGCGACATCCGGTACGCCGTGTTGCCGTGCACATCGATCGAAACGCCGATGATGCGGCCCGGCGCCTGCCTCACATGCTTGTCGAGCGTGGCGAAGAACGCGGCATGAGGGCCGCCGTAGCCGAGGGGGACGCCGAAACGCTGAGAGTTGCCGTACACCACGTCCGCGCCCATCTCGCCGGGCGGCGTGAGCAGCGCGAGGCTCAATAGATCGGTACCGACCGCCACCAGTACGCCAGCCTGCTTCGCCCTGGTGACGAACGGACGCAGGTCGCGGACGCATCCCGCGCTGTCGGGCGACTGAACGAGCGCGCCAAACACACGCGGCGTGAACTCAGCCTGGTCGAGCAGCTCGCTGGGAACGAGCACGATCTCGATGCCGAGCGGTTCCGCGCGCGAGCGCAGCACGTCGAGCGTCTGCGGATAGCAGGAGTCGGACACCAGGAACTGCGGCGGCTCGCTGAGACCATCGATGCGCTTCGCCTGCACGCGCGCCAGCATCGTCATCGCCTCGGCGGCGGCGGTCGCTTCGTCGAGCAGCGAGGCGTTGGCGACCTGCATGCCCGTCAGGTCGGTCACCATCGTCTGGAAATTGAGGAGCGACTCGAGGCGGCCCTGCGCGATCTCGGCCTGATACGGCGTGTACGGCGTGTACCAGCCGGGGTTTTCGAGGACGTTGCGGAGAATCACGCTCGGCGTGACGGTGTCGTAGTAACCGTAGCCGATGAACGAGCGGGCAATCTGGTTGCGCGACGCGGTCGCGCGAAGCTCTTTGAGGAATTGATGCTCGCTCTGACCGTCGGGCAGGTTCAGCGGCGCTGACAGCCGGATGCGCGCCGGGATGGCTTCTTCCATCAGCGCGTCCAGCGAGGTCGCGCCGACGGCCTTGAGCATGGCCGCGGTTTCTTCCGCGTCGGGTCCGATGTGCCGGGACTGGAACGATTCGAAGTCGAAAACCGTCATTTCACCAGGTCTTGATACTGTGCCGCGTCGAGCAGCGCGCCGGCTTCGCTCGGGTTCGTCAGCTTGATGACGACCATCCAGCTGTCATGAGGGTTGGCGTTGACCGATTCGGGCTTGTCCTTCAGCGCCGCGTTCACCTCGACGATCTCGCCGGTCACCGGTGAGTACAACTCCGACACCGCCTTGACCGACTCGATCGTCCCGAACGACTGTCCTTGTTTCACCTTCGCTCCCACTTCGGGCAGCTCGACGTACACGACGTCGCCGAGCTGCTGCTGCGCGTAGTCGGTGATCCCGACACGGCCCTTGTCGCCGGTGAGGACGATCCACTCGTGATCCTTGGTGTACTTGAAGTCGTTTGGATACGCCATCGCTGCTCCCGGACAGGCTCACACGGCCTGCGTGTCAAGCAGGCCTGAAGGCCTGCACTACTTCTGTCTCTTGTAAAACGGCATCGGCACCACACGCGCGCGCGTGCGGCGGCCGCGGATGTCGACGTCGAACTCGGAGTCTGGCGCCGTGTGCTCGATCGACAGGTACGCCATGCCGATCGCCTTCTTCATATGCGGCGTCTGCGTTCCGCTCGTGACGGCGCCGACCTTCGCATCACCCACGTACGCATCGTACCCGTGGCGGCCGATGCCTCGCTCGAGCATCTCGAAGCCGACGATCCGCCGCCGGGGACCGGACGCTTTCTGCGCGCGAAGCACGCTGGCGCCGAGAAAATCGTCTTTCTTCCAACCGACGATCCAGTTGAGATCCGCTTCGACCGCAGTCGTGGTCTCGTCGATATCGTTGCCGTGGAGGCGCATGCCCGCCTCGAGACGAAGCGTGTCGCGGGCACCGAGGCCGCACGGGAGGATGTCCACCGATTTGCCGGATTCCAGCAACGCCAGCCACACCTGGTCGGCCTGCGCCGGGGGCACGAAGATCTCGAACCCGTCTTCGCCGGTGTAACCGGTGCGCGAGACCGTCGCGCGCACATTGGCGACTTCCCCGTGTCCGAACCAGTAGTACTTCATGGCGGCGAGGTCGACGCCGGTCAGCGGCTGGAGCACCGACAGCGCTTGCGGTCCCTGCACGGCAATCAGTGCGTACCGCGAGCTCGAGTCGACGGCCACCGCGTCGCCGGCACCTTTGATGTGCTCGACCATCCACGCGTAGTCCTTCGCGATGTTGCCGGCGTTGACCACGAGCAGAAAGTGCGCCGGAGCGAGCCGGTACACGAGCAGATCGTCGACGAAGGTGCCCTGCGGCGTCAGGAGGCCGGAATACTGCGCCTGGCCGACCTGCAATTTCGACGCGTCATTGGACGAGATGCGCTGCACGGCCGCAAGCGCGTCCTTGCCCGCAATCTCGATCTCGCCCATGTGGCTGACATCGAAAATGCCGGCGCGCGTCCGGACGGCGTTGTGTTCGTTCGAGAGGCCGCTGTACTCGACCGGCATATCCCATCCAGCGAACGGAACCATCCGGGCGCCGGAAGCGCGGTGACGAGCGTTGAGCGGTGTCTTTTTGAGAGGTGTCTCGGTCGCCTGTTCCATTGGGGGTTGCAAGAGTCTGAGTGGAAACAGGTAACGGTACTATGCGCGTTCGTACGCGGTCAAGAATACCGTCGAGCATCAGCGGGCGGCCAGAGTCCTCCGGCCGCCCGTGCGCCGCGAGACGTGCCACGCGGGCCTAGTCGAATCCGGCTTTCCGCTCCTCCGCCGTCTGATCGAACATGCCAGGCGACATTTTCGCCGACGACAGCTCGCCCTCTTCGAAGTACGACTCCGCACGCACGGTGATGTGGACGTCGAGGAATTGATGGGCACCGGTCACGTGCGCGCGAGCCGGTGTCGACTCCCGGGCCTGGAGTCGCGTCGTCGCCTGATTGGGCCGATTCAGGATCTCCACCGTGACGCCGCGCTGCAATTCGTCGGCGGACGGCATTGAGCCGGTGCCCGACACCGTCAGCAGCTGATCGAAGTCAGGGGCACCGGAAATCAGATGAGCCAGATGCAGCTCACGAGGGCTGCCAAACATCATGTACGTCAGCGTCGGCTGCCTCGTGCCTTCGAACACGTGCGCGTGGATGATCTTGTTGACGCGCACGTCGACGTTCTGGAGCGACTCAATCGGCGTCCCGCCCTTCTCGAGATGGCCGCGAAACACCGTCGCCTTGAAGGTCGTTCGCTGTGGCGACTCGAAGAGCTCTCGAAGCACGAACTTCTCCTCCGGCTGAATCGTGTAGAACCTCACCGCCGGATTGGCGGCGCGGTCGGTGAAGTAGAGCTCGTCGACGGTCTTTCCCGCTTTGGTGAACGTCGCGTCCAGCAGGACCTGCGCATCGTGAGGCGCCATGAACATCGGCAGATGCGACAGAAAGACGTGCTGTTCGCCGACGAGCGCCATGTTGTGAACCCCTTTGGGGTGACTGTGACCGTGCCCATGCGCTGTCATATCCATCGGAGACTCCTTCCGGGACGGTCGACGCTGGAAAGCCTATCTCTGGATTTCCAGATTCGGCTCGTAGTGGATCTGATCCTTGACGCCGATCTTCAGCTCGTCGCCTGACCCGTTGACCCGGGCCACGACCATGCTGTCCTTCTTGAGGAGACGGACCTCCTTTTTATTCTCCCGATCTGGAATCGTCACGAGTGTCGCCGCGGTAGCGTCCTTCAGCCGCAGCTTCTGCATGTCTCCAGTCACGGCGACGACCTGATCGAAATCCGGATAGCTGCCGAGGTAGTGCGCCATGAACGCTTCCGAGTCGTTGCCAAAGATTAGGTAGCTCAGAGCGGCGGGCTTCCGGTCCTCCGGCTGGAACAGCCTGAAGTAGAGAACCTTGACGATCTCCACGGTGACATTCCTGGAGATGTATTGCGGGTGGCCTTTGCTCTTTTCCCAGTGAATGTTGGCGCGGAACGTCTGCCCCTTCTTGATGACGTCCGGCATCACCCAGTAGTGCATGTCGCCCTCGACCGTCTCCGGGCTGAGGCTGTAGCGCGTCATCGGATTCTTCTGCTTGTGGTCGAGGTACAACTGCCTCGGATCGTTGCCGTGGCCCGTCAACTTCACTTCGAGAAGCACCTGGTATGCGTGAATGCTGCCGAACATCGGATAGTGCGACAGGTACACCGAGCTGTCGCCGAACATCTCGAATTCGTGAAAGCCGACGGGAACGCGCGAGTTCCTGTCGCCTGCCGTGCCTGGCTCCTGCGCAACAACCCCGCGGCAGCCAAACAGGACGAGTGCAAGACAGATGGCCTTCAGGCCTGCCGTGGTCATTTTCATCTTCATATCGTGCCCAGCCTTCCAGCGTCTGTGTCTACTGACGGACTTCGATGTCAGAGTTTAGTGTGGGACTCTGGTGTCAGAGCTTCGTGTCAGACGTCTTAGCTCAACGTTGGCGCCGAGCTATTCTCGAGCGTAAAGGTTTTCGGGACCGAACTGCTATTGTGAGGCTGAAGCAATCGATGCGGCGAATTGGGATTCTGTGCTGCGCGCTGCTGCTCGGAGAGACGCTTCTACGCGCGGAAGCTGCTGCGCCTCGCCCCCAGGCGACTCTCAAAACATTTACCAGTGACAGGTTTGGTGTCGCCCTGGAGTACCCCGCCGCCTGGTCGGTTGAGGACGATGGCGACGAGGTGACGTTTCGAGCGGAGGACGGTCAATCAATCGTCCTCGCCAGGCCAGGCACGGACAGCCCATCCGAGCCGGCGCCCGGCAGCAGAACGACCGGACGCAACTGCTCGACGACCACGACACCGCACGATGTTCGGGCGACGGTCTGCGTCGATTCCGCGTCAATGTCTCGCCGCGCGGTGTTGGAATTGGCGAGGCGAGACGGCCGGAAAGGCCGTCTCGCGCTCAGGACACGAGGTCGCGATGCTCAAACGTTCGACGCGATGGTGTCCTCCATCCGTCGATACCCTTGATGTCAGTCGTGCTGACCGCCGGTCGTCACATCGTCTGAGTCCTCGAGTTTGAGTCTCCAGATGCCGCGTCCGTGCGTCGCCGCGTACAGCAGACGCGAGTCCGCGTCGATCGTCAGGCCATAGACCGCCACTGCAGGCAGGCTCGGGGCTGCCGGCGACCACGCGTTTCCACCTCGCGACAGCATCAGCACACCGTAGTCAGTTGAGGCAAACAGGTCGCCCGTAAATGGATCGAAGGCGATGCTCGTGATCGGTTGGTCCCCGAGGTTCTTGCTCAAGTCGGTCCAGACCGCGGTTCCGCTTCCGGGATTGAAGAGCACCTCGAACACGTGCCCGGGCGTCGTCGGCGTGTACGCGTTGTAGCCTGAGAACGAGATGTACGCGTGATTCGGGTTGGTGGGATCGATCGAGATCCCGCTCACGAATCGCCGCGGCTGCGCGCTGGTGTCGATCCGCTTGAACGTCACCGCGGCTGCCGCCGCGCCCGCGTTCTTCGAGACGAACACGCGTCCCCGCCGCGTGGCCGCCCACAGCGTCTGCGAATCGCTGTCGGCGCGCTCGGTTGCCACTACGTAGCCCGTTCCCTTATCGGACGCCGGGCCCGCCGTCAGATCGCCGGCCGCACCGCCGAGCGGCTGCCAGTCGCCGCACTCGACCGTGAAGTCGCCGAAGAACTCGTTGCAGTGCAGTTCGAGAAACGCCTGGTCGCCGCCGTTGTCGGTCGTGCGCCACACGTGCTGCAGCCCGATGAACCACGTGCCGCTGACTTTCGGATCGTTGATGAGCGGCGCATAGAACGAGGCGGCCTCGCCGCTCGCATTCAATACGTCGCCCCACCAGTTCCAGCCCAGCGGATCGGCCCCGCGGAAATTCACGTCGCCCTGCGGTCCGGTGTACGTGTGCATCCGGATGTCGGCGTTGCCGACATCGATCCCGGACTGACCGCCGTCGCCGCCGACCGACTCGAACCACGATTTGGACTTCCCGCCGAACGCCCAGGTGCCGTTGTCCTGCGTGCCGCCGAGCAGCGTGCGCTGCGGACGATTGGCGTCGACCGACACGCTCTGGAACTGAAGGGTGCGCAGACCGTCGTTCAGGCTGGTGATCCGCGTGGGCACCGCGGAGAGCCAGGCCTTGCAGTCGATGAGATCGTTACCGCTGATCCCGCGGCCGTCGCAATCAGCCGATGCGTCGGCGAAGCGGCCGCTCGTGCGCACGACACCGCCGTCGGAGCCGAGGAACGCGATATCGGGGTTCGACGGGGAGAAGACAATCGCATGCTGATCGGGATGCATGCCGAGCGGCGGCGACTGCGTGTCGTTGGTCATGTCGGTGAAGCTGACGCCTGCGTCAGTCGAGCGTTGAACCGCACGGCCGTTGGACGGCGGTGTCGCGGTGAAAATCTCGTCGTACTGCATCTGGCCGCCGATCCAGACGACGTCGGGGCGCCCTGGTGGCGAGGCGACGGGCATATCGTACGAACACTGCTCGCTGCAGTAGTTGAACGAGCCGAACCCCGGAGTGCCGGGCGTGGAATTCGACAACTTCATCCAGCCGGGGTTGTTGACACCGTCAGTGAGCGTCGAGGCGGCCACGCCGGCGTTATCGACACGGTAGAAATCGGCTTCGGCACCGCCGACGTCGCCCACGTAGATGCGCAGCTTGCTGCCCATCGGCGCCAGCGCGAACTCGGTACGGGAAGCGAGCGAGTTGCCGATCAATCCGCCGCCGGCCGACGCGAAGATCTGTTCGTACCCGCCGGATGACGTCGAGCGGTACAGGCCGTAGTCGAACAGCGACACGTAGATCCGCGTCGGGTCATGCGGGCCAAGCCCCGTGCGATCGGCGCTGACCTTGCTCACGCCGCCCCGAAAGAAGTCGGCCCCGGTCGGCGACGTCGGATCGACCGGGTCAGCGGTCTTGCTGAAGACGAGCGAGAAGGTCGCTCCGCCATTTGTCGACTCGTACAAGCCAACGGTTGGAGCGCCCGGAGGCGTAAACCGACCGCCGTTGACCGACGAGGATCCGTGTCTGGCGACTGCGGTGCCGATGAACAGATGGCGGGAGTTGAGCGGATCGACCGCGATGCTCGCGACGGAACGATCCTTCGAGACAGCGACACTGCCGGGAACAAGCGACCAGGAGCGCCCGCCGTCGGTCGATCGAAACAGGCCAACGCCGGCCTCCGAATCACTCGAGCCGTTCGGCTCCCCGGTGCCGGCATACAACGTTCGGCCACTCGCGTCCGTCGGATCGAAGATGAGCGATCCGATCGCGTTGGACGGGATGCCGTCGTTCACCGACTGCCAATCCGGCGACGCGTCGAGCGCATCGTCGGTCCTCCAGATGCCACCGCCCGCGGCGCCGACCAGGAGCGTGCAGTCGTTCTTCTCGCATCGCGGCGATATCGCCAGCGCGGTGACACGACCTGAATTGTCGGTCGCGCGGCCTGTATACGTCGCCTCCGCGGCAACCCGCGGCGTGAACGGCCCTACTTCTTCCCACCCATGACGCTTGCCGTGCTGGCGTCGCGATACCTCCACGAATGCGCTGAGTGCCTGCTCTCTGCGCGTTGAAGAAATCTGATCGCTCGGAAACGCGCGATCGTCGTAGCGCTCCTGCTCGATGCCGGCGGAATGCTCGCGGTCACCTCGCGGTGCCTCCATCGAGCGACGGGGGGCCATTTCGCCGACAGCGTGCCGGTTGAATGGGCGGCTCGTGCGGGGAGCGGGATGGACTCGCCACGTGACGGCCGCCGCGAGTGCCACACCAACAATCACAGCCAGAGCCGAAGCCCCGTACCGTCCAGGTTTCATGCGTCTCATGTTCGCCACCTCACGACCACACCGAGTTGATTGGGGACTCGAACAACGCCGCATGATAGTAGAGACGATGGGGAACGCTAGTAGAAAAAGCGCAAGGAATCGCCATCGCCGGACCACGCCAGCCCGACGATGGCGAGAGAGCTACTGGGAATGAGGTGAAAGCCGGCTGATTTCCGACCCCAGCCATGAGCCAAGCAGGCTGGTCGCAGCGATCAACAGTCCGCCGGCCGCCAGGACAATCGGAAAAATCGTGCTGCCCTCTCCGAAAAACAGCACGGCTGTCATCGCCGTCGCGGCTCCAGTTGCGAGCGCAGCACCGGACCAGCGCAGGATGCCGGCGATGAGGCTGACGACGAAGAGGCATCCGAGCGTGAAGATGACGGCGCGGCCGGAATTCAGGAACCAGGGAGCATGCGCTCCTCCGAACCACACCGCCCACTTCGCCACTTCAATCGCGTGCGCTGCGACGAAAGTCAGCAATCCGACGGCGAAGCCGAAACACCTCGCCGCTGCGTTCTGCGTCACCCCGCACATCCTTGTCGTGTGATGCAGCGATCGTCAAGGCCGGCCCTGGCAAAGAAACAACCGACGACCGCCATGTTGCAACGGTCGCATGACCAGCTTCTCCACCATTGCCACCACGTGTTCGCGTCGCAGCCGCTCTTGGCGTAGCAGCGGTCGTGGTCGTCGCAGCAATCGCGGAGGATCGAGCCGTCGAGCCAGTGCAAGTCGTCGCACCCGGCTTCGTTCGCATAGACGGTCGGCGCGAAAAACTGTGCGAGGAGACCGGGTCTGGACGGCTCGCAGATTCTGGCCGATACGGAGCCCTGCTTCGCGATCAGCGTCTTGAAGTGATAGGTCGCAATCATCTGTAGGTTCAGCCAGGTCGTATCGGGCGTGAACGGCCAGCCTCCGTAGTTGGCCTTCAGTTCGTCGGCCCCGATCACGACCGCGCCAGCTGTGAACCCGGGCACCGTGTACGCAAACACGCGATCCTTCTCGAAGTAGACGCCGGTGCCGACCGGCGCTCCGTACTGACTCAGCTCGCTGATCATCACCGGCCCCTCGACGAAGCGTCCTGGTGAAATCTGGCGGCGGGGATATGTCGATCTGCTGAGCCGCGCCGTCAACCCGTTCGCCCAGTTCGTTTCGACGGTGTCGACGTCGATGTCGACGTCGCGGCGCGGGGCGTTCTTCCGCTGCATGATGGCGCCGTCCCAGACGAGGTTGTCGGCGCCGTCTTTCACGAGACCGTAAACCTGCCGCGCCGCCCAGTCGAGCGTCGGTTTGACGAGGGTTGGATCGCTCACGGCCTGGAATCGGCTGCCTTCGGTTGGCTCGTAGTTCACCATGTCGTGTCCGCCGTCGATCCGATTCAGACGAAGCTTCGCGCGATCGTTGCCGGCCAGATCGCGAAGCGTTGAATGCACATCGCCCACCAGTCCCCGTTCAGTCACCGCCACATGCCCATCCCGAAACCTCGTCGTCAAACGCGTTGTCTGGGCTTCGAGGGCGTAGTAGGTGGCGCCTTTCTCACCCGGACTACCCACCTGCTTCTCGCCGGCTGGAACGAGCTGGACCGGCCGACTTGTTTGCGTTCCCTGGGCCTGGGCGGCACTGTTGGCCGACCCGGCCTTCAGCCACGCCCCCGCCGCCAACACGACTATCACCACCGCGCTCGCCATCCACGTTTTCATCGTGCCTCCTGCGCACGCCCCATCGTGCGGTTCTCGGCAGAAGACGCGTGACCTCACGGCGATTTCGCCGCCACTGTCTCGTCTTCCCCGTTCGCCGGAGACACCCGGCGCTTGCGACGCATCCAACGCGCCGCGAGCTACATCGTTTCCGCTTCCAGATTGACCTCCTCCTCTTCACCCGTTCGCCACTCTGACGAGACCTGAGCGGAGCTGTTCTCCGTTGAGTCGCCAGATTCGTGAACGGGAAAGCGCAAGTACGACTGCAACGTGTGATAGCTGATGTCGAGCGAACGACAGGCCTCGCGCTTGTTGCCATCACAGCGGTCGAGCACCAGACGCGCGTAGCGGCTTGCCCACGCGCGGAGCGTGTCGTTGCGCCGCATCGAGGGCCCCAACGCCGTTCCATAGTCGCCTCTAACAACCGGCGGCAGGTCGTCGAGCTCGATGACCTCGGTATCGGCGAGCGCGACGGCTCGCTCCATCAATCGCTCGAGCTCGCGGACATTGCCTGGCCAGTCGTAGGCCATCAACGCGTCGGACGCGCCCGACGACAGGCGCAGCGCCCGGGTCGCCCGATGGCGTTCGAGAAAGTAGAAAGCCAGTTCCAGGATGTCCGGCCGCCGCTCGCGCAGGCTCGGCACGCGGATGTCGACTCCACTCAGGCGATAGAACAGATCCGGGCGGAACAACCGTTGCTCGACGAGCGACGCCAGGCTGCGGTTGGTAGCGGCGACGATCCGAATGTCCAGCCGGCGAGCGGACTGTCCGCCTACCCGTTCGACGGCGAGGTCCTGAATGGCTCGCAGCAGTTTTGCCTGCGCCGAAAGCGAGAGATCCGACACTTCGTCGAGGAAGAGCGTGCCGTTTTCAGCCGCTTCGAACTTGCCACGGCGACCGCGAACGCCGGTTGCGGTCCGTTCCTCAATCCCGAACAGTTCCGCTTCGAGAAGCGTCTCGACGAGCGCCGCGCAGTTGATCGCCACGAACGGCCCGTTTCGCCGTCGGCCGAGCTCGTGGATTTGCCGGGCGACCAGTTCCTTTCCCACGCCCGATTCGCCTTCCAACAAGACGGTGAAGTCGGTCGACGCAACCCGCTCGATCGCCCCGCGCAACCGGTGCATGACGTCCGTCGATCCGATCAGCGGCGCTGCGCCATCCCGCCGCACACGACTCGGATTCAGCAGGCCCGCGCGCGCCAGTTGAGACCGGGAGCGCTCGATCTCGAGGACAAGCGCTCCCAGGTTGGCGGCGGTTCCCAGCAGTTGAAAATCCCAGTCACCCAGACGGCAGTCCGAATCGAAGGCGACTTCGAGCAGGCCTTGTGAATCGGCATCCGCGCCTGGGACTTCGAGGGTCGCGGACTCCGGGCTGTGCACTGCACTTCGACCTCCCCACCGGCTTCCGTTCTCGCGCAGGTGAACACTTCGAACCGGGATGATGCGGCTCAGCGCCGTCTCGAACGCGCCTCGCATCAAGGACACGTCGAAGCGCCGGTCGAGGGCGCGCGTGATCGCCGCGATCAACTCCGGAACGGCTTCGCGGCGATCCCGCTGCCGCGGTGTGTAAGTGGACATGGCGTTCGCAGAACCAAAGCGGATGCCATCGTTCGAAGACGCGGCGCCTTCTGAAATGCTCGGAGATTCATTGATTTCGATCGACATCTCAAATCACCCGCGGGGTAGTAACTTCCCCGCGCTCGTCTACGAACCACGGAAGATGGCGATCGAACGCGATGGCGCCGCGATAGCAGACCCACGTCGGGCGGATCCTCACCACGCTGCATCTGACAACACGGCCGCGGACGCGGGCCCGGTCGGTTCCCTTCTCCACATCGAGTTCGACCTCGGAACCCGGCAGCAGCCGATGGTTGGTCTCGATCAGCGCGCCGCCGGCGGACACGTCGATCACACGCGCGCGATGTCCTGGACGCACGCATGCGGATTCGATGCGGTGTTCTTCGAACGCATCCATGCGACGCACGCCGCGTCGATCCGGCGAATGCCCCTTCATACCGGTTTCCATCGACGTGTCCGTGCGTCGAACTTCAACATTCGCGTCTTGCCGGTCTCGCCGAAAATGCGGACGGCGTACTGCACGTCGCGCCGGCCACGGATGTAGATCGTTCCCGACGAGGCGGTGCCGGCCGCGGAGAAACTGGCGATGTTGCCCGATCCCAGGCGCACGGGATCGCTGCCTGGAGCCGTGCCGCCGGGATCGACCGAAGGCAGCCCGGGAAGCGCGCCCACATCGACGCCAGGAAACTGCGCGGGTAATCGTTCGGCGGTCGCAATCAACGTGTCGACTCCTTTCTGGATGTCGCGGGTGAGCACGCCGTTCCTGTTGCCATCCACGTACACGGCGTAGCTGTACGTGCCGTCCGATGTCTGGGTGAACTGGACGCCGACCATTGCCGATCGGTTGACCGCTTCCATTCGCGCGTTCTGCAGGCGTCCCGCCAGGTGATGCGCCGCTCCCTTCGCTCGCACATCGTCCAGTCCGCTGAGGTATTGAGGGACGGCCGCCGCGGTCAACGTGGCCCCCAGCCCCATGACCATCGTCAATTCGAGCAGCGAGTAGCCTCCGAGTTCCTTCCAGGAATGCATGGGCATGATGCGGTCCGGACGCACGGGCGCCCGGACCCTCGACCTACGGAAGGCCCGGATGATCGTGATCGGCCTTGGCCGGCGCGACAGTGATCTGGGGCTTCAGCTTCAGGAAGTTCTTCTCGCCGACACCGCGGACGTTCATCAGCTCCTCGATCTTCTTGAACGGTCCGTTTTTCTGCCGGTATTCGACAATGCGCGCGGCAGTCTTGGCGCCGATGCCGGGCAGGCCCTCGAGATCCGACGCCGACGCGGTATTCAAATTGACGACGGCGGTGGATGAGGGTTTCGCGGTGGAGTGGGCAGCGCTCTTGGACTGCGCGGCGGTAACCGGAACGGCCCAGAGCAGACAGCAGCAAGCGACGATCGACAATACGATTCGGAACATCGGGTCCTCCATGTGAAAAAAGGTTGATGACCCCGACCAGCGGGCCGAAGGCTCGGCAAAGGAGGTCAAGCCCCGCCATTTCAGCGTGCCGGCCAGGGTCGCCCGTCGAGGGGCAAGGGACGATCCGTTGGTAGCGGTCGGACGCGAGGTTGGAACGCACTGCGGAAATGAGACATCGCGGCGCGTCAGGAAACGGCCTGCCGGTTGGATTGAAAAACGCGCCGCCGTTTGACTACGGCAGTTGTCGCCGCACGGCGATTTACAGGACAACTCCCGCGCGCGGCCTGCAACTCGAGTCTCGCTCGATTACGCGGGATAGGAAGAGGAAGAGGCCCGGCGGCCTCGTTCAAGAGCGCCGCCGGGTAAGAACAACCGCGTGTGCAGTCTTCGTATTACTGACGATGCGGCGCGCAGAGCTGGCCGTTGTTATATGCGTCCAGCGTCTGTTCGAGCTGAGCGCCCATGCCGCTACCCGACCAGGCATCGCTCGAGCCGGCTACGCCGCTACCCACCGGATGTGCGGTCAGCCAGGCATCGGCTGCCGTGATCGTCGGGGCGATGCAGCTCGAATCGTTGCCAATCGCCACGCTCAGCTTGGTCGCAACGAGTTGCGCGAACATCATCGTGCTCTTGTCCTTGCCGACCTTGTTCAGCCACGCGATCGCGTCTGCAATGCTGTACGTCTTGCCGCCGATCACCACGCCCGTTGGCGGCCACGCCTCGGGATGGTTCTTCCAATAGCCGATCGTGCCCGTGCCAGGATTGGATGCGCCGCTCTGGAAAAATCCAAAGTTAGTCGAGTTGCCGCTCGCCGTTGTCGTGATCACGCTGAACCCGCTGTTGAGCGTGCCGCCGTTGCACACGCCGAACGAGCAGCTCGGCGTCGGCGAGACCTGGAATCCCGTCGGCACCGGCATAGATATCTGCACCGCGTCGCCGGGGGTGACGTCGAAGGTGCTAAACACTCCGTTGATGTCGGTCGTGAGCGGGAACGAATTCGCGCCGTCGGTGATCGTGACCGTCACGCCTGCCAGGGCGGGCTCGCCGGCTTCCTGGATGCCATCATGGTTCAAGTCGTTGAAGACGACGCCGCAGATCCCGGCGGAGTTGACGCAGCTTGTCTGTGCTGACGCCGGTGTCGCACAGATCGACGCGAGCGGGACCAGCGCCGCCGCCAGCGCCGCCGCGCGGACATGTTTCAGCGGCCCATCCACCAGTTTCTGAGACTTCGAACGCAGCTCCGCCACGCGAACTTCCTGAGACATTTCGCTTCCTCCACCAGAAAAAGGGTTAGTTGTCGATCGTCGTGTTGCAGGTTCAGCGCCGATTGGTCGATACCCTCAGTTGTGCGGTTCCTCCTCGTCAACAACCACTGCATCAGCGATCCGACCGCCGGCGTCACGCACAGCATGCGCACGCTGATTGGCTGGCTCGCCGACGCCGGTCACGACTGTCAGGTTTTGACAACGGCGCGCTTCGAGAGCCGCGTCACATTCACCATCGAGGAGCACATGCGGCAGCAGGGCGTGGAGCTGCCGCGATCGGTGCACAACCGGAAGCAGGCGAAGACCGCCGACCGCCCGGTCGTGCACTACTCGGTCCGCAACGTCCCCGTCACGCTGCTGCTGACACGACATAATGACGAGGCGCGTCCCGATCGGCGCGAGGCCGCTCAGTACCTTCGCGAGTTCGAACGGCTGCTGCGCGACGCGGCACCTGACGTGCTGATCGCCTGCAACGGGCATCCGATGATCTTCGAGGCGATGCAGCGCGCGCGCGAACGGGGCATCGCGACGGCCTTCGCCGTGCGGGGGTTCGGCTACTACGAGCCGCGCCATTTCGCGCACGTCGATCACGCCTTCACGTGCAGCCGCTTCCTCACCGAGCACTATCGAGAACGCGTCGGACTGTTCAGCACGCCTATCGAGCCACCGATTGATTGGTCCGCGACCGTCGCCCCGGTGGAGTCGCGCGCGTTCGTAACCTTCGTGCACCCGTCGCCGCACAAGGGTCTGTGGCTCTTTGCGCGTCTCGCGGACATGCTCGGCTCTCGGCGCCCGGACATTCCGATCCTGGTTGTCCAGTCGGGACGAAGCGGCGGCGCGCTGAACGCGATCCCGGGGATTGATTTCTCCAGGTATCCGCAAATCATGGCCGCACCACCCGTGCCGTCGGCCGCCGACTACTTCGCGCTCACGCGCGTGCTGCTCGTCCCATCGGTCTGGGAGGAGCCCTTCGGCCGCGTGGCCGCCGAGGCGATGATCAACGGCGTGCCGCCGCTCGTCGCCGATCGCGGATCGCTGCCAGACGTGCTTGACGGCGATTTCTC
>Ga0070665_100003472_pt1 | contig 16789 bp, 17 predicted proteins | sample KBSS13metaG_FD_65862 | JGI IMG/M metagenome (GOLD analysis project Ga0070665, IMG submission 65862) | Switchgrass rhizosphere microbial communities from Kellogg Biological Station, Michigan, USA - KBS S1-3 metaG | ecosystem: Host-associated > Plants > Roots > Rhizosphere > Soil ... | reverse complement strand
GCCGGGGCACGCGGAAGGGCCGCGCACCCTCGTCTGGGTGGACCGCCAGGGCCGGGAGACGCCGATTCCGATCCCGCCGCGACCGTATCTCCTTCCCGCGCTGTCACCCGACGGCACGCGCGTCATGGTGTTCGGAAACGATCAGGAGCACGACCTCTGGCTCTGGGATTTCGGTCGCACGACGCTCGCCCGCCTTACACTCGCCCCCGGTATTGATGGTATCGGTGTCTGGACGCCCGACGGCCGCAAGGTGATCTTCAGCTCGGACCGGACGGGAGTGCGGAATTTGTTCCGGCAGGCCGCGGACGGCACCGGCGCGGTCGAGCGGCTCACCGAGAGTCTCAACACCCAGTACCCGTCTGCGGTTTCGCCCGATGGCCGCCGGCTGATCTTCACCGAGGAGGCTCCAAGAACGGCCGACGACGTGATGATGATGGAATTGGACGGGACTCACCGCGTCACGCCGCTCGTGCAGTCTCCGTTCAACGAGCGGAACGCGAGCGTCTCACCCGACGGCCGTTGGCTCGTCTACGAGGCGAATGACTCGGGCCGAGTCGAAGTCTATGTGCGGCCGTTTCCGGACGTGAACAGCGGCCATTGGACGGTGTCGACCAACGGCGGCACGCGGCCCATCTGGACACGGAGCGGTCAGGAGCTGGTCTATGTCGCCCCGTCGGGTGCGCTCATGCGCGTGGGTATCACGCGGGGCCCGTCGTGGCTGGCCACGACGCCGGCGCAGGTGGTGAAGGAGGGGTACTTCACGATCCCGAACTGGTGGGGCCTCTCGTACGACATTTCAGCCGACGGCCAGCGGTTCCTGATGATCAAAGAAGGCGCCATCGATGGCACCGCTGCACTTGCCAGCATTGTCGTCGTGCAGCACTGGGTTGAAGAACTGAAGCGGCTCGTGCCGACGAAATAAGATCGCAATCAGCGGACCGGCGGAGCGGCCTCCGCATCGAACGTCTTCCAGTCGACGTCCATCCAGCTCGCCAGCGTGGACGCAACCTGGGCGGTGACCAGCGGCGGGTGGTCGCTCCATTCGCCGCGCCGGCTCATCCCGGGCGACACGAACGCCATCCACGTCTCGCCGGCGCCCGTCACATCCTTGCCATGTCCCTTCCAGTCGTCGGGCGTGCGGCCGCGTCCGTGGTCCGTGGTGATGAGCATGTGCGTGCTGCCGCGGTAGTCGGGCTGCGCCTGCAGCCACGTCCACAGCTGCTTCAGGTACTCGTCGCTCCGCACCAGGGCTTCGAGGACGCGATCGTAGCGACCGTCGTGCGCCCAGTCGTCGGTTTCGCCGAGCGCCAGATACAGCACCCGCGGCCGGTGCCGCACGAGATGGTCCATGGCGAAGCGGAAGGTATAGGCGTCGTGCCGCACGTCGTTCCACGGCGTCGGCGTTTCGAACTGCAGCGTGCTCTGGCGCTGGATCTCCTCGACCGGCGACTCGAATGCCGCGTATCCCGCGTTCACCGTCAACGCACCTTCCCGGTGCTCCACGATGGCGCGATGGATGCGCCACGACGTGAACACCGCGACCTGATCTTTCGACAGCGCCAGCCGTTCCTTGAGGAATTCGAGCACGGTCCGGTACGGATTGCGGATCGGGTCGTTGCTCCGGATCGTGTCGTCGTGTGCGCGCCCGACGAGCATTTCCGAATAGCCGGGGTACGAAAAGACATGGCCGTTGGCGAGGTGCACGCGGCTGGCGCGCGCGGGATCGCCGGCGATCGACCCGTGCTCGCGCATCAGCGTGCCCCAGAAGAACGGCATCAGCTTCGCGCGGCGCTCCTCCGGCGTCGGCGCCCAGAAGCGCTTGTACAACGGCTGGTCCTCGAGGCGCTCGCCGCGCTTCAGCTGCGACTGGACGATTCGGGCATCGAGGCCGCCGAAGATTTCCTCGATCCGCGCCCCATCCAGGGTGACGAGCACGACGGCCGGCGACGGCGGCTGCGCGGCGACCGCCGCGGTCAGGCCGGCAACGAGGAGAGCGGTCAGCAGGCGAAGGCGTCCCATGCGCCGGATTGTAGAACCTTCGCGTCGCCGATCGGTCAAACTCGTGTAAATAGTACGGAGAGGAGCCAGAACGATGGCCAAACGACGCGAGGCCGCCGTCGCCGGTCACAGCGCCCGCGAACACGAGATGCGCGATCAGGAAGTGCGCCGTGCGAACCGGGAGCTCGCGGCCTATTTCAAGGGACGGCGAACGGAGCGGGAGGCGCGCGCGGCGCTGAAAATCATCAAGGCGTTCGTGCGCGATCGTGAACGCCAGGAGGCGAAGGACCGGCGGCCGCTGCCCGGGGTCGATCCGCCGGCCGCGCCGTCGGAACGATCGGCCGGCGAGGTCCCGCGCCGGTGATCCGCGGTGCGAGGGCGGTACGCGTGCCGGCGTGTACAATCGCGCCGATGGTTGGGTCTGCCAGGGCGGCGCTGTTGATCGTCGCGGTGCTGATCGCGCTCAGCGCGGGCACCCGCGCGCAACAGGACCGTGCGTCCCATACGCATCTGGTGATCGTGGTCGACGGCCTGCGGCCCGACTCCGTCACGCCCGAGGTGATGCCCCGATTGTTCCGGCTGGGCCAGCGGGGCGTCCTCTTTCGCTCGCATCATTCGGTGTTTCCGACCGTCACGCGGGTCAACGGATCGTCGTTCGTGACCGGCGCGTATGCCGAAAGCCATGGGCTGATGGGCAACGTGCTCTACAGCCCGAGGGTCGATCCGGCCAAGGGGCTGGACACCGGCGAGCGGGCGAATCTCGAAGCGGTCGAGCGCGCCGAAGGACGTCTGCTCACCGCGCCGACGCTGAGCGAACTCCTCAAGCCCGCGGGCAAGACGCTTCTCGTGGTCAGCAGCGGATCGAGCGGATCGGCCTACGTGCTGAATCACACCGTGGCCACCGGCGGCATCATCCACTACGCCTTCACCCGGCCGGCGGACCTGGCGATCCGGGTCGCGGCCGCGCTTGGCGCGGCGCCGCCGCACGCGACACCGAACGATCCGCAGAATCAGTACGCGATCGATGCCTACCTCAAGGTGGGGCTCAACGAGCTGCATCCCGACGTGACGTTCATGTGGCTCAACGATCCCGACGGGACGGCGCACGCCAACGGGATCGGCGCGGAGCTGACGCTGAAGTCGCTGGCGCTGGTGGATGCCGGCATCGGCCGCATCGAGGACACCCTGCAGGCCCGCGGGCTGCTCGATCGCGTGAACATCCTCGTCACCTCCGATCATGGCTTTTCGACCCACACGCGCGAGCTGCGGCTGGCGGCGCTGATCGAACCCTTCGCCAGGCCGCTGCCTGACGGCTCGAAGGACATCGTCGTTTCGGAAGGCGCGGTTTATTTCAGATCCGGATCCGACGCCGCCCGCGTCTCGGCGATCGTGGACGCGCTGCAGCGGCGGCCCGAGGTCGGCGCGATCTTCACCCGGCCGCGTCCCGGCGGCGGCGCCGAGGGCACGGTGCCCGGCACCCTGTCTTTTGACGTCGCGCGCTGGAACCACCCGCGGTCGGGCGACATCCTGGTGTCGTCGAACTGGACCCGCGAGACCAACGCCGCCGGCGTCGCCGGTACGACCACCGACGGCAACGTGGCCGGCCACGGATCATCGAGCCCGTACGACGTCCACAACACGCTGATTGCCGCCGGCCCGGATTTTCGCGAGCGCGCCGTCAGCGACGTCCCGACGTCCAACGTGGACATCGCGCCGACGCTGTTGCGGCTGCTCGGACTACCGCCGGCGCCGAGCATGACGGGGCGCGTCATCAGCGAGGCGCTCCGCGACGGCCCATCGATCGCGTCGATCGCCGTGGACCACGTGACCGACACCGTCAAGAGCGCTGATGGCGGTTACGCGCTGACCGCGCATATCTCGAAGGCCGCGGGGCACAGCTATCTCGATTTCACCGAGGTGGTGCGGGCCGCCGCGCCCCGCTGACCGCGCCTCATCGCAGTCGTGAAAAGGACGGATTTGATGCGTGCCTCTCCTATGATCGTGATGGCCGTCGCCGCGGCCTGCTGCATCTCCTGCGCGCGCCACGTGCCGGAACCGCCGATCCGCGTGCCGGGGAAACCCTATGTCTCATGGGTGATCATGAGCGGCGACAGCGACAACCCCGACGAGGACTTCGTGTGCCAGTCCGATCCGCGAACCGATTGCATCGTGCCGGTGAGCCGCGCCGACGCTCGCGTGTTCTCGGATGTCCACGTGTATTACCATGGCGCCGGCGCCGACACGCGTTACGTCGGCACGATGCAGATCGGCTTCTTCCAGGGATCGGCGACCGCCGCGAAGACCCAGGTGGATATCGCCGTCAAGCAGAACGGGTCGATCACCAACCAGAGCGTCGTCGGCATCGTGTCGTCGACGCCGGGCACCTACACGATCGCGTTCGATCTGACGGCGACCGTGGACGCGGGCACGGGCCAGCCGATTCGCGATCAGCTGAAGGTGATCGTCAGGTGAACGTGTCAGCGCCGGCTCGGAAAGATCCCCTCGTCGCAGATCGAATAGGTGAGGCCGTTGGGCGCCGCAGCCCGAAGGTCAGGCAAGGCGAACGTCGTCCTGCCATCGCCGCCGAAGTTCGTGCCCAACAGCGCGAACAGCGCCTGGTTCTGATTGATCGGCAGGAGTTGGCCGTTGGCCGGCGTGCCGTTGGCTACGACTGCCGCGGTGAGAAGAACTTCGCCGAGCGTACATACCTGCCCGTTGCCCGCGACCGCCAGGTTCGTGTTGGTCCCGAATTGCGGCGCCGCGCCGCCGGCCGGACCAGGAGGTCCTTGCGCCCCGGTCGCCCCGGTCGCGCCGGTCGGACCCTGCGGTCCGGTAGGTCCTGTTACGCCCACCTGACCTTGCGGTCCCGTGGGACCGGTCGCGCCAGTCGGCCCCTGAGTGCCCGGCGCGCCGTCTTTGCCCGGAAGCCCCTGCGGGCCGGTTGCGCCTTTGGGGCCCGCCGGACCGGCCGGACCTTGAGGTCCCTGTGGTCCGACGACGTTCCAGTGGACTTTCGTTTCATTGCGGCGGCACGCCTCTCCCTGCGCGACCAGCCGCATGAGGCGCCCTTCGTCGTTATCGCGATCGATGCGGATGCAGGCGAAGAACTCACCGCCCGGTGTGGGGATTTGGGCGGCGGCCGGCGCGGCCCAGACACTCAGCGCGGCGACGAACACGCCGAGGACGCGAACCCTCAATGCCATCGGAACCTCCATGCGGGGGGACAGCGCAGTCTACGCCAGGCCGGCGCAGGCGGTCATTCATTTGCGCCCCGCGCTCGTACAATCCGCGGATATCTCATGAACCCGTAAAGGAGAGGTCATGACTGTCGATTTGGCTGTCGTGGGCGGAGGCGTCGCGGGTGCGACGCTGGGCGCCGCCGTGGCGCAACGGGGCGGCAAGGTCCTGGTCCTCGAGCGCGAAACGAAATTCAAGGACCGCGTGCGCGGCGAGAACATCCTGCCGTGGGGAGTCGCGACCGCGCGCCGCCTCGGCATGCTCGACGATCTCGTCGGTGCGGGCGGCCGCGTCGTGCCGTTCTTCAACATGTACGGCTCCGGCGTGTTGATGGATCACCGGCCGCTGCCGGAGACGACGCCGACGCGCGAGGCCTGCATCAACATGTACCACCCGGACCTGCAGGAGACGCTGCTCGCTCGCGCGATCAAGGCGGGAGCCGAGGTGAAGCGCGGCGTGACCGTGCAGGGCATCTCGGAGAAGGACGGGCAGTGGACCGCCTCGTTCGCTGAAGACGGCCAGTCCCGGTCGGTCACCGCGCGCCTGCTCGTCGGCGCGGACGGACGTTTTTCCCAGATGCGCGATTGGGGCGGCTTCGCCGTGACGCGCGATCCCGAACGCCTGCGCATCGCGGGAACGATGGTGCAGGGAACACCGGTCCCCGACGATGGGGTGCACCTCTGTATCGGACCGGGCATCGGCACTTTCGTCGCGCCGCTGGGCAACCGGCGGGCGCGGATGTACTTCGTCTACCTCTCGGCGCTGGGCGATCGGAAGTTGAGCGGTAAGGACAAGGTGCCCGCGTTCCTCGAGGCGTGCCGGGCGACGGGTGCGCCCGGCGAGTGGTTCGACGGGGTCGACGTGATCGGGCCGCTGGCCGAGTTCGAGGGCGCCGATCAGTCCGTGCCGTCGCCGAGCAAACGTGGGCTCGCGCTGATCGGCGACGCTGCCGCGGCGACCGATCCGAGCTGGGGCTGCGGGTTGTCGAAGACGATGGTCGACGTGGACACTCTTGCGACCTGCCTCGCCGAGACCGACGACTGGGATGAGGCGGTGAAGCGCTACGCGACCACCCACGACGACTACTACGGCAAGCTGCACCAGATTCACATGTGGATGAACGAGCTGGTCTGGACCGGGGGGCCGGCCGCCGACGAACGCCGAGCCCGGGTGTTTCCACGCATGATCGCCGATCCCGCCGGATTCCCCGACTCGACCGGGCAGGGTCCGTTCGGTCCCTGCGACGAGCGGGCGCGGCGCCTCATTCTCGGCGAGGACTGAGCGCGCGTACACGACCGGGATGCTGCGGCGGAGCAATCCGTCCGAAAGCTCTTGACAGCGACGCCGCGACTGGCACAATCAGCGGAACCCGGACACGCCGCGCTCGGCGGCTCAGCAACTGTTCACAAGGAGATGTTCATGGCTCTCAGTGGTCAAACGCACCGTCGTGGCTTTCTCGGCCGCATCATCGGCGCCGCCGCCGCATTCAGCGTCACAACCGTCGGGGACCGCGCGGAGGCACAGTCGTCGGGTCCTGACGACTGGATCAAGGGCGTGAAGGGCACGCACCGCTGCCTGTTCGATTTTCCTCAGCACAAGAACGGGATGCCGCAGCTGCACATTCTCAACTACCTCAACACCTACGCGCAGGCCTACAAGACGGCGCCCGGGCAGGCTGGGGCGGTCGGGACGTTCTACAGCATGGGCCAGCAGTCCAGTATCCCGTTGGCCTTCAACGACGCCATGTGGGCGAAGTACGGCCTCGGCGAGTACCTGGGACTCAAGGACGCCGCCGGCAAGCCGTACACGCGAAACGTCTTCAACAAGCCGACCGCCGACGATCTGCACCTGTTGATGCAGGCGATTCAGTCGCCGACGATTGCGGCGCTCGCCGGCGCGATGCCCGCGATCGGCATCGACAACCTCCAGAAGATGGGCACCACGTTTCTGCTCTGTGCGAACGCCTTCGGCGGGTGGTGCGAGGAGCTCGGCGTCCGGGGCAAGGGCAAGGCCGAGGATCTCCAGAAGGATCTCGGCGCCAACCTCCTGCCGGGCGTCGTCATGGTACCGGCGATGGTCATCGCGATCGAAAAGGCGCAGGCCGCCGGCATCGCCTACAACCGGCAGTAGCCGGTCGCTCGACAGGTTCTCGGTTACAGGAGGCGTTATGAGGACAGCCGCAATCGGATTGACCACCATCCTGGTGATCGCATCGGGATCGTTTGGACCGGCGAGGGCGGACTCGCCGAGGCCGCCGCTCGTGCCGGGCTACGAGGCCGCCAAGGATCTGCCGGGCGCGCGCGAACTACCGGACCCGAAGGTGGACTACAAGGTGGTGTTCGCGGACGGGCAGGACGCCAAGAACCCCGGCGACGTGAACCCGATGCTGCCGACCATCGCGACCTATGTCAACACGCTGGGCAAGTACGGCGTGCCGGCGGACCATCGCCACCTCGTGATCATGTTTCACCAGCGAACCCCGGACATCGACATCGTGATGACCAACGAGGCCTACAAGGAACGCTACAAGCGCGACAACCCCAACATCGCCCTGATCCACGCACTCAAACAGGCCGGCGTCGACATCCGCGTCTGCGGTCAGGGATTGATCGGCAGGAAGATCGACTCGAGCCAGGTCAACCCCGATGTCCAGATCGATCTGTGGGCGATGACGACGCTGGTCAACCTGCAGCTGAAGGGCTACGTCCGCGTCGGCTGAATCACGGCGAAGATGGAACAAGGTTTCTTCTTGTTCGCTGTTCAGTGTGATCCCGCGAGCTCGGCGGTTTTTTCTTAGGCGTAGCGGTATGAGACCGCCAGGATCGCCAGGAAGATCAGCGGATCGACGATGAACATCAGGCTGTCGCCGCTGGCAAAATGGGCGATGCTCGCGGAGATCAGCGTGATGGTGAACCCGGCGTAGGCGAAGTTCCTGGTCGTCCTGGGGATGCCAGGGATCAGCAGCGCAAGCACGCCGAGTATCTTGGCGATCGTCAGCTCAATCTTGAAGTAGTTGGGCAAGCCGAGATGGACGAAGGCGCCCTTCATCGGCCCCAATGGGTGGCTCAGATTGAAGTTGATGGCGCTGAACACCATCACAGCACAGACGATGCCCGTGCTCGTCCAGTAGATCGCATTCCGTGTGGTTGCTGTCGCGGTCATGTGCTCTCTCTCCTCTGGACCACGTCTACGCGGAATGCTCGATCTCGGTCCGGCCCAGCGGCACGCTCGTCACCGCCCCCGCGGCGAGGGCCGCCACGATGATGAGCAACGACTCGCCGAGATCGGGTTTGCCGATCATCAGATAGACGATGGCCAGTGCGACGGCCACCCGCGTGCGAAGCGACGCGCGCAGCAGGGGGTGGGAGGCGTCGATCCGCACGCTCGACGGCATTCCTTGCCGGTCGTCGTCGCGGGTGCGCAGGACGCGCGCCATCTGCGAGCGGATGACCGGCCCACCGAGAATGCCCATGCCCACCATCGAGCCCAGCGACACACGCACCCACCCGAGATCGAACACGCCGACACGCGCGGCCAGGTAAACGCCGGAAACCACGATCAGGGCAACCGCGCCGGCCATGTATCGGGGCAGGGCGCGCAGGACAGCGATGGCCGACGCCGCCGGCGCCGGGTACGAGCGCTGCAGCGATTCAAGGCTCAGCCACTCGAAGGCCAGCCCGACAAACAGCACCAACATGCCGACGACGTGCGCGAACAACGCAACGGAGCGAAACATCATGAGCGTCCCCTTCGGGCGGCGTGAAGGCCGCATGCCTCGGAGACCGTTTACGCGCGTGTTTCGTGACAGCCGGTTATCGAGGAGCCGCGGGCACGTGGGTGAGCTTGGCAGGGTTGGTCACGATGTAGATCGCCTGGATTCGCCCCTGGCTGACGTCCATTGTGAGAACGGAGTGTGGCTGTCCGTCGAGATAGCTCACGATCGCAGACTGCCCATTGATCTGGATGACGCGCTGGACGCGATTTCGCGGCACGAGCTTGCCGAGACCGCGCACGATGCCGCGCGCGATCCGCTCCGCGCCGTGCAGCAGATTCGGCACGGCGATCGCCTTGCCGCCGCCGTCCGAATGAAGGACGACGTCATCGGCGAGCAGTGCGAGCAACCGGTTCATGTCGCCGCTCTGCGTCGCTTCACGAAACCGCTCGAGCAGATCATCGTGTTCCCGCGGCGACGCCGTGAATCGCGGACGCACCGCGCGGACGTGCAGGTGAGCGCGCCGTAGAATCTGCCGGCAGTTCGCCTCCTCGAGGCCCAGAGCCGCCGCGATGTCGGCATATCTGTAGTCGAAGATCTCGCGGAGGAGAAAGACCGCCCGCTCGACCGGCGTCAGGCGTTCGAGCATCACCAGAAACGCCATGGAGATCGACTCATCGGCGCGCAGCACGCCGAGCGGATCGCTGGCCGGATCCGTCGCCAGTGGTTCGGGCAGCCATTCACCTACGTATTCCTCGCGCTGGACGCGCGCCGACTGCAGGTGGTTGATGCACAGACGGCTCACGATCGTGATCAGGAAGGCCTTCGGCGATCGAATCTCGTTGTCGGCGGCCTGCTGCCAGCGGATGAAGGCCTCCTGGAGAAGGTCCTCGGCGTCCGTGGCGCTCCCGACCATCCGGTAAGCAATGGAAAACAGCAGGCCGCGATACTGGTTGAACGTCGTCAACCGGGCCGAATCCTCGTCGTGGGGCTGCGCGTCGATCGACGCGCCGAGATCGTCGCTGTTCCGCATGGCCTCGTATTGTCCGGATGCGCCGGTCCCATCTAAGACCGGACAGCGGGATGTTTTGTGACAGCCGTTGCCGGCCGCTGCGGCGGGCTGCTGAAGAGCTGTGCGGCGCGGTCGGTCTACCGGGCCGGAAAGTCGCGCCCGATCGCGCTGGCGTCGATCCAGACCGGACCGCGGCGGACCGCCGCGCAAGCCGGGCGCGAGGCCCATTGCCAGAGGGCGTCGAGCAGCATCACCTGCACCCGCGTCCCCACAGTTTGCACCGGATTGCCCACCGGCGTGCCGACCGGAACGACCGCCAGGTTGCCACAGATCGGGCCGCCGTCGGCGGTGCTCTGCGCCTGGACGTCTGTGGCGACGACCACCGGGCGATAGAAATGGTCGTCGGACTCGATCTCCGCGTAGAAGCTATCCAGATACTGCTGGGCAATGGCCCGTCCCGGTGCGTCGAGAGGCGCCGCGGCGAGCAGTTGATAGGCCTGCGGCTTGCGCTGTGTGAAGTGCGTGCGCGCCCCGTCCAGGTCGCGCCGGGTAAACAGCGCGCGCGTGCGCTGCAGCTGCGCCGTCACTTCGATCGCCGGTTCAGTGCCCGCAGAGCCGAATGCGGTGCTGAAGACGTCCCGGAACCAGGGATGGCGCCCGGTTACGATCCCGGCGACATCGAAATCGTAGAGCAGCGGAATCGCCCGGCCGTCGCCCAGATCCGCGGCGACGATATTCCAGAGCGGGTGCCGCGCGTCGCAGCGGTACGCATCGCGCGGCGTCATCTTTAAACACCAGTCGAAGTTGCCGATCATCGCTTCGGCGAACGCCAGCCGGACGGTGTCTGCGGTGCTGAGCTGGGCCTGCGCCGTTGTGAACTCGTTCTCGTCGATAGTGCGCTGGCCGCCGACGCGGCGAACCGCTTCGTCGGTGCCCTCGAGCAACACCGCATCGCGGACGACAGGCTGGTCCTGGCGCGGCGATTGCCCGGGTCTGGCGTCGGTATAGCGATACGTGACCCTGGCGGGCCGGGCTTCGAACGTCGGCACTTCGAGCGCGGACAGCAATCGGTAGACGAACGCCTCGCGAAACGGCGATCGCTCGTTGGCCAGCCGGCCGAATCTCGGCGTCAGATGATCGGCGGCCGCCTCGCCGCAGTGCGTGCCGATCTTGATGGAGGAGAGTCCCGCGAACAACCCGGTCGTCGGGCGCGTCTCGCGGGGAAAATCGACTTTGAGCTTTGGAAATGCACACTCGCTCTCGCGCTTGCTGGTGTGCCCGCGGAGCGTGATCCTCACGCCGTCGATGGCAACCAGGCCGCCGTCGCCCGGGATGCGCAGCGTTCCCGTGACCGCGTAGTCGTCGTCCCGGGCGTGCTCGAAGAGATCGTTGAACGGGGCGTCCAACTGCAGCTGGAGCGGCTCGCCGCCGGCAAAGAGCGACGAGCTCGACAGCGAGGCGATCAGGAGAAGTGTTTCGAACACGTCACAACCAGGAATCCACAGCGCCGCAGACGGCGGCGCTGTGGAATGGGTCTACTTCGACGAGCACTCCGCCGAGATCATGCGGACCGACGACACCTTGAGCCGCTGCGAGCTGGTGTCCATGCGGCTCGACGCCGAGCCGCTGGTGGTGGTGGAAGTCGGGCTCGAGGCCGCTGCCTTGTCGGAGCTCTCGAGGGTGCCGCTCACTTCGACGCGGTGGCCGACGTGATTCTTCAGATCGCTCTCTCGTCCGTCGAGTACGTACGAGGCTTCTGAACGGGCGGTCGATCCGGCGGTTGTCGTGCCGGTGGTGCCGGCAGTGGTCGGCGCCGCGGTCGTGCCCGCTGTCGTGCCGGTGGTCGAGCTCGAGGATCCGCTGCCCATCGTCGCATTCGCGAGGATGTAGCTGCTGCTGGTCGTCGAGGCCGTGCTCGTTGTCCCCGCCGAGCTACGCGACGGTTCCTGCAAGCATCCGGTGACGGTGATCTTGTCCGCCGGGTTGTCCATCGCCCTGCTCGTCGTCGTGCTCGGGGTCTGCGCCGCGACGCTCAACGTCGTGGCGCACGCGATCGCTGCTGCCATCCATGCTGTTCGCTTCATCGTTGCCCTCCGCGGGTCGCACGATTGCAAGCGCGATACCGGTTGGCGCTGGGTGCTGATCTCTACCGTTCGACGGGGTGCTCGATCCGATCGATCACCAGGATATTGATGGGCCCTTCGGCGGCGTCCAATTTCAGGCCGAGCTGTTCGTCGAGAGCGATCAAGGTCGCCGGGCCGACGCCGGCGGGCTTCGGCGGTCCAGGGGCCGGCGTCCACTCAGCGGTCACGTCGTACCTTCCAGTCAACCCGGTTCGATCGACGACTTTGCGATCGAGAATCGTGGAGAGGCCGCCCATCGCGAGGCCCTCCATCGTCACCCCTCGGGCGACCAGTGTCCCTCGTCGAGTGCGGACGACGCCGCAAGGCGGCGGCGATAGCGCTTCCAGATCGTTGTTCGGATCCACGAGCCGAGGCACCGCGGGGGCGGCCGGTGGAGCCTCGCGGCCGGTGCACGCCGACGGACGCGCCTGCGGGCCGAGCGAGCCGTCGCTCTTCGCCAGGACGAGCGCGTAGACCGGAACCGTTTTGATGTCGCCGTGCGCGACCAGGTGGAAGCGATCGGCGAGCAGTTTCCTCAACATCGGATTCAACTCGGCCCGGGTGACATTCCCCTGCACCCTCGCCTCGATGTCGAACCGATCTGAGCCGAGCCAGTCCGGCCCACCCTCGACCTGCACCCCGTAGCTGCTCCGAATCAGATCGCGGAGGAGGTGATTCGTCACCGTGAGCTTGCCGTCCGTCATCGTCATCGGGCGCGATTTGGGATCCCCGGACCTGTTGGCCTTGATCGACACGGAGACGAAGGCAGGAACCCCGGCGTCGGCCGCCGGCGATTGAGCGCGGAGCCGCGGCGCGTGCAGCGCCCCCAACGCGACCGGTCCCGCAATCGCGGCAGCGCCGCCGGCAACCACCAGGATCTTGCGCCATCCGTTCAACGTCGTGCGAGCGTCGTTGGTCATGATTCTCTCGATTCTGTTTTTGAGATTGGAGCTCGTGACGCCGGCCACGCAGGCCAGCGGCGCCTCGGTGAAAAGCCGGCACACCGTGAGGATGCTCTCGGCGTAGATCTGCGGATCGCCGCCGCAACGAACGACCTCTTCGTCGCATGCGCGTTCGCGCTCGTCGACGAGCCGGGCGCCGAGCCACCACACCAGCGGATGGAACCAGAAGAGACCCTCAACGACCATGTGAACGGCGCCGGTCAGATTGTCGTGGCGGCGGACGTGAGCCAGTTCGTGCGAGAGCACCGTCTCGATCTGGCGATCGTCGAGATGCCCTGCGATGCGTCGAGGCCACACCAACACCGGCCGCAGGATGCCGAAGATTCCCGGTTCGAACGACGCCGGCGAGGAGACCATCGCCACGGGCCGTGCGGTTCCGCAGACGCGCTCGAGACGGCGAAGCGTCTCGAGCTCGCGCCCCTGGGCCGGCGACGCGTCTCGAACCGCGGCGGCAACGCGCCGCCAGCGGACCCACCATCTCAGGAGGATCGCGGCGGAGCCAAGAGACCAGATGGCCAGCAACAGCAAGAGCAGCGCGCCACCGGCAGGGACGCCGCCGGGCGCCAAGGCGGCCGGCGCGACACTGACTGGTCGCGAGAACGGCTCACTCACGGCGTCGAGCGCCAGCGCCATGTCTGCCTGGACGTGAACGGCCGATGGCCAGCCGAGGTGGCGACCGAGCGTCAGCAGCGCCGCGAACGGCACGAGAAACTTCACCGACGCGGCCAGCCAGATCCCATGGCGCAGCTGCGCCCGATGGTGCGACAGCGTCAGCGTCAGGAGCCAGGCGGCCGCGGCGAACAGCGTCGATTGCCACAGATGATTGGCGATCGGCGCGGCGATCGCGGTCCAGATCCACGACGGCCATATGGCCGTCATTGCGAGGAGTCCTTTCTGGCGAGGCGCTGCAGCGCCTTTTGCGCGTCCCGGACGTCCTCGATGGTGAGCTTGCCGGATTCGATCAGGTGTGCCATCACCGGCTGGGTCCGCCCGCCGAACACGCCGAGCAGGTCGTCAATCAGCCGGCGGTGGGCGGCGCTCCTGGAGATCACGGCCTCGAAGATGTGGGCGTTGCTGATCTTCTTGACCCGGCGGAGCGCGCCTTTGGCTTCCAGGCGATAGACCGTGGTCTGCACCGTGGTGTACGCGGGCCGGCCGCGGTGTGGAAACGCTTCCTGGATTTCTCGAATCGAAGACGCGCCGCGGCTCCAGAGCGCCTCCATGATCTGCAGTTCCAGCTTCGTGAGTTTGGGTAGCGACACGGTGCACTCCTATCGACGTATGTGATACTACTACACTTGTATGTAATCATACCAGCGCCGCCGGCCGCGTTATAGTGCGCTGATGGCAGTCGACCTCCTGGTGTTCGGGCCGCATCCCGACGACATCGAAATCGGCATCGGCGGCACCGTCGCCAGGCACGCGGCGGCGGGCCATCAGGTCGGCCTCTGCGATCTCACGGAGGCCGAGCTCTCCAGCAACGGGGACGTGGCGCAGCGGCGAGCGGAGGCGGCGGCCGCCGCGCGGGTGCTCGGCGCGGCCTGGCGCGAGAACCTGGGGTGGCCCGACGGCGGCATCGCCACGACCCCCGAGCTGATTCGTTCGGCCGTCGATCTGCTGCGGCGGCATCGCCCGCGGGCGATCGCCATCCCGTACTGGGACGACCGGCACCCCGATCATGTCGCCGCCAGTCACGTCTTGCGAGTCGCGGCGTTCCGAAGCGGCCTGGCGCGCTATGAAACCGGGGCGCCCGCGTGGCGCCCCGAGTGGGTGTGCTACTACTTCATCAACGACGGCGCGACGCCGTCGTTCGTGGTCGACGTGTCGGAACACTATCCGCGCAAGCGCGAGGCGCTCGACTGTTACGTCAGCCAGTTTGCGCCCGGCGGCCCCGCCGCGGTGGAGACACGTCTGACCGCTTCGACGTTCCGGCAGCTGATCGAGAGCCGGGATGCGCAGTTCGGCGCGCTGGCCGGCGTGGCGTTCGCCGAGGGGATCGTCGTACGCGAGCCGCTGCAGCGCTCGGGGCTGTTGAAGCACGAGCCATGAATATCGGAATGGTCTGTTATGCGTCGGTCGGCGGAAGCGGCGTCGTCGCCACCGAGCTCGCGCACGCGCTCGCCGGCCGCGGCCACCAGGTCCACATCATCAGCAGCGAGCCGCCGTTCCGCTGGCGCGACGGCGCCCCGGGACTGGGGTTCACGCCGGTCGAGGTACCGTCGTATCCGCTGTTTCGCGAGCCTCAATATCTGCTGGCGCTGACCAACACGATCGTGCGGGTCGCACGGGAACAGCGGCTCGACATCGTCCACGCGCACTACGCGGTACCGCACGCGACGGCCGCCTATCTCGCCGACCAGATCCTTACCGCGCTGCCCGACATCCCGGCCCCGCGCACGGTCACCACGCTGCACGGCACCGACATCACGCTGGTCGGGAGCGATCCGTCGTACGCGCTCGTGGTCGGGTTCTCGATCGAGCAGTCGCATGGCGTCACTGCCGTCTCACACAGCCTGAAGGCGGACACCGTCGCGGCGCTCGGCATCCGGCAGGCAATCCGGGTCATTCCCAACTTCCTCGACTGCGCCCGCTACACGCGCCGGTTGGACGAGGGGCTGCGCCAACGGATCGGCGCCGCCGCCGGCGAGGCCGTGATTCTCCACGTGTCGAATTTCCGGCCGGTCAAGCGCCTTTCGACCGTGATCGACGTCTTTCGATCGATCAGCCAGCGCGTGCCTTCGCGGCTGGTGCTGGTCGGCGACGGCCCGGACCGCGGCGCCGCCGCGCGGCGGGCGGCGGACTATGGCCTGACCGACGCTGTCCTGTTCGCGGGCGAGCAGCAGGATCTGGTGCCGTGGCTTTCGGCCGCCGATCTCTTCCTGCTGCCGTCCGAGAAGGAGAGTTTCGGGCTGGCCGCTCTGGAAGCGATGGCCTGCGAGGTGGCGGTCGTGACCTCGAACGTCGGTGGGCTGCCGGAAATCGTCGACGACGGCGTGACCGGCTTCGCGTGCCCGCCCGATGCGGTGGAGATGATGGCGGACAGAGGCGTCGCGCTGCTGAGCTCCCCCGATCTGCGCGCGCGCGTGACCCGCGCCGCGGTCGAGATGGTCCGCCGAAAGTACTGCACCGACGCCATCGTTCCGCTCTATGAAGCGCACTACCGCGAGGTCCTCGCCGCGCGCGGGTGACGAGGCTTAGGTTTTGCTTACGTCGCCTTCGTGCCGACTATTTCCGAGAATCTCGATCGCTGGCAACACCACAAGTGGGCACAAAGCGGGGATGAATGGTCACCCGGACGGTCTTCTGAGGGAACTGACGTTCTCTGGCATCGCACGGTGTTTCCGCGGGTCCGGCGGTTTCTCCCAGCCGACACGATTCTGGAGATAGGCCCGGGGTTCGGCCGCTGGACTCAGTACCTGCGTCACCTCAGCCGTCGGCTGATTCTGGTGGACCTCTCGGAGCGATGCATCGACTCCTGTCGTCATCGCTTTGGAGCCGATGAGCACATCGAGTACTTCGTGAACGACGGCGCCTCTCTCGACCAGATCCAGGACGGCAGCATCGATTTCATCTTCAGCTTCGATTCGCTGGTGCACGCCGAAGCGGATGCGGTCAGCGCATACGTGCGGCAGGCCGCTCGCAAGCTCCGGCCAGGCGGAGCCGGGTTCATCCACCACTCCAACCTGAAGGAGTTCGTCGATCCTCGCACCGCGGACGTCCGCTGGTTCGTCACGCAGCGGAATTG
>Ga0070665_100003470_pt1 | contig 16799 bp, 15 predicted proteins | sample KBSS13metaG_FD_65862 | JGI IMG/M metagenome (GOLD analysis project Ga0070665, IMG submission 65862) | Switchgrass rhizosphere microbial communities from Kellogg Biological Station, Michigan, USA - KBS S1-3 metaG | ecosystem: Host-associated > Plants > Roots > Rhizosphere > Soil ... | reverse complement strand
GCTGTTGCTCGGCGTCGGCGTCGCGTTCAAGATCTATTACATCCTGGCGTGGCGCGAGGGAAAAACCGGATTGCTGCAATCCAGCCTCACCCGGGCCGTGATCTTCAGCGCCATGACCAATGCGGTCGCCTTTGGCAGCATGTGGTCATCGAGCTATCCCGGCATGTCAAGCATGGGGAAGATGATGGCGCTCGCGCTGTTATGCACGATGGCCGCCGCTGTGCTGTTCCAGCCGGTCCTGATGGGTCCGCCGCGCCAGACGAGAGCGGCGTCCGGTCCCGCGACCGACCTGGTGCCCGATGCGGCGGAATAGGCCGAGGCGGACGCGCGTCATCATATGGCGCGGTTCAGTCGAGTTGCTGCCGAGCCCTGATGCGGTGACGCCAGTTCGTCCAGTAATTCTCTGGCTGCCTTGAGCCAGTGGGTGCCAAAGCCCTCGGAAAATCGGGCATAGACCGGCGCGAGGAGGTCGCGCGCTTTTCCGCTGCGACCTTGTCGCTGCCACAGCCTCGCAAGGCTCATCGCAGTGCGCAGTTCGTAGCCGAGAGCTCCCTGTGTTTGAGCTAGTTCAAGCGACAGCCTGAAGCTGCTTTCCGCTTGCGAGAAATCCGTACTGCCGTGAAGCATCAGCACTTCGCCCCTCACTCGCAGCATATCGGGCATCTCCATCAGGAAATTGCGAGACCTCGCCTGGGCAATTGCTCGATCAATGGTATCCAGCGCTTCACTGCTCTGATTTGCCGCGGCCAAAGCCAAGGCCAGTGGCGTATGAAACCCGAACGCTCCGCCGAATCTATGACTCTGCATTTTCTCGAGCGCGCCTTTCAACGTGACGAGCGCAACATTGACCTCGTTCCGCGCCAGCAGCGCGATGCCTTGCATGGCCTCTCCGAACATTTGCAGCGATTCAAGGCTGTACCTGCGGGTCTGCGCGAGCAGGCGTTCAATGTGCTTCTCGTATTCCTCAAGTTCGTGATTCCAGTAGAAGACCGCGAATGCCCAGAGCAACGCTCTGCAGAGCTTTATTGGCTGGTCCACAGTGCTGGCTTCCGAAATGGCGCTGCGTGCCATCTCCAAGGCTTGATCGGGGTATCCTTGCAGCCACAAAATGCGAGACAGCGTGATTTCGGCGCGCTTGGGATAGTCGAAGGTCGTGTCACCCTGGACGTCGCCTTCCGACGCTGCATGCAATAACGCCGCCTCGACGTAGGAACGAGATGCAGAAACTTCGCCGAGAAAGTGGCAGGAGATACCCAGTGAGACTTGCATGCGCGCCAGCGCGGCAGGATCGCCTTTGGCGGCGGCAATGGCCTCACCGCGCCTGGCCGTGTTCATTGCATCCTCAAGTCTGCCCGCAAACAGCTGGAGCAGATGAAGCCGGTCAAGTAGAAGGAACTGGTTGAGCGAGTCGCCTGTGTTCTCGGCAAGCGCAAGTGCGCGGGTCAGACAGGCCTCCGCCGCGTCGTCGATCTGGCCCGTCAGAATCCGGGCCGATCCGAGGGCGGCATGAAGCGCGAGATCATGCTTCGCGCTCCCATTCTCCGCATCGAGGGCTTCTATGGCGCGGGTCGCCCAGAGCTGGCATTCGGCCAGCAGCGACAGTCCGAAGAACACGGGCATCGATGCCACTGCCAGAGCGATGCCGGTCGCGCGGTCTCCTCGGTCCGAGAAACACCACGTCAGCGCGCCGCGTATGTTGCCAAACTGGTCGCTGACGGCGGAGAGGTTGTCGCTCGAGCTGTCGTTGATGCGCGCCAGCAACTGCAGGAAATAGAGCGCATGGCGTCGCGCCGTGGCGTCGGCGTCCGGACCTCCAGCCAGTTTTTCCTGCGCATAGGCCCGTGTGGTATCAAGCAACCTGTATCGTGCCGTCGGACTGCTCGCGCCGGGCGTCAGCATGGATTTGGCAAGGAGACCGGCCAGCGCCGCCATGACGGCTGCGTCGTCAATTTCCTCCGCCTCGGCGACCGATCGGGCGGCTTCCAGGGTGAAGTCGCCGGAAAACGCAGACAGTCGACAGAGGACCATGCGCTCCGGTTCGGACAGAAGATTGTAACTCCACTCGATAGTGGCGCGGAGCGTTCGATGTCGGGGCAGGGCCGTGCGTCGGCCTTCCCACAACAGATTGAACTGGTTGTCCAGAAGCTCGATCATCGGCTTGACGCCGTAGGCGGACACGCGGCTGGCGATCAGCTCGATTGCAAGCGCGATACCGTCAAGCCGTCGGCAGATGTTGCCGACATCCGATGCATTCGCATCGGTCAATTCGAATCCGGCGTCGCCCGCGGTCGCGCGTTCCACGAACAGCTCAATCGCAGGGAAACCGAGGGCGCTGGCTGCCGTAAGCGCAGCTCCCTCCGGCGGACTTGCCAGCGGCAACAGACGGTAGATGTGTTCCCCCTCCACACGAAGCAGCTCCCGGCTCGTGGCCAGGATGTGCAGCTGCGGCGCTTCCTTGTAGAGCCGCTCGGCGAGCACCGCCGAAGCCTCGATTACGGGTTCACAGCAATCCAGGATCAGCAACAGGCGCTTTTCCCGGAGGAATGTGACGAGGCTAACTGAGGGGTCGCTGGATCGGGCCGGCAGTCCGAGTTCCGATGCGACAATGCTGGGGACCAGCGAGGCGTCGCGGATTGCCCCGAGGTCGACGAAATGTACTTGGCCGGCGAACTGTGTGAGCAGGGCATGACCGGTCGCAACAGCGACGGTCGTCTTGCCGATGCCGCCGGACCCGACGATGGTAACGAAGCGTTTGCTCGTCAACCTGCCAGATATTTCATCGACGGTCTCATCGCGGCCCACCATTTGAGGCTGACGCGCGGGCAGATTGTGGGTCTTCGCCAGCGCTGGCGTGACCGGAGAAGGTTTTGCACCATCCAGGCGCGAGACCTCCGCCACGAAGCAATAGCCTTGTCCGGAAACGGTAGCCAGATATTTGGCGCCGGCCTCACCGTCGCCAAGTGTCCTTCGAAGCTTGGCGATATGCACCCGCAGGCTGCTCTCGTCGACGTTGACGCCGGGCCACACCCGAGTCAGCAATTCGTTCTTGCTGACGACCGTGCCCGCCTGCTCGATGAGGGTCACCAGGATATCGAATGCTCGAGCCGAAAGCTGGAGTGGGCTTCCGTCCTTTTCGATGCGGCGCTTTGCGGTTTGCAAAAGGAATGGGCCAAACGCAAGCGCTCCCGCTGCGCCCGGGTTCGCGTCAAGCCGACGAGCCATACCCTGTACGCGGTCGACCATGGTTGGTGCGCCTTTTCAGGGGAACTTGCCGTAGGTTATCCGATGACAGCCGGCTTGAGAATATCCCCGAGCCCGATACGCCGGAGCAGTTCCTCCCGGGCATGGTCGATCTCCAGCTCCACCACGGCTGCTCCGGCGTGGTCAGGATCGAAGTGGATCCGCAAGGGGCGCTGGCCGAATGGCATCTCTACAATTTTAGCTATCGCGCGCGCCACGGCTTCCGGTTCGGGTTCGCGCGGCGACAGTTCGGCCAGACCGGCGAGCGCGACTTCACTGATGTCGGCGGTTGGGCCGTCGGCGTATTCCTCTGCTCGAACCGCGTCGCGGGGCCTCCCGGAACGAAAATAGTGGTCCGGTCCCAGGGCGCCGGGTACGACGATCGTGGTCTCGATGCCCCAACGCGCAAGCTCGCCGGCGTAGCCCAGCGCGAGGGCATCGAGTGCAGCCTTTGACGAGGCATAGGCGCCCAGAAAAGGCACCGAACCGCCATGCGCGCTGCTGGACGAGACCCATATCAGCAGGCCTTGCCCCTGCTTGCGCAACTGCGGCAATGCCGCGCGATTGACACGCTGGGCGCTGAGCACATTGGTATCGTAGAGTTCTGCGAGCTGCTCTGATGTAAGGGCTTCCGTTGGCCCATAGATGATCTGCCCGGCATTATGCACCACCACATCGAGGCGGCCGCTCTCGGCAATGATCGATTCAATAGCTGAATTCGTGGAGGATTCGGAAGAGACGTCGAGTTCGATGGCGCGTAGATCAAAGCCGTGCCGGTCGGTGTATCGTTGCACGTCCTCGATGCGGTGCACGTTTCGGCCCATTGTTTCGCGCATCGAGGCGTATACCGTGTGGCCTGCGTGCGCCAATTCGCCGCATGCGCCGCTACCGATGCTGTTCGCAGCTCCTATGACAAGGATAACCTTGCGCATCCCATCCCCTTGATCGCATCCAAATGTCCGATCTTGAGCCACAACCAGATCGATTTGTGACAAGATTTCACATCTTTTTGGATGAATGGGCCGATGGGTAAGCCGGGCTAAAAGTCGGGTCTTTCGGCTACCGGGAGTGATTTTCACAAAGCACGAACTTTTCGAAAACCCGTCTTTCACTGAAGGACTACAGGGCAGGGGTGAGACCCTTCACGTCAGTGGCCGGAATGAACTGATTTCACGCGAATTCGGGCGCCGTCAGGCGGTATTGGCATTGTCCCGCGGCGTGCCTTCCGGAAAAATCCGGTGGGTTTGAGAAGATTGCGGCCTCAGCTGACCGCTACAAGTGGAGCATGGCCGTATTCGTGCGCCATCGGGCCGGCATCGCCCCAACAGGCAAGCCACCCGTTCTGGACTGCTAAAGGAGGCGGAATGAATCAGCCACGCAACCTGCGGCGATCGCGGCTTGGCTCGCTCGTGCTGATCGCAGCTATCCTCGGGGGCAGCGTTGCGGCCTTTGCTTATACCGCCGGATGGCTCTCGCCGCAGCGTCTCACGCCGGAGAAGATGGTGGAAGCGTTGACGCCGCCGGGCGGCGTGCCACCCGGGCACCGGCGCAATCACGCCAAGGGCATTTGCTTCACCGGCGTGTTCGAGGCGAATGGAAACGGCGTGCCGCTTTCGCGCGCGGGCGCCTTCGCGCAGGGTCGCTACCCGGTTCTCGGCCGTTTCAATCTCGGTACTCCCAATCCGGATGCGGCTGATGCGACCGTGCGGGTGCGTGGCATCGGACTGCTGATCCAGGCCGACGAGGGCCACGAATGGCGGATGGCGATGATCAATCCGCCGGTCTTTCCGGTCTCCACGCCACAGGCATTTCACGGCCTGCTGCTGGCCTCGGCCAGCAAGGATCCGAACGCCATGAAGACGTTCGCGGAAGCCAATCCGGAGATCGCCGCCTTCGCGGAATGGGCCAAGACGGCGCCATGGACCGCGAGTTATGCGGAGGAGCCATATCACAGCCTCAACAGCTTCATCTTCACCGATGGTAGCGGTGGTGATCACGCGGTGCGCTGGTCGCTGCTGCCGGCGGCGCAGCCTGTCCCGGTCGCGCAGGCTGATCTCGAAAAGCGCGGCCCCGATTTTCTCGAGCAGGAAATCCGGGAGCGCGTACGTACTGCCGGTGAGCAGCGCTGGACCATGGAGGTGACGGTGGCCGATTCGACCGACCCGACGGCCGATCCCAGCAAGGCCTGGCCGCAGGGACGTCGCACGGTTCCGGTTGGGACGCTGGTGGTGCAGCGGATCGAGCCCGAACGGGATGGCCCCTGCCGCGACATCAATTTCGATCCGACTGTCTTGCCGCCGGGCATAAGGGTATCGGACGATCCGTTCCCGGCCGCGCGCTCATCCGTCTACCGCAAATCCTATGATCTGCGCACGGCCGAAGCGAAGGACTATCCGCGAACCGAGGTAACCAAGCCATGACCGGCCGCCCGCGCCGCTTCAACCTGCTGCAGCGCCTGCTGCACTGGCTGATGGCCGTCTGCATCATCGCCATGTTCTTCATCGGTGCCGGCATGGTATCCACCATCACCCCGAAATATCTGCCGCTCATCCTCGCCCACAAGACGCTGGGCGCCGCTTTGCTGGTGCTCGTGCTGATCCGGCTGGCGCTGCGGCTGTATTACGGCGCGCCGCCGTTGCCGGCCGACCTTCCGAACACCATGAAACTTGGCGCTAAATTATCCCACTATGCGCTGTATGGCCTCATGATCGTCATGCCGTTGCTTGGTCTGGGCATGCTTTGGGCCGCGGCCTATCCGGTGGTGTTGTACGGCGGTATCCGGATTCCGGCGCTGCTGCCGCAAAGTGACGACGTGCACACGCTGCTGTGGAACGCGCACTTCTATCTCGGCTTCGCGTTTTTCGCGCTGGTGCTGCTGCATGTCGCGGCAGGGCTGTTCCACGCGCTGATCCGGCGTGACGGCGTGTTCGAGACCATCAGCCCGTTGCCGCCAAGGGAAAACGCGACGCCGGCTGAATGAAACCGGCACCGTTGGAGCCGTGCAATTCCGCAAGCGTCCCGCGGATTGGAAAGACCGTCTTCGCGAGCGTGGCTACAAGCTCGCAATACCACCCCAACAAGGAAAACAACAATGACAAGAGCGGAACTGCAAAGCCCGACCGATCTCGGAGCCAACGCGAACCGGGACATCCCGGCTGCGTTGAGAGCTCTGCTGGCCGACGTCTTCGCCCTCTACATCAAGACCAAGAATTTCCATTGGCACATGTCTGGCAGCCATTTTCGCGACTACCATCTTTTGCTGGATGAGCAGTCCGACCAGATCTTCGCCATGACGGACGATATCGCCGAGCGCGCACGCAAGATCGGCGGAACTACGCTGCGGTCGATCGGGCACATCGCACGGGAGCAGCGCATCCTCGACAACGACGCCGATTATGTCGATCCGCAGGACATGCTGGCGGAGCTGCGTAGCGACAACCAGCAGCTCACGCGGGAAATGCGGCGGGTCCACGAGCTGTGCGACGAATACGGCGATGTCGCCACCGCAAGCGTGCTGGAGAACTGGATCGACGAGAGCGAGCGTCGCGTCTGGTTCCTGTACGAATCGGGCCGCACCGGTCCGCGTTCGTGAGCGCAAGGCATGCGGTCCGGCAAAGAGGCGAGGATGAGCAGCCAGTCGGAGCTGTTGTCGGACCGCGGCGCTGTTACGGAACGCCTGCTGTTGCGGGAGTTTTCGCACCGGATCAATGACGAGCTGGCGTCCGTCATCAGGCTGATCTCGGTGGCCGCGAGCCGGTGCGAGAGCGATCAGGTGAGGGGCGCGCTCGCGGAGGCCCAGGACCGTCTACAGGGCTACGCCGGCATTCAGCGGTCGTTGCAGATGCCGGAGTACAGCACCGCGGTCGATTTGGCAGCCTATCTGCAGCAGCTCTGCCGCGCCATCAGCGGGTCAAGGCTTGCGGGCGACGGGATTGAGCTGTCGCTGTCGGTCTGTCCGCTGCGGATGAACTCCGAGCGCTGCTGGTTGCTGGGAGTGATAGTGTTCGAGTTGATCGTGAACGCGTCGCTTCACGCATTTCCGGACAATGGGGGATCGATCCGTCTCGATATATGGCCGGTTGCCGGTTCGATCGAATGCCGCATCACGGACAATGGCACGTCCGGTGAAGATCCGCTTCCGGTCCGGCTTGTCTCGATTATCGAGGCGCTTGCCGGCGGCCTCCAGCGAGCGGCGGATTTCCAATGCGGCCCGAACGGGAACAGCATTATCGTGAAATTCCCCGCCGGTGCTTGACGCGCCTGCGGCCGCGGTCGCAGGTGTAGAACATCTGCTCTTCAAACACATCGGAGGACAGCAGCCAGCCGTGGCTAAAGGCAACGGGCTGCCCGGTGCCCCAATCCTTGTAGAGGATCTAGGTGCCGTCCTTGGTCGTGATCCTGCTCATTTGCGCCTCGATTACTAGAGTTGAGGTTGACCGGACTTATGCATGCCGCGATCGAACGTATTTCCGGATCGGCGGTGTCGTTGCGCAAACGCACGCTTTTTCGGGCGTGGTCCGTTCTCCATCGGTCGGAGCGTCAGTACATAGTTCGGGTTCCGCGCCTTGAACGGGATCGCGCAATCATCGGCGGTCCCCCGGCGTGCGAAGTGGAAAGGAAAGTTTCCTGTCGAAATACACCGATGAGGTTCGTCACTAGGTTCGCATCATTCAAACCGGAGTGATCTGAAATGAAATACCTTAGAGCTTGTCTAGCCATCGCGGGCGCCTTTTCGCTGGTCTCGATGACCGTGCCGGCAAGGGCCGAACCGCTGAAGAACATCGTGCTCGTACACGGTGCCTGGGTGGATGCATCCGGCTGGAAGCCGGTCTATGAAATCCTCACCAGGGAGGGGTTTCATGTCAGCATGGTGCAGGAGCCCGAGACTTCGTTTGCCGACGATGTCACCGCGGCGAAAAGAATTCTCGATCTCCAGGACGGCCCCACGTTACTGGTTGGACACAGCTATGGCGGTTCGATCATTACCGAAGCCGGCGTCCATCCGAACGTCGCAGGCCTGGTCTATGTCGCCGCGCATGCGCCCGATGTCGGCGAAGACGAGGCGGCGCTGGGCAGGAAGACGCCGAGTGTGCTGGCGAAGACCGAAGGCGCCATCAAGGTCACACCGGACAAGTTTACCTATCTCGATCCGGTGCAATTTCCAAAGCTGTTCGCCCCCGATCTGCCGCGCGAGCGCGCCGAGTTTGTCGCGCGCTCGCAGGTGCTGGCCGCGGCACAGGTGTTCAGCACGCCGCTGACGGCAGCTGCATGGAAGACCAAGCCGAGTTGGGGAATCGTCGCCGGCAGCGACCATATCATCAATCCCGATCTCGAACGCTGGTACTACGAGCGTGCCAAAAGCCACATGACCGTTATTCCCGGTGCCAGCCACTCGGTCTACGAGTCTCACGCCAAGGAAGTCGCGGCCGTCATCACCAATGCGGCCCGCAGCGTCCAGCAAACGACGGCGACGGCACGTTGAACACGACGGATTAGCAGACGGAGCCCGGCGGACGTGCCTCACGGGATCTTTCGCCTTGGCAGCAACCGGCCCAGATCAGGATATTTCCCATGTTGATGTCCACGAACGCCGATATCGAGAACAGGACAGTAACGACCTGGCGGCGACATCGCGAAGCGCGCGATGTCCGCATCGAAGCCGGATCCAGGCTGGCGCGCGGCAAGATCGTCGAAGCCCGGGACGCGACGCGGCTGATGGAAGCCGTGGTTCGGCCGGGTGACCGGGTCTGCCTGGAAGGCGACAACCAGAAGCAGGCGGATCTGCTCAGCCGCGCGCTGCTGGCGGTCGACCTCGCCAAGGTGAATGATCTCCACATGGTGCAATCCGGCGTCGTGTTGCCGGAGCATCTCGATCTGTTCGATCGGGGCGTCGCGAAGAAGCTGGACTATGCCTATTCCGGGCCGCAGTCAGCGCGCATCGCCCGCATGCTGTTCGGCGGCAAGATCGAACTAGGCGCCGTTCACACCTATCTCGAGTTGTTCGCGCGCTATTTCATCGACCTTACCCCGCACGTCGCGTTGATTGCCGCTGTGAGCGCCGACCGGGAAGGCAATCTCTATACCGGGCCGAATACCGAGGACACGCCGACCGTCGTCGAGGCGACCGCGTTCAAGGACGGTGTCGTGATCGCCCAGGTCAATGAGATCGTCGACAAGGTGCCGCGGGTCGACATCCCGGCGGATCGCGTGCATTTCATCGTCAAGTCGGACAAGCCGTTCTTTGTCGAGCCGCTGTTTACGCGGGATCCCGCCGCCATCACCGAAGGGCAGATCCTGACCGCGATGCTCGCCATCAAGGGCATTTATGCGCCTTATGGCGTGCAGCGGCTCAATCACGGGATCGGCTTCAGCACCGCCGCGATCGAACTGCTGTTGCCGACGTACGGCGAGAAGCTGGGCCTCAAAGGCAAGGTCGCCAGCCACTTTGCGCTGAATCCCCATCCCGCGCTGATCCCCGCGATCGAGTCCGGCTGGGTGCAGCAGATCCATTCCTTCGGCTCTGAAGTCGGCATGGACGACTACATCCGCGCTCGATCCGACATCTACTTCACCGGGCCGGACGGCTCGCTGCGGTCCAATCGCGCGTTCTGTCAGACCGCGGGCCTGTACGCCTGCGACATGTTCATCGGCTCGACGCTGCAGATCGATCTGCAGGGCAATTCCTCTACCGTCACCACCTCGCGAATCGCCGGCTTCGGCGGCGCGCCCAACATGGGCGCCGACGCCCGTGGCCGCCGCCACCCTAGCGAGCCCTGGCTGAAGGCCGGTGCGGAGGCCGATCCTGAAAGTCCGCCGGCGCTGCGCCGTGGCCGCAAGCTCGTGGTGCAGATCGGCGAGACCTTCGGAGACAAGAACGTGCCGCTGTTCGTCGAGAAGCTCGATGCGCTCGAACTGGCGGAGAAGCTGAACCTCGAACTGGCGCCCATCATGATCTACGGCGACGACGTCACGCACATCGTCACGGAGGAGGGCGTTGCGAACCTTTTGCTTTGCCGCAATGCGTCGGAACGCGAACAGGCCATTCGCGGTGTCGCCGGCTACACCGAGGTCGGCCGCGGGCGGGATCGGAACGTGGTGGAGCGCCTGCGCCAGCGCGGCGTGATCCGCCGGCCGGAGGACCTCGGCATCAACCCGCTCGATGCCGACCGCAGCATGCTGGCCGCGCGCTCGATCAAGGATCTGGTGCGCTGGTCGGGCGGCCTCTATGCGCCGCCCTCGAAATTCAGGAACTGGTGAGGAGAGACCATCATGGAAGACCTCCGTTTTCAACACAACGTTAGTGCGCGTGCCGGCGGCACCAGGCGAACCGCAATTGTCGGCGTCGTGGCCTCCGGCAATCTGGAAGTGCTGGTGGAGCGCGTGCTGCCGGATGCCGAATGCCAGCTCGAAATCAAGACCGCCGCGGTCGGCTTTGGCGAAGTGTGGGAAGCCGTCATTGCGGATTTTGTCGAACGTCACCGGCCCGGAGGTCTCAGACTCTCCATCAACGACGGCGGCGCGCGTCCGGACACCGTGTCGCTTCGTCTGGCGCAGGCGGTCCGATTGATCGAGGAGGATGAGCAATGACCGCGCCAATCAAGCACACGGTCCAATTTCCGGCAGATCGCGCCCGCGCCACCAGCTTCAACGAAGCATCGGCGCGCACGCGGGTGGAGCTGTTGCTCGACGCCGGCAGCTTCGTTGAGTTCATCGGGCCGACGGCGCGCGAGGTCAGCCCGCACCTGAAAATATTCGACCTGCCCGAACAGTTCGATGACGGCATTGTGGTCGGCCGCGGCCGCCTCGACGGTTCGCCGGTGTTGGTCGCTGCACAGGAAGGGCGTTTCATGGGCGGCGCCTTCGGCGAGGTGCACGGCGCCAAGCTGATAGGCTTGCTGCGCGCCGCGCGGGCGCTCTCATCGATCCCGTTGCTGATTCTTTTCGACACCGGGGGTGTCCGGCTGCAGGAAGCCAATGCCGGCGAGCTCGCAATCGCCGAGATCATGCGCGCGGTAATGGAAGCGCGCGCGGCGGGGGTCAAGGTCATCGGCCTGATCGGCGGCCGTTCCGGGTGCTATGGCGGTGGCGGACTGATCGCGGGCTGCTGCTCGGCGCTTGCCGTGTCCGAGCCGGGCCGCATCGCGGTGTCCGGTCCTGAGGTCATTGAGACCAATCGTGGCGTGGAGGAGTTCGATTCCCGCGACCGCGCTTTGGTGTGGCGCACGATGGGCGGCAAGCACCGCCGGCTGCTCGGCGCCGCTGACGCCTTCACCGACGACACCGTCGAGGGTTTTCGCGAAGCCGCGCTGGAACTGCTCGGCCTGGTCGGGGCGTTCGATCTCGACAGGCTGAAAGCCGAGCAGCTGCGTCTCGCCGATCGGTTGCGAAGCTTTGGCGGCTGCGAAGACGCCATCGATATCTGGACAGCCGAAGGCATCGCGCAAGCCGAAACGATCCCCGAACTGCCTGCCGATCAGTTCATAGTTCTTGCCAACAATATCGGGAGGACCAGCCGTGACGCTCGATGAAATTCTCGCCTCGCTTTTTCCCGACGGCCATGATGTGAAAAACGATAACGGCGTGGTTTTTGGAACGGCAAACCTGCGATCGGGCCACAAAGCGCTCGTTATCGGGGTCGCGGACCGCACGCCTGTTGGCGTCGACGCGGCCATCAGGCTTTCCGCCCACGTCCTGGATTCGCTCGGCCACGAAAGCGGCCCCATTTTCGTCCTCGTGGATAGCGACAGCCAGCGCATGAGCAAGCGCGACGAGTTGCTCGGGCTGAACGAGTTTCTTGCCCACCTCGCCAAATCGCTCATTTATGCCGATATGAATGGCCGGCCGACCGTCGGCATCATGTACGGCCATTCGGCGGCCGGCGCCCTTCTTGCTACCGGGCTGGCCACCCGTGTGCTGGTGGGCGTGCCCGGCGCCACCCCGGCGGTGATGGACCTGCCGTCGATGGCGAAGGTCACCAAGCTGTCGATGGAAACGTTGCAGCAGAAGGCGAAGTCGACGCCGGTGTTCGCGCCGGGCCTTGCCAACCTCTCGCGAATGGGCGCCGTTCATCTGACCTGGGACGACAAGGTCTCGCTCCCCGACCAGTTGGCCACGCTGCTGGCGGAGATGCCGGACGCGCATGACCGGCGGGATATCCTCGGCAAGGAGCGCGGCGGCCGATTGAAGGCTGCTGAAATTGCGGAGCGCGTTCGTGACCTTGCCTTGCACGCCCGTTGATCAGCCCGCCGGGCGCCACGATCTCGTCTTCGTCAGCCCGCAGGGCTGGCGCGCCCTTTTCGCAACGCGCCGTGATCTGGCGATGGACCCGATGGTCGCGCGGTGGCCCGGCCAGGGATGGCCGGCAGTCAGGCGGCGTGCCATGCCGGGTGAGACATCCGGCGTGGCGCTGGGCCTGCCGTTGCCGCCATCTGCCGGAAAGAAGCGGATCGCCTTTCTATTGCCGCCCGGCGACATTATTTCGATCGTCCGCCCACCTTCGCTAGAGGCCGCTTGTGGCTCCGCTCCGCGGGCGTGGTGGCCGACGCTGGACCGTCTCTGCGAGCTAGCACTTCGGCATTCCGCCGAGGCACGGGTATTCGGCAGTCTGGCGTGGCGGTCCTTGACCGGGCTGAACTACATCACCGATCATTCCGATCTCGATCTGTTGCTGGAGTGCCGTCGCGATACCGATCTTGAGCGCCTGGTCAACGAAATTGCCGCCGTCGAGGCCGATGGACCGATACGAATCGACGGCGAATTGATGCGTGGCGACGGCGCCGCGGTGAACTGGCGTGAGTTTCATGCCGGCGCAGGCGAGGTGCTGGTCAAAAGCGTGAACCGGGTCGGCCTGCTCGACAGGCGCCACTTCATCTGCGGAAAGACGATACCATGACCGCCGTCCTGGCCTATGAGGCGCCGCGGGGTCTCCCGCGACGGGCGCAACTACCTTGCGACGTCGAGGCGATCGGCGAAAGCGCGGTCCAATGTCTTTTCATGGAGCTGGAAACCTGGCCAAAGCCCGGCCTCGTAAGCCATGTCGACAATGGCAGCCACGACGACATGGACGCCGGCACGTTTCGCCGGAGCGCCGCGGCCATCGCCCCATATCTTCAGCAACTCGCCGGCGCGGCTGCGGGTGGCTGCGGCATGGGGCGGCTGCGAACGATCGGAATGGAAGCCGAAGCCGCGATGCTGGCGGCGACCTCGGGCGTCAACACACACCGCGGTGCCATATTCGGCCTCGGCCTGCTATGCGCCGCGGCCGGCGCGAGAGCCGGCGGGTTGGTCGATCCTGAACTGCCGCTGGGCGATGTGGTCTCGCGCCTGTGGGGGCGCGACATACTTGACGGTCCCGTGCTGCTGCACAGCCATGGCAGCGCGGCCCGCCGCCAATTCCGCGCCGGCGGTGCCCGCAGCGAGGCTGCGCAGGGATTTCCGAACGTCTACCGGATCGGCCTGCCGGCCTTGAGGCGGGCGGCGTGTGCGGTTCCCAATGATGCGGAGGCCGCCCGCGTCGAGGCCTGCTTTGCCCTCATCGCTTCCGTGGAAGACACCAATCTCCTGCATCGCGGCGGGCTCGACGGCCTTCGTTTTGCACGCCGCAGCACCCGGCATTTCCTCGATACCGGCGGCGTGCGCAGGCCCCGCTGGCGCGAGCGTGCACAATCGGTCCACGAGAAATTTGTTGTCCGGCACCTCAGTCCAGGCGGATCGGCCGATCTCCTCGCGATGACGCTGTTCGTCGACGCCTGTGAAAGGCCAGTTCCATGATGTCCAACGCTATCGTAATGGCGCTGGCGCCGGTCTTCTTTGTCTTGTTGCTCGGATACGCGGCCGGCAAATTCCATATCGTCGACAATCATCATGTCGACGGCTTCAACGCGCTTGTGATGAATTTCGCGCTCCCGGCATCGTTGTTCGCGGCGACTGCGTCGGCGTCGCGCAGCCAGATGATCGAGCAGGCACCGCTTTTTCTGGTGTTCGGCCTGACGATGTTGATCCTTTACGCCGCCTGGTATTGCGGCGTCCGGGCGTTTTCAGGCGTCTCGAGGTCCGATGCTTCGCTGCAGGCGCTGACGATCGGCTTTCCGAATCTGGCCGGCGTCGGCCTGCCGATCGTGGCTTCCGTGCTGGGACCTGCCGGCACGGTCCCGGTTGCCGTCGCACTTGCCGCAGGCTCAATCCTCATCAGTCCGCTGACATTGATCATTGTCGAAATGAGCGCCGGCAAGGCGCATGGCGGCAAGATCTCCGTCAGGCAAATTCTAACGGCCATTCGGCGCGCGCTGACCAAGCCGATCGTTGTGGCGCCTGCGCTTGGCATCCTGCTTTCACTGAGCGGTCTGAAACTCGGTGCGCTCGCCGATGCATGCCTTTCGCTGATCGGGAACGCTGCCGCCGGCGTCGCCTTGTTTTTGACCGGCCTGATCCTGTCGGCGCAGTCGTTCAAGCTCGATTGGAAGGTCGTTGCCGCAACAGCGGCGTCGGACGTCATTCGGCCGCTGCTGGCCGTTGGGGTGGTCTACGCCTTTCCGATTTCGTCGGAAGCGGCGAAGACGGCGATCCTGCTCGCCGCCGTGCCGTCGGGCTTCTTCGGCATCCTGTTTGCTGTGAACTACCGGCTGGACTACGCCACGGCGGGCTCCATGGTCATTGCGAGCACCGCCTTCAGCATCGTGACGATGGCGATCGCCATTGCCGTGCTCTTCTCGCACTAGGTGTCGGCTATGGCGCTGGCGATCCTGTGTTCGGGGCAAGGCAGGCAACATCCGGACATGTTTGCCTTGACGGGAAACGCGCCGGAAGCTGCGGGCCTGTTTGCCCATGCGGCAAAACTGCTTGGCGGCAGGGACCCCCGCGATTTCATCCGCAACGAGCCGATCGAGTCCGCGCACCGCAATCGTGCCGGCCAGATCCTTTGCACGCTGCAGGCGCTGGCGGCTGCAGCGATGCTGCGCGACGCCATGCCTGGTCGCGTCATCGTCGCCGGCTACAGCGTTGGCGAGATGGCGGCTTGGGGCGTTGGAGGCGTCTTCAGCGCGGCCGACACGCTCGATCTGGTTGCCCGCCGCGCCGAAGCCATGGATGCGGCCACGCAGCCCGGCGATGGGCTGATGTTCGTTCGAGGGCTGTCCCGCGGTGACATCGACCGCCTGTGCGCGCGTTACGAGGCCGCTGTCGCGATCGTCAATCCCGGCGATGCCTTCGTCGTTGGTGGGGGCCGTGCGGCGTTGCGGGGGATCGCGGACCAAGCGAAGGCGATGCACGCTGCGAGGATCGTCGATCTGCCGGTCGAGGTGGCCTCCCACACCCGATGGCTCGCTGCGGCTTCTGCGGCGTTTCGGGAGAGTTTGCGCCTGATATCTCCGACATTCCCGCCGGCTGCCGGCGCACGCATCTTGAGCGGCATAGACGGCGCGCCGGTGATCTCGGCTGAAGCCGGGCTCGACAAGCTCGCTGCGCAGATATCGCAAACGGTGCAGTGGGCCAGTTGCCTGCAAGGCTGCATCGAAGCGGGTGCTACCGCCTTTCTGGAACTCGGGCCGGGGCATGCGTTGAGCGGCATGGTAGCGGGAGCCTGGCATGACGTACCCAGCCGATCGCTGGAAGATTTCAGGACCCTTCAGGGTGCCCGCGCCTGGCTGGCGCATCACGCCAACAGCTGACCCTCACGCATCAGCTTCTTTCCCTCCGGCTTTTGAAAGCCGGGTTACCGTCGATCACGCTGCTGCGAGAAAAAAGGGGCCGTCCGTCGAGGGGGCGGGGACGGCCCCAGGAGGCTCGGATGCCCGGGAGGGGAGGCTCGAGCCGTGGTCTCAGTCGCTTACATCCGCAGCGTCGCAGATCGGACGGTCGACGTATTTCGTGAACCCATGATGTTTCCAATTTCGCATGCTTCACGCAGCTTCGCCGAGGCTGCACAGGTCCGACTGGTGCCGGACGGCACCCGATGCTAGCGGAATGCCTTGAACCGCCGGCAATGCGTCCTTGCTGGCGCATCGCCAGCGCGCAGGCGTTTTCCCGGTGATCCGCTTGAACACGGTCGAGAAGTGCGCCTGCGTGCAGAAGCCGACGATCAACGCGACTTCGGCCAGCGGCGTTTCGGTGCGCGACAACAGCGATTTGGCGTGCTCGATGCGCTGATGCAGCAGATATTCCCGCGGGCGGTATCCCGTCGCAGCGCGGAACTGCGCCGCAAAGTGCATGCGGGACAGGCCGGCGACCTTGGCGAGATCTGACAGGCTGATGCAGCGATCGAAATGCGCGTCGACGTATTCCTCGACGCGCCGCAGGCGCCATTTCGGCAGGGCGTTGACCTTGGTTCGCGGGAATTCGAGCCGCGCAACATGCATCGCAAGCGTTTGACCGATGCACTGCGCAAATTCTTCGTCGGCGGTATCGCCGCGCTCGGTCAACGCCTTTGCCAGCTGCTCGGCGAATGGATCGCGCAGCAGAACGAGGTCGTTCAGGCCTTCGATTCCGGGGCGCCGCGCCGCCAATTGCCTGGAAGGAAAGTAATCGAGCGATATGTGGAAGTGCAGGAAATCGCACGGCGCATG
>Ga0070665_100003468_pt1 | contig 16808 bp, 10 predicted proteins | sample KBSS13metaG_FD_65862 | JGI IMG/M metagenome (GOLD analysis project Ga0070665, IMG submission 65862) | Switchgrass rhizosphere microbial communities from Kellogg Biological Station, Michigan, USA - KBS S1-3 metaG | ecosystem: Host-associated > Plants > Roots > Rhizosphere > Soil ... | reverse complement strand
TGTTTGTCGGATTTACTGTTCCAAATAAATGTGCAATATCTCCGGAACAAATTGTTCTGTCCACACCTGCATTTACCAGTGGGGTTGGCTGCACAGTAAGAGTAAAAGAAGCAGCGCTATCCGGGCAACCAACATGCTTTGCAATTACAGTGTAAGTGCGTGTTGAATCAGCTATAATAACAGGAGTAAGAATATCAGGATTTGATACTCCATTTACCGGAACCCAGGTATAGCTATATTCTGCATCACCTGTTGCATTTACAATAATGGCAGTATTGCGACATACTGATGTATCGTGTGTGAATAACTGGAAATATTTTAGTGCTTTAACGTTTACAGTATCTACCGTTTTACATCTTGCTTTCCCTCCATAGGTGATATCAACGAGATACTTCATGCTGCTCAATGGTGTAACCAACGGATCTGCAATTGTTGCACTGCTTAAATACATAGGAGGCGTCCAGGCAAATTTTGTACTTACACCCGCCGGTACTGTAGCTGCAGTCACATCTAGTTGAATGGTGCTGCCAATACAGGCAGCTGTATCTATTCGTTTGTTATCAGGTTTTGGCAAAACGATTACGGTCACTGTATCTTTATTTTTATCACAATAAAGATTAAGGCTGGAACGCACTATATACTGAGTAGTGACAGTAGGTTTTACAGTAGTTACCGTACAACTGGTACAGCTCATAGAGCTGATTGAAGAGCCGCCGGGGACTACACTCCATATGAACCCACCACCGCCAATAGCTTTCAACGTCGTAGAATCACCACTGCATATCACTGTGTCATTCAGTATTTTGGTTACAGGCCACACGTAGATGGGGATTACAAACGTGTTAGATATCGGTACTGGTATCACGGCGCAATTCGAGTCTTTGGCTGACACAGTAAACACTTTCAAGCCTACATCCGTAATACCTGGTGTCCAAGAAAAACATCCCCTTACCGAATCTGTAAGCTCATTAACATAAGTCACGCTCGGTTTGGTGGAAGTCGAAAAGTATTTACTATTGTCTGTTACAGCCAGGATGGCGTTGCTATCTGAAGTAACATCAAAACAAAAATGTAACGGAAATGTAGCGCAGGCATTTATTATACCTCCGGACATTGTAGCACCGGTTATTGTTGATGCAGGGGTATTTAATATAGGGCTAGGTGTATTGCAATTAAGCACTACTATTTGTATATCGCGCATTACTGAACCAACCTTTACCCAGGTTCCAGACATATATTTATATTCAGAAACACGTATAGTAATCACGTATTTACCTCCCGCATTAGGTGTAAATGACATTTGACCTGTGCTGTTATTGAATACAAAAGTTCCACCACAAGCCAATGGATTGCTTGGAAGCGAGAATCCTGTTTTATATGTTTCATCAGTATGTCCCCCACAATCAGACCCATTTTCCTCAGGGGTAATACATTCAAAATAAAGAGAATCCCCATTGGGATCGAAAGCACCATTGTTATACGTATAAGGTATGTTATCACAGATGTATGGTACCGGCTTCACGGTAAAGTAAGAAGATGAATTGCCCTCATCATCTTTATTATTCAGTGTAGCTTCAACATACAGGTTAGTACCACTTGAACTGACCAAGTTGTCAACATCATTTCTTGAAGGCTCCCCATGAGCAAAAGTCCAATGGTCACAACCTGACGGAAGCGTTACATCAGCCGTATACCACCACTCTGCATATCCAGGCAGTGTTCCACCTGCGCAAGTAGTTGGAGAACCTGGACACGCTTCTAATACTTCCGTACCGTTGTCTACGCCACCAATAATTTTAAAGGTTTTCTTTAGAGAGACTGTATTCTGATAACCATCGCAACTATTGTAATAGCATACGGAAACCTCATTGGGCTCTTCTATACCGCTGCAATCTCTATAAAAGTGATACACTATTGTATAGGTAGAGCCGGTAATCCAGGTGTAGGTTATCTCTGCACCTGCAGCATGTGTAGCCCGGGCCTTAAAAGAACTAAAGAACAGCGATACAAGTAGAATTGCAATGAAGGGTAAGTATTTTTTCATGGCTATATGATTTTAGAAAAGCTATTGCAAAACTTTTTGAGTATTGCATTTCACCATCATAGACCATCGAAAATATTTTTTTGGTTGGGCAGTCTTTTAACCTAAAAATTTGTCTTCGTCATTACATTTAAATAAAAACTAATTGATAGTTAATAATAAATACCTGTACTTCATCCCTACAGTTATAAAAAAAATTAAAAAAACTTTCGCACAAAAAAATCATTTTTCTAACACGGCGTCTTCATGAAAAAAATGATGTTCGTCCACAAGCTCTACCTGTTTTTTACTTGGCAATAATATTAAACGCAGCGTAGTATCATTAGTAAAGTAGCTTATTGCCCAGTTAATAAAAATGATGAGCTTATTCTTTACACTCAATATCAGCATAAGATGCAGGAACATCCAGGTAAGCCATGCGAATACTCCCTGGAAACTGAATGAGGGAAGATCAACAACGGCCTTGCGTTTGCCTACAGTTGCCATGGTGCCGGGGTTTTTATACTTAAAAGGTTTTAGCTCTTTATTCTGAAGCATATTCTTCATGTTTGCAGCCAGGCTCTTTGCCTGATTTATAGCAACATTTGCCAGCTGCGGGTGCCCCTTAGGCCATTCTGCCGTTTCCATATAAGCAACATCACCTATTGCATATACATTGGAAAAGCCCTTTACTTTATTATATTCATCTACCTGCAGGCGCCCTCCTCGTACCATTACTTCTTTTGGAATACCATTTGGCACGCTCGCTTTTACCCCTGCCGTCCAAATCAGCGTTTTCGTTTTTAGCGTTTTACCATCTTTAAATGTTATTTGGGTTCCATCATAGTCCTGCACTAAAGTATCTACCAACAGTTTAACGCCGAGCTTTTCAAGATATTCCTTCGATTTGTCCTGAGATGCTTTGCTCATATTTGCCAGCGTATTATGTAAGCCCTCCACCAGGTATATATTCAATCTGCTAAAGTCCATATCAGGATAGTCCTTGGGCAATACATTCTTTTTCATCTCTGCAAGTGCGCCTGCCAATTCTACTCCCGTGGGTCCGCCACCCGCTACCACTATATTCATTATTGACTCAATGTCACCGGGGCCTGCATTTAAAGCATCTTCAAAATTTAGCAATATCCTGTTTCTTAATGCTATCGCATCAATTGTTGACTTCATTGGAAATGAATGCTGTTCTATGTTTTTATTTCCAAAAAAGTTTGTCGTACAGCCCGTTGCTATAACAAGATGGTCGTATTCAAAATCTCCTTCTGTAGTTTTTACTATTTGCTTTTGTGTATCAATTTCATCCACACAGGCTATACGCACATGAATATTTTTTTCTCCCTGAAAAACTTTGCGCAGCGGAAAAGAGATAGCACTGGGCTCCAGCCTTGCAGTAGCCACCTGGTAAAAGAGCGGTTGAAACTGATGGAAGTTATATTGGTCTATTAATATTATTTCGTAAGCAGCATTCCTTATTCTTCTTGCCAGTTGCAGCCCGGCAAAACCAGCACCCAAAATAATAACTCGGGACTTATTCATAGAATAATAATTTAATACAAAGTTAGTTCTTCCTAACCTCGTAAAAACCGTTCCTTCATAGATAAAACCATTGATGGAATAAATAAAAATAGAGCTGTGGTTGGTCAGCTCTATCAAAAACTAATTGATAGTTTTAGTTTTTGCTAAGTAATCTATTGGTGGACTAAAAGTGTTTTATAACAAGGAGCCTGGTACAATACTATCATTAACTCATACAAAGTTATTTTTAGCTCCCATTAATAGGTGTAGAGGTAATTCTACATTCATATAATGCTATTGTTAGTCAAGGGGATATTAAAACAAAAAACTGCAACAGATATCTGTTGCAGTTTTACTAGTATGGTATAAACCAGGTAATTACCTGGCAATATTCACAGCTCTTAGCTCACGTATCACCGTCACCTTTATCTGGCCGGGATACTGCATTTCTTTTTGAATCTTATCTGCAATTTCGAATGACAGACGGTCGCTTTCTGCATCACTTACTTTTTCTGCTTCCACTATCACACGTAGTTCACGGCCTGCCTGTATTGCATATGCTTTTTCTACACCATTATAGGCCATAGCCAGCCCTTCCAGGTCTTTTATACGCTGCAGGTAGCTTTGCATCATCTCACGACGAGCACCCGGCCTTGCGCCGCTAATAGCGTCACATGCCTGCACTATAGGAGATATGATATAGCTCATTTCCATTTCATCATGGTGTGCGCCAATTGCATTTATTACTGCAGGATGTTCGCCACATCTTTCAGCTATTTTAGCGCCCAGCAATGCGTGGCTCAATTCTGTTTCTTCGTCAGGTACTTTCCCTATATCGTGCAGTAAGCCCGCACGTTTAGCAAGTTTTACTACTTTTTGCCCCAAACCTAATTCAGCAGCCATTATAGCACAAAGGTTAGCAGTTTCCTTACTGTGCATCAACAGGTTTTGACCATATGATGAACGGAAACGCATTTTACCTATCATGCGCACAAGGTCTTTATGCAAGCCATGCACACCGAGCTCTATTATTGTGCGCTCGCCTATCTCCATCACCTGTTCTTCCAGCTGTTTTTTAGTCTTTTCTACCACTTCTTCTATGCGTGCAGGGTGTATGCGACCATCCTGTACGAGGCGCTGCAGTGACAAACGTGCTATTTCGCGACGCAGTGGATCGAAGCAACTTAATACTATTGCTTCAGGGGTATCATCTATTATCAGGTCCACACCGGTAGCCGCTTCCAAAGCACGTATGTTACGCCCTTCACGACCTATTATCTGTCCCTTTATTTCATCGCTTTCCAGTGTAAATACTGTAATCGCATTTTCTATAGTCTGCTCAGCCGCAGTGCGTTGTATGCTTTGTATTATTATTTTCTTGGCCTCCTTAGTAGCATTTACCTTGGCTTCCTCCATTATCTCTTTCACATGAGCCATGGCGCGGGTGCGTGCCTCTTCTTTCACTACCTCTACCAGCTCAGCTTTCGCTTCTTCAGCAGAAAGATTGGCTACTTTTTCCAGGCGTTTGATATGCTCTTCCTGGTGGCGCTCAAGTTCCGTGCGCTTTATATTCACTATCTCTACCTGGCGGTCGAGTGTTTCTTTCAGTTGTTCATTTTCCTGCACCTGCCGCTGTAGTGCAGCATTTTTGTCGTTCCAGCTTTGCTGCTGCTGTTTCAGACGGTTTTCATTCTCTGCTAACTTCTGGGTGCGTATCAATACATCCTTTTCATGTTCGCTTTTCAGCTGTAAAAAGGTTTCTTTAGCTTCCAGTATTTTCTTGTCTTTTAGTGTCTCGGCATGGCTTTTAGCGTCTTCTATTATCTTTTTCGCCTGTTGTTCTGCTTCGTCTACCTGTTGTTTTGTGTTTTTAGCAAAGATTAATTTCCCTAGAAATATACCTATTAATATAGCTGCCACTGCGACAATGGCAGCAATGATTGTCGAATCCATAATTGTTGTTTGTAGCTTTTATCTGATAAATATTCATTAAATAAAGGCCCTATATATATACTAAATTATAATTTTGGGGACTTAAATTAGACTTGCTAAGTTAATAAGAATTTTGGTAAAAGGGAGCCCACCTATATATATAGACTTGACTAATGCATAATAACAAACATGTTTCAATAATTTATATTACATAGATGCAGAACGAAAACGTAATTTCGGGCAGATTTTATACGAATGGTTTTAGCTTATTCTTTTTGCAATGTATCTGTAATGCCGGTGCGCAGTGAACCCTCGCACAAGGCTGAGCAAATAAATCAGTTACTTTTTGGCGAACGGGCTGAAGTTTTAGAGGTAAATGATAAGGATTGGGCACGGGTACGAGGCGAATGGGATGATTATGAAGGTTGGTGCAAAACCTCTCAACTAACGTTCATCTCCTTCAAAGAATATCGCAAGTCAGTTCGCAACCTATGCACTAAACATACGAATAGATTAATATTTGAAGATAGTGAAATGATATTACCGCTGGGTTCAGAGCTTTTGGGGCTGAAGCATAGTAAAATATTAATGGCCAATAAAGACGGAAAATTTAAGGGCAAAAAGATAAACTTCAAGAAAACAGAGCTTGATTGCTATAGCCTGAAAGATTGGGCACTGCAATATATGCATGCACCTTACCAATGGGGCGGCCGCTCTATATTGGGTATAGACTGTTCAGGACTTAGCCAGATGGCCTACAAAATGTGCGGCAAGCGTATACCAAGAGATGCCAGCCAGCAGGCAATGGAAGGAGAAGATGTAGATTTTCTGCAAAACAGCCGTTGTGGCGATCTTGCTTTTTTTGATAATGCTGATGGAAATATTGTGCACGTAGGTATCATACTGGATAACCAGACTATAATACACGCTGCTGACTCTATAGGACGTGTGGTAATAGACCGCATAGACCAGGGAGGTATTATAAGTATACAACTAAAGAAACGCACACACAATCTGCGTATGGTAAAGCGCTATATGTAAACAGGAAGAATTAATATTCCTGGCCTTTGTAAAAAATACGAAACATATTCTGCCCTATCTGGTATTTTATTACATCATAGTCCAGCTCCCAGCTTTGCAAGTCAGCGTTTGTTACGTCATATACTTCCCCTTCCGTAAATAGTCTGAGGGTATTCGCGCTATTTATATAAGCCAGTGAATTGTATTTAATGACAATACCTGTAGGGAAATAGGTTTCCATATCGGTAACATCACCCTTATAAAAAACTTTCAGATAACCGCTGGGGTCTTTATAAGCAACAATATTGTCTCCTACCATCATAGTGGCGGGATTGAAGAATCCAATATTCCTAATGCTATCTTCATAAAATATTTTAAAGTAACCATCATTAGAAACAAAGGCAACAAGATTATCGCCCGCAGTATAGGTTTGCGGCGGATAATCGTCTATAACAAAGGTCTTTCCCTTGTGAAAAATTTTAAACTGTCTGTTCGCATCTACATAAGCAGCTGTATTTCGCCCTACACTAAAGCTGCTGACAGGATATTCTTCCTGAGGAATAATACTGCCATGGTAAAATATACGAAATTGGTTAGCAAAATTGTCATAGGCAACTATGTTATCAGAAACTTTCACGTTGGCTAGTACACTATCCGGTATAAAGCTTTCTACTGTATATGTTTGTCCGTTGTAATATACCTTATACTCACTTCGTTGCTCATCGAGGTATAATAATACACTATCACCCAGGTAATAAGTATTGCAAATACCTGCCAGCAATTTTGTATTACCTCTGTCAAATACATTTAGCTGCTTGGCATTGAGGTACATTACAAGATTATCAGTAACCTCATAAGCATTTGTAAAGCCGGGATTTATGGTCTTTACACTGCCATTATAATAAATCTTAAAGGAGTTTGAGTTATCTATATAAGGAATGGCGCTTCTGCCTATTTTCATGCTGGTGGGCGGCAAATAATCTACTTTATGAATAAGACCTTTATCCCATACCATTACTTCATTTTGCAAATCTGTATATGCAGTCAATGGCTGCGCTAATGCACTGTAAGACAATGACAGGGTGACGAGCGCAGCTCCTATACATCTCAGCATGTTTGTGATAATTTGTTGTAAAATAAATGAATTAAGGCTAAAAATAAAAAAGCCGGCCTGAGAACAGGCCAGCCCCTATAAACCCTATCACTATGAAAACTTTTACAAAAGTAATTATTGATTTTATATTGTCAAAAAACTTTTAACTATTGGTAAAGTTAGCGTTAGCAAATCATTAATCATAGCACTCGTTAAATAAAAAGCCAGCCTGAGAACAGGCCAGCCCCTATAAACCCTATCACCATGAAAACTTCTTTATATGCTGAGCGCGTATTATCTATTTCTGACACAAAAGTAGAATGTCTTTTAAATTAAAACAAATTTCTTATGAATTTTTATAAAAATTTTGACAATACTACTACAAACAGCATGTATATACATATACTGTTTAACTATTTCTTCTTTTTCGGTGTGAAAATCGCAATCATTCTGCGGCCTTCCATCTTTGGCATTGATTCCAGGGTCCCTACTTCCGACATCCTTTCAGCAAACTTCAGTAATAAAAGTTCGCCTCTTTCCTGAAACATGATAGCGCGGCCTTTAAACTGCACATAGCATTTTACTTTGTTGCCATCCTGAAGGAAATTTTCAGCATGCTTTGCTTTAAAGTCAAAGTCGTGCTCATCGGTATTGGGTGTGAAACGTATTTCTTTTACCTCCGACTGCTTCGCCTTAGATTTCTGTTCTTTATCCTTTTTCTTCTTTTCGTAAAGGAATTTTTTATAGTCTATAAGTCTGCAAACTGGAGGTACGGCATTAGGAGAAATTTCTACAAGGTCCACTTCCTTTTCTTCTGCCCATTTCAGCGCCTGGGCTATAGGATAAACACCCGGCTCTATTCCTTCACCTATCACACGAACTTCCGGTACTGTTATTTCTCTGTTCAGTCGGTGTTCATTCTGGGGTACTCTCGGTCTAAATTGTGGTTTTCCTTTACTTTTTTTCTGCATTAATCGTTATTAAAATTTGATGGCAAAAATAGCGTATTTTATAATTTAAAAGCCTGTTCTATGTGTTATTATAATTTTTATATAGTAACAGCGCTTTTACCTTTCAATTGTTCTTTTATCTGTTCTAATGCATCGGCAACGAATTCTGTAAGCAATACAGCTCCTTTATCCCCTTCCCCATGCTTGCGCACAGCTACTTTGCTCTCTGCCATTTCTTTTTCACCTACTATCAGCATATAAGGCACTTTCATCAGTTCTGTGTCTCTTATCTTCTTGCCTATTTTTTCGCTTCTGTCGTCTACTTCTGCACGCAGGCTCACTGCTTTCAGTTCTTTTGCTACGCTATGTGCATATTCACTATACTTATCACTCAGTGGCAACACTTTTATTTGTACCGGCGCCAGCCATAAAGGTAAGTTACCTGCACAATGTTCCAGCAGCACTGCTATAAAACGCTCCATAGAGCCAAATGGTGCGCGGTGTATCATTACCGGCCTTTTGCGTGTATTATCGCTATCCACATATTCCAGCTCAAAACGTTCAGGTAAGTTGTAATCTACCTGTATGGTGCCTAATTGCCAGCTGCGTCCCAAGGCATCTTTCACCATAAAGTCCAGCTTAGGGCCATAGAAGGCCGCTTCGCCATACTCTACTACTGTTTTCAGCCCTTTATCTTTGGCCGCCTGCATTATAGAACTTTCAGCTATTTCCCAGTTTTCTTCGCTGCCTATATATTTACTTCTGTCTTCTTTATCACGAAGTGATACCTGTGCGGTAAATTCATAGAAATCCAGTGAATTGAACACATACATAACCAGGTCTATTACTTTTTCAAATTCTTCCAGCACCTGATCAGGACGACAGAACAAGTGTGCATCATCTTGAGTAAACCCACGCACACGAGTCAAGCCATGCAATTCACCTGATTGTTCGTAACGGTAAACTGTTCCAAACTCTGCAAGGCGCAGCGGCAGATCTTTATACGAACGTGGCTGTGTTTTATATATTTCGCAGTGGTGGGGGCAATTCATTGGCTTCAGCATAAACTCTTCGCCTTCCTGTGGTGTAGTTATTGGCCTGAAGCTGTCTTTACCATATTTTTCCCAGTGACCTGATGTAACGTATAGCTGTTTGCTACCTATGTGTGGTGTTATTACCGGCAGGTAGCCGCTTTCCATTTGCGCTTTCTGCAAGAACTGTTGCAGGCGCTCACGAAGCATAGCTCCTTTAGGCAACCACAAAGGCAACCCGCTGCCTACTTTTTCAGAGAAGGCAAATAGCTCCAGTTCCTTACCCAGCTTGCGATGATCTCTTTTCTTTGCTTCTTCCAGCAGTACTATGTATTCATCAAGTTCCTTCTGGTTAGGAAATGTTACCCCATAAATACGGGTAAGCATCTTGTTTTTTTCATTACCCCTCCAGTAAGCTCCGGCTATATTAGTAAGCTTAATGGCTTTTATAAAACCTGTATTAGGTATATGCGGGCCACGACATAAGTCAGTAAAGCCACCCTGGGTGTAGAAAGTTATTTCACCATCTTTCAGGTCCTGGAGCAGCTCGAGTTTATATGGGTCAGCTTTTTCAGTAAAATAGGCTATGGCCTTGTCTTTAGGCATATCCCGGCGCTGATAAACACTGTTATGTTTAGCCAGCTCCTTCATTTTGTCTTCCAGCTTCTTTAGATCCTCTTCATTAATAGCGCGGTCTCCAAGATCTATATCATAATAAAATCCTTTGTCTATAGCCGGGCCAATCCCCAGCTTTACACCCGGAAATAAGCTTTCCAATGCTTCTGCCATTAAGTGTGCAGAAGAATGCCAGAATGTAGATTTACCGCCTTTATCGTCCCATGTAAGCAGGCGAAGCGAGGCATCATTATTTATAGGGCGTATTGCGTCCCATACTTCTCCATTTATTTCTGCAGCAAGCACTTTGCGCGCAAGCCCTTCACTTATTGATTTTGCAATATCCAGTGCTGTTGTTCCTTCCTGATAGTCGCGAACAGAACCATCAGGCAATGTAATATGAATCATAATTTATTTTCTATTTGCAAAGTAATGTATAAAAGTACAAATTGAGGCAGGTGCCAAAATAAAAAACCACCGGTGATATACCCGGTGGTTTAGTATATCATCGGATAATTAGAAATTAGTGAAATAAAAACTATACGTTATCGTATCCGTTTTACTGGCATTGAGGTGATTACTCATAGTAGTGTAATAGCTAAGCGTAAAGCTGCGTGGAGTAAAGTTTTTCAATATTGCATTTACAGTATTAGTGCCAAAAATAGCTGCGCCGCCATATATATTCAATCCACTACTATTGTTAGTAGTTTCCCAGGTAAAAGGAATAATATCAGGATCAGCTGGAGAGCATTTGCTTGAGCCGCTATTGATACCACCATTAAAACCAGGGCCAAATGTGAGGAAGTCATCCTGATGACATGAAGACAAGGTGTCATAAGTTGTTGACTCTGCAACGGTAGGGTATGTTGTTTTATATACAACTGCTATTTTTGATATCTCCCATCGTCCGTCACGTAGGTTATCTTCTCTCGTAGGTGATGGATCTGATGTTTTTTGACAGGATGTCATCATTAAAAGTAAAGACAGAGACAGTAAAATATATTTCATAAAACGCGTAAAATATTAACACCTAAAACTAATCAATATATTCATTTAATAAAAGGTCTCTGGAAAATAATTATCTGCTTCTTGTATCGCGAGACAGGCATAAATTGAATATCCCTTTCATTTTTTAATAAATATTTTTGATCTTTAAGACTTCGCCCGCCTTTATTTACCGGGAGTTAAAACAGCGTTAAACTAAAAATACTGAATCGTTTAGTTATAACAGCTGCGTAAATTTGTTTAAGCATGAAGCGAGTTTTCCCTTTAATTGTATTGCTCATTACGCTATCCGTATTAGGAATAATGTTTATTCAAATGTCATGGATACGGAATGCAATTTACCTGAAACAAACCCAGTTTGAGCGTGAAGTACAGAATTCATTATTGCTTGCCAGGGAGTCTATCTACAGCAGCTTTATAAGAATGAATAATCTTTATATACCGGATGAAGATTCTAAAGAACACTACCTGGAACAAAAATTTACTTCTCAATCTTTTACCAAAGAAGAAATACAACAGATAATAGACCGCTCTTTAAAAAAAGATGGCATCAGTCAAAAATTTGAGTTTTGTATTACTAATCTTTACAAGCTACCTATTGTAATGTCGGATAGTTTCCCATTGCAATACATTAATACGCAACCATATATTCGCCTTACCCCTGAAAACTCCTATCTGCAGGAAACCTTATATCTGTATGTAAAAGAAGATAAAAGCTACATCATTAAGAAAATGGCCGGCATGATTGCCGCTTCTATTGTTTTTACTATCATCATTCTTTCTGCATTTGCGCTGACTGTTCGTACCCTGTTTAATCAGAAAAAACTATCTGAAATAAAGTCAGACTTCATCAATAATATGACGCATGAGTTAAAAACACCTTTAGCCACTATTTCATTAGCAATAGACGCACTTACTAATGAAAAAGTGATACATGATGCCGATAAAGTAAAGTACTACAGCAGCATGATAAAGGAAGAAAACAAACGCATGAATAAGCAGGTGGAAAAAATATTGCAGGCCGCCAAGATAGAGCGCCAGGAAATAAAACTGAACCTGCAACACCTGGATGTACATGATATAATACACAAGGTAACAGACAACCTGATTCTGCAAATACAGGAAAAACGCGGTACACTTTCGCTAAAACTAAATGCTCCACGCCACCGTGTAGAGGCCGATGAAGTACACTTTTCAAATATCATTTTTAACCTTATAGACAATGCCATAAAATACTCCAAAGAGAACCTGCATATAGATATAGAAACACAGATGTCCGGTCCCAACTATATGGCCATAAAAGTGAAGGATAATGGTATAGGTATGGGTAAAGAAACACAGTCACGCATTTTTGAAAAATTCTATCGTGCACACACTGGCAATATTCATAATGTAAAAGGTTTTGGCCTTGGGCTTAGTTATGTGAAAGCTATGGTAGAAGCGCATGGTGGAAAGATAAAGGTAGAAAGCACCCTTGGCAAAGGCAGCACATTTACTATTACGTTACCGTTAATATAGATATGTTGATTTATAAAAAGAAAGGCTGCCAAAGGCAGCCTTTCTTTTTATAAATCAGTTAAGTGATAATCCTGGCAAGGCCGCAGCCTGAGTATTATGAAAAAGCAAAGGATGGCAAGCTATATCAGTGAAATATTGATACAATGGCAGCTTCAATATCATATCCATCGCTGCACGTTCGTTGTCACACTCTACTACACACCATATCATATTACTATGGCTCGAAACACTATACGAAAGCAATTTACCTTCAGCAAAAAGCGAATTGATATGCTCTCTGTGTCTTGGTATAACACTCAACATTTCTTCTGTCATCGGTGGTAATTCCAGCTGGAACAAATATGATGGCATTAGCTCAAAGTTATACCCAAATGTAATTATTACTTAGCTCATCGTATCAAGGTCACATTGCCGGTATGGTGTACCCGTTTACCATTCAGGCAGAAGCCATCGGCATCCCATACATATACACCGGCAGGCGCAGGATCTCCATTTACATTACCGTCCCATGACTGGGCAGGGTCCGTAGTGCTGAAAACTTCCTGTCCCCAGCGATCAAATACACGAAGATGCTTTAGCTGTATTATTTCCCTGTTTAGAATGCCAAATCTGTTAGACCCTGCGTTTGTGCTACCCGGTACAAATGCATTTGGCAATACAATATCCCCACAATCTACACGCACTACAACAGTATCTCTGCTGCTGCATTTCAGTGTATCGTTCAATTCTACTACTTCAAGATAATATGTAAAATCGAAAGGAGGGTTAACCGTTGGATCCGGAACAATAGTGTTAGAAATGTATTCCGCAGGCGTCCATGTATAAGTATAGAATGGGCCTATTGTAGTAAGCGGGCCGCCTAATACAGTTTTAGAACCATCTGCTATAACACGGTCACGGCCTGCATCAGCTTTCACTTTACTTACATTTATTGTAATACCGGTATCAACGATACAACCATCAGGATATGAAATAACCAGGTTGTACATAAGTGTATATTCCGGATGAACTGTCAAAAATGAACCTACAGAGTCTGAGGTGTTATAATATGGAGACCATGAATAATGATCTGCCCCCGGCGACAAAGCCACCAATCGTACTGTATCGCCCTGGCAAATAAGCGTATCGCTTGTAAGTTTCATCTCCGGTATGTCTTCCACATACACTTGCTTACAAAATGCCTGCATAGTTGGCAAGCCATCGTCAGACGAGAAATATATTGTATAAGTACCTGTACGAAGATATTTAAATGCAGGAGGTGTTTGATCGGTAGATGACGCAATAGTTGTATTTGTACACTGCTGGAAAATCACATCTGAAAGTGAACCATCATCGCCAGGTACATATATGTACAGGTTATCATGGTCGCGCACTATACGACTTAAAGCACCGGGTCTTGGCAGGCTGCCTATAGTACCAAACCGGATACCTACAGGTGCAGGATCAGTTACAGATGTCATTTGTAACTCTATCATATTACTGCTGTCATAATTAGTAATGAAAGCGTACAAGTCACCACAATCACGCACAAGCTTTATACCAGTAGGATTGTGAATTGTTTGATTAGGATTACCTAAAAATGTAGAGGGTGGATTAACATTAGTGAGACTACCCATGTCTATGCGCATGAGTGAGCTATTACGATTATTTGTTACGAAGAAATACCAGGCACCTGCATCATATACTGCAGCCATATCTGTAGGGCCATTAAGTAAGCCACCTATATTTCCCTCATCACTAAAGCTGGGTGTTAAAGAAATATTTGAACCCATATCAAAACGCACCATGCTGTTTGTTCCGTAGTTAAACAGGAAGCCATACCAGTTACCAGCTTCCTGGGCTATAAACAACCCACGCGGGTCATTCAATACACTGCCAAGGTTGCCAAAGTTTACTATGTTAGGTGTATTTGAGAGCGAAGTAAGGAAGTCAAGGCGTCCCAGCGTAGAATTTGTAGGATCGTCACCGCCGGCAACAAACATAAACCATTTGCCGGATGCCGTATCCTTTGTCATGTACATCGACTTAGGATGCACGGGGAATTTATTTGCTAATGTTCCAAAATTGGTCACAGTAGGAACATTAGAAAGGCTTTTCCCGTAATCAAGTCTTATAAGTGTAGAATTAGCATAGTTTGCGACAAAACCGTAGTAATTGCCACCATCTTTTTCCAGCACCATCGCGCGTGGCGTATCTATCTGAAAACCAGCGCCCAGATTACTTATTGCAGTAGGGAAGTTCCTAAGATATCCTGAACAAAAGCCCCAGTAGTAAGACGAAGCACCATCTACAGTTGTCTGCAACTGTATAGTCTGTCTCACACACACTGTATCAGGTGCCTGAAATAGGGGTTGAGCCTTAAGTTTATCTAACTGCGACACTACTAAAAGTGCTACGAAGAGTAGGCATTTTTTCATAATACTGAAAACAATTTCACTTTATATTGGGCTAATATAACTATTTGACTAAAACTTTTATAGCAAAACGGTATATTTATTTCTTTAAATCAAAAAATTACTATGTTAAAGTTAAATTCTTTCGCGTCACATTTATCTAAGGCAAGTCTCTTATTATTGACGGTATTAAACCTGCAAAAGGTTGAAGCGAAAGAGGGAATGTGGGTTCCCGCCACCATAAAAGCACGCGAAGCAGAAATGAAAGCTATGGGTTTGGAAATACCCATAGAAAAAATATACAATACAGATGGTACCGGGCTAAACAATGCAGTTGTATTATTTGGCAGAGGGTGTACCGGTGAAATCATTTCGTCCAAAGGCCTGATACTTACTAACCATCATTGTGGCTATGGAGCAGTTCAGGGCCTTAGCAGTACTGAAAACGACTATTTCGCCAAAGGCTACTGGGCAATGAACCAGCAGGAAGAAATGCCCTGCCCCGGCCTTACGGTAACCTTTATACGCAAAATGGAAAATGTTACTGACAGGATAATAGGCAATATTCCGGATACACTAAGCGATGCATCACGGGACAGCATCATCGTAACCAGGATAAGAAATCTGGAGAATGGCTATAAGTTCACTACTCACATGGATGCGTCAATACGACCATTTTTCAATGGCAACCAGTATTGGACGGTAATAAGTGAAACGTATCGGGATGTGCGCCTGGTAGGCTTCCCGCCAAATGGCATAGGCTATTTTGGCGGTGATGTGGAAAACTGGAGTTGGCCCCGCCATACAGGCGACTTTAGCCTGTTCAGAGTGTATGCAGGTAAAGACAATAAGCCTGCAGAGTATTCAAAAAGCAATGTTCCTTACCAGGCTAAGCAATCTTTTATTCTTAATGCATCAGGCTATAAAGAAGGGGATTTTACAATGGTCTATGGCTTCCCGGCCATTACCCAGGAATATATTTCTTCCTTCCAGCTAAACCAGGTATATGCTATCTCCGACCCTATCCGCATACAGGCCCGCACCTTAAAGCTGGGTGTTTGGAACAAAGCAATGGCTGATTCACGTGATGTGTTTATAAAGTACACTTCGAAACGCGCTGGTGTTGCCAATGGCTGGAAGAAGTGGCAGGGAGAAGTACACGGCTTGCAATTAAATAATGTGATAGCAAAAAAAAGAGCTTATGAGCATGACTTTCAGGCATGGGCAGTAACACATGATAGTGCCTTTCCTTATGCAGCAGGCTTACTGGCAAGAATGCAGGCAAGCGCAGAAGCTGCAGATAGCCTTATAAAAGCAGAGGAATATATACGTGAGGCCGTGTATGGTATAGAGCTGGTAACGCAGGGAGCAATGCTTGACCGATTGCTGACATGCTTCCGGGCGGGTTTGCAGGATAACAAGCTGGATGATTCTCTGAACTCACTTTTAAGTCAATACAATAGCTTTTACAAAAACTTTGATGATGCTACCGACAAAAAAGTGTTTATATCGCTAATGCCTTTATTCTTTAGCAATTGCAGTGTTTTAGTCCCAGTTTACTACCGCACAGAATATGAAGTGCATAATAACAGCTATGAAAAATGGGCGAATGATGCTTACAAAACATCACTTGTTACCTCGATGCAAAAATTGAGCGACTTTGCGCAGAAAGCAAAGGCTGAAGATAGTATGCGTATTATG
>Ga0070665_100003467_pt1 | contig 16809 bp, 18 predicted proteins | sample KBSS13metaG_FD_65862 | JGI IMG/M metagenome (GOLD analysis project Ga0070665, IMG submission 65862) | Switchgrass rhizosphere microbial communities from Kellogg Biological Station, Michigan, USA - KBS S1-3 metaG | ecosystem: Host-associated > Plants > Roots > Rhizosphere > Soil ... | reverse complement strand
ATTCGCAAGAATCTGGAGCAGGCCGTGGCAGCGCTGATCTATGGGATGGCGGTGGTGATCCTCGGCGGGGGCCTGTCACTCATGTGTGTGCCGGTCAGTGGACTGACCGCGTGAGCGAGCAAGGCCCACAGGCCTCAACGCGAACTAGCTGGTGGACTCTGCGGCTGTGAGGACGACGAGCTTGGCTTCGTTCCCGGGCCATTGGGAGGCGGCTCGTGCTGGACGGGGCGCGGCGGGGTCTGCGCGGCCGCGGAGGACGCTTCATTGGAGCGTGCCGGTGGTGGTGGCGGTGAAGAGCTGGAGGGCGCAACAGAGGGGTCGCGCGTCGCGCTGCTGGAACGCGTGGTGCTCGACGAGGAGTCTCGCGTGCTGCTCGTCGATGAGTTCGAGTCGGCGTTCCGATTCGTCTCGCTGGGCGCGGACACGCCGCAATCGGTCTTGCCGCTGGAGGCCGTGTTCGGCCGATCCTTGCAGTGGTCGGCGTGCGGCGGCTTCGAGTCGGGAAGCGTCGCGCCCTTGTTGGCGGGAGTGCTGCTGGAAGGCGGTGTCGCCTGCTGCGCAGTCGCGGCGGCACTGCTGAGCAGGCCGAGGGCAAGGATCAGGGTGACTCGGTTCATGAGCTGATTCTGCAGGGCCGTCGAGAGCGGAAAAATCGGCCTCGCGGAAATTTGGCCGAGCGTTTGTCTGACACGAGCCGGTGCCGCTGGCAGGAGCCGGGGCCGCTGACGCGGGTCGGCTCTGCTGACATGGACTCGACGCCGCGGGCACGCGTCGGTGCACCACGCCGCAGCCGCGAACTCACTGGCAAGCTGCTGCCCAAGCCGGCCAGCGAGTGCGGACATCCGCGATGTCCGGCCGCGGGTCGGCTCAGTACACTGCCGCGTCCCCTGATCGAAGCCGCCACCATGCCTATGCCCATTGTCCTCGCCGCGCTGTTCATCGTCCTCATGCTGGGATTGTTCTTCGTGAAACGCCGCAAGCGGCCGAGCGCACGGATGAGCCGTGCGGGCGTGACGCTGGGCGTGCGCCGCTGGAAGGTCGATCCCTGAGTCGGAGTCGCCGCCGCCTGGCGTCACTCTCGTAACGGCGTCTCGCGCTCGTAGCGCGCGAGCGCCGCGCGAAGCTGGCCACGCTTCTGCATCTCGTCGACGAGCTGCCACGCTTTCGCTGTCATGTAGTCTTTCGCGACCCAGTCGGGTCCCGTGAAGTCCGGCAGCCGCTGCCCCGCCTTCGTCATGCGCTTTCCGAGGTTGAATAGCGCGTAGGCCACCGTCCAATCCCGACGCACGCCCCTGCCGAACTTGTAGCGCAGGCCGAGCCCCAATTGCGCGCGAGCATCGCCAGCTTGCGCCGCTTGCAGCAACGCTTCGACGGCGGCCTTGTCGTCGGCCGGCACCGGAAACACGGTCTCATACACCCGGAGCAATTGGTCGCGCGCTTCCCCGATGACGGGCGCTGCGTCGTAGTACAACTCCATCGCCTTCGTCGTATCGCGCGGCACGCCATTGCCGCGCTCGTACAGCACTCCGAGGCCGAAGCTCGCCGGGATGCTGCGGACTTCGATGCCGCGCCGATACCACTGAACTGCGCGCTCGAAATCGAGCGGCACGCCTTTGCCCGCAGCGTACAGCCTGCCGAGACTCGTCATCGCGGCGCCAGGCCCGCCGGGAGAGCCATAGGGTGGGGGCGATTGCGCGGCCGCCAGATACCAGCGGGCCGCCTCGCGAAAGTCCTGGATCTCCGTGCCGAACTCGTAGATCTCGCCAAGCATGTTCTGCGCGCCTGGGTCGCCGGCTTCGGCGCTGAGCCGGCACCACTCGGCGGCCTTGCGAAAGTCCTTCGGCACGCGGTGGCCGGTGCGATAGCGTCCAGCGATGAGCATGCTTGCGCTTCGATCGTGCATGATCGCTTGGCCGATCCAGTGCAGCGCTTCGGCGTGGTTCGGCGGCGTGCCTTCGCCGAACTCGTACATCGCCGCCAAGGCTTGCTGAGAGCGCTCATCGCCCTGTTCGGCCGCACGCCGATACCAGTAGAGCGCTTTCGCGAGATCGATCGTCAAACCCTCGGCGCCATTCTCATACCAGTAGCCGACTTCCCGTTGCGCGTATCGGTCTCCGTCGGCAGCTTGCGCCTCGCGTTTTGCGATGTCGGCGGGGGTGAGCGGCACGCGTGCAGCGACGATGGCCATCGCCGTCGATGTCATGGCGAGAGCCGCGACGACCGCGAGTGCGAAGAACGCCCCGCGCATTAGCGAGGCGCGTAGCTGAAATCCTTCGCAGAGGTGACGGCCACGCCGCTCTCTCGGAGTGGGGCAGTGAAGTTGTAGCGCACGAGACGCATCTGCGCGCCTGCGGTCCCTGTTGCTTGTTCGCATTCGTACTCCGTCACGCCGCAGTTAGCGATGTCTCCCTGCTGGTCGATCGCCAGGATCCGCGCTTCGTCGAGATTCTCGATGAGGTATCGAAAACACATCACGACGACCTCGTGCGCCACGATGAGCACGCGTCGGCCCGGATAGTGAAGACTCAGCGTATCCAGCACGCTGCGCAATCGCAGGATCACGTCGCACCAGCTCTCGCCACCCGGCGGCCGGTGATAGAACTTGCCGATGACGCGTCGGAGCTCGGCCTGTTCCGGATGCAGCTCGCGCACGCCCGACGGCGTGAGGCGATCGAGGATGCCGAACTCGCGCTCGCGTAGCCGCTCGTCGCGCACCGGCGCCAAGGTGTCCTGAGCCAGGCCGCGGGCTTCCCGAATCAGGTCTGCGGTCTGCCGGGCACGCAGGTAGGGCGAGGTCAGGACGACATCGGGGCGTTCGTCCGTCGCGAGCTGCGCAAACCACCTTCCGAGCGCCCGGGATTGCTCGATCCCAGCGTTGCTGAGCGGCACGTCGACGTCACGCTCCGCGACGTCGACTTTCAGTTCGCCCCAGGACTGCGCAATGCCGCTCGCGACGTTGCCCGCGCTCTCGCCATGGCGGACGAGCCAGATCCGTTTCGGCCATCGCTGTCCGGACATTTCGGTTCCCATGCGTTGCGGGCAGCAAATTGTGCGCCCGTCGCCGCTACGGCGTTATCGCCAGGGAATCTTGCTCGCACTGCCGTCTAAATGCTGGTCCCAGATGTCCTGGTTGCAGAGGTACTCGTCGACCGCCACGCCTTGCGCCGGCTTGTACACCATTCGGACGGTCACGGGCTGCGTGTAAACCTGAGGGTCGTAGATCGTCATTTCGTCTACGAGCTGTTTGTTGTCCATCAAGGACAAACGCTCCACGACGCGCAGCGCGGGGCTGCTTGGGAAGCGGCTGCCTTCATTCTCCGGCAGGATGTGGGTGGTCTCGATAACGAGTTGCGCGCCTTCCCAGTGGCCTCGCGAAGTGCCGACGCGACTCGGCAGTGTTTCTGGCGAGACGGGCTTTCCGTCGATGTCGATGCGCCGGACCTGTCCGTAGACTTCGGTGAACAAGTAGATCCGGCGCGGCGTGGAAACGATCTCGAACGGATATTGGGTGATCGTCGTCACCATGTACGGCAGCGTGTAGGGCAGGCAGGAGGTGTGATCGTCGTCGCGAGAGGCGTCGATGGGCGATGTGTCCTTCGCCCATTGGTCGCGCAGTTTCGTCATTGCTGGCGTGAAAGGGCGGTTGTCGGGCCAGCGGCCGCTCTCTTTGGAGTTGGGGAGCCACACGCCTGAGAAATCCGGCTTTGCAGCCGGTGCCTCTGCAAGGGCAGGGCCGGCGAGGAACAGCAGCGAAAGCGCGGCACAGCGGGTTAACGTGTTCATTTGGACTTCCCCGCCATGGCGTGTTCTTCGAGCCGCTGGCGCCAGATCTTGTCGATCCACTCCTGTTCGATGCAGCCCGCCGGTTCGCGCAGCTCGGCTTGCGGAGCCCAGGCGAAATAGCGCCGAGTCTTCAGGGGTTGCTCGTAAGCCTTCGGATCGTGCAGCTCGATGTCGTCGACGAGTGTTCGGCCGTGCTGGGGATCATCGATCACCTGCAGTCGCTCGATCACACGCAGCTCGTCGCTGTGCCGGAGTCCGGTGCCGCTGATGAGCGCATCCGGCCTCAGGCCGGTGGTCTCGACGACGAGCGTTGCACCGTCCCACTTGCCACGTGACGTTCCGAACCAGGAGGCATCCGGAGACTCCGGCAGAGCGCTGCCGTCGAGCGGGATGCGTCGGACCTCCGCATTCGAGAGGTTGGGTTGCACGACGATTACGATTCGCTGCGCCGTCTGGGCGATCTCGATCGGGAACTGCGTCTGCAGCATGTTTCTTGGCGTGCCCAGCGGCATGCAGAAGGTCGTTGGGTCGTGTTCAGCGGGGTTGAAGGTCTCCATCATGCTGCGCGCTGCGGATGTGAGGGGCAGCTGGGCCGGCCACGGCTCGGCGCGACTCGCGTCGGGCAGCCAGATGCCTGCGAAGTCCGCTGGCGCTCCCGCTCCCGATGAGGTTTGCTGAGAAATGGGTGAGTTTGTTTTTCCGCAGCCGTTCAATGCGGCCAACAGCGCGATCGCGACGACGGGCCATGCGCGGGACATCAGAAGATCCTTTCGCGCAGCCATTCCTTGCCGCTCGCGAACGTGATCTTCTGCAGGTACAGGTAATCGGGCTGCTTCCGATCGGGGTTACCGACCACGGTGATCTTGTCGCCGGCCTTGAGGTCGCCGACCGTCCAGCCATTGCGCGTCATCACCACCTTGGCGACAGTGAAGATCTTGTAGTGATGCACGGCGCCCTTCTTGTCGGTCACGTCCAGGTCGAAATACGAGTGCGGGTTGGTGAAGGCGAAATAGGTCACCGTGCCCGCCAGCGGGATCGACCGGGTCATGTCGAAGTTGGCCGTCGAATGATGGGCCAGGGCGGGCAGCGCGGTGCCCAGCGCGAAGAGGGCCATGCAAGCAAGTCGGGCTGGTCGCATTGAGCAGTCTCCTGCGTGACGCGCGCTAGCTTGTATTTTTTCCGCGTCGGACGCCCGGGCCGGGCCGGGTATCGTTCACGGCGTGGTGCGCGTGCCGGCGTCACGTCGGGCGCCCTTGGCGCGCCCCAGGGTCAGGCCGCATCCCTGGGTGAGGCATCGGCATTTTAAACATTTCTTAAATAGCGCCCGGCATTCTCCGGTACGATCAGCCGCCGCGCGCCAGTTTCTGCGCAGCCAGACGACCATGGCTCAGCCGAGTATCCTGCTTGTCGAAGACGATCGGATGTTGTCCGATGCCGTAGCTTCCGCGCTTCGGCAGGATTCGTGGCACGTCGATGTCTCGTACGACGCGAAGTCCGCGCAGATCGCCCTCGTCGATCATGCCTACGCGGCGCTGCTGCTTGATCTGGGCCTTCCCGGCGGATCGGGCATCGACGTCCTGCGCGCGCTGCGGGGCCGTTATGACGCAACTCCCGCCCTGGTCATCACCGCGCGGGATCAGCTTCGCGATCGCATCCACGGCCTCGATGCCGGCGCGGATGACTACATCGTCAAGCCCTTCCAGATCGATGAGTTGCTGGCCCGGATCAGGGCCGTTCTGCGCCGGGCAAGCGGTCGCGTGTCGCCGGTGCTCCACTACCGAAACATCTCCGTGGATCCCGCTCGACGCGAGGTCACGCGCGCCGGCAAACCCATTCGCCTGAGCGTGCATGAGTACCGCACCCTGCTCGCCTTGATGGAGCGCCAGGGCAGGGTGGTCGCGCGTTCCCATCTTGAAGATGTGATCTACGGCGGCTCCGCTTCGATCGAGAGCAACACCATCGCCGTCTACATCCATCAGTTACGGCGCAAGCTCGGTGAAAGTCTCATCGCCACGGTGCACGGCTACGGCTACCGACTCGGTGAGGAGCAGTAGCGTGCACAAGCTTCGCTCGCTCCGCGCCAGGCTGTTCGTGACTTTGTTGACGCTCCTTGCAGTCGCCTGGGTCGCACTCGGCGCCTATCTGTGCGTGCAGTTCGCGCAGGCCCGCAGCGGCTCGATGGATCACGGCCTCGACGAGGTCGCGCGCGTCGTGCTGCTTTCGATGCCGAGCGACATCAGCCACATCTCGAGCGCGTCCTCCAACCTGAGCCTGGAGGACGGTGACGCCCGGCCGGAGAAGCTCGACGACCTGAGCTTCGAGGTGTGGGCCAAATCGCGTCGCGAGGTGGTCGTGCGTTCGGCAGGGGCGCCGCAGGGAGCGCTCAAGCCGGATTTTACCGATGGTTATGCCACGGTAGATCTGGCCGGAGAGGAATGGCGCGTCTATGCAATCTCCGACGCGCGCAACGAAGTGCAGGTCCAGGTCGGCCGGCCCACGAACGGCGTCTTCGAGGAGCTGAAGACGTGGCTGTACTACGCGCTCCTGTTCTCGTTTCTGGTGCTGATGGTGGTGGGCGTTTCACTCAAGGTTGTCGTGAAGTGGTCGCTGAAGCCCGTCGAAAAAATCCGGTCGGCGATTCTCTCACGCGAGCCGCTCGATCTTGCGCCTCTGCCGGACCACGGTTTGCCGGATGAAGTGCAGCCGCTGGTCGAGTCCTTCAATCGTCTGCTCGGACGTCTCGAGCAGACCTTGCAGGCAGAGCGAAGCTTCTTCACTGAAGCCGCACACGAATTGCGAACTCCGCTGGCTGTGTTGCTGACGCATGCCGAGGTCGCGCAACGAGCGCGTACCCTCGAGGAAGCCCGGACGGCCCTCGATCAACTCGTGCGCGGAGTAGAGCGCAGCGCGCGCCTCTCGCAGCAGTTGCTCGACTCCGCGCGACTCGAAGTGGAACGTCACGCGGGCGAACAGGCGCCGGTGGAGCTTGCGAACATCGTCGCGGTCGTCACGCACGAGTTCGAAATGATGGCCGCCCAGAAGGAGCAGGCCATCTCTCTCGATACGGAGCCCGGTGTCGTTCGCGGCAACGTGGACGAGCTGGGTATTTTGATCCGCAATCTCGTCGACAACGCCCTGCGCTACGGCGGGCGGAGTTGCCGGATAGCCGTTCGTTGCAGGCGCGGCGCGAACGCCGTCGTGCTGGAAGTCCTCGACTCCGGTCCAGGTGTCGCCGAGGCCGATCGCGACCGCATCTTCGATCGTTTTTACCGTGGCGCCGGTAACAGCGAGCGTGGCAGCGGTATCGGACTCTCGCTCGTCTCGCGCATCGCGCAGTCACATGGCGCCACACTCACGACGGGCGTCGGGCTCCACGGCCGGGGATTCTCCATCACCGTGTCGTTTCCTGCGCTCGAAGAGGCCCCGATTGCGAGTGAGCTGCCCACTGCAGCACCCGATCGCACGGGCGATGAGAACAATTTGAACCCCGCGCCGTTCTCGCCTTAAAGCTTTATTAAAGTCACTTGCCAAGAATCTGTATCCCTCAGTTCTCAGCTGGCGGGGCACAGGTTGTGGAAGGTCGGCATATTGTCGTTGCTGCGGTTGGCGTTCTGATCGTCAGCGGTGGGGTTGCATTCGCGCTCAATAGTCGCAGCTCGGCAAGTGCGCCGGCCGGCAGCCCGGCGCCCGCGATGACGGTCACGAGCGCAATTCCCCGCTCGGTCCAGTGGCACGCCGTGCTCGAAGCCTCAGGCGCGATAGCGCCGTGGCAGGAGGCAAGCATCGGCACGCAGATCGGTGGCTACCGCCTCATCGATGTGCGCGTGAATGTGGGCGATCAGGTGAAGAGGGGCCAGCTCCTCGCGGTGCTCGATCCGGACCTGCTTCTCGCCGATGAAGCGCAACTGAGCGCCGCGTTCGAGGAAGCCGAAGCCGATCGCCAGCGCGCGCTGAAGCTAAAGAGCTCCGGCGCGATCAGCGAGCAGGAGGTGACGCAGCTTCTCACGCACGCAAAGTCAGCCGCTGCTGCGCTCGATGCCAAGCGCCTTCAACTGCGTTACACGCACATCCTTGCACCCGACGACGGTGCAATCAGCTCACGCACAGCCACGCTGGGTGCCGTAATGCCGGTAGGACAGGAACTTTTTCGCCTGATCCGTGCGAATCGGCTCGAGTGGCGCGGTGAGCTCACCGCTTCGCAGCTTGCACGCATCGTGGTCGGGCAACACATCGAGCTGGCCCTTCCGGATGGCAGCGGCGCAGACGCGACGGTGCGGCAGACCGCGCCGTCGCTCGACTCGCAATCGCGCCTCGGCATTCTCTATGCAGACATCGAATCCGGCAGCGCGGCGCGGGCCGGCATGTATGCCAGAGGTCGCGTGGTGCTGAACGACACGCCGGCGCTCGTTGTGCCCGCGGAGAGCGTCGTCATTCGCGACGGTCGCAGCTACATCGTGAAGTTTGCCGACGCCGGTCCACTGCCCAAAGTGCTCTTGCAGGCGGTGACCGTCGGTCGACGCGCGGGCGGAGAGGTAGAGGTTGCAGGCGGCCTGGCGGCCGGCGATCGCGTCGTCGTGCAGGGAGCTGGATTCCTGAATGACGGCGATATCGTGCGGGTCGCTCAGGCCGCCGACTCCAAGCCGGTCCTCGCGAGCGCGCCATGAACTTCGCAACGTGGTCGATCCGGAATCCCATTCCGGCGATCCTGCTCTTCGTGCTGCTGACGCTGGCAGGGCTGTGGGGATTCCGCGCGCTACCGATCCAGAACCTGCCGGATATCGATCTACCCACGATCAACGTCACCCTCGTGCAGCCGGGTGCCGCGCCGGCGCAGCTCGAAACGGAAGTGGCGCGCAAGGTGGAGGACTCGCTCGCCACACTCTCGGGCCTGCGGCATCTGCGCACGTCCGTGAACGATGGTCAGGTCACGATCGTCGTCGAGTTCGTCATCGAAAAGAATCTCTCGGACGCGCTCATCGAAACCAAGAACGCGGTGGATCGCGTGCGCTCCGAATTGCCGGCCGATCTCGAGCAGCCGACGGTCAGCGCCGTGACCGTCGCGAACGAGCCGGTCCAGGTGTTTTCGGTCGCCTCGTCGCGGCTGGATGAAGAAGCGCTGTCCTGGTTCGTCGATGACAAAGTCGCGAAGGCGGTGCTGGGTGTGCCCGGCGTCGGCCGCTTCGATCGCGTCGGCGGTGTCGAGCGCGAAGTCCGCATCGAAGTGGATCCGGTGCGACTCGCTGCCCACGGCGTGACGGCGGCCGATGTATCGCGCGCGCTCCGGCAGGTGCAACAGGAATCCTCGGGCGGCCGCGGCCAGCTGGGTGCTGGCGAGCAGTCCATGCGGACGATCGCCACCGTGCGGCAGGCCGCCGATCTCGACGCGTTGCCGATCGCGCTGCCGAGCGGCCGGCAGGTCCGCCTCGATCAGGTCGCGACGGTTCAGGACACCATAGCCGATCGGACGCAGGCTGCGCTGCTGGACGGCAAGCCCGTCGTCGGCTTCAAGGTTTTTCGCGCCAAAGGTTTCGATGAGACACGCGTGGCGGAAGGCGTGCGCGCGACACTGAAACAGCTCGAAGCGAGTGACTCATCGCTGCGCTTCACTCCCGTTTCGGGCACCGTCTCTTACACCCTCGAGCAGTATGCGGGCTCGATGAGCATGCTGTACGAAGGTGCGTTGCTCGCGGTGCTCGTCGTTTGGGCCTTCCTGCGGGACTGGCGTGCCACACTGGTAGCCGCCGCGGCACTTCCTCTGTCGATTCTTCCCGCCTTCGCGGCGATGGCGTGGCTCGGATACTCGCTGAACACGCTCACCTTGCTGGCGCTCGCAGTCGTGGTGGGAATCCTCGTCGACGATGCGATCGTCGAGGTCGAGAACATCGAACGCCATAGCCGGATGGGAAAGCCCATTCTGCAAGCCACCGCCGATGCGGTGACGGAAATAGCGCTCGCCGTCATCGCCACGACGATCAGCCTGGTCGTGGTGTTCCTGCCGACCGCAATGATGAGCGGAGTGCCGGGACTCTTCTTCAGGCAGTTCGGCTGGACGGCGGTGATCGCGGTCCTGGCATCGCTGCTGGTCGCTCGCCTGCTGACACCGATGATGGCCGCTTATCTGCTGAAGCCGCGCACGGAGGAAAAGGATCACGCGGATGGGCGGGTTATGCAGTGGTATCTCGCCGCCGTGCGTTGGTGCATGGCGCATCGGAAGACAACGGTGCTGGCGGCCGCCGCGTTCTTCGTCGCCTCGCTGGCATTGGTTCCTCTGATTCCTTCTGGGCTCGTGCCGGCTTCGGATCGTGGCTACAGCACCATGAATCTCGAGCTGCCGCCGGGGAGCTCGCTGCAGAACACGCTGGCTGTTGCTGAGACCGCGCGCAAAGCGTTGGCCAACGTGCCCGGAATTCAGGGTGTGTTCACAACGGTGGGCGACTCGCACAACGCAGGCGGTGGTCTCCAGGAAGCAGGTGAAGTGCGCAAGGGAGCGCTCACTCTGACCTTCACGCCGCGCAATGAGCGCGATCCGCAAGGAACCCTCGAGAACGTAGTCCGGCAGAAGCTGGTCAATGTGCCCGGTGCGCGCTTTACCTTGGGCAGCGGGGCGATCGGCGAGAAGATGCAGCTCATCCTGGCGAGCGACAACGCGCTCGCCCTGAAGGCGAGCGCGCAGTCGTTGGAGCGCGAGCTTCGGGGAGTAGGGCAGCTGTCGAACATCAGCTCGACCGCCAGTCTGGAACGACCGGAGATCGTGATCCGGCCCGATCTGCAGCGCGCGGCCGAGCGCGGCGTGACCACCGCGGCGATCGGCGATGTGGTGCGCATCGCGACGCGCGGTGACTTCGATGCGCAGGTTGCCCGACTCAACCTCGACAATCGGCAGGTCTATATCCGCGTACGCATCGCGGATGCCGCCCGCCAGGACATCGACACGCTCGCGAATCTGCGCGTAGCCGGTCGCGAAGGGCTCGTTCCGTTATCGAGCATCGCTGCCGTTTCGCTGGAAAGCGGTCCGTCGCAGATCGATCGCTATGATCGCCGGCGCTATGTGACCGTCAACGCCGATCTGGGTGGCATGCCGCTCGGCTCAGCGCTGGCCGCCGCGAAAGAATTGCCTGCGGTGAAGGGCCTGCCCTCGAGCGTCAAGCTCATCGAGACGGGCGATGCTGAAATCGCGGGCGAGCTGGCCGCGGGTTTCAGCATGGCGCTGATCGTGGGCGTGCTGTGCGTGTTCTCGGTGCTCGTGCTGCTCTTCAAGGACTTTCTGCAGCCGATCACGATTCTCTCGGCGATTCCGTTGTCGCTCGGCGGAGCGCTCGTGGCGCTGCTGCTCGCGCGCAGCGAGCTCGATGTGCCCGCCATGATCGGGCTCGTCATGCTCATGGGCATCGTCACCAAGAACTCCATTCTGCTCGTCGAGTACGCCGTCATCGGCATGCGCGAGCGCGGTTTGTCCCGCGCAGAGGCGCTTATCGATGCCTGTCACAAGCGCGCCCGCCCGATCGTCATGACGACGGTTGCCATGATTGCCGGCATGTTGCCCATCGCGCTGGGACTCGGCGCGGACGCAAGTTTCCGGCAGCCGATGGCGACTGCCGTGATTGGGGGCCTGCTCACTTCCACCGCGCTCAGCTTGCTCGTCGTGCCGGTGGTGTTCACCTATATCGACGGCATTGACCAATGGTTCAGAACCCGGACTCAGCGCCGGGCACATGGATTGATTCAGCAATCGGAGAGCGGTTCATGAAGATGGCACGTGCGTGCATGGTGGTGGTGTTGGTTCTCCCAGCGCGTCTTGCGTGGGCGGAGGACGCTGAGGAAAAGCGCAAGGACTGGAACATCTCGCTGGGCGCCGGCGTGGTCAGTCTGCCTGAGTATCCGGGAAGCGGGAGCAATGAAACGCGCGCGCTGCCGCTGGTCAACGTGAGGTACAAGCGATTCTTTCTCGGTGGGGCTCCGGGTTCGGGATCTCCTGCGGGTCTGGGCGCGTACCTGTACGAAAACCGGTCGTGGAACATCGGTGTCGTGGTCTCGGGCGACGTTCAGAAACCGCGTGAGGAGTCAGACGATGCGCGTCTGCGCGGCCTCGGCGATATCGACGGGACTGCTCGTGCTGGGTTGTTCGCGAGCTATCGCCTTGGCCGGTTCTCCCTGCGCGGCAGCGCGAGTTCCGATGTGGGCGGAAAAGGGCAGGGAACGATCGCGTCCCTCGATGCCGAAGCCACTTTTCGCCCACTGCCGAAGCTCACGCTGTCGGCCGGTCCTGGCGTCACGTGGGGCAACCGGAGTTACATGCAGAAGTTCTTCGGTATCGACGCCGATCAGGCTGCGCGCTCCGGGTTCGCGCCATACGCGGCCGACAGTGGCGCGAGTCTCGCGCGTCTGTCTTTCGGTGCGCAGTACGAGCTGACACCGCAGTGGAGTCTCGGCTCGCGCATTACTGCCGCGAGACTGCTTGGCGATGCGGCCGACAGTCCGATCGTCGAGGACAAGAACCAGAACACGTTCGCACTGTTCGTGATCTATCGATTGCAGACGAGGTGAATGATGGATGCTTCAGTCGCCAAAGAGAAAACGGTGCTGCTGCCCGCCAGCTATCCCGTTTCGCCGGCTCCCACGGTCGTTCTTTTCCTGGAAGGAACGAGCGTGGGAGCGCTGCGAAACGCCGTCGCCGCGCTGCTCAGCGCGGGCCGGAGCGTTTGGGTGTTCGCGAGATAGGCCTAAGCATCCACGATCGGAGCGAAGCCGCCGTAGATCATCCGCTTGCCATCGAAGGGCATGGCGGAGCCGTCGGGTTTCATTCGCGCGTCCTCCATGATCTTCGGCCAGGCGGCGTCGCGAGCGTCCTTTGAGGGCCACTCGACCCAGGAATAGACGACCTTCTCATCGCCGGTGGCCTTCACCGCGCCCTTGTAGTCCGTGACCTTGCCGTCGGGCACGTCGTCGGCCCACGCTTCGACGACACGAATCGCACCATAGTCCTTGAACACCGCGGCGGCCTTCGAGGCCAGTTTACGGTACGCCTCTTTGTTGGCGGCCGGCACCGGAACCAGGTAGCCGTCGACATAGCCCGTCGTGCCCGCCGCCGTGTCCTCGACGATGGGATCGAAGCCGCCGACGATCATCCGCTTGCCGTCGAAAGGCATTGAGGCTCCCATCTCCTTCATGCGCGGATCGCTCATGATCTTCTCGTTCGCGGCGTCACGCGCCTGCTTCGACGGGTATTCGAACCAGGAGAAGACGACGATCTCGTCCGCTTTGGCTTTGACGGCGCCCTTGAAGTCGGTGACCTTCCCGTCCGGCACGTCGTCACCCCAGGCCTCGACGACGCGTGTCGCGCCGAACTCCTTGAACAGCGGCGCGGCATCCGCGGCATGTTTCAGGTACGCGGCCTTGTTGGCGACCGGAACGGCAGCAACGATTCCCTCGACGTAGCTCATGACGTTTCTCCTTGGGCTCGAGTAGGCGCGAGAGCTTCGCCCCGCTGCCCCTGGCGGCGCAAGTGGAGGATCTGCGCCGTCAAGCCCACGATCAGAAGCACGAGGAGGCTGCCCTGAGCGCCGAGCAGAAGCGGTGATTTCGGGTCCGTCACCAGCGGATGACCGTCCGGAACACGACGCAGCGTCTCGGTGAGGGTCGGCAGCATCAACAGAAATGCCGTCAGTGTCAGGCTGATCGTTTCGACGTACGTCTTGGCGCGGCTCTGTCCAGGAACCCGCCCGCTGCCATAGCCAACTAGCAGCAGCAGAACAGTCAGGCCAGCGATGGCGTAGCTGACCGGGGCATGCGCGATGAGCACGACAGTGACCGCGCCGATCAGCATGGAGACGAAGTAGATAGCGCCCGCCGTCGAGCGCGGCACGATCCGGCCATAGCGGGCAAACATATAAACAGCGACCGGAATGGCCGGCAGGCTGCCAAGCGTGTGAATCCAGCCGAGGGGTGAGATACCGAACATAGCGAGTTCCTTTGAGGTTCAGGCGACGGCGGAAAGCCTACCTACCAGAAGGTAGGGAAACAACGCACGAGTCTCCCCCATTAGGCAGACTGTCCCGACCTCGCATGGATCAGCCGTGCGGAAGGCTCACTTGCAACACGCGGGATTCGGGCCTATACCGACCTACCAGAAGGTAGTCTGGAAGCAAGGAGTTTCAGTGAGCGATACCGCAGAGAAGCTCGTGGAAGACGCGCGCCAGTTGATCGTCAACGGCGGATACCACGGGTTCAGCTATGCCGACCTTTCAGAGCGATTCGGGATTCGCAAGGCGAGCATCCACCATCATTTCCCCGCCAAGGTCGATCTGGTGGTCGCGGTGGTCGAGCAGGCGAGGCGCGCCATTCAAGCGCAGATCGCGGCGGTGGAGACTGGCACGCCCGTTGCGATAGAGCAGCTCGCCGCCTACACCGGCTATTGGGAACGCTGCATCCTGGACCAGGCGGCACCGTTCTGTGTCGCCGGCGTGCTGGCGGCCGAGCTTCCGGGCCTGCCGAAGGAAGTGGGCCAGGCCGTGCGCGGACATTTCAACGATCTGCGTAAATGGCTCGAGCAGGTGCTGATGCTTGGCGTGAAGCAGGGCTCCATGCGGCTCGAGAGCACGGCCGCGGTCGAGGCGCAGAATTTCATGGCCGCGGTCTATGGTGCCATGCTGGCGGCGCGGGCCTTCGATGATCCCGGCAAGTTCAGCTCGATCGTGGAAGCGTTCGTTAGTCGCATCCGCGTGAAATCGCGTCCGCGCACGCGCGCGAAGGCGCGATGAGTCGTGATGTCATGAAGTCGTAACGGATCTGCAACTTTCCGGGCGGGGGTCCAGTGCGATTTTCTCAGTCAAAGACAAAGGCGAACAGACAATGGACCAGGATGAGTTGCTCCGCCGGATTTCCCGCGATCTCGTCGACAGCTACGACGAGGAACTGGAGATGGAGGTCGAGGACCGCCATCCGCTGCCCGAGGGGCTCGCCTCCACGCCCAGCAGCGAGGAACGCGACTATCGCGTGAAGTATTTCCGCGAGCTGCTGCGGCTGCAGGCCGAGCTCGTGAAGTTGCAGGACTGGGTGATGGCGACCCGGCAGAAGGTGGTCATCCTCTTTGAAGGGCGCGATGCCGCGGGCAAGGGCAGTGCCATCAAGCGCATCACGCAACGGCTCAACCCCCGCGTGTGTCGGGTCGTCGCCCTGCCGGCGCCGAACGATCGCGAGCGCACCCAGTGGTATTTCCAACGCTACGTGTCACATCTGCCGGCAGCGGGCGAGATCGTGCTGTTCGACCGCAGCTGGTACAACCGCGCCGGCGTCGAGAAGGTGATGGGATTCTGCACGCCGCAGGAGGTGGAGGAGTTCTTCCGCTCCGTGCCCGAGTTCGAGCGCATGCTCGTGCGGTCCGGCATTCATCTGTTGAAGTACTGGTTCTCCATCACGGATGAAGAGCAGCACCTGCGTTTCCTTGGCCGCATTCACGATCCGCTGAAGCAGTGGAAACTGAGCCCCATGGACCTCGAGTCACGCCGCCGCTGGGAGGAGTACACCAAGGCGAAGGAAGTCATGCTCGAGCGCACGCATATTCCGGACGCGCGCTGGTGGGTGATCCAGGCGGTGGACAAGAAGCGGGCGCGGCTCAACGTGATCCACCACCTGCTCAGTCAATTTCCGTACGCGGAGATCGAGAAGCCGCCGATCGTTCTGCCGAAGCGGGAGAGGCACGAGCATTACTCCCGCCAGGCGGTCCCGGCGGAGATGCTAGTGCCGGAGATTTACTGACGAACGCCCGCGAAGGCGTTCGCCCGAACTCTAGTGTTGGGCCTTATCCGCGGCACGTTCCACGGCCTTGCCGGCCTTCTGCACATCTTTGCCCGCGCCCTTGACGGTATTGCAGCCCGCCCCGGCGACGGCCAACGCCAGCACCGCGAACAGACACGCCAATTTCTTGCCCATGACACCTTCCCCGCGACCGAGTGAATGCCATTTGTAATGTTCGGTCGTGAGCTTGGTTCCCGCAAAGCCGGGCCTTCTCAGGCGGGCGAACGTTCGAAATCGATGAAGCCGCGGGCGGCATCGACGTGGACCAGCTTTACGCGAACCCGATCGCCCACATCGAGCCCGACCGCGCCCCGCACCACCATGCCTTCCGCCATGGGCTCCCTGACACGAACCCACGTCCCCTTGTCCGATGCACCGGTCACCATGGCATCGAATGACTGGCCGACCCTCGACGAGAGCAAAAATGCCGCGGCGGACTTGGCCACGCGTCGTTCGACTTTGGCTTCGTTGCGCTCCTGCGTCGTGCAGTGTTCAGCAATGCTCGCCAGTTGTGTTTCGGTGTAGGGCGAGGGGCGGCCGGTGAGTGCGGCCTTGAGCAGCCGCTGCGTGATGAGGTCGGGGAATCGCCGGTTCGGCGCGGTGGAATGCGTATAGTCATTCAGCGCGAGACCGAAGTGACCCTCGACGTTTTGTCCGGGCGTCTTCAGCGCGTACACACCGGCGCCGAGCAGTTTGACGATCGAGAGCGAGAGGTCTGCAAAACGCGCCGGATCGGCATCCCGCCGCGCGACGAGAAAGGCATTGAGGGCAGGGGCATCGGGCTCGGCAGGCAACGTGGCGCCCAGCTCGGCGGCCAACGCAACGATGCGGTTCCAGCGCTCGGGTTTGCGTAGCACGCGCCTCAATGACGGCAGGTTGTGACGCTCGAGGTACTGGGCGGTCACTTTGTTGGCCGCAATCATCAGGTGCTCGATGAGCTCCTTCGCGCGGCTTTTCTCGTCGGGCCGCAGATCCGCGAGGACGCCGTCCGACAGAATGGCCTGTGAACCCGATGTGTCGAGCGTGAGCGCGCCGCGCTCATATCGGGCGCCCTTGAGCGACTGCGCCACGCGATCCTGCAGACGAATCTGTTCCTCCATGCCCTCCACCGCTGCGATGGCGGCGGGTTTCGGTCCGGTCCCGTTGAGCCACGCTGCCACCGCGTTGTAGGCGAGCTTGGCATGGTTACGGACCATCGCTCGGTAGAGGCCGGCTTCGGTCTGCACGCCTTCG
>Ga0070665_100003465_pt1 | contig 16812 bp, 28 predicted proteins | sample KBSS13metaG_FD_65862 | JGI IMG/M metagenome (GOLD analysis project Ga0070665, IMG submission 65862) | Switchgrass rhizosphere microbial communities from Kellogg Biological Station, Michigan, USA - KBS S1-3 metaG | ecosystem: Host-associated > Plants > Roots > Rhizosphere > Soil ... | reverse complement strand
TGCAAACCTACTTCACGGCCGGCGAAAAGGAGGTCCGCGCGTGGACCGTCAAGAAGGGCTCGACCGCCCCGCAGGCCGCCGGCGTGATCCATACCGATTTCGAGCGCGGCTTCATTCGAGCCGAAACAATCGCGTATGACGACTACATCCGCTACAAGGGCGAGTCCGGCTCGCGCGACGCCGGGCGATTGCGCCTGGAGGGCAAGGACTATCTGGTCAAGGAAGGCGACGTCCTGCATTTCCGCTTCAACGTTTAGTCCCCGCGCTGCGGCCCGAACGGGGCTCTGCTAGCCTCGGCCAACAGCTCCCAGGAGTCACTCATGCCCGGACAGGACCGCGAAGTCACGTTCCGCTTTCTCGCCCAGCCGACCGACGTCAACTTCGGCGGCAAGGTGCACGGCGGAATGGTCATGAAATGGATCGACCAGGCTGGCTACGCGTGCGCCGTCGGCTGGAGCGGCATGTATTGCGTGACCGTCGCTGTCTGCGGCATCCGCTTCGTCCATCCGATCCTGATCGGAGACATGGTCAGCGTCCATTGCCAGCTCATCTATACCGGGACGACGAGCATGCATTTCAGCGTCGATGTAATCGCGCGGCGCCTCGAAACCGGGGCGGAAACGCTGGCGACGCACTGCGTCGTGGTAATGGTCGCGACCGACGCCGACGGCAAGCCCACTCCGGTGCCCAAATGGGAGCCGCAAAGCCAGGACGACAGGGCGCTGGCGGCCTACGCCCAGAAGCTCATGGAACTGGACAAGAACATCTCCCAGGAAATAGCCCGCTACCGCGACGCCGCGCACCTCCCGACGCCCGCCTAGCAATTGCCGTTCCAGCCTTGACAAGGCTCCTGCCCCCCGCCGACAATACGCGGCTCTGTGCGGAGGGACACCCTTCGCTCCCCCTTGACCCGCGCAACCCATTGCTGGAGTTGAAAGAGCGAACGAATTTCGGAGGGATACCCAAGCGGCCAACGGGCAGACTGCAAGCCTGCTGCCTCACGCCTTCGGTGGTTCGACAAATTCGCCGGGAGCGAATTTGAACGTACCGCGAAGCGGTACGGCCCGAAGGGCGAGTCTCAGGATGAGACGAGTATATCCACCTCCCGTCTGGCATCGCGGGACCTGTTTCGGAGTTTCTGACGGCACAACGAATTTCGGAGGGATACCCAAGCGGCCAACGGGGGCAGACTGTAAATCTGCTGGCTCATGCCTTCGGTGGTTCGAATCCACCTCCCTCCACCAGTTTTGACACAGTTTTAAGAAACGTTTCTTACTAGTTTGATTTGGACAGTTAGCAACAACCTCCGGGCGGGAGTAGTTCAATGGTAGAACTGTAGCCTTCCAAGCTACTAGTGCGGGTTCGATTCCCGTCTCCCGCTCCATTGAAGTACACCGTCTTATTGAAATTGCCGTCATGGAGGACGGCTGAAGCAACGCTCACGTAGCTCAGTCGGTAGAGCACCTCCTTGGTAAGGAGGAGGTCGTTGGTTCGATTCCAATCGTGAGCACCATTGTCGGACCGGCTGAAAAACAAGTTTCCAGAAATCCACCTTTACTACGGGTATCGAAATCATGGCCAAGGGTAAATTCGAGCGCACCAAGCCGCACGTGAACGTAGGCACGATCGGACACGTGGACCACGGCAAGACGACGCTGACGGCGGCGCTGACGAAGGTGGGAGCCGAGCGGTTTGGCGGCGAGTTCAAGGCGTACGACCAGATCGACGCGGCGCCGGAAGAAAAGGCGCGCGGGATCACGATCTCGACGGCGCACGTGGAATACGAAAGCCCGAACCGGCATTACGCGCACGTGGATTGCCCGGGGCACGCGGACTACGTGAAGAACATGATCACGGGAGCGGCGCAGATGGACGGCGCGATCCTGGTGGTGTCGGCGGCGGACGGCCCGATGCCGCAGACGCGCGAGCACATCCTGCTGGCGCGGCAGGTCGGCGTGCCGTTCGTGGTGGTGTACATGAACAAGTGCGACATGGTCGACGACGCCGAGCTTCTGGAGCTGGTCGACATGGAAGTGCGCGACCTTCTGACCAAGTACGAATTCCCGGGCGACAAGACCCCGATCATCAAGGGATCGGCGTTGAAGGCGCTGGAAGGCGACCAGGGCGAGATGGGCGTGCCGAGCATCGTCAAGCTGGTCGAGGCGCTGGACACGTACATTCCGGAGCCGGTGCGCGTGCTGGATAAGCCGTTCCTGCTGCCGGTCGAGGACGTGTTCTCGATCTCGGGCCGCGGCACGGTGGTGACCGGACGCGTGGAGCGCGGGATCGTGAAGGTCGGCGACGAAATCGAGATCGTGGGCATCAAGCCGACGACCAAGACGACGTGCACGGGCGTGGAGATGTTCCGCAAGCTGCTCGACGAAGGCCGTGCGGGCGACAACGTGGGCGTGCTGCTGCGTGGCACCAAGCGCGACGAAGTGGAGCGCGGCCAGGTGCTGTGCAAGCCGGGCTCGATCACGCCGCACACCGACTTCGAGTCGGAGGTGTACGTGCTGAGCAAGGAAGAAGGCGGGCGTCATACGCCGTTCTTCAAGGGCTACCGTCCGCAGTTCTATTTCCGGACGACGGACGTGACGGGCGCGGTGGAACTGCCGCCGGGCGTGGAAATGGTCATGCCGGGCGACAACATCAAGATGGTGGTGAGCCTGATCCACCCGATCGCGATGGAAGAAGGTCTGCGTTTCGCGATTCGCGAAGGCGGCCGGACCGTCGGCGCGGGCGTCGTGGCGAAGATCATCAAATAAAGGCGAAGACGGGGTCCGAGATTCGAGATCAGAGATTCGGGAAAGAGCCAAAGCGCAGCCCCCGAATCTCGAATCTCCAATCTCGAATCCCAAAAAACGGGACGATGAAAAATCGACTCGGTGAAAACAAGCAACGCAACGTTCTTTGAGAGGACAAGGCAATGGCGGACCAGAAGATTCGAATTCGATTGAAAGCCTTCGATCACCGGCTGATCGACCGCTCGGCCAGCGAGATTGTCGAGACGGCCAAGCGTACCGGCGCGCAGGTGCGCGGTCCGATTCCGCTGCCGACCAAGATCGAGCGCTACACGATTCTGGTTTCGCCGCACGCCGACAAGGATGCGCGCGACCAGTACGAAACGCGCACGCACAAGCGCGTCCTGGACATTGTCGATCCGAATGACAAGACCGTGGATGCCCTGATGAAGCTCGACCTCGCCGCCGGCGTGGACGTGCAGATCAAGTTGTATTGAGACGACGACGATGAGCATCGGAATTGTTGGTAAAAAATGCGGCATGACGCGGATCTTCACCGACGCCGGTGAATCGATTCCGGTCACGCTTATCGAGGCCACGCCGAACCGGATCACGCAGGTGAAGACGGTCGAGAACGATGGCTACAGCGCCGTGCAGGTCGCAGTCGGCAGCAAGCGCGCAGCGCTCGTGAACAAGCCGCAGGCCGGGCATTTCGCCAAGGCCAAGGTCGAAGCCGGTCGCGGCCTGTGGGAATTCCGCGTCGACGCGAACGACCTCGGCAAGTATCAGGTCGGCGGCGAGATCAAGGCCGATGAGGTGTTCAAGGCTGGCCAGATCGTCGACGTTGCCGGCGTCACCAAGGGCAAGGGCTTCCAGGGCACGATCAAGCGCCACCATTTCACGATGGGCGACGCAACGCACGGCAACTCGCTGTCGCATCGTTCGCCGGGATCGATCGGCCAGCGCCAGACGCCGGGCCGCGTGTTTCCGGGCAAGAAGATGTCCGGTCACATGGGCAGCACGCGCCAGTCGATGATGAATCTCGAAGTTGTGCGGATTGACGCGGAACGGCATCTGATCGCCGTGCGCGGTTCGGTTCCGGGCGCTCCGGGCGGCGACGTGGTCATCCGTCCTGCTGCCAAGAGTTGAGGAGACAAATCATGGAACTGCAAGTGATGGGCACGAAGAAAGGGTTGTCGGTTTCCGACGCCATCTTCGACCGTGAATTTTCCGAAGGCCTCGTGCATCAGGTCGTGGTCGCGTATCGCAACGCGGGCCGCGCCGGCACGAAGGCGCAGAAGTCGCGTTCGGACATGTCCGGCACGACCAAGAAGTTCAAGAAGCAGAAGGGCGGCGGCGCGCGCCACGGCGATTACCGCGCTCCGATCTTCGTCGGCGGCGGCCGCACGTTTGCCGCGCGCCCGCGCAGCTTCGCGCAGAAGGTCAACAAGAAAATGTATCGCGGCGCGATCCAGGCGATCCTGTCCGAGCTCAACCGCCAGGGCCGCCTGAAAATCGTCGAGTCGTTCGGCGTCGACAAGGTGAGCACGAAGTCGCTGGTCGAGAAGCTGCAGGGCATGGAGTCGGGCCGCACGCTGATCGTCACGGAGAATGTCGATCAGAACCTGTATCTGTCAGCACGCAACCTGACCCACGTGGCCGTGGTTGACGTCGCGGCGATGGATCCGGTCAGCCTGGTCGATGCCGCCAACGTGCTGATGACGGTCGATTCCGTCAAGAAGATCGAGGAGTGGCTGGCATGAGCGAGCAGGTCAAAGACGAGCGTTTCTTCAACGTCCTGCGCGCGCCGCATCTGTCCGAAAAGAGCGTGCGGCTGCAGGAAGTGAACCAGTATGTTTTTGAAGTGGCACCCAGCGCCGACAAGGCGTTGGTGAAGGCCGCGGTCGAGGCGTTGTTCAACGTCAAGGTGCAATCGGTCAATCTCGCCAATGTAAAGGGCAAGAGCAAGGCGTTTCGTCAGCGTCCCGGCAGCCGCCGCGGCTGGCGCAAGGCCTACGTCCGCCTGCACGACGGTCAGAGCATCGACGTGACGGCGAAGCCCTAAGGCGAAATCAAAAAAGTTATGTGCGCGCCTCGCGTACATAAAAATCGGGAACGAACATGGCACTGATTACATTGAAGCCAACCTCTCCGGGACGCCGCGCGATGGTACGCGTGTCGACACCGGGGCTGCACAAGGGCGCGCCGTACGCGGCGCTCACTGAAGCGCAGAACAAGACCGGCGGGCGCAACCATTACGGTCGCATCACGACGCGTCACAAGGGCGGCGGTTCCAAGCAGCACTACCGCGTCGTCGACTTCAAGCGCGACAAGGAAGGCATCGCCTGCCGTGTCGAACGCGTCGAGTACGATCCGAATCGCACCGCGCACATCGCGTTGCTGTGCTATGTCGACGGCGAACGCCGTTACATCATTGCGCCGAAGGGCATCAGCGTCGGCGACCAGCTGATGGCCGGCCGCGACGCTCCGATCAAGACCGGCAATTCGATGCCGCTGCGCAACGTGCCGATCGGCGCGACCGTGCATTGCGTCGAGATGAAGCCGGGCAAGGGCGCGCAGATCGCCCGCAGCGCCGGCGCCTCGGTGCAGTTGATCGCGCGCGAAGGCGGCTACGCGACATTGCGCCTGCGCTCCGGCGAAATGCGCAAGGTTCCGGCCGACTGCCGCGCGACGATCGGCGAAGTCGGTAACTCCGAGCACAACCTGCGCAAGCTCGGCAAGGCCGGCGCGAAGCGCTGGCGCGGCATCCGCCCGACCGTTCGCGGCGCGGCGATGAACCCGGTCGATCATCCGCACGGTGGCGGCGAAGGCCGCGCAGGACAGGGCAACCCGCACCCGGTATCACCGTGGGGCCAGCCGTCCAAGGGCTACAAGACGCGCAAGAACAAGCGCACCAACCAGTTCATCGTGCGCGATCGTCGCAGCTGATTTATCAGGACAACAACATGGCACGTTCACTCAAGAAAGGCCCGTTCATCGATCTGCATCTTCTCAAGAAGGTGGAGGCCGCGTCGGCGACGAACACCAAGCGACCGATCAAGACCTGGTCGCGGCGTTCGATGATCCTGCCGGAGATGGTCGGCCTCACGATCGCGGTTCACAACGGCAAGGCGCACGTGCCGGTGCTCGTCAACGAGAACATGGTCGGGCACAAGCTCGGCGAATTCGCGTCGACGCGCACGTTCAAGGGGCACTCGGCCGACAAGAAAGCGGCCGAAGCCAAGGCTGCGGCATAAACAGAGGCATGACGACGATGGAAGCCAAAGCAATTTTGCGGGGCGCGCGCATTTCGGCGCAGAAGGCCCGCCTGGTCGCCGATCAGGTGCGTGGCCTCGCGGTCGGCCGCGCGACGAACCTGCTCGCGTTCAGCGACAAGAAGGCCGCCGTGCTGGTCAAGAAGGTGCTGCTTTCAGCGGTCGCGAATGCTGAAAACAATCTCGGTGCCGACGTGGACGACCTCAAGGTCGCCGCGATCACCGTGGACGAGGGTCCGCATCTGAAGCGCATGCATGCGCGTGCGAAAGGTCGCGGCTCGCGCATTTTGAAGCGCACGAGCCACATCACCGTGGTCGTGGGCAGCTAAGGGATAACTTACGATGGGTCATAAAGTTCATCCAACCGGAATTCGACTTGGCATATCCAAGGACTGGAATTCCAAGTGGTACGCCAACAAGCGCGAGTATGCGCAGTATCTGACCGCGGACCTCAAGGTGCGCGAGATGCTGCACAAGAAGCTCGCCCAGGCCGGCGTTTCCAAGATATTGATCGAGCGTCCCGCCAAGAGCGCGCGCATCACGATCCACACGGCGCGTCCGGGTGTCGTGATCGGCAAGAAGGGCGAGGACATCGAGAAGCTGCGCAAGGACGTGAGCAAGATGATGGGCGTTCCGGCGCACATCAACGTTGCCGAAGTGCGCAAGCCCGAGATCGACGCGCAACTGGTCGCCGAGTCGATCGCGCAGCAGCTCGAGCGCCGCATCATGTTCCGCCGCGCGATGAAGCGCTCGGTCGGCAACGCGATGCGCCTCGGTGCGCTGGGTATCAAGATCAACGTGGCTGGCCGCTTGAACGGCGCGGAAATCGCGCGCTCGGAGTGGTACCGCGAAGGTCGCGTTCCGCTGCACACGCTGCGCGCCGACATCGACTACGGTTTCGCCGAAGCCAAGACCCAGTACGGAATCATCGGCATCAAGGTGTGGATCTACAAGGGCGAGGTTTTCGACCTGCACGCCGCGAGCCAGGAATCCAAGGACGAAGGCCAGAGCCAGCCGCCGCCGCGTGAGCGTCGCGAGCGACCCGATCGTGACCAGCGCGAACATCGTGAACCGCGCGAACCGCGGGCCGCGAAGTAATTGAGAAGTGCCGCCATTGACGGCGGCGCCATGATCTCGCGACCAGGGAAGGTCGCAAAAAGTCAGGAATTTTTATGTTGCAGCCCAAACGCACCAAATATCGCAAGATGCAGAAGTCGCGCAACCGCGGCCTCAGCTACGTCGGCAACAAGGTCAGCTTCGGCGAATTCGGCCTGAAGGCGACGACGCATGGCCACCTGACCGCGCGCCAGATCGAAGCGGCACGCCGCTGCGTGACGCGCTTCGTCAAGCGTGGCGGCAAGCTGTGGATACGCGTGTTCCCGGACAAGCCGATCAGCAAGAAGCCGATCGAAGTGCGCATGGGCAACGGCAAGGGCAACGTCGAGTTCTGGGTGGCCGTCGTGGCGCCCGGCCGCATGTTGTATGAAATCGAGGGTGTCGACGAGTTGACCGCGCGCGAGGCGTTTCGCCTGGCCGCCGCCAAGCTGTCGGTGCAGACCCAATTCGTGAATCGCACGGTGCTGTGATGGAACTCAAAGAACTACGTACCCAGTCTGCGCAGGACCTGCAGGAACAGCTGATGGAGCTGCGCCGCGAGCAGTTCAATCTGCGCATGCAGAAAGGTTCCGGACAGCAGAAACAGACGCACCATTTCAAGCGCGTGAAGCGCGAGATCGCGCAAGTCAAAATGCTGCTCGGCGAGAAATCGCCGGGCTCGGCGAAGTAAAGGCGGACGGTGATGAGCGAACAGAAGGCACAAAAGGCGCAGCGCACGATCCAGGGTCGTGTCGTCAGCAACAAGATGCACAAGACCGTGACGGTTTTGCTCGAGCGCCAGGTGCAGCATCCGCTGTACGGCAAGATCGTGCGCCGTTCGACGAAGGTGCACGCCCATGACGAGGACGGCCAGTGCAAGGAAGGCGACGTGGTGCGCATTGCAGAATGCCGGCCGCTGTCCAAGACCAAGAATTGGCGCGTGATCGAAGTAGTTACGCGCGCTGTGCAGTAACAACGTGGAAGTTTGAGGAGAACACACCATGATCCAGATGCAAACCACGTTGGCCGCAGCGGACAACAGCGGCGCGAAGCTTTTGTTCTGCATCAAGGTGCTTGGCGGTTCCAAGCGCCGGTATGCCGGGATCGGCGACATCATCAAGGTTTCGATCCGCGATGCGATTCCGCGCGGCAAGGTCAAGAAGGGCGAGGTCTACGACGCGGTTGTCGTGCGCACGCGCAAGGGTGTGCGCCGCGCCGACGGTTCGCTGATCCGTTTCGACGGCAATGCGGCCGTACTGTTGAACAACAAGCTGGAACCGATCGGCACGCGCATCTTCGGGCCGGTCACGCGTGAACTGCGCAGCGAGCGTTTCATGAAGATCGTGTCGCTCGCGCCGGAAGTGCTTTGAAAGAACGTGTGAAAGAGCTCGCCTGAGCGCAAGCGAAGGCGGATTTTGATCCTCAGCCCCCTTGAGTCAAGGGGGCGCCCGAGCCGCAGGCGAGGGCAGGGTTGTGGAAGCAATACAGCGCGGTTCGAAGTTAGCGAGATTCGCGCTCCACTGAAATGAGAAGGTTGAACCATGAATCGTATACGCAAAGGTGATCAAGTCATCGTGATCACCGGCAAATACAAGGGCCAGAAGGGCGAAGTGCTGCGCGTCGCGGAAGATCGCGTCATCGTGCAGAACATCAACCTGGTGAAGCGTCACACCAAGCCGAATCCGCAGGCCAACCAGCCCGGCGGCATCGTCGAGCGTGAAGCTTCGATCCACGCGTCCAACGTGATGCTGCTGAACGGCGCATCCGGCAAGGGCGAGCGCATCGGCTTCAAGTCGCTCGAGGACGGCCGCAAGGTGCGTGTGTTCCGCCGCGGCGGTGAACAGGTGGACGCTTAAGGAGCTGACATGACTACCCGTCTTGAAAAAGTATACAAAGAGCAGATCGTTCCGAAGCTGATGGAGCGCTTTGGCTACAAGAACGTCATGCAGGTGCCGCGCATCTCCAAGGTCACGCTGAACATGGGCGTGGGCGAAGCGACCGGCAACAAGAAGATCCTCGAGAACGCGCTTGGCGACATGATCAAGATTGCCGGTCAGAAGCCGATCTCGACGCTGGCGCGCAAGTCGATCGCGACGTTCAAGATCCGCGATGGCTGGCCGATCGGCTGCAAGGTCACGCTGCGCCGCGCGAAGATGTACGAATTCCTCGATCGCCTGGTCAATATCGCGCTGCCGCGCGTGCGTGACTTCCGCGGAATCAGCGGCCGCGCGTTCGATGGCCGCGGCAACTACAACATGGGTATCAAGGAACAGATCATCTTCCCCGAGATCGACTTCGATCAGGTGGATGCGATGCGCGGCATGGACATTGCCATCACGACTTCGGCGCGCACCGACGAGGAAGCGAAGGCACTCCTGGAAGCGTTCAGCTTCCCGTTCCGCAACTAAGGTTTATTGAGAGAGAGCTGGCATGGCCAAGACAAACATGGTTGAGCGCGAGAAGAAGCGCGCGAAGATCGTCAAGAAGTACGCGACGCGGCGGAAAGAGCTGAAGGCGATCGTGCTCAGCCCGAAATCGTCGTACGACGACAAGGCGGCTGCGCAGGCGAAGCTGCAGAAGCTGCCGCGCGATGCGAGTCCGACCCGCCAGCGCAACCGTTGTTCGCTGACCGGCCGCTCGCGTGGCGTGTATCGCAAGTTCGCCCTTGGGCGCCACAAGCTGCGCGAAGCGACCATGCGCGGCGATGTGCCGGGCCTGCGCAAGGCGAGCTGGTAAGTTTTTCACCCGACCGGTCCGACGATGCGGACCGATCGGGAATGTGAGACCCATCGGATATCGATGCTTGGGTTCGTTCGACGGTAACTCGAAGAATGCTTCGCTCTCCTTCAGCCCTTGAAACACCAGGGCGGCGCAAGCCAGGGTTGTGCAGCAGCCGGACTTACTGACGAAGCAAACCGTTTTCAGATTAGAGGAAGAAGTTAGATGAGCATGACTGATCCCATCGCGGATATGTTTACCCGTATCCGCAACGCGCAGGCGACTGCGAAGCCGACCGTGCGCATGCCCGCGTCCCGGGTAAAGGCCGCGATCGTGAAAGTGTTGAAGGACGAAGGTTACGTCCGCGATTACCAGGTGACCAAGGCCGAGAACAACAAGGCCACCCTGGAGATCGCGCTGAAGTATTTCGAGGGCAAGCCCGCGATCGAGCGCATCGACCGCGTCAGCCGTTCCGGCCTTCGTGTCTACCGCAACAAGAACGAATTGCCGAAAGTGATGGGTGGCCTGGGTGTCGCGATCGTATCGACGCCAGCCGGCATCATGACCGACGCGCAGGCGCGCGAAAAAGGCGTCGGCGGCGAAGTCATCTGCACTGTTGCGTGATCAACAGAAACCAATTGAATAGTCCGGTCAGGGCGACCGGGTTCTCGATCAGGACGATCATGGAGAATATATGTCTCGTGTAGCCAAGAAGCCGATCGACCTTCCCAAGGGCGTTGAATGCAACGTCGGCAAGGATGCGATCACCGTCAAGGGTCCCAAGGGCACGCTGAAGTTTTCGGCGCCTGCGGGAGTCGAAGTCGGCGTGCAGGGATCGGTCGTGCAGCTGAAGTCGAAAGACGAGAACGACCAGAAGATGGCCGGAACGGCGCGTGCGCTGCTGGCCAACATGGTCAAGGGCGTCAGCGAAGGCTATCAGCGCAAGCTCGAGCTCGTCGGCGTCGGCTATCGCGCCGCGCTGCAGGGCAAGGATCTGAACCTGACTCTCGGGTTCTCGCATCCCGTCGTGTTCAAGACGCCGGAAGGCATCACGATCACCGTGCCGACGCAGACTGAAGTATTGATCGCCGGCGCCGACAAACAGCGCGTCGGCGAAGTCGCAGCGAAGATTCGCGCGTTCCGTCCGCCCGAGCCGTACAAGGGCAAGGGCGTGCGTTACTCGGGTGAGAAGATCACGTTGAAGGAAGCCAAGAAGGCGTAAGGCGAGTCGCTTGGCGACTCGGACAAGAGCCAATCCGTTTCCTGGAGAAATGACATGTTGAAGAACGAAGCCAGACTGCGCCGTGCAAAAGCCACGCGCAGCCACATCCGCAAGCTCGACGTACCGCGCCTGACCGTTCATCGCAGCGATCAGCACATCTATGCCCAGGTCATCTCGGCCGACGGCAGCAAGGTGCTCGCGGCGGCGTCGACCGTGCAGAAGGACCTTGTAAAGGACATCAAGGGCACCAAGAACAAGACGGCTGCGGCTGCCGTCGGCAAGGCGGTGGCGGAAAAGGCCAAGGCCGCCGGTGTGGAAAAAGTCGCGTTCGACCGCTCGGGTTTTCGCTATCACGGCCGTATTGCCGCTCTGGCGGATGCGGCGCGGGAAGCGGGCCTGAAGTTCTGAGCAACAACAAGCAAACACAATTCTAAGCGGCTAGCCGCAAGCAAAGTCCGTCTCGCATCCGCGAGCGGCAACGAAAGGTGAAACGATGTCAACGAACGAACGTGAAAACAGCGACGGCATGCTGGAGAAACTCATCGCCGTCAACCGCGTGGCCAAGACGGTCAAGGGCGGTCGGCAGATGAGCTTCACGGCGCTGACGGTAGTCGGCGACGGCGACGGCAAGGTCGGTTTCGGTTACGGCAAGGCTCGTGAAGTGCCGGTCGCCATTTCGAAAGCGATGGAGCGGGCGCGGCGCGGCATGACCAGCGTCAAATTGAACAACGGCACGCTCTGGCATGCGGTCAAGGCCAACCATGGCGCGGCGCGCGTGTACATGCAGCCGGCTTCCGAAGGTACCGGTGTCATCGCGGGTGGCGCAATGCGCGCCGTGCTCGAAGTCGTCGGTGTGAAGAACGTGCTGGCCAAGGCGGTCGGATCGCGTAATCCGATCAACCTGGTGCGCGCGACGATCAAGGGCCTGCAGGCCATGGCGACGCCCGAGCGCATCGCGGCCAAGCGCGGCAAGAAGGTGAGCGAGGTGGGTGGTTATGGCCAAGCCTAAGACAACGAAGAAGGATGCCGGCACTGTGCGCGTGCGTCTGTACAAGAGCATGAACAGCTGCCAGTGGAAGCATCGCCTGAGCGTCAAGGCGCTCGGCTTGAACAAGCTGAACGATGTTCGCGAGCTGAAAGACTCACCGCAGGTGCGTGGTCTGATCAACAAGGTCAGCTATCTCGTACGCGTCGAGTCCGACGCCTGAGCACCCGGAATCGCAGGAGTATACAATGCATCTTAATACACTAAAGCCGGCCAAGGGTTCGCGCAAGGTGCGCGTCCGCGTCGGTCGCGGTATCGGTTCGGGCCTCGGCAAGACCGCGGGCCGCGGCCACAAGGGTCAGTTCGCGCGCACCGGCAAGGGCAAGGTCAAAGCCGGTTTCGAGGGCGGCCAGATGCCGATGCAGCGCCGTCTGCCGAAGGTCGGGTTCCGCTCGAAGATCGGCCACGAGGTTTCCGAGGTGCTGCTGTACCAGCTCGACTCGATCAAGGGCGACGTCGTCGATTTCGCCACGTTGCAGGCTGCGGGCCTGATCGCGACGCGTGCCATCCGCGCGAAGATCGTCAAGAAAGGCGAGATCAAGCGCGCCGTCAAACTCAAGGGCGTGGCCGTCACGGCCGGCGCCAAGGCCGCGATCGAAGCGGCCGGCGGCAGCATCGAGTAACCGGAGTACTTCGTGGCAGCACCACAGCCCAACATGCTCGCAGGACTCGGCAAACTGACCGAGTTGAAGCAGCGCATCCTGTTCGTGATCGGTGCGCTGATCGTGTACCGGCTCGGCTCGTTCATTCCGGTTCCGGGCGTGAACTCCGAAGCGATGACCGCGCTGATCGAGCGCCAGGGCGGCGGCATCGTCGACATGTTCAACATGTTCTCCGGTGGAGCGCTCGCCCGCTTCTCTTTGTTCGCGCTCGGCGTCGTACCGTATATCTCGGCGTCGATCATCGTGCAGATGTTCGCCTCGGTCATTCCCGCCTGGCAGGCGCTGCGCAAGGAAGGCGAGTCAGGCCGGCGCAAGCTGACCCAGTACACGCGTTTTGGCACCGTCGCGCTGGCGGCATTCCAGGCCTTCAGTATCGCTACGATGCTGCAGCACCAGGGTGCGTCGGGTGGAGTGCCGGTCGTGTGGACTCCGGGTCCGGGCTTCATCTTCACGGCGGTCGTCGGCCTGACGTCGGGAACGATGTTCCTGATGTGGCTAGGCGAACAGATCACTGAGCGCGGCGTCGGCAACGGCATTTCGCTGCTGATCTTCGCCGGCATCGTCGCGGGTCTGCCGAAGGCTACCGTGTCGACTCTGCAGATGGCGCAGAACGGCGAACTGAATTTCATCAAGGTCCTGCTCGTGCTCGCGATCGTCCTCGGCGTGACGGCATTCGTCGTGTTCGTCGAGCGCGGCCAGCGCCGGATAACGGTCAATTACGCCAGGCGCCAGGGTGGCAGCCAGGCGTACATGAACCAGAGTTCGCACCTGCCGCTCAAGCTCAACATGTCCGGCGTCATTCCGGCGATCTTCGCCTCATCGCTGATCATGTTCCCGGCCACCGCATCTTCATGGTTCAGCAACGGCTCGGACATCCGCTGGCTGCAGACCGTGACGGCAGCGTTGAGTCCGGGCGAGCCGCTGTACGAATTGCTGTACGCCGTGCTCATCATTGTCTTCGCGTTCTTCTACACCGCGCTCGTATTCAACTCGAGTGAAACGGCCGAGAACCTGAAGAAGTCCGGCGCGCTGATCCCGGGCATTCGTCCGGGCCGCGCGACGACCGAATACATCGACGGCGTGCTGACGCGCCTGACCGGCGCCGGCGCGCTGTACCTCGTGCTCGTGTGCCTGGTGCCGACGTTCCTGAATCAGACCTGGCACGTGCCGTTCTACTTCGGCGGAACGTCGCTGCTGATAGTCGTAGTCGTGGTCATGGATTTCACGGCCCAGGTCCAAGCGCATCTGGTATCCCACCAGTACGAAAGCCTGTTGAAGAAGGCCAATCTGAAAGGTTACGGCCGCGGTGGGGCGCGCTGAGCGCCCTGAAAGCGGCAAAAAAGTCAAAACCAGCGGGATTTTGCCCTTTTTGTCAGGCAAAAATCCGGGTATAATCCGCAGTTCACTGCGCATAAAGTATTAATTGGAGACAAGTTCATGGCGCGCATTGCAGGTGTAAATCTTCCGGTGCAGAAGCATGTCAGCATCGGACTGCAAAGCATTTTCGGAATCGGCCGCTCACGCTCGAAGCAGCTGTGCGTGGCTGCGGGCGTCAATCCGACGACGAAGATCAAATCGTTGACCGAAGCCGAAGTCGACAAGCTGCGCCAGGAAGTGGCCAAGTACACGGTCGAGGGCGACCTGCGCCGCGAAGTCGGCATGAGCATCAAGCGCCTGATCGATCTGGGCACGTATCGCGGCATGCGTCATCGTCGCGGCCTGCCCGTGCGTGGCCAGCGGACGCGCACTAATGCGCGCACCCGCAAGGGTCCGCGTCGCGCCATCAAGAAGAATTGATCGATTGCACTGAACCTGCAGAACATCCAGCGGAACTATTGACACATGAATAAGCCGGTCGCTGCCAAGACCAAGAAGAAAGCCAAGCGCGTCGTCACCGACGCGATCGTGCACGTGCAAGCGTCGTTCAACAATACGGTCGTGACGATCACCGATCGCCAGGGCAACGCCTTGTCGTGGGCCACTTCGGGCGGGGCCGGTTTTCGCGGTTCGCGCAAGTCGACGCCGTTTGCGGCGCAGGTCGCGGCCGAGAAGGCTGGCCGTGCGGCGCAAGAGTACGGCGTGAAGTCCGTCGAAGTCCGCATCAAGGGCCCGGGTCCGGGTCGCGAATCCGCCGTACGTTCGCTCAATGCGCTCGGCTACAAGGTCACCAACATCGTCGACGTAACGCCGATTCCGCACAACGGCTGTCGTCCGCCGAAGCGTCGGAGGGTTTAGAAATGGCACGTTATCTTGGACCTACCTGCAAGCTGGCGCGCCGCGAAGGCGCCGACCTCAGCCTGAAGAGCCCCGCGCGCGCGGTCGATTCGAAGTGCAAGCTGGAGCAGAAGCCCGGCCAGCATGGCGCCGGCGGCAAGAAGGCTCGTCTGTCCGACTACGCCGTGCAGCTGCGCGAGAAGCAGAAGGTCAAGCGCATCTACGGTCTGCTCGAGCGTCAGTTCAGCAACTACTACACGAAGGCTTCGCAGCTCAAGGGCAACACCGGTGAAAACCTGTTGCGCATGCTCGAAAGCCGTCTGGACAACATCGTCTATCGCATGGGTTTCGCGGTGACGCGCGCCCAGGCGCGCCAGCTCGTTTCGCACATGGCAATCGAAGTAAACGGCAAGAAGGTCAACCTGCCGTCGTACGCGGTCAAGCCGGGCGATCAGATTGCCATCGTCGAAAAGTCGCGCAACCAGCTGCGCATCCAGGAAGCGCTGACCCTCTCGCAGGAGATGGATCTGGCGCCGGGCTGGGTCGAGATCGATGCGAAGAAATTCGCCGGCACGCTGAAGGCCCTTCCGGAGCGTTCGGACCTGCCGAGCGACATCAACGAGAGCCTGATCGTCGAGTTGTATTCGAAGTAATCGATCATATATCTGCGGTTGCAGCGCCGACTTCAAGACGGTGCAGCAGCCGCAGCCGAATCCAGGCTGAATGAGCTGCGGATTCCCAAAATACACATTTATATTCGGAGTAGTGCATGGCCTCTTCGCCAACTACCATACTGCGCCCACGCGGCATACACGTTGAGCGTACCGGCAACAACCGCGCCAAGGTTGTCGTCGAGCCGCTCGAGCGCGGATTTGGCCACACGCTGGGCAATGCCCTGCGCCGCGTGCTGCTGTCGTCGATTCCCGGCGCCGCGATCACCGAGGTCGAAATCGATGGCGTTCTGCACGAGTACACGACACTCGAGGGACTGCAGGAAGACGTGATCGAGGTCCTGCTGAACTTCAAGGACGTCGCGATTCGCCTGCACAACCTGGACGAGACCACGCTGACCCTTTCCAAGAAGGGCAAGGGCGTCGTAACGGCCGGCGACATCAAGGTCGACCACAACGTCGAGATCATCAATCCCGATCACGTGATCTGCCATCTGACCAAGGACATCGCGCTGAACATGCGCCTGAAGGTTGCGCGCGGCGTCGGCTATCAGCCGGCAACGGCGCGCCGCCGCCCGGACGAGGAATCGCGCCCGATCGGCCGCCTGCAGCTCGACGCGTCGTTCTGCCCGGTGCGCCGCGTCGCGTATGAAGTCGACAGCGCGCGCGTCGAACAGCGCACCGACCTGGACAAGCTCGTGCTCGATATCGAGACCAACGGCACGGTCGATGCGGAAGAAGCCGTGCGCAAAGCCGCGGAGATCCTGCAGGACCAGCTGACCGTGTTCGGCGATTTCACGCGGCGCGAGAGCGAGTCGACCAAGGCCGACAAGGCCGGCGTCGATCCGGTCCTGTTGCGCCCGATCGACGATCTCGAGCTGACCGTGCGTTCGGCCAACTGCCTCAAGGCCGAGAGCATCTACTACATCGGCGATCTCGTGCAGCGCACCGAAGTCGAACTGCTGAAGACGCCGAACCTCGGCAAGAAATCGCTGACCGAGATCAAGGACGTGCTGTTTTCGCGCGGCCTGTCACTCGGCATGAAACTGGAAAACTGGCCGCCCGCAGGCCTGCAACACGGCATGCAGTTGAGCTGATGTAAAGACCGGGATTCGGGGTTCGAGATTGGAGATTCGGGTTAAGGGCTTGAATCTCGAATCTCGAATCTC